>Ga0154020_10001481_pt1 | contig 28946 bp, 20 predicted proteins | sample Klosneuvirus_201_FD_109709 | JGI IMG/M metagenome (GOLD analysis project Ga0154020, IMG submission 109709) | Active sludge microbial communities from wastewater, Klosterneuburg, Austria - Klosneuvirus_20160825_MG | ecosystem: Engineered > WWTP > Aerobic digester > Activated sludge | place...
GGCCGGTTGGCTGCCTGCGCAGTTGGGCCTTGGGGGCTTGAGCTGCGCCGAGATCGGGCGGTCCACGTCGATGCGACCGAGGGTGGGATCACTTTCGTGATCTCACTTGCGGTAGAGGTTCGCTCAAGCTTTTCCGGACTATGAAGCGTCGGAGCCAACACGGGGTTTAGTCGCCCCGAATCCGCGGCCTCATCAATCCGGGGTTGTTTGAGCAGCCCTTCTACCTATGGGCCAAAGACACGTTTTGCGCGCAAAAACCGTGTCGAAAACGGAGGCGGTTGTTCAGAAATCGCTTGAAATAGGGCGCGGATTTGATGTGTCGATTTCGCAGAAATCGTGTCGTGGGTGAGCAGACTTTGTGTGCAAAAAGTGTGTCAAGGCGTTGCGGGAGGTCGGGTAAACCAACGTGGCGACACGCCACGGCTCACCAAAGCAACGACCGAAGCCTTGAGACTTAGCCCCCGCCGGGGTTGGGCTTGGGAGGGTCGGCGGGGGGTTTGATGGGGAGTTCGGGGTTTTGCTTGGGCTCGGGTTGAGGGGATGGAGGTGTGGTTGGAGGTGGGGTGGTTGGAGGTTGAGCGGTGGGCGGGGGCGTGGTTGGAGGCGTGGCTGGGGGTTGGGCCGCGGGGGAGCCGGGGAGGGGCGGGCTGAGTGGAGCGGCGGTGTTGCCCTCGTTCAAGGACGGCGGTGGGGCCGGGATCTTGTCCTTGAGCATGTTCTTGACGGTGGTCTTGAAGCCGCTGGCTTTGTAGGCGGGGAGCTGGTAGGCCCACTTGGCGATTTTGCTGTTGAGCTCGGCGACTTCCTTTTGGGCTTCCTCGGGTTTTTTGTCGGTGGGTTTGGCGGGTTCGCCGGGCTTGGCTTCGGGGGTTACTTCCGCCTTGGGGGCGCTGGCTTCGTCGTAGACGGCGATGAAGTGGGCCCAGGTGCGTTCGGTGGGTGCGGGAGGCGCGCCGGGGGCGGGGGGTTCTTTGGCGGGGACTTCTTCGGTGGCGGTCTGGACGAGGATCTTTATGCCGTCGAAGGTGAGGAACTCGCTGGAGGGGCCGGGCTTGCCGATGGCTTCGGTCTTGATGCCTTCGAAGTTGACCTGGGCGACGGGGCGGACATCTTCGAAGGTGACGTAGGCGAGGGCCGCGCCGATGGCGTCGCCGGCGTTGGAGCCCATCAGCTCAGAACCTGCGGGGACATCGTGGACAGTGAAGTTCTGGTCTTCTTTTTTCTCGCGGGTGACGAGTGTCTTGGTGCCGTCGGGGTGGCGGGTCTCTGCGGACTTGATGCGATCGCGCGGGATGTTGAGAGCTTGAGGATCAACCCAACCGGTGAACTCGCCGGGGATGGTGAGCTGGCCGTCGGCGAGCCAGGATTGGGCATCGCCGGCCTTGCGGATGTAGACGCCGGGCTTGCCCTCCCACTTGGAGTTGCCGACGATGACGGAGGTGATGGTTGCGCCCTTGTCATCCTTGAGGGTGACGAGTGTGGCACTGGAAGTGGGGGCGGCATCGGAGTGGCCGGCGTGGTCATCGGGCTTGCCGGGGACGGGGTCTTCGACGCCGATCTTGGCGTAGTTTTCGGGCTTGCTGGTTTTGGGTTCGACCTTGCGGAGCTGGGTGAGACCGAGGAGGACTTCTTTGACCTTCTCGATCTTGGCGGGGTAGCCGCCCTTGTCGGTGACTTCCCAGCCTTCGGGGGTTCGCTTGAAGGTCGCGACCTTGTCACCCTTTTTCACGGAGACTTCGGCGACATCGTTGACCTTGTTGATCAGGTCGGGAAGGAAGGCCTCGCCGGCGACTTCGGACTTGACGATGGCGCGGTTCTGATTGGAGAGGATGAACGCCCCTGCTCCGACGGCGCCGGTTACTGCGACGAGTGCGATGAGTGTGACGATCTTCATGACGTGATCTCTTAGTCTTGATCTTTTAACTGAGGCCCTTGGCGGCGACACGGACGGAGCGGCGGCGGTTAACGCGGTACAGGCTCATGCCGACGGCCAGGACGCCGAGGGCCAGGGGAACCAGGCCGATGTTGAAGACCTTGAGCTTGGTCTTGAGGGCATCGACATCTTTGCGGAGTTGATACTGAACTTCGCGAAGCTCCTTTTGGGTGCTGACGATGGTGGCCTTGATCTTGTCGAGTTCGGCCTTCTGCTCGGGTGTCAGGAGGAGGGAGCCTCCCTGGGGACCCTGGCTCATCAGGTCCTGCATGCGTTTGCGGCCATCGTTGATGCGTTTGGTGAGCTCCTGCTCTTTGGCGAGGAACTTCTGCTCGGCATCCTTCTTGATCTCTTCGACCTTGTCGAAGGGCCGCTGGAACTTGCCGCGGGCGCGGACGCTGATCATGTCGCTGGAACCGGAGAGGTTGTCCAGAGCGCCGATGACGAAGTCGCCGTTGTCGGCCACTTTCTGGTAGCCCAGGACCATGTTGCCGATGCGGCTTTCCTGAACCCAGAAGCGATCGGTAAGCATGTCGCAGTCGCCCACGACGACGACGTTGATGTCTTCCTTGGACTCGGCCAGGTGATTGGGGTCGGGCGGGTTGGCGGGCTGGCCTTCGGCGGGAGCGGGGCGAGTAGGGTCACCGGCTGGGAAGGCAGACTTGACCTTGCCGCTGATTCGGGCGGCGAGGGCGAACTGCTGGCCGCTGGGCTTGAAGTCGGCGAGCATTTTCTTGGGGTCGGGGACCATCTCGAGCTGCTTGGTGTCCAGCAGCATGGACTCGGTGGAGGTCTGGAGGAGGGGCTGGAAGGTGATCGTTGCGCCGGGCTTTTTGACGAACACGCCCGGAGAGGCGACGTTCATCTGCTGGAGCATTCCGGTGATGGAGTCGCCGGCATCAAAGCTGCCCTTGTCCTTGCTCAGGCCTTGCCAGGCGACGAAGGTGACGGCTTCGGAGTTGCGCTCGGAGCCCATCATGACCTTGAGAGCAGTCTTGCGGTCGCCCGCGAACATACCGGGCATGAGTTCGATGCCCCAGGTTTCAAAGAGCTTTTTCAGGTCGCTGGCCTTAGGAATCTGCATGGCCTGCATGGGATTGATGCCCGGGGGAACGTCGGCCTCGCAGAAGGGATCCACCGCGATGACCATGCGTCCGCCCTTCAAGACGAACTGGTCAAGCAGGTACTGCATCTTCTCGCTGATGCCCTTGGGGTGAACCAGGAAGATGACTCTTACGTCGGCCGGGATGTCGGCGGCGTCGGGGGCGATCGTCTTGACCTCGAAGAACTCCTTCATCTGGCTGGTGATCTGCCAGGGGGGAGTGTTTTGGCCGCGCATCAGGGGGTTGTTCTGGACACCCTCGATCGGGAGATAGGAGAGGATGCCGATGGTCTTCTTCTGGGTGTTGGAGAGGAGGTAGATGAGGCGGGTCACGTCGTATTCGAGGAACTCTTCCTTGCTGGGGTCGAAGGCAGCGATGATTTCTTTCTTGTCGGTGGAGTTGGTGCCGACGAGGCCGAAGTAGAACTTCTCGCCGCGGCCGGTGGAGAGGCCGACCATGCCATCCTGGACGGCTTTGTCTTCGGCATCGGAGAAGGTCTCGGGGTTGACGACTTCGAGCTTGATCTTGCCGCCGGAAGAGACGGCGTATTCGTGGAGGAGTTCCCGCACGCGCTGGCCGTAGCTCTTGAGCTGGGCGGGGACATCGCTGCGCGAGTCGGAGTAGTAGAGGGTGAGCTTGATGGGTTCATCGAGCTTGGACGCGATGGACTTGGAGCCCTTGCTGAGCGTGAAGAGTTTGTTGTCGGTGAGGTCTGCGCGGGCGCCGCGGAAGATGGCGGTGCCCAGGATGTTCACGAGGATGAACAGCGCCAGAGCGAAGACCAAGCCGAGGAGGGTGATGATTTTCTTGTTCATGGGATCAGGCCTTCTTGGCGTCAACCACGATGGCGGTGGCGAACAGGAACGTGGCGATCATGGAGACGAAGTACAGGAGGTCGCGGAGGTCAATCACGCCCTTGCTGATGGATTCGAAGCGGGTGAGGTAGCTGAAGCTGGCGACGGTGTCTACCACGGCTTGGGGGGCCCAGCCTTTGAGTAGGTCCATGACGGGCGCGTAGCCGGCGATGAGGAAGCCGAAGCAGAGGACGACGGTGATGACGAAGGCGATGACTTGGTTTTTGGTGAGGGCGGAGACGAAGGACCCGACCGCGAGGAAGCCGCCGGCCATCAGGAAGCTGCCGAAGTACGCGGCGACGATCACGCCGTTGTCGGGCTTTCCGAGGTAGTTGACGGTGATCCACATGGGGAAGGTCATGGCCAGGGCGATTCCGGCGAAGGCCCAGGCGGCGAGGAACTTGCCCAGGACGGCCGCGGGCAGAGGGATGGGCAGGGTCATCAGGAGTTCGATGGTGCCTTGTTTGCGTTCTTCCGCCCAGAGTCTCATGGAGATGGCGGGGATGAGGAAGAGGTAGAGCCAGGGGTGGAAGAAGAAGAAGGAGCCCAGGTCGGCCTGGCCGCGGGAGAAGAAGCGGCCCAGGTCATCGGACCAGGTGAAGATGCCGGTGATGAACAGAAAGATGACGATGAAGACGTACGCGACGGGCGTTACGAAGTAGCCGGCGAGCTCGCGTTTGAAGACGCACATGGTGCGGGCGAGGGGGGAGAGGCGTTTGACGGCCCGGTTCTGTGTAATCGCGGGCGTTACGGCCGCGGCGGTGATGGCGCTCATCGCGCACCTCCTTCAGTGAGCGTTCGGAAGACTTCGTCGAGGCGACCGGCTTCAGCGCGGAGTTCATCGAGTTCCCAGCCCTTGGTGCGGGCGTGGTGGCCGATTTCATCGATGATGGTGCGGCCACCTTTGGGGAAGACGGTGTAGGAGGCTTTGCCGTTGGAGGAGAAGCCTTCTTGCACGTCGGAGACGCCGTTGATGCGGCCGAGATCGGCCTTGACCGCGGCCGCGCCGCCTGAGGCGTTGCGGATGGTGACGGAAACGGCGTTGTGGTACTTCGACTTAGATTGGAGTTGCTGAGGTGTGCCGTCGGCGACGATCTTGCCGCGGGCGATCACGACGGCGCGGGTGCAGACGGCTTCGACTTCTTCGAGGATGTGGGTGGAGAGGACGATGGCCTTGGTGGAGGCCATTTTCTGGATGAGCGTGCGGACTTCGTGCTTTTGGTTGGGGTCCAGGCCGTCGGTGGGCTCATCCATGACGAGGACTTCGGGATCGTGGAGGATGGCCTGGGCCAGACCGACGCGGCGTTTGAAACCCTTGGAGAGGGTGTCGATGGTTTGGCGCATGACGCCTTCGATGTGGACCATCTCGACGACCTGGTCGATGCGTTCGCGCTTTTGCTTGCCGCGGAGGCCGCGGACACCGGCGACGAAGTTGAGGAAGGTTTCGGGGGTCATGTCGGCGTAGGCGGGTGCGCCTTCGGGGAGGTAGCCGACCACCTGCTTGACCTTTAGGGGTTCCTTGGAGACGTCGTGCCCGGCGACCACGGCGGTGCCGCTGGTCGGGGCCAGGAAGCCGGTGACCATCTTCATGGTGGTGGACTTGCCGGCGCCGTTGGGCCCGAGGAAGCCGAGGACTTCGCCGCGCTGGACGGTGAAGGACACGTCGTCCACAGCGGTGAAGGGTCCGAACTTTTTGACCAGGCGTTTGATTTCGATCATGCGGATCCTCGCTCGCGGAACTGCTTTGAAGGACCTGCCGCCGGAAGGGAGGAAGCAGGGGGGGCATTCTTGCCAATGTCGCCTCGAGTTCAACGCCCCCGGGGTCCGTGGCCCCGGATTGGGAGCGCAGACTTTGCCCTTGGGGGGACGGGCGTGGAACTCTCGAAACCGCCTATTCGCGGGGGTGGGGTCGGCGCTCGGGGGATTCCGGTAGGATTCGGGTCGACGTTGGAAGAGGTTTGTTCGGATTGACCGGGGAACGTGGTTCGAATGGCTAAGTCGGATTCCATTATGTCAGTTGAAGATGAGGTATTGGCAAACCTCCGTCGCCAGCCGCTTGGGAGGGCAGAGGCTGGGACGGTGGCGGACCTGAACCTGCCTTTGGAGTTTTTGCGGCGGGTGGCGGATCGGGTGATTCAGTCGTCGTTTCGGGAGAGGCATCGGATTGTGGTGGGGAATGTGGCGAGGGAGCATGCGGCGCCGGGGGCCGCCGGGTCGGGTCCGTTGCCGGGTTGGGTGCGCGTGTTGCCGGCGCGGGCGATAGTGGATCGTGGGTGGACAGAATGTCGTCCGGGCGTGCGGGGATTTCGGGCGCCGATTTTGGGTGGGGTGGAGTGGCCGCTCGAGGTGCCGGCGGAGTTGGCGGCCGCGGCTCGGGTGGTGAATGGGCGGTTGGCGCTGGATGGATTGACGAAGACGGTGTTGGCGGTTGGGGTGCTTGGGGCCAACGCGGATGAGGCGGCGGCGAAGTTCCGAGCTGTTGGTGTGCCGACGGATTTGAGTGGCGTGGCTGTGCAGGGGGGGTTTGAGGCCGCAGCGGAGAATGGGTTTGGTTCGATTGGTGTGATTCGAGTGCAGCTCACAGGGCCGGGGTATTACGAGGGGATCGGGGATGGCGGGAGCTTGGACATTCTGCGGCAGTTGATGGCAGTGAGTCCCGGGGTTGCGTTTGTGGCGAGCGTTGAGGAGCGGCATGTGGCGGGGGTGTTGGGGCAGGTGCGATCGTGGACACCTGCGGAGGGGACGACGCTGGTGGTGATACCGGAGGCGCTGCCGGTGGCGCAGTGGGCGCAGGACAACACCAAGGCGGGGTATCGCGTGGGGGAGGCAACGCTGCTTGCGCCTCGGTGGGCGGGGCGCGGCGAAGCGGGTGGCATCTTTGTTCCCGGTGAGAACGCGCTGATTGATGGATTGCCGCGGGCGGGGTTGAAGGTATCGCAGTCGGCGATGTTGTTTGAGGGTGGGAACTTGATGCTGGTGCGGGAGCCGGGGGGGCGGCGGGTGTTGCTTGTTGGGGAGGCGGAGGTTTGCCGCAACGTGGGGCTTGGTCTTGCGAGGCCGCGAGTGTTGGAGATGTTCTGCGCGGAGTTTGGGGCGGATATTTGCGCGGTGCTGCCGGCGTCATCGTTTCACATTGATTTGGAAGTAACGACGCGGACGCATGAGGGGCGGGTGTTGGCGTTTGTACCGGACACGATGAAGGCGGTTCGGACGATTTGTGGTCTTGCGGCGGAGAAGTTGGCCGCGGCGGGGATGATGAGTTCTCATGAAGCAGAGGTGTGCGGCACCGACGCGTTGCCGAAAGTGTTCGCCGCGTTGGCGAGTGCGCTCTGGCGGCGTGCGAGCGGTCCGGGGCAGTATCCGTTGAGCATGGCCGAGGTCTTTCGCAGCGGGGAAGTGGATTCGGGGGTCGGCAACTTGCAGCGGATTTTGTTTGCGCACGATTGGCTCGGGGCGGAGCTGATCCCGCCTAGTGGGTATCCGGTAGATCGGCACGCGGCGGCGTATCTGCGGTCGCTTCGGCGAGCGGAGGCGGATCGGCGAGCGTTGCAGAGGCAGTTGCGCGGGCTGGGGTGGGAGGTGGTTCCGGTTCCGGCGATTTCGTCGGAAGAGGTCAGTATCAATTCGATCAACGGCGTGCAAGATGCGCGGCGGTACTTGATGCCGGCGTATGGCGGGTTCTTTGAGCCGCTGGATCGGGAGGCCGAGGCGGCGTTTGCGGCGGCGCTGGGGAGTTCGGTTGAGATCGTGCCAATCTTGACGGGTGAGACTCAGCGGCGTGGGGGTGGGCTGCACTGCGCGGTGAGCGCGATGGCCGGGCTCTGAGAGCAGCGGTGGGTGCACCACGAAATCCGGCGGGTTCAGAATCCAAGCGTCGAGCGCGGGCGTAGTCACTAGGCAACTCGCCCAGGGTCGGCGAATCCCACAAGGTGCAGATGTTCATCAGCGCGAGGGCGGCGTGTACGCCGTCTTAAGGGGGATCGCACGCTCGGGTTGCAGAAGGAGCGACCGATGAGCTTTGGAATCAGTTGGAAGGGTGGGATGAGGATGGTGCCGGGGCTGCTGTTGGCCGCGGGCTCGGTGCACGCCGGCCCGACGCCGTCGAGCCACCGTGAGTCGCCGTTTGTGACGGAAACTCCGAAGGTGGATGCAACCGATTTCTACATGTTTAACAGCTATGAGGCGGGGCGCGACGGGTATGTGACGTTGATTGCCAACTACATCCCGTTTCAGACGCCGTACGGCGGGCCGAACTTCTTCTCGCTGGATCCTGAGGCCCTGTACCAGATCCACATCGACAACGATGGCGACGGTAAGGAAGACATCACGTTCACGTTCAACTTCAAGACCAACGAGCGGGACATCACGCTTAACATCGGCGGGGTGAACGTGCCGGTGCCGCTCTACAACGTCGGGCTGATCGGGCCGCTGGCGAACAACACGGCGAATCTGAACGTGCTAGAGACGTACTCGCTGTCGGTGACGTACGGTGACCATGACATTGGGCAGTGCTGTCCGATCCGCAACGCCGTCACGGGTGAGGCCACCTTCAAGAAGCCCGCGGATGCGGTGGGGAACAAGACGTTCAACAACGCGTATGAGGCGTACGCCAGGAATCACATTGCGACGATCAACCTCCCGGGCTGCGCTCAGAACGGGCGGGTGTTTGTGGGACAGCGGAAGGACTCGTTTGTCGCGAATCTGGGCGAGATCTTTGATCTGGTAAACCTAAACCCCGTCGGGCCCGTCAACGCTAAGCCCAACTCGCTGGATGACAGCAATGTGACATCACTGATCCTGGAAATTCCCAAGAGCTTCCTGACGCATGGCAATGAGAAGGTCATCGGTGGCTGGACGACCGCGAGCTTGCCGGCGACGCGGGTGTATCGCAAGAACCCGACCTTCAACGTGCCCGCGTACGAGTACGGGCCGTACATCCAGGTATCGCGTTTGGGAATGCCGTTGGTGAATGAGGTGGTCATCGGGCTCCGCGACAAGGACAAGTTCAACGCCAGCCGGCCGCGGCACGATCAGCAGTTTGGGGTGTATGTGACCAACCCCACTTTCCCGGCGATTCTCAACATCCTGTTTGGGGTGTCGGCACCCTGCACGCCGCGCAATGACCTAGTCGCGGCATTTCTTACGGGTGTTGACGGGCTGAATAAGCCCGCCCACGTGGTGCCCGCGGAGATGCTGCGTCTGAACACCAATACCAACCCGGCCACGGGCGGTATCCCTGTGAAGCCCAAAGGGTCGCAGAACTACCTGGGTGTTCTTGGTGGCGACTTGGCAGGCTTTCCCAACGGTCGTCGTCCCGGCGATGACGTGGTTGATGCCACGATCCGCGTGGCGATGGGAGTGTTGATTCCCGGCGCGGGCAATCCGAACGGGTGCGCGCCCAGCGGCCTCTTGCCCTACACCGATGGGGCTCAATGCACCGATCAGCTCTTTGACGCGGTGTTTCCGTATCTCAAGACGCCGGTTGTGTCCTCACCGGTTCATTGATCTGAAGTCCTCGCTATCGAGGCGGGATGGCGAGAGCCGTCCCGCTTCATTCATCGCACAGGAGCATCGCCGTGAAGTGGACTTGCCGGTTTGCGTTTCTTATCGCCCTCCTGGGTATGGCCGGAGCGTCCGCGGCCCATGTGTTCTGGCTTCAAATCTCCGAGTATCACGCCAAGTCCGGCGAGCTGCTCAAACTTCGGTTCCGAGTGGGAGATCAGTTTCCGGGGGACGTTGTGCCTCGGAACGATGCGAGGATTGTGAAGTTCGTGTGGGCGGGCCCGGAGGGGGAGAAGTCGGTCGTGGGGCGGGATGCCGATGAGGTCGCGGGGATTGCCAAGTTCGCGGCCGCGGGGGAGTACGTGTTTGGGTATGAGGGCACACCGGCATCCATCTCGATGGAGGCAGCCAAGTTTGACAGCTATCTGGAGGAGGAGGGATTGGACAAGATCAAGGCGATGCGGGCGAGGGCGGAACCCAAGCCGGTCGCGGAGATTTATTCGCGGTGCGCCAAGGCGATTGTCAACGTCGGTGGGGCCGGCGGCGCGGTCGGGTTTGACCGGGTGCTAGGGCTTCGCTTGGAGCTGGTGCTCGAGACGTCGCCGGAGGCCGCGTTCGCATCGGGCGTTATGGCCGTGAAGCTGCTCCGAGATGGAAAGCCGCTGGAGGGCACGCTGGTGAAGGCGCACAACAGCGTGGATTGGGCGGCTCCGCTGGCCGCGCGGACGGATGCCCAGGGGCGCGTGAAGCTCGCGATCAGCAAGCCAGGAGTTTGGGTTCTCAATGCGGTTGACATGACCGCAGCGCCCAAGGACTCCAAGGCGGACTGGGAGAGTGTGTGGGCTTCGCTGTCGTTCGAGGTTGTGTCCAAGTAAGCGAACGGGGGCACCGCGTGCGCCGGACATTAATGTTCATGTTCGCGGTATTGTCTCTGCTGATGGCGGGACTACCTGCCGCGGCCCACGACATCGGGGCGATGAGCGTGACGGTATCGCTTTCGTCGACGGGAGCGTGCCGGGTCGATGTTGTGCTGGATCTTGAGCACTCGGCGAGCGGGAGCGGGTTTGCGAGTGCTGCGGTGGACGACTTGAAGCGGGGCGTGCTGACGAGCAGCGATCTGTGGCTGGACGATCAGGAGGTAGCCCTTACGCAAGGCGATGCGGTTATCGAGAGGACCGATGCCGCCGGCACACCGGTGCGTGTGAGGGTGTCTCTCTCTGGCACGGCACCGCTGAATCCTCAGTCTCTGGTGTGGCGCAGCCGGCTCACCGTGGGCCAGTACCTCCTCCGTGTCCGTACGGGCTCGGCAGAAGAGACGACCAACCAATGGTTGGAAGGGGGCGTGCGGAGCAAGCAGGTCGCCCTGGAGGCTCCGGGTGCGCGGTCCTCAGCACTCGCTGTGATCGCGACCTACGTCAAACTTGGGTTCACGCACATTGTGCCTGAGGGTCTGGACCACATCCTCTTTGTGCTCGGACTGTTCCTGCTGAGCCTGAAGCTCAGGCCGCTTCTGTCACAAGTAACAGCGTTCACCGTCGCGCACTCGATCTCGCTGGGGCTGTCGATCTACGGCGTGGTTCGGGTGCCACCATCGATCGTGGAGCCGGCGATTGCACTGTCGATCGCGTACGTGGCGGTTGAGAACATCTTCGTGAGGAAGTACACGCCCTGGCGCACGGCGGTTGTGTTTGGATTCGGGCTGCTGCACGGCATGGGATTCGCGGGAGTGCTGCAAGAGATGGGGCTGCCACGGAGCGAGTTTGTGCCAGCCCTGGTTTCGTTCAATGTCGGGGTTGAACTCGGGCAACTGGCGGTGTTGAGCGCGGCGTTCGCCGCGGTGGGCTTCTGGTTTGGGGCCAAACAGTGGTATCGCTCGCGCGTCACCGTTCCTGCATCCGCGGCGATCGCCCTGGTCGGGCTTTACTGGGCGGTTGAGCGGCTGGGTGAATAGCTACTTGCGGCGTTTCGCGGGTGCCGCGGGGGCATTCGTAGCCTCGGCCGAGGCGCCCGTGTAGAGCCCGGCGGTACGGATGGCCAGGTCTCGCACGCGGTCCGAGAGCTGCTTGGGCGCGATGACCGTGCAACTTGGCCCGAATGAGAGTACCCACCACACGATTTCGTCAAGGCCTGAGACCGTGCACCGGAACGTGATCGAGCCGTCATTGTGTTCATCGATTTCCTGGGTGCCGTGCCAGCGCGTGTCGGCGAGTGTTTCCGCGATACCGGACGCGAACTTGAGTTCGACTTTGAAGTCGGGCTCGCCGGGGATCATCGCCCAGGCGTTGCGAAGATACTTGCGGACGGAGAAGCCCGGGGGGATGCTGTAGGTCTGGTCGGTCGGAGTCATCGGGCCGAATCGCTTGAGCTTCAAGCAGCGGACCTGGTCGTGCTTGCCGTGCCGGCCGATGGCGTACCAGGCGCGGACGCCGTAGAAGAGTGCGTAGGGCTCGAAGATGAAGGTGTCGCCGTCGGCGTGGCGGGGCGATTCGTATTGGCACTCCAGAGCCTGTTGAGAGGCGATGGCGCCCTTGATGCGTTCGTAGACGTCGGCGTGTCCTTCGGCCGCGGCGGTGGGGGCGGTTTGAATCACCATGTGGTCGGTGATTTGGGCGAGCTCGGCTTCCATTTCGGGAGGGAACTGAGCGCGGATTTTCTCGATGGCTCGGGCCGCGGGGCGGAGGAAGGGGATCTGCTCAGACTTGGCAACGTGCTCGCACATTGCTGTGAGTGCGAGGGCTTCTTCGGGAGTGAGTTGAAGTGGTTGAAGGAAGAACTCGCCCTGAATGCTGTAGCAGCCTTGCTTTTTGTTGAACTCAATCGGGACGCCGACGGCTCTGAGCTTGTCGATGTCTCGATAGACGGTGCGCTTGGTGATGCGGAGCTCGCTGGCGAGGGAATCGGGGTCCCAGTCGGGGCGGTGTTGCACCAGGGTGATGATGCGCAGGAGGCGGTGGATGTCGGTGCTGTGCTTCATGAATACCCTGACAGGGTGCGAACTTTTGGCGAGAAGTCAAGTTTTAGGGTAAACCCGGTGACAACGTCATGTCACTCTGGCCGAGCGGATTTCGGTTCGCGGCGTGCAGAAGGGCGGTAGGGCCCTTAGGGTGAGTCGATTCGCGATTCAGGAGTTGGAATGGGCATCGAGCGGAAATTCCTGGGGTGGGATGGGCCGGGGTTGGAGCGGGCGTGCGAGGCCCTCTTCGAGCTGGCACAGCTGAAGTCCGGAGGGGGGAGCGAACTTGCGAAGTTTGGAGCCCTGTTTGAGCACGTTCGTGTGCCCAGCGGCGGCATCGATGCGGACTTGTCTGACTTTGTGGTGGTGACGCCCGGTGCGCGATCGGGGCGGTTGTTGCTGGGACTGATGGTTGATCGTGCCGCGGCACTCGGGCTTGCGTTGTCGCCTCCGATGTTTGTTACGCCGGGGGAGTTGCCGGGCGCGGCGCTGGGGCCGCTGGGAAAGGTGGCGGGGCCGGTGCAGTGTCGGCTGGCGTGGGTGCGGGCGATACAGGCTTGTGCGGAGGAAGAGGCGCGGGCGCTGCTGCCGCGGAAGCCGGGGGATATGCGTGGGTTGTCGGGGGTAGCCTCGCTGCTCGAGAAAGCGCACGATGCGTTGATTGGCGAGGGGATTCGGTTTGAGGAAGTTCAGCGACGGGCCGGTGGGCTTGACGAGCCGGAGGCGTCGCGTTGGATGGCGGCCGCGGCTGTGCAGACGCAGTACGAGAAAGAGCTTGCAAGCGTCGGCCTGGTCGATGACGGCTTGGCGCAGCTGGCGGCGTTGAGCAGGGAGAAGCAAACGCCGGCTCGGAGGATTGTGCTCGTTGGCGTGTCGGAGTTGGGCGCGGTCGCGCGTCGGGCGCTGGATGGGCTGCGTGTGACGTCGCTGATCGCCGCGCCAAAGTCGTTGGCGGAGACATTCGATGAGTTTGGGTGTGTGATCACCTCCAAGTGGTGCCAAAGGCGGGTAGACCTGCCGGAAGACTCGATTGAGTTCGCGGCGGGTCCGGAGGATCAGGCGTACAAGGCGATGGAAGCGATTGCGAAGCTGAACGGTCGGTATGCGCCGCACCAGATTGCGATCGCGGTGCCTGACGATGAGGTGATTCCCAAGCTCGAGCGGGCGGCGGAGCGGTATGGGGGTGTGCAGGCGCGGCCGGCCGCGGGGGTTCCGCTTTCGGGATCATCGGTCGTGCAGCTGCTGCGGGCGATCAAGAGACTGCGCGAGGAGGGTTCGTTTGAGTCGCTGGCGTCGCTGGTGCGGCACCCGGATGTTGAGAGGTACCTACTGCGGTCGGCGAGCCTGGGGCCCCGCGAGCGGTGGCTGGCGGCGATGGACAAGTACTCGCACGAGGCGGTGCCGGCGGGAGCGAGTGATGGTGAACTGCGGATCAAGAACGATGAGGAACGGCGGTTGTTGGAGTCGATGACGACAGCGGTGAGGCGGCTGCTGGCGCCGCTGGATGCGCCGGGCGCCAAGTCGGTTCTGAACGTGATGATCCAGATCTACGCCGGGCAGCACGCGGGGCGGGAGGATCGCTCGATGCAGGAGACGATCCGGGCGTGTGAGATGTTGAGGGATGCGCTCTTTGAGTGCATGGCCCTGCCCGAGGAGTGGGCTCCTCCATCGACCGAGGCGTTGATCGGGCTGTTGCTGGATGTACTGGCATCCAAGCGGATTACGATTGACGCTTCGCCGGATGCGATTGAGTTGATGGGGTGGCTGGAGTTGCCCTTGGATCCGTCGGCGGCGGCGATCGTGACGGGCGTAAACGATGGAAAGCTGCCCGATTCGTTCGGATCGGATCCGTTTCTGCCTGATGGGCTGCGGGAGAAGGTGGGGATCGCCTGCTCGAAGTCTCGGATGGCGCGGGATGTGTTTTTGATGTCGGTGGTGGTTCACTCACGACCGGAAGTGACGTTGATTTGCGCGCGGACGGGGGCGGATGGGGACCCGCTTCGGCCAAGTCGCCTGTTATTCGCTGCGGAGGATTCCACGGTGGTGGGGCGGGTGTGGCGGTTTGTCGAGCCCAAGCGGGAACCGCGGCCATCATGGAAGTTGATTTCCCGACTCGTACCGGGTGCTCTCAACGGCTTTGAGTTGCTGCCGATGGGCGACGAAGAGCCACGGGATTCGATGCGGGTCACGTCATTCAAAACGTTCCTGGCTTCGCCTTACTTGTTTTATCTTCAAGATGTGCTGTGCCTCCGGGAGTTTGAGCCGCGGCCGCCGGAGCTGGATCGGATGCAGTTCGGGGTGTTGATTCACGAGGTGCTGCAGTTGTGGGGTGAGAGCGATCGGCGGGATTCGACGGATCAGAAGGCGATCCGGTCTGTGCTTCGAGATGGTCTGGAAACACTCACGCGTCAGCGGTTCGGGCCCAATCCGGCGGTGGCGGTTGCCCTGCAGGTTGAAATCGCCGCGGCGCGGCTGGATGAGTTTGCGGGCTGGCAGGCTCGTCGGCGCGGGTCGGGCTGGCGGGTGGAACACGTTGAGTGGAGACCCAAAGGGCTGCAGGTTCTGCTGCCAAGCTTGCCCTTTGAGTTTCATATCCGCGGGAAGATCGATCGGATCGACCGGCACGATGACGGGAGCGTGGCGATTCTGGACTACAAGACGGGAGACAACGGGGAGAAACCGGAAAAAACGCACGGCGGCAGAGACAAGTGGCGAGACTTGCAACTCCCGCTGTATCGGCACCTGGCGGCAGAGCTGGGTTTGCCGTCGGACCCGAACAAGTTGTCGCTGGGGTATGTGACCTTGCCGCGGCAGGGTGCGGGCGAGTACTTCCTGAAAGCGAGTTGGCGGCGGGATGACCTGGACAACGCGGACGCGAAAGCCCGAGAGGTTGCGACGCGGGTGCATGAGCGTGACTTTGCCCATCTGGGACCGGAGCCGCCGACCCAGGGTGCGTTCGCGGCGTTGTGCGGCACGGCGTTTCCGCATCTCATGAGCCTGGAAGAGGAGGATGAGGAATGAAGAGCCCTCATTGCGTCATCCTTGCCTCGGCGGGAACGGGGAAAACGTTTCAGTTGAGCAGCCGCTACTTGGCTCTCATCGCTGGAGAGCGAGAGCCGTCCACCATTCTGGCGACGACGTTCACGCGGAAGGCCGCGGGGGAGATCCTGGAGCGGATCTTCAAGCGGTTGGCGGAGGCGACGGAGGATCCAAAGGAACTCAAGGAGCTCCGAGAGTCGGTAGAAGCACCGCTCACGACCGAGCGGTGTGCGGAGTTGATGGCGACGCTGGCGCGGCGGATCAATCGGCTGCAAGTCAGCACGATCGACGCGTTCTTTGGGCAGGTGTTGAGGGCGTTTGCGCTGGATCTGGGCGTACCGCCGGGGTGGAAGATCATCGATGAAGAGACGGACGCGAACCTCAAGGTCCTGGCGATTCAGAAAGCGCTTATGGCGCCGGACCTGGATCGTGTGCAGGCAGGAACGCTGCTGAGAATGTTGCGGAACGGGAGCGCCAGTGTCGGCGTGTATGACTCGATTTTGAGCTCGGTCGGTCGGGCGTATTCGGTGTTTCTGCAGGCGGGGGGGCGGAATGAGTGGGGGGCATTCAAGCCTGCGGGGCCGCCGCCGGATGATGCGGAGGTGGCGAGGTTGGTGGCGGAGGTGGCGGCGGTCAAGCTCCCTCTCACGCGAAAATTCAAGGCCAATCAGCATTGGGCAAACGCGATTCAAGACGCGCAGGTTGCCCTTATGAATCGCAAGTGGCGCGATGTTTTGGAGTTGACTCTGGTTCAGCGGGTCCAAGAAAACGCCAGCGCTTATGACTCCGCAGATATTTCGCCACAAGTACGGGGAGTGTTCAAACGCGTGCTCGACGCCGCGAACCGCGCTCTGCTGCACCAACTCAATGAACGGAACGCCGCGACGCGTGAACTCATGGTTCGCTTTGACGCGGCGTATCAGGAGCTGAAAGCCGCTCGCGGATGGATGCGGTTTGATGATGTGCCGCGGCTGCTCACCAGCGCCACCGAGCATCTGGATGATCTCTACTTCCGTCTGGATGGTCGCATCGATCACCTGCTGCTGGATGAGTTTCAGGATACGTCCCGGGAACAGTTCCACATCCTGCGGCCGATCATGGATGAGCTATTGAGCCAGGGAGATGGGCACGACTCACGCAGTGTTCTGTGCGTCGGCGATGTGAAGCAATCGCTGTATTCGTGGCGCGGGGCGGTGCCGGAGTTGTTGTCGGGGCTGCGGACGAAGTGGGAGCAGCTTGAGTCGCGGGAGCTATTCAAAAACTACCGGTCTTCGCCGGTCATTCTGGGTGCGGTGAATCAGGTGTTTGAGGGCATCGCCCGAAATGCGGCAGTTGCGGAAAAGGGTGCCGCGGCGGCGAAACGGTTCGGTGAGGGGTTTAAGAGGCACACCGCCGCCAAGGAAAAACTGCCGGGCGAGGTTCGCCTCACCGTGGCGCCGGAGGCCCCGGGACATGGGGATAGTGCGGACTCTCCGGGCCTGGACAAAGACACCGCCAGGGCGAAGTTTGTTGCCGAACGGGTCAAGTCGATCCGGGCTCAGTCTCCCGTGGCCAGCATTGCTGTGCTGACGCGGACGAACAAGTTGATCACGCGGATCATCCTTGAGTTACGGGAGAAAGAGATCCCGGCGGTGGGGGAGAGGGGCAACCCATTGACCGATTCGCCCGCGGCATCGGCTGCGATCTCGGCTTTGCAACTTGCGGAACATCCCGGGGATTCGGCGGCCAGGTTCCACGTCGCGACTTCGCCGCTGGGGCCGTTGCTGGGACTGTCGAGAGAGGATGCGTCCGGCGCTGAGGTCGCGTCCCGGCTCCGAGCGCGTGTTGCCAAAGCGGGAGTCGCGGGTCTCCTGCGTTGGATGCAGATTCGGCTGGCGGCCAGCATGGATGCGCTCTCCTTCGCGAGAATCGATCAGCTGCTGAGCTTGGCGGAGCAGTTCGATGCCGAAGGGGGACCGATCGGGGACTTTGTGAACATTGCCCGCTCGCGGGCGGTGGAGCCGCCTCCGGGTTTTGAGTCCCTCAATCCCGTGCGGGTGCTGACAATTCACAAGGCTAAGGGGCTTGAGTTTGATGCGGTGTTGCTGCCGGAGTTGGACAAGGCTTGGAACCTCCAGCGTGATTCAATCCTCATCGATCGCCGTGATGAGAAGGGTGAGCCGCATCCGCTGGGCTCCGTGACCGCGGTGACGGCGAGTGAAAATGAGGAGCTGCGCAGCGTTTGCCCGGCACTCGATGACTTGTACAAGCGCACCCTCGATCGGTCCATCGGCGAGGAGCTTTGTGGGCTCTATGTGGCGATGACGCGGGCCCGGCGTTACCTTGAAATGATCCTGTCGCCGCGCTCGAACGGAAATAGGGCCTATCCGACCGCAGCCAGGGTGTTGAGCGCGGCACTTGTGCCCGGAGTCGCTCTGGCGCCAGATCAGTCCCGAGTCATCCAAAAGAGCGAGTTGCCCTGGTACGACGGATTGAAAGTCGAGAAGCCCGCAGCGCCGCCCGTCGAGGCGCAGGTGCGATTTGCGTCCGCCAAAGAGGTTTCCAGCGGCCGGCTGCGGCGGCGGAGCCCTTCCTCGCTTGAGGGTGGCGATCGCATTGACCTGGGCGAGTTGTGGGGCAAGGGGCGAGCGGAAACAGGACCCGGCGCGGCAGCCCGAGACAGGGGAACCGCCTTTCACGCGATGTTCGAGGCCGTGGGCTGGCTGGACGATGGGATGCCCACAGAGGCAGCCCTGCATGAGGCGCTACACGACATCGAGTCGCCGGACTTGAAGATGTGGATTGATCAGTTCCTCGTGGCGCTTCAGGGCAAGTCGGGTGATGCTCTCAGGTTGGCGCGGTACTCATCCCGACCGGGCGATCCACAGATTCGGCGTGAGTGGAGATTCGCCGTGCGGGAGGATCCGACCGGCAAGGACCCGCTGGTGCTTGAGGGTCAGTTCGATCGCGTGGTGTTCGGATTGGAGAACGGGCGCGCGGTGTGGGCTGAGGTGGTGGACTTCAAGACTGACGATGTCGTGCACGGGGACACGGTTGAACTCAACAAGAGGGCGGAGTTCTATCGTCCGCAAATTGAGGCGTATAAGCGGGCCGCGGCCAAGTTGTTGCACCTGCCTGAGAGTGCGGTGACCGCGGCGCTGGTGTTCTGCGGGCCGGGAGAGATTGTGAAGGTGTGAGTCAGGAGATTGGTACGGAACGGGCGACGTCGAGGCTGCGGCGCTCGGCCTCGAGCAGTTGCGTGACCAGCATGGCGTCGGGGATGCCGGCGCGGAGAGGGCCGCCCTGGTGGACTACTCGGACAAAGTGGGCGACCTCTTCGTCGTAGGCGGACACTGTTGGGAGCGGGACGGGCTCGGCCTTGCCGCCGCGGACGAGGATGAGTTGGTCGGGGCGCATCAGGTCCCAGTCGGCGACGGCGTTCTGGAATTCGACGGTGTATCGCATTCGGAAGGGGAAGCCGGAGGAAGAGACCCAAGCACCCTCTGCGGAAACGTGCCGCGGGCCGGAGGGTCCGAAGTCGTAGAGGGTGGTGATGTGGTCGATGGAGCCCATGCTGCGGACGGCGCGGGGCGGGCCAAAGAGCCAGAGGATGATGTCGGCATCGTGGACGTGGAGGTCGAACATGGCCCCGCCCGTGCGTTCGGAGTCGTGATAGAACTCGCGAGACCAGTCCGGGCGGCTGCCGACGCGGGTGAAGACGGCGCTGGTGACGCGGCCGAAGGAGTCGTCTTGGACTCTAGCTTTGAGCCAATCCCATCCCGGCCAGAAGCGCATGCACATGCCGGGCATGCAGAGCTTGCCGGAGGCGCAGGCCGCGTCGGCGACGGCGCGGACGGCATCGGTGGTGAGGGCCAACGGCTTCTCCACCAGAACGTGCTTGCCCGCCCTGAGCATCATGATCGCCAGCTCTGCGTGGGTGTCGGTGGGGGTGCAGATGCTGACGATGTCGATTTCGGGATTGGCCGCGATGTCGGCGGGGTTGGTGGTGGTACGGACATGGGTGGGGTCGAAGACTCGCTCGGCACCGGCCATGGACTTCAGGTTGCCCGAGGCCGCGGCCTCCCCGGAGAGTTGGGACGGATCTGCCGAACACACGGCGATGAGGCGGCATGGAAGGCCGCGGGCGTTGGCGGCGTGATACGCCTTGATGTGTGTGCGGCCCATGACGCCCAAGCCGATGATGCCGATGCCGAGCGGGCTACTCATGCGTCCCTCCGCTCCCTCTCAACAACGCTGCGCGCGGTCGCGACATCTTCAATCCGGCGATCTCCGGCCTCTCGCTCGATAAGCAGATCGCCGGGTATGTCCTTGATCGCTTCGAAGAACGGACCCCACTTAACGGCTCCGTGCCCGGCGACCACTTCTTCGCCCCATCGCCCGGGTGCGCGGCTGGGCACCGCATCCTTGATATGGAACTGGGCAATGCGGCCGGCCAGTTTGGTCACCGCGGCAACCGGATCGCCCATGCCGTACAGGATCATGTTCGCGGGATCGAAGTTCACGCCCACGTTGGGGCGCTGCAGGTCTTCGAGGACTTCGAGAAGCGTGTCGGCCGACTCCTGTCCGGTCTCGAAGGCGATGCGGACTTTGGCCGCGGCGAACACGTCGGCCACTTGCCGTAGGCGTTCGATCATCTTGGCCCGCTCGGGATCCGCGCGATCGTGCGGAAGGAACCCGGCGTGAAACGTGACGAGCTTGATTTCCAGCCGCTTGGCGATTTCTGCATTTGACCTTGCTGCGGCGAGGTTCTCGGCCCAGGTCGCATCCATCCGAACGCCGCCGGTCTTGCGGATGGACTCAAGCGTGGAGTAGTCCTCACCCTTGGTGCCCATCATGCCCGAGAGGATGTCGATGCGGCCCGCACGCAGGGCGTCACGGGTTTCGGCTTCTTTCCAGGTCTTCTCGCGCATTGGGTCAAGGGCGAGTTGAACGGCGTTCAGTCCCGCGGCCTTGATTTTGTTCACCAGGCCTCGCGGGCCCTCCGGGCGCAGCGACCACGAGCACACTCCAAGCTTGCGGATCAATGCGTAGTCTCCGACCGCGGTGTTTTGTCGCGGAATGCAGCGATAAAGACGACAAGCACGGCCAGGGCGAACGCGGCGGGCACAAACCAAATCGGCTTCCAGTCCGGCACGGAGCCGGTTGGCGTCGTGGTTGAATAGTGCGCGACCATACGCGAGAAGGCCTGTGCTCCGAGCCCAAGGCCGAGTCCTTGAGTGATGAGCACCAGGAAGCCCTGAGCTTGGCCGCGGATCTCGCGGGGGGCGGTGCGATCGACGTAAAGCGACCCGGCGACGAAGAAGAAGTCGTAGCAGATGCCGTGGAGGAGGACGCCGGTGAGGGTCATTGTGTGATCTTTGTTCGCGGTCGCGAGTGCGAAGAGGGCGTACCTCACGGCCCAGGCGAGCATTCCCACAGCGAGCATCCACTTGACGCCTAGTCGAGCAAAGAAGAGCGGGATAAGGACCATGAAGCCGAGTTCGGAGAACTGTCCCATGGTCATCGTCATGGTCGCGTTCTTGAAACCGGTGAAGTCGACGAAGGACCGGGCGTACGCGTAGTACCCGGCCAAGGGGATGCAGATCAGGAATGAGCAGATGATGAAGACCAGATAGCTGCTTCCTGTGAGCAGCCTAAGCGAGTCGAGCCCGAGGGCTTGGCCGACGCGGAAGGGTTTGCCGGCCGCGGGAGGAGGGGTGTTGGGCAGAGTGAAAGAGAAGAGACCCAGCAGCAGTCCTGCGCCACCGGCGATGTAGAACTGGAGGACCGACTTGTCGCCGGCTTCGATCCACGTGAGATCGATGCCCAGGGATTTGAGGTTCCCGCTCACGATGATGCTGCCGACGATCCAGCCCGCGGTCCCGAACACTCGCACGAGCGGGAACTGCTTTTCGGGATTGGTCATGTGGTGGAAGCAAAGCGTGTTCGACAAACCCAGCGTCGGCATGTAGCAGAGCATGTGGGCCAGGAGGAGCAGGACGTAGGGGTGGAAGAAGGTCTTGGGGAGGTCGGTGGACAGGCCGGAGACGACGGTCGGGATCGCCACAAGGGCGACTCCGCCAAGGAGGTGCATTGCGCCAAGCACGCGCTGCGTCGGGAAGAAGCGGTCGGCGATCATGCCCAGGAAGAACGGGGAGATAACGGCCGCGATGGGGCCGACGGTGTAGGCCCAGCCGATCAGATCGTTGAGTTTGTGCTCACCCATCCAGCCCGTCATCGAGACGTACCACGCCCCCCAGACGAAAAACTGCAGGAACATCATGACCGACAATCGGGCGGCCGGGCTGCTTGGGTTCATCTGAGGGGTTTCCTGACGGGGTGAGGTGGCGAGTCTACCGCACGCGGGGTCGATTCGCGCGATCGGTGCCGATCTGGCTTGCAATCCGCGGCCATCTCCGCGACTATGCGGCCTTCAAGGAGGTCCCTATGCCCGGTCCCATCTCACGTCGCGACTTTGTGAAAGGCGCTGCCGCCCTGTACGCCTCCGCCAAGATGATGGGGTGTGCCTCGAACACCGCCAGCCTTGCCGGGATTGTGCCGCCTCGCCGCGTCATTGGGGCCAACGACCGGATCAACATCGGTGTCATCGGGACGGGTGGTCAGGGGACGTACCACGTTGACAACTTCATGGGCATGGCGGGCAAGGAGAACATCGTCGTGTCCAAGGTGTGCGATGTGTACCGCCGCCGCCTGAACAACGCGATTAGCAAGATCAAGGGTGGTGAGGGTTCGGGCACGATGGAGTATGAGCGGATCCTGGATGACAAGAGCATCGATGCGGTACTGATTGCCACGCCGGATCACTGGCATACGAAGATCGCGATTGAGGCAATGGAGGCGGGGAAGGATGTGTACGTTGAGAAGCCGCTGTCGCTGACGATTGAGCAGGCGATTGCGTGCCGCGAGGCGGTGAAGAGGACCAAGCGGGTTCTTCAAGTGGGGCCGCAGGGAACTTCTGAGGATCGCTGGTGGAAGGCGGGGGAGGCGATTCGCGCGGGGCGGATTGGTAAGCCGGTGTGGAGTCAGGCGGGGTATTGCCGCAACTCGCGCGAAGGGCAGTTCAACTGGCGCATCGATCCGGATGCGAGCCCGAGCGCCAAGGGTGATGGGTACGTCGATTGGGATCGGTGGCTCGGGCACAAGCATGGGCTAGCGCAGAACATCGCTTGGAACCCTGATCACTTCTTCCGGTTCCGCAAGTACTGGGCGTACAACGGTGGCGTCGCGACCGATCTCATGTTTCACCGGTTGGCGCCGCTGCTGATTGCGCTCAAGGGTGCGGATGGTGAGTACCCGACGCGCGTGGTCGCGGCCGGTGGGCAATACATCGAGAAGGACGGGCGCGATATTCCAGATTCGTTCCTGCTGATGATCGATTATCCCAGCGAGCACACGATCGTGCTGGCCAGCGTGATGACCAACGATGTAGCTCTTGGCGACATGATCCGTGGGCAACGGGGCACGATGGAGCCCAAGGGTTCGGGCTGGGTGGTCAAAGAGCAGGGGACCTGGGCGGCGGAGTTCCGCAAGAGCAACAAGGATCTGATCAGGACCCTGACTGAGAAAAACGACAAGGGTGAGGAAAGGCCGTTGGGCGATGGCCGCGCGAGCTTTGACTTGCCTGCCGGTAACTCGCGTGGGCACGTCGAGAACTGGCTGGATGGCATCCGCGGCAAGGACAAGCTGCACTGCAACATCGACCTGGGATGCTCGGTGATGGTGGCGATCAAGATGGGAGTGGAGTCGTACCGCCAGCAGAAGATGATGAAGTGGGATGCGAAGGCGGAGCGGGCGGTGGGGGGGTGACGGGTTCGTTTGAGTCTTAGCCGCGGAGCGGCGTGAGCCCGTAGCCGGGGGCGCAAGCCCCTGGTGTGCGCGTTCGTAGAGTGGAAGCCCCGGAGGGGCGTCAGACGGATGCGCCTTGCGCCGATCTGTGACACTGCTCGTTTCTTCTTACCCCATTACTCAATCCACCCGCGCTGGATCTCAACCCCCGCCTCAGAAAGGAGCCCCATGCCCTCGACGTACACCGCTCTGGACTACCACATCATCTACTCGACCAAGGATCGTCGGAATCAAATCACCCCCGACATCCGTCAACGCCTGTACGACTACATCGGTGGCATCATCAAGGAGCAGCGCGGCCAGATGCGCAACGCCGGGGGCGTTGAAGATCACATTCAAATCCTTGCGAGACTCTCTCCCACCATTGCCGTGGCTGATGTTCTGCGTGTCATCAAGACCAACTCTTCTCGCTGGGTGCATGAGACATTCCCGAATCACCAGGACTTTGCATGGCAAACGGGATATGCCGCGTTCACAGTGAGCCGATCGAATGTAGAAGCCGTGCGGCACTACATTGCAAATCAGGAGGAGCATCACAAGACGATGACGTTTAAAGAGGAGCTGCTCGCGCTGCTACGGAAGCATGATGTTGAGTTTGATGAGCGGTATCTGTGGGACTGACGTCAAGGACCGGGGGCGCGGCCGTCTATCGCCCCTCCGGGGCTTCATGGTCCGAAGGTCGGAAACCAGGGGCTTGCGCCCCTGGCTACGGGCTGATGCCCCTCCGGGGCTAGAGAGGAATTCTCTGCAACTGACGCCCATCTGCAAGCGACGACCCTTGGCTCACCCGCTCGAGTGACGACCTTGGCTGACCACCCGTTACACTCTCCGCCTATGTCTTCCCTCGCCGTCGCCCGATTTTCGATGACCGAAGACGATGTGGTGGCCCTCAACACCCGCGTGATGATGAAGAGCCCGCGGCGTGAGGCGACGTATCGGCGCAACGGGCGGAATGGCATCGTGATGGGGCTGTTCATTCTGGTCGGACTTGGCGGGATCGCCTTCACGACGGCGCCCAGCACGCGGGTCGGTCTCATACGTGCAGGGGTCTGGGCGGCGTGCTACGCCGTGTTCTGGCCTTTGTACGCGATGCGGCATCTGACGCGGTCCGCGTTTGAGGTCAAGATGATTCGGATTACTGAGAAGTTGGTGCGGACTCGCAAGGTGCCGTTTTCGCTGGGACCGGTTGAGGTCCAGCTCCATGCGGATCGGCTTCAGATCGTGGATGATGACGGCGCGGCGGGCAAACCCTGGTCCGAGGCCACGGGCCTGGCAGAAGCAGCTGACGGGCTTTACTTTGAGTTCTCGGATGGGTCGATGTTTCGCGTTCCCGACCGGGCGTTTGCGAGCGAGGCTGATCGGTCGAGTTTTGTGGCCGCGGCCAGAGGATTGATGCGCCAAGGGTGAGAGGGGTCGGAGTCACCCGACCAAAACCCTCTTTTGTTAACCCGGTTGCAACCACTTGCCGCCGGGGTGCTAAGTAGGGTAATCTGAGGGTGGTTTCAGAGCAAAGAGGTTCCTGCATGGAGAAGCTCCGCTTCATAGCGAAGATGGAGAACCCCCTGACCGAGCGTCGGGGGCTTGCTGTTGCGCATGGTATTTTGGTGGCCGCGGAGCAGATCGCTTCGGCATGCCGAGTGATGGATCTGCTGATGGAATACGACCGGAACCCTGCCGACAAGGCGGCGATCTGGTGTCAGTTCTTTGGGGCGGCGAGCGGGGTGGCGGAGCTGCGGGCGCGGCTGATCCGGTCGAAGGTGCAGGAGCAGGCGGCACGAAAATACTTGAACGACAGCAAGCCGCACCTGGTGCCGGTGTTTGACCGCCTGACGGCGCGGCAGATCGGGGACGACCTGCCCCTCAAGCTCTGCTGCTTTGCGCGAACGAACTATTCGGGGTTCTGGAACGAGGAGATCTCGGCGAAGTTTGTTGAGATCCTGTCGCTGGATGGGTTTGACCCACCGGTGATGGAGACTTCGGAGGATCAGAAGTCGGCCGGTGTGCCGTGGGTGAAGGAAGCGTGGATGCAGGGGTGGCGGCAGGAGTTCAACCTGTCGGACGCGAAGCTGAAGGCTCAGATGCCGGATATCAAGATGCTGATGCGGGATGCGGCCAAGACGGGGCGGTATGCGGGGATTGCGATTTTGCAGTCTTGTGGGGTGCAGATTGAGAAGGTGGGCGGGGCGGTGGCGGCGGAAGTTTGAGCGCACCCTAAAGGCACACTGGCCATGCAGAGCCATGACCAGTGCCACCAAAGCCAAGAACTGAATGCGATTACTCGAGTGCGGTGCGGCCGGGGACTGCGACTGCGGGCACAGGGAGTGCGCCGAGTTCGTAGGACGGCGGTGAGAGGTCGAGCTTGGACTTGAGGGCCTGCTCCCAGGTCACAGTCTTGCCGGTGTACGCGGCCATGCGGCCCATGATCGCGGTGAGTGTGGACTCGGCGACTTGCTTGGCCTCGTTGATGTGCTTGCCGCCGCGGATGGCCGCGAGCAGGTCGACGTGTTCCTGGACGTAGGGTGTGGGGTTCTGGCCGTCGAACTTCCAGGGCTTCTTGCCGGTTATTTCGGCGAATCCAGGGCGGGTGTGCAGGCGGCCTTCGGTGCCTTGGACATCTTCTTCGACCTTGCCATCCGTGCCGTCGATTTGGCGGCACATGGAGAGCACGTGGACGTTGTCGGGGTATTGATACTCGATCGCGAAGTGATCGAAGATGTGGCCGTATTCGGCGCCGGTGCGGACTTGGCGGCCGCCCATGCCGCTGGCGGAGAGCGGGTGAGAACCGATGGCCCAGTTCATCACGTCGAGGTTGTGAACGTGCTGCTCGCAGATGTGGTCGCCGCTGAGCCACGTGAAGTAGAGCCAGTTGCGGATCTGCCACTCGACGTCGGATTCGTTCGCCTTGCGGTTGTGGACCCAGAGTCCGCCCTGGTTCCAGTAGCAACGGGCCGCGACGACCTTGCCGATGTCGCCGGCTTTGATCCGCTGCATGGCGGCGAGGTATTCGGTGGAGTGGCGGCGCTGGGTGCCCGCGACGACACAGAGCTTTTTGGCGTCGGCGATTTCGGCCGCGGCCAGGACCTTGCGGATTCCGGTGGGGTCTACGGCGACGGGCTTCTCGAAGAAGACGTGCTTACCGGCCTTGATCGCGGCCTCGAAGTGGATCGGACGGAAGTGGGGGCAGGTGGCGAGGATGACCAGGTCAACACCGGAGGCGATGACCTTCTGATAGGCGTCAAAGCCAGTGAAGATGCGGTCGTCAGGGACATCGACGCGGCCCTTGAACTCTTCCATCTTGCTCAGTTCGCCGCGCGAGCCTTTGACGCGATCGGCGAAGAGGTCACCCATGGCGACGATCTTGACGCTGGGGTCGGCTGTAAGGCAGTCGGCCGCTGCGCCGGTGCCGCGGCCACCGCAGCCGATGACGCCGACTTTCACGGTGTCGGCACCGCGCGCGGAGGCGATGGAACGCAGAGGAGTGAGGGCGACGCCGGCGGCGGCCAGGGAGGTGGCTTTGACGAAGTCGCGGCGGGTGAAGTCGGAAGAGGTCATGGGATGCTCCGGGGAGAGGAGGCGAAACGAGCTGTTGGCCCAGTCTACATCGAAAAGAGCTTGTCCATCTGTTCAGAAACGGTTTTCAGGCGTTTTTCGTCACCCCCGCTGACCTCGGCGGTTGCCCAGTTACCTGCGGGGGCGGTGGAATAGCCGACCTCGTCAAGAGCTTTCATGACCGAAGCCCAGCCGGCATCGCCATCGCCAAGCTCGACGTCGAAGCCCTTCCACAGTCCTTCATCGTTCCGCTTCTTGCGGGAGAAGTCTTTGATGTGGAGTTTGGCGGTTCGCTTGCCGAGAATTTTGACCCACTGGTCGGGATAGCCGTAGTTGATCACGTTGCCGATATCGAAGTGCCAGGCGATCATGGGGTCGTTGAAGTCGTCGACGTAGCGAGCGGCCTCCATCGGGCTGAGGATGAAGTTGTTCCAGACGTTTTCGATGGCGATCTTGACGTTGCACTCTTTGGCCAGGGGGAGCGCTTTGCGGATGTTCTTCTGGGTGAGCTTCCAGCAGTCGTCGTAGGACAGTTCGGCGTTGACAACGCCGGGCACGAGAAGGATGCTGGTGCAGCCGAGGCGTTTGCCGTCGCGCAGGGCGGTTTCAAGTGCCTTGACGCCGGCCTCCTGGGCGGATTCGACAGGTGCGTTGAGGTAGCAGGCTCGGTCCCAGTGTTTGGAATCGACCAGGCCGTGGACCTTGATGCCGGTCTTGGCCTGGGCCGCCAGGACATCGTCGAGGTTGATGTTGGAGGGTGAGTCCATTTCCACGCCGGCGAATCCGGTGTCGCGGAGAATGGCGAACTTGTCCTCGATCGTTTTGCCGGCGCCGACCATGCCGTACATGACGGCTTTGCGGAGCGTGCGTTTGGGCTTGGCGTCGGTTGGTTGAGCGAACGCCCGTGTTCCGAGGGCCGCGGCACCGGCCGCGGCCACGGAAACTCCCAGAAAAGTCCGTCGTGAAAGTGGCTGCATCAAGTTTAGCTCCACGTACTTTGCACCTCTGCGCGAAATCTCTTAGATCAACTTGGCTTTGCCTGGGATCGAAACTTCTGGCGTCGGAATCGGCCCGAAATCAAGCTTGTCGGGGACCAGCGATTCCTTGGAGTTCATCGCCTGCTCCCAGCTCACGGTTTGGCCGGTGTACGCCGCCATGCGGGCCATGATCGCCATCATGCAGCTTCGTGCGCCGCGTTCGATGTCGTTGATGGGTGTGCCGGCGCGGATGGACTTGAACAGCTCATCGTGCTCATTCTGATACATGGTTCCGGCATCCTCCGGCTTGCCGGTGCCCTTCCAGATCAGTTGGCCTTTGGGGTCTTTGAGGTCGAATGTTGGCGTCCAGCCGTTCACCACTGCCCAGCCCTTGCTGCCGTAGATGTAGTCGGTGTTGTCGCTGGGGCAGCCGTCGATCTGGCGGCAGGAGTGATGGGCGCGACGGCCGTCATCGTATTCGTAGATGGCCGCGAAGTGGTCGAAGACGTTGCCGTGCTCGGGTCCGGAGCGGGCGGCGCGTCCGCCCAGACAGTTGACGCGCGTGGGGATCTTGTCATTGAACGCCCATGCGAGTCGGTCGATGGAGTGAATGGCCTGCTCGACGATGTGGTCACCGGAGATCCAGGTGAAGTGCCACCAGTTGCGCATCTGGAACTCAAGGTCGGACCACTTGGGGTCACGCGGGCGGCGCGAGAGCGTGCTGGTGTGGTAGGTAGTGTGGGCCGAGACGATGTCGCCAATGGTGCCGCCCAGGATCTTTTCGAAAGCGGGTTTCATGCCGGTGTGGAAGCGCCAGCAGAAGCCGACCATGGAGGCGAGGTTTTTCTTCTTGGCTTCGGCCGCGGTCTCGAGGACCGAGCGGATGCCGGCGGAGTCCACGGCGAGGGGCTTTTCGGCAAAGACGTGCTTGCCCGCGGCGATCGCGGCCTTGTAGTGGGCTGGGCGGAACGCGGGATAGCCGGTGATCAGGACGACATCGACGCCGCTCTCGATGACCTTGTGGTGCGAATCAAAGCCGTGGAACTGACGCTGCGTGGGAACCTGGACCTTGGCCGCGGCCTCGTCACCCATTTCCTCGGTGACGCTTTTGAGGCAGGCGGTGACGCGTTCGGGGAAGACGTCACCCATCGATACCAGTACGGCATCTTTGTCAGCGCGGATGGCCTGAAC
>Ga0154020_10001482_pt1 | contig 28946 bp, 26 predicted proteins | sample Klosneuvirus_201_FD_109709 | JGI IMG/M metagenome (GOLD analysis project Ga0154020, IMG submission 109709) | Active sludge microbial communities from wastewater, Klosterneuburg, Austria - Klosneuvirus_20160825_MG | ecosystem: Engineered > WWTP > Aerobic digester > Activated sludge | place...
CGCATTGCTATGGGCGGCGGATCCGTCTCTCGTCGGTAAAATCGACGAAACCAAGGAGGTACTGATGCGGACCGCAACCCCAAAAACCTCTACCCAGTCCTGCGGCGGGGTCGCTGGAAGCGCAATTCCCAACAACACGTTCGGCTACGGTCTGTTAAATATTTATGAGGCCGTCAAATCCCGCCGAACACACTAAATGAATCTGAAAAGCGCACCTTATGTCGACGTTCACACGCACCTCACTCACGATGACTTCGTGGGTGAGGTTGACGCCGTCGTCCAGCGCGCTGTAAACGCTGAACTTGGTGCAATCGTTGTAAACGGACTCGATCCCGTCTCCAACCGCGCCATATTGGAAATGGCGTCATCAATCAACGTGGTCAAGGCCGCTCTGGGAATCTATCCGATCGACGCCGTCAACGACCGGCTTCCTGCCGGACTGCCCTTTCATGTCGCAACTTTCGATGTGAATGCGGAATTAAATTTTATTGAAGAACAGGCCGCGCAGGGAACCGTCTTCGCACTGGGAGAATGCGGTCTTGATGGCTACTGGGTTGGACCGGAAACATTTCCCCGTCAGGAAGAAGTGTTTGAACGAATGATCAACATCGCCCAAAAGCATGACTTGCCGCTCATCGTTCATACCAGAAAACTGGAGCAGCGCGCTGCGGATATACTCTCCCATCACAAGGTCAAACGAGTCAATTTTCATTGCTTTGGCGGTAAAGTGAAGCTGGCCCGTCGCTTGGCCGAAGAACAAGGTTGGTGGTTTTCTATCCCTGCAAATGCGGGCGTCAACGAGGCTTTCCGTAAAATGCTCATTGAACTGCCACCGGAGAAAATTCTGACGGAGACCGACGCCCCATTCCTTTCACCGACGAAAGGCCAGCGTAATGAACCCGCCAACGTCACTGGAACAGTTCGCTTGCTGGCTGAATTGCGCGGCTGGAAGCTGGAGCAAGCACGGGAACAGCTCTGGGCAAATTACAACCAGCTATTTTGCACCAGAGCTGAAATTTAATTGGGTCTTACAGCGACAGCGTCGTCGCCGTCTGCGATTCCGCACAAGCATGGTCGGTGACGTGGAGATCGTAGTCATCGAACACGTAGCGAGTCCGCTCCCCAGCGCGCACTTCCACCGCTGTTTCAGCAAATAAGGTCGCGCAGAAAGTTTTTTCCTTCACGACGCTCTGTGCCGGCGCATCGGGGGTTGCCGGATCAGCCTGCGAAACAGTCTGCGAAAGCTTGAACTTCACCGGTTTGGCGACACGAACCTGATAGACGCCTTCCGGAAGCTTGTTCAATACGAAACCTCCGGTCGCCAGGGGTTCCGCCGCCCGTGAATCTTCCCCTTTAACAAAAATCTGAAATCCCTTGCTGAAGCTGCGGTTATCCACCTGGGTCAGGAGCATAAACTCGGGTTCAGCAGAACCTGCATCCCGGCTGTCGATCTTAACGTTGATCAGCTCCCGGAAACGCACCTTCAAATCGTTGGCATCAAAGAAATTCTTCTCTTTCACGGTGATATTCGGAGCTGCGGGAATTTCACCTTCAAAGCAGCCGGTCGCCGCCGTATAGCGACACTCACCTACCGGGGTTTTCGCTCCCACAGGCGGATTACTGCCAATCTCCTCGCGATCTTCACCGCGGTCGACGTAGCATCCAGCCATCATTGGAAGCACGAGAGCAAAAGCCACAAGATGCCGTTTCATGGGAACCTCCTTGCCAATCAGGCTGATTCTAACAGGGCTCGCCACCTGGCGGCCCGTCGGACGTCATTCAATCAAACTGATGATGATTTTTTCAACAGTTTACTTTGGCAAGGCACGAGGGAGCGGTCAATAAAAATCGAATTCACTGTCCAGGATTGTACCAGCAGCGCGGGCGCCCGGCTTCGGAGACTCCGGCAATCCAGGTGTCGAGCCGGCATTGCAGAGAGGGATATGTGGTTATGGTTACTTCAGCGACCGATGCATCCGGCGTCGCAGCATTTGGAGGAGCAAGGTTCTTGCGGGCTGCACTCATGTTAAGGGCTGTCCAACCAGCTCGTACGTTACGCACGCAAAGATCCGCCCCCGCCACGTCAACCGCATGACTCGCACACAGGTTTCTCATATCTTCGGAGAGTGCGGGGTTTGCCGGAGTTGGCGGTGCCGGGGTGTTGTCTGCCTGTCGCCAAACTCTTGGTAAACAAACGGAAGCTGCAAAAAAGTCCGCCTGCGCCTCGGCCGATATCCCTTCGCGAAGAAAAGGCTCTCCGCCGAAAAAATGGCCCATTTCATGGCACAGGATCGCTGTAAAACCATCGGCCGTAGCTTCCGGCACTCGAACGGTGCCACCGAAGGTCATGAGCAACCAGGCGTCACCGTTCTTCGCCGACATCGCACCAAACTGGTCAGATCCCCAATTGGCGCTTAGACGCAAAATCGCTCCTTGCTGATCCATGTCGGCCTGAAAATAACCCACGACTTCGCTGACGAGGTGGTTAAATTCTGATTCACCGATGCCTCCCCGCTCTCCGGCAGGAGCGGGATCATCCAATAGAACACCATGATCCCCTTGATTCAGACCACCTGGCCCAGCGCCACAGCCGGCTAAAATAAAAAGAAAAGCACAAGCCTCAATCCAATGAGCTTGTGCGTTTTGTTTCGCCGTTGGTGCGTCAGTTCCCGCCATTTGGCGATTTTCCCCCGTTTTCTGCATTAAAGCCGGCGATATGACTCGGCGCAGGGAGGTAATGCAGTGTCTGTGCCGGGAGAGGCAGCTCCCGGGCCATCATCAAAGCCAGAGGGTAAATCCAAATCCAAGAAGGGTCGTATCGGTAGACATGGAGGTCGTCACCGAAGATCCACTATTACGGACGAGATTTTCGTGATTCATTTTCGCGTTTCCGAAAAAAGACACCTGGCTGCTGATGAAGTAGTTGAGGCCAAGTGTATAATAGTAGCCACTCCCGTAAAACGTGGCGGCTTCCAGGCGCTTGGTGTAATCCATGCGCGATGCGAGGATTCCACCACCGGCTTCGAGATTCGCGACCGGTGCCGTAAAAACAAACCGCGCGCCGCCGTTGAGTCTGGATCCATCGATCTTCTCGAGGCCGTCGTTTTTATTCCGCATGTTTACAAAGGTGTGCCCGGCATTAAACTGAATGAATTTCAGGACCTCGATACCCACACTCGATCCGATACCGAATCCCTGCCAATACGGTGCCGATGAAGTGGAGATCGTCCCCTCGGCAGTAGTTTCTTTGCCACTCGTGTTAAACCGTCCAAATTCCCCGTCAACGGATTGCGTCACGAATACGTGACTGACCGTTCCAGAACGCCGGCTATTGATATAATTGTGTGCTTGCCCGTAGGCATCAACGCTGGCAATCAGCGAGCCAGAAAAAACTGACAAACCCACGATCAAAATCCGCACCGACTTCCGCATTCCCCAATACAACATATAGAACTCCGCTCAGCTACTTCCCACATAGAACTCCGGACCAACAACACTCCGGTCTCGGACCCCATTAAGCAACGGCTGTGCCACAGGTGAAAAATATACAATCAATTGGAAGATTAGGCAGTTATACCCGTCGAAGGTCAGGGTTGCAGCGGACACCCCGGCGACGGGTGTCACTATTATTGACGCAACGCCCCTAAGCCCCGGATACAATAGACGGTTGCAGATGAGGATTTGTGATCGACAAAAAAAGCTAAAGTTTGGGCTAAGTCCCGCCGATAATACCCTTACCAAAGGGGAGTGTCACTATGGTGTACCAATCGCGCATTTCAGGCTTCTTAGGTCTGGCCCTGTTTTTCACTTTGACCGGAGTGGTCGGGTGTAACGACGGTCAGTTTTCCGGTGCGGGAAATCTCACCAAAACAGAACGGAATTCCGGTAAGAAAGGCGGCGACGACGCGAACGCGGACGGGCCGGATGGCGACAACGCGATTCCTGGGGATTCGAACAGCAACGGGATTCCCGATGCTGAGGAGGATCTGAATAACAACGGGATCCCCGACGGTGAGGAGGACGGCACTACCACGGCTGACCCCAACTCCACACTTGAGGACGGCGGTTCCTCCAATCTCGAGCTGTATGCCAATGGATCGATTTCGCAGACCAAGTCGGACGAGGATCCGAACATAACCATCGAACTGATGGACCCCAAGGACAACACCAAAGTCCTGAAGTCCGTGTCGGTAAAACCAAAAAAGAAGGGGACCCTTCCCCTCGAAAAAATGTGCCTCAAAGGAAAAGACACGATCTGGCGAGTCAGCTTCAGTGGCGACCAGACCCGCGTTCTGGGGCGCCGCGATAAATGTACCTTCTTGTACTCTTCGGGAGGAACCAACGCCGAGTTTGGCGTCGATTCCAATGGTGGCGACGGTCTCTTTGGGATTGGTGACTGTAAAGCCCACGAGGACGACGATTACCGAGTGTCGTGTCCGGATGCCAAGACTCTGAAAGTCGACGCAACCTGAGGATGACCTAAAGCTTCTTCTGTGAGCCTATGGCAACCGGAGAAATCTGGTTGCCATTTGATTTTGCGGTGTTTCCCGGCACTGTTGCGCTCATGCCGACGGACAGATCCAGAACCGGATTGCCCATCTGGTCGCGAAACTGCTGTTTGCCGCTGGTCACAAGATTATAGACTCCGGCCTCTTCCTGGACCAGCAACCCCGAAACTTCCAGGCTGCCCAGAAATTCCTCCACGGTCCCTGCACGATCCACCTGTCTGGAGATGTTAAGGCGGGTCGTCAGTCGTTTTTCCGCTTTCGCAAAACGAACCGGCACTGACTCCACATGAAACTCACCCTTTTCACCAACAAAAAAATGGTTGGTCTTATCGATACGCGCTCTGATCGTTCTATAAACGCCGGCGCGTGGAATAAATGCCTGTTTGCGTTTACCGTCACGCTCGGTTGCAACGATCGGCTGAAATGTCACTAATCGCAGTGGCAATCGCACCCTGGCAGGGACCGGCCTGCCAATCGTCGCATTGGCGTCCATGCCATCGAACGTCCGTGCCTGCTGCTCAATCGCGTGAATTGCTGGCAATTCTGCGGCAACGACGGTGGGACCTGACAAAAGCAGATACCCGGGTAGCAATGCCAAAAAAGCGTTGATGGTAAGCCGCATACTGGCCTCCTGCTGTTCAGACCCGTAGAAATGGTCTGTAAGGAAAAATCCGCAGATGTAGAGATGGAGATTTAAGGTTATTATATCGTACTTTCCCCAAGAAGGGATCCTGTGGCTCGTCACAGGGCGCGGTGTCACACAGAACCTTTGGACGATATATATTGAACCGCAACGCAAAGCCGCATGACAAAAGCCGAAAGCGGCCCGCAAAATCACAGCCAGCCAAGGGACCTGCGCCATTCGTCATTTTTTTGGCACTCCTTGCATGGGCCCTTCCCCTGGCATGGGTGAGCGCAATTCCGGCGGAAAACCGCGCTGCCGACCCGGAGTTGGAAACACGCAAAAGGCTTCTTCAAAGCGAAAGACTTATCCAGCTTTACATGAAGGAGTTCGATGAGGCGCCTTCCAGTTTGGCGGATTTAAAAATATTCGCGCACGGAACCAGTCGGCCCTTTGATTCTCACGATGGTTTCGGTGACCGCTTCGATTATCTGCGACTGGATGCTCAGCACTATATTTTGCGCTCCTACGGCAAAGATGGGGTCCAAAATACTTTGATGAGCCAGGCGGACGAAGCGGTTTTTAAATCTGGCAAATTACCTCAGCAAGGACTCACCTATACTTACTCGCGGCGCATTGCACCCCACTGGTACCCGGCCATTCTGCTTCTTGGAAGTGATTCTCCCAATCATGTATGGTTCAGCCGCCTCTTCGTCGACGCTGCCGCGGGGACTCGCCGGCTGTTGGTGCGACACCACGAACGCAAAGACCTCCATATGTTTGCACCTCATGATGCCGTGGAGGAATTTTTGTGGATGCCAAACGGTTACCAAATCGTCTTCACAGCATCCGGCAGCGCACGCTACCGAGATGGGATTTTCCTGTGGAATCTTCTCGATGATTCTTCGATCAACCTGATCGAACTCGTGCAAAAAGAGTACGAATCAAGACAGGCTGCTATTGTCAGCGCGAGTGACCGCGGCGACGAACTTGCTTTCGCGCTCGCAGGAATCTTTCTTGGTCACCCGCAAGACAGCCCGGTGGCAATGGCTTACATTGCGCAACGTGCCGGAGGAACCATCGACCCCCATCAATTTTTCAACAAGGAGAGTCTGGTTCTGATAAAAATCCCGGAAGGAAAGGCACCACCAGCTTTGCTGGCGATCTCGGAGCGGGAGAAAGAGGGACTCGGTACACCTATATCCCACGATCTAAATCTCGACCTAAACATTGGCGACCGTGAGGCAGGCAGCAAATCGCAGCAGGTCTGGCTTAAACTGCCCCTTTCCGGTGGTCATGAGCAGATGCTGGAACAATGGCAGGACTTTGTGGAAAAACAGGCTGGTTCGCCACTTTTTCCTTATGGCTTGTGGTATTTGTCTTCACTATATGCAGAGGTGAACGCCCACGCGGCACTAAAAGCGCCCGAAGATCCCTCGGTCGAAGTATTGCGGGGCTTTGGGGTTGAGCTCGCCAAAGCCATGGCGCAGCTACCTTTAGCACCTACCTATATCCGGGGTCTTGCGACCTACTCCGTGGACCGACTGATGAAAAACGAATCTTTACCCTATAGCTTTATTAACGGTGGAAACGTCACTTGGAACATCCCGAACACCAAACCTACGCAGTAATTCTCGCCGGCGGCAGCGGGACCAGATTTTGGCCAAAATCACGGCAGAAATCCCCCAAACAACTCTGCAAGCTCGGCGGTGCGAAGACCACAATGCTTGAAGCGACATTGAAACGCTTGCAGGGTGTCATTCCTCCCGCACGAAGAATCATCGTCACCCACAAGGATCAGGTCATCGCAACGCGAAAGATTGCAGGTAAACAATGCGCCCGCGTCATCCCTGAGCCCGAGGCCCGCAACACCGCCAATGCCATTGCCCTGGCAGCTCTTGAAGTAGACCGGATGGCCGGAGGAAAGCCGGCAATCATGGTTTCCTTACATGCGGATGCGCTGGTCACCAAGATCGCTGAATTCAAAGCCTGCGTAGCCAAAGCCGTCAAGGTTGCAGCATCAGGTCGCTTAACGTTAATGGGCATCGTCCCAAGGTATGCAGAAACCGGGTACGGCTACATCGAACGCGGTCCACCTTTAGATGGTTTGGTGGGGTATGCTGTTTCCGGGTTCCGCGAAAAACCCGACGCCACGACAGCCGCCGAGTACCTTAGAAGCGGGAGGTTCCTGTGGAACTCAGGCATTTTTGTTTTTCCGGTGGAGCTTCTGCTCAGTGAGCTGCGGCAGCGACTTCCAGATTCCATGAACGCACTGGAAAAAGTGCTTGGTACGAAGAAAAGCTTTGCTGCGCTGAAAGGCCAGGACCTGGCTCGAACCTATAAAAAGCTTCCGAAAATTGCGATCGACAACGCTGTTCTGGAAGTGTCAAAAAACATCGCCGTCATCGATGCAGATATAGGTTGGCAGGATATCGGCAGCTGGGACGCGCTCTCAACGGCATTTCCGGTCGACTCCTCAGGAAACCTCACATTCGGCCCTGCGATCATGATCGATTCCCGGAATACGACGATTGATACGGACGGCCCACTTGTTGCCACCATCGGCCTCGACGACATGGTCGTAGTACACGCCAAAGGCGCAATTCTCGTCTGCCCCAAATCGCGGGCTCAGGATGTAAAAAAAGTTGTCGAGGAGTTGCAGCGTCGTCGGCTTAAAACCCTGCTATAAAGATCTTTTCCACCAGTCATATGAAGCCGGCTTTCAGCCGGCATGTTTTCGGTGAAGGCTCGGCGCGCGGTTATCGAGGACAATCATCGTCCGGTCGTCGTTTACGTTTGACAGTAGTTCCACTGCGCCCTCGGCCATCTTCGACTCAATGCCATCCAGAATTGTCAGCAGCTGTTTTAACCGACGCCGGGAGACGGCGAATGCATTTGGAAAAACTCCATCGCTGGCGAGCAGAATTCTCTGCCGCTGGTCCCCGGCAATAAACATATGCGCTGGCCGAAAAGAAATGTCGCGTTGAATTCCGAGAATAGTGCCACGACCAGCCAATGTCCGAACGTGCAGTTCATCGTTATCTCCTGTGGCTACAAAACAGGGGACATGGCCAGCGCTCCAATAAGACACAGCCTGATCGCTGATGCGCAAAATCGCCGCGGTCACCGACTGCGGCTCCCGGCGTCCGAGCGTGACCAGGGTGTTGTTTACGGCAAGTAACCAACTCGCAGGGTCAAACGAACTTTGCTCCAAAGCCGAGGCCCATAGAGACTGCAGAACGTGCAGAACCAATGCCGCATGAACTCCGGAGCCGGCCGCGTCTGCCACCAATATAAAAACTTCATTGCCTGTTCCAGCACGCACAGCATACCAATCCCCGCCAACGGCAGATTTTCGCTGGAACATGAAATCGACACGAAACATTCCAATATTCATCGGGTCTTTTATTCTGAGCGAATCCTGAATGTCCCGCGCCAATTCCATGTCCCGCTGCGCCCGCGCGCGTTCCAGCTCAATGGTTAATTGCTGGGTTTTGAATTCAGATTCTGCAAACCTGACCACTCGAAAAACGGCAGTGCGCTGCATAAGCAGGCTCATGACAATGCAGAAAAATGAAACCTGTGAAATGCCCATGTTGCCGCTGGTCGTCGCAGCGATTCCAAATCCGATAACGGAAAAGACTGCTGTCAGGTAAAAAACACCGATGCCGCTCCAGGGCGCCAGAACAATGATGGCCCCCGCCACACTGGTATACGCAATCCAGGCCATTGCCTCGCCAAAGGGATGCGTCGATTGCCCGGAAGCGCCAAACCAAACGGCATAAATATAGACAGAAATGCTAAGCAGCTGATAGAGCGGCGTCAACCGCAGTGCTTTCAGTCCGCGAGGCTTAAGAATTTTCTGATGAAACACAACCAGTGCAACAACTGAAAGGTGTTGAATGACAAACAGTCGGTATAAAAACGCGGATTTCACTACCAGCAAATCAGTGACCATCGCCGTCAAGTGAAAGGCCGCCGACAGAATCGTACCAACCTCAGCAAGAGCAATTCCTCGCGCCTTTAATGATGCAGCAACAAACTGCGCCTTCGCGGGTTGGCTGAATTGAATCAAATCCGGACGTAAAAACGCCCAAATTTGCAGCAATTTTTCTTTAAATAGTGCTCTCAATGATCGTGATACCTCCACAGCCCGCGTAGAGGTATCATCGGATTTTCCAGGACTTTAATAGAGGCGGTAGCTGTAGAGATTTTTTAGGCCAGTTGCCACAAAAAAGGAATTGGCATAAACAATTGGACCACTTACGACTTCACCGCCGACGTCGTCGGCGAAAGAATTGCGGCCGGTCGCCGCCTCGAATGCTGTGATTCTGCCGTTGCTGCCAATGGTATAAATAACTTCTTCACCAGGCATAATCGACCCTACTGCAGCTCCCGTTTGAATCGGTCCCGGCCAAATGCGACGTCCCGAGGCAGCGTCGAATCCATAAACATCGCCGTTCACACACCCAACATAGTAGCGACCGTTACGAAAGGTAGATGTCGCTACCGCCGGCAATTGCTCCTGCCAAACGACCCGCTTGTCCGTCGCGAGGTCGACCGCCGCTACCAGTCCATCATAGCGAGTCATCAGAAGCTGATTAGATCGCACGACCAATTCACCAACCACATCGTGAAATCGATGGTCATTATAGGCGGGATTATAACGCCATAGGAGTTTGCCAGTCTCAAAATTCACGGCGAGAATTTCTCCCGTCGTTAATCCGAACAGGACTTTGTTGTCGTGAACCAGGGGAGCGGCACCATTTCGCAGCGTCAAGCCCGCCGGGAACCCTCCATCATAAAGCCAAAGTGTCTTTCCCGTCTGAAAATCAATTGCATAAAGCGCCTGGGAAACCGTCACCACGAGCAGGGTATTGCCCGCCAGAACGGACCGGCGCTCAGAGAACGCGCTGAGGTTTGTCTCCCAAACTTTTTTCCCCGAAACCGCATCCAGCTTTGCTACACGGCCACTGCGAAACCCAAGTACAGCCCAGCTCCCGTGAACCGCTGGCGGCATCGTCAGGTCCGTCTCCCCATCAAACCACCAGGTGACTCGCTCCATCGCCAGTGAATAACCGCCAACCCACTGCTGGTCGAATGCACCAATGAGCGTCCCTGCCGACATGGCCCACCCGGCCGCATCACCCAATGCCAGGGGCTTTGCTTCGTCATAAGAACGATTGAAGCGAAGCACCCCCAGGCGAAAAGGGCGCACCAGCTCCTTTAGCCCTCCGGAGCCGGGAGTGCCAACGGGCGCAACTTCAAATTTGGAGACCGACTCGGATCGCGCGCCTGAGACTTCGGCAAATAATGCAGAAGAAGAGAAAAACGCCAGAGCGCATAGAAAAAATAGGAAATTGTTGACCACTAAATCAGCCCTTCAGAATCAATTGATGAGAGCCAGCATACTACGGGCTTTTTGCGCTTCCGGCGTATTCGCATGCTTAACAATCAGATCATCCAGTGTCGCCTTCGCGTCCGCTTTGGCCTCTTTGAGAAGCTGGATACGTCCCTTCGCCAACAGAACCTTTGGCTTTAACTCGTCATCAGCCAGTCCGATCAACACTTCTGCATCCTTCAATGCCGCGTCAAAATTACCAGCATCTTCGTTGAGCCCAATCAAAATCATACGGGACTGTATCTGAAAAATAGGGGCCGTAATCGACTCTTTAGCAACCGCCTCAACAATAGGCCGGGCTTCCGATTCCTTTTGTTGCTCGATCAAAATCGTCACCGCGCGCATCCCAGCCAACCACCCCTCTGCGGTCCCTTTGTGCCCTTCAAAATATTTTTTGAACTGCTCCAGGGATTTTGAGTGATCAGGCTTAATTCCGTCGCGCTCAACCTCGAGGAGTTTTCGTTGTGCGATGATCTGTGGATTTTCAGCGGGCTTCGCCGCCGTTTTTTCATCCGCTGATTTGGGTGCTTTAGGATCTGCAGCTGCAGGCACCGGCGGCGTCAACGGCAGGGCGTCGATTTTCTTCTGAATCTCCTCGCGCTTTTTGCCAGAATCGAAGAGCTCCTGCATGTACACATCTTCCACGGCAGCAAGTGAATCAAGACGTTTGTCCGTCCGGTAGCCGCTGTACCATTGCCACGCAAACCCAACCACGACCACTCCGACCAAGGGCAGCAGCATCAGGCCGACCATTTTTCGGTTTTTCATCCCCCAATCAAAAAGAGAAATGAGGCGCAGTTGAAAGGCATCGGGACCTTTAATCTTCTTGTGATCAATTTTTTCAGTCATTTCATAACCTTAAGTTACATCTAGGTGATTTTGGCACTTGTATGCCCGTTCCCATGGGACCTTTGAGCTGTGGTAAACTAAAGGAAACATCTAAATCGTGAATATTTCCACATAAATGTTGCTGCCACGTCTGCCGAAGCGACGACGCCGGGGAGGCAAGGACAATGGGAACATCTCGTCTCGGAAACCTCCTGGTTGAGGAAGGTCTGCTCAGTGAAGCGGACCGGCGCACCATCCGCAACGCGGCGGGGCATGATGGCGCTGCTTTTGCGCGTGGGTTACTCGCCCTGGGACTCCTCGATGAGACTGATCTTGCGGCATTTTTGGCCGACCGGACTCACCACAAGATTGCACCCAAGGACATTGTGCGGGAAATAGACGATAGCGCCCTGAGTGTCATGGATAGCCCCCTGCTCGAACGTCTGGAAGTTCTTCCCTTACGCTTACAGGGTGGGGTGCTCAGCGTGGCCATGGCTGACCCACTGGACCGGGAGACCATTCGACAGGTCGAGTTTTTCACCGGCTACAAAGTCCGCCCGGTGATTGCAACCTTTTCACAAATCAGAGAAGGCCTCAAAAAGATTCTGCCCAAATACGAGGCCCGCCCGACAACCTTTGAGAAATTTCTTGAAAACCATGCAACTTCAGCCTTCCGGCACTTAAAAAACATTTCTCCGCAATTTGACGACCCGACCGAAGGGCGCTCGGGAGGAACGGCCGCGAGCCACCCTTCCTTTGAGAGCGCTTCTCCTGCATCCGGTTTTCCCCCACCGCCTGAGTCCGCAGAATCTCTCGATGATGAGACTGATGTCTTGGCCGGAAGCAATGAGTTAGACAGCGATGGCTTAGGCAGCGACGACATGAGCCTGGAAGAAGATTTAACCCTGAGCGATGACTCGGCCTCCCTGGAGTCAGGAGGTTCTGACGACGGATTGCTCGATGATAACTTGCAGGAAAGTTCCGGCGATCTATCAGGAGAGTCACTCGACGGGGATTTAACGGATTTAGGCGATGGCGGCCTTGATGAGGGTGGACTGGACGAAAGTCTTGACGGGGGCCTTGATGAGGGAGGCGCGGACGAGAGTCTTGAAGCCACAAGTGATCTGACTCCCCAGGGTGAGTCCGACGACCTCGTCATGTCCGAACCCGAACCGCCCGGCATCGCCCCTGCCGATGATCTGGAAAACCTTGGAGACCTCGCTGATATGGAGGCCGCACCAGAGCCCCTCGCTGCCGCAGACCTGCAAGAACTGCAAGAACTGGCGCCCAATGAGGACGAGTCCGCGGAAGTGGACCCCCTGGGAGACCTCTCAGATCTGGAACCGAGCGCAGACCTGCCCCTGACACAAGATGCAGTGGTGACCGCCGGAACATCCAATGTCGATCCGCTAGCAGATCTCGCGGGCGACGATACTGATGCTGATATGATCGCGACGATTGCCGCTTTTAACCGCTGCTTCGTCACCGTCAGCATGGCCGCCGACCGGGGATCAGCTGCGTCGAAGGCCGCAAATTTTCTGAGCGAGTCTGGCGTCAACCGTGGAATGATCGCAGTGATTAAAGCTAACGAGGCCAACTGGTCTGGGGTATGGAGTAGCAGTCCCGCAACAGACCCTCTGCCACCGGCGGACGCGCTACAAATCAAAGCAGTCACAGGAAAATCCTGGACCAGGTTCAAATCCGGCGAATGGACACCTCTCACGGAAGCATTGCGAAGCCCCGATGTGGACGCTGCTTTTCATGGATGGATGTCTGAGGGGTCAATCCTGCAGGTATTCAAAACAACTGGAATGGCCCCGGGCGAAGAAGTTGTGTTTGTCGGGGCCTGGCCCCCCCGGTTGGCCCAGGAAACCAGCGTACTTAGCGCAGCATCGGAGCTCGTACGCTGCATGATCGCAAAGCCCTTTTGAACTGTCCCACAAGGCTGAATCAGCCGGGTAAGGCAGTTTTAGGGCAGCTGGCTGTTTTTTCGGAATGGGAATTGGGAGCTTTCAACGGTATGACAACAGGAACAGCATTTGGGATAGTTTGCATCGGCAAACAAATGTGGTCAGCCAGCGTGCCCCCCGCCGGAGATTGTCCGTCGGTGTACTTCCTTCTGCAGTGAATGTGCCAGCCCCGGAAAAATCCTCTAACACACGATATGCTGGTCAGCGTGTCTGGGCCTCGTAAAACAAAACAGCCGGTTACATCGTTAGCCGACCAAATTTTCCGCAACGGCCATGCCAAAAAAGGCCCTCTTTTCGCCTTGTTCCTCAACATATGTCTAAATATTAGACACTACATTTCTAAGGGCATGTTTTAAAAGGTCTTTAATTGATTATCTATAAAGATCCGGAACGGGCCCGCGGTTTGCGAACCGGTTTCCCAGGCGGTTTGTTTGTGGATCGATTGGGAGCTTTATTCGTGGGATCTAACTAAAACAGCTACTTAAGGCGGCTCAACTGGTACAAACCAAGTTCTAGCCAAAGTGACAGCCTGGGAAACCGGGGGTCATCGTAATCACCCTCCTCTTGCTTTGCACCAGACGTGCCATGAGGTCTACCCGGGACTGATGATGGACTCTGCTACAGCGTAATATGGCCGGGCCAGCTGCGATGCCCCTTCAGTAGCAATGGGCACACCCCGATCGGCCCCCAGACGAAGGTCGCGGTTCAGGGGTATGCGCGTCAAGACCCGCAAACGCCGTTCCTGGCTGAAGGCTGAAAACCCGTCGTCACCAAAAATATCCTCTTCGTGGCCACAAGCAGGGCAAGTGAAACAGGCCATATTCTCCACCAAACCGAGAACCGGCACCTCAAGCTTCTCGAACATGGTGACCGCCTTATGGGCATCAATCAGCGCCACATCCTGGGGAGTGGTGACGATGACTGCCCCGTGAATCGGCAGGCGCTCAGCCAAAGTCAATTGTACGTCGCCGGTACCCGGAGGCAGATCCACAACCAAATAGTCCAGATCTCCCCAATTGACGCTGTAAAAAAGCTGCTCAAGAGCCTTGGAGACCAATGGTCCCCGCCAGATAACGGGACTGTAGGCATCGGACAAAAAGCCAAAAGAAACTATACCGACTCCATGCGCAACCACAGGTACAAGTCGCCCACCGGCCGCGACCTCCATCGAAGCCTTCACGCCAAACATTGTAGGCGCAGACGGGCCGTAGATATCAGCGTCCAGCAACCCCACCCGTTGACCCGATCGCGCCAAAGCGACAGCCAGATTTGCGCTGACCGTCGACTTTCCAACTCCCCCCTTCCCCGAAGCGACGGCAATCACCTGCCGCACACCGGGAATGGCCCGTTTGTCTATTTTGAGTCCAAAAGGGGCTGGCCGCGCCGGGCTTTCCAGCGGCCTTGGTCCGCTGCTCTTCTCCGGTAGATGGCGCCGCCGAAAGTAAACGGTAATGGGCTGAATCTCCAGCCCGTCCCGCTGCCGGAACGCGTGCAGTGCCGCTAAAAAAGCATGCTCAAGTTTGATTTTGCTATCGAGATCGAGTCCATCTGAATAAACGATCACCTGCCAGCCTGATGGTCCTTTTTGCAAAGGGCCAAGGCGATCCTGCTCACTAAGAGCCAGGGAGTTCCAGGCCGCGGCGACAGCCGCATTCAGGGCGGTCGCGGTAGGGTCTGATACTAGCGGGTGCTCAATTTGCACGATGTCTTCCGTTTTAAAAAGGTTATCTCAAAAACACTCAGTATCCCTCAGATCCACTCGATTCCCAGAGCGGCCTATCAATAAGTGACACTTTTAATATATATTTGGCTGACATTTGCAAGAGATTGAGCAGTCGCTTCTACCAACATTCGCTAAATGGATATTGCACCTATGCGGGACATTCGCGTTTACACCACATCTGTATGCCCCTACTGCGTTTCTGCCAAGCGCCTCCTGAAGGAACTCGGATACGCATTCAACGAAATCAACCTCGAAAAAGATCCGGATCTGCGCCTGCGGCTCTCCGCGGAAAATGGCGGATACCGGACAGTTCCGATGATTTTTATCGGCGATGAGTTCATTGGCGGGTACACCGACCTTAAGGCCCTGCACGACGGAGGGCAGCTCAAGGACAAGGTTGAGAGAGCCTAGCTCCGCCACCATTGGATTTTCGATTTGGCGGCTCCTGATGGGGCTGATCGCCGCTGCTTTTGCAGGCCTCGTCTTTTACTTTTTCAATGTGGGCGGCGATGCAGTCCCGGCCCCATCACCCACAGTGCTGTCTTCCCCCACAGCCCCCCTGCAATCTAATGCGACGACGACGTCTCCGGCCAACGTCCTGCAGACCACACCGACATCGCCGGACCAACAGCTCACCAGCCAGTTCTCCGACCAGGACAAGATCGCTCTCGCAAGCCTGATGGCGAAGTTCAACACCGGAGACTATCTGGGAGCTCTTGCGGTCGCCGATACCGCGTCGGTCAATCCCCGGCTGACAATGACTTTCCAATCATGGCTGCGCGCGCAGATGCCGCCACTATTAATTTCTGCCGGCTGGATCAAAATCAAACTCGGTGACTGCGACGAGGGAGTGCGACTCCTGAGTCGCGCTGAGGGATTCCAACGCGCCCCGGAAATATCGAAAGGGCTGGCTTACTGCCATCAAAAACTTGGCAATATCGCAGCTGCGGACGAGCATTTTCAAACCTATTTGGAACAGACTCCCAGGGATGCGGAAATGCTGATGCTTTACGCAGATACCCTTGAGTCTCAGGCGCGTTTCACGGAAGCCGTCCAGACTCTGGAAACCGCCGCCGCCAAAAGCGATGAAGACCAACGAAAAATGATCGAGCAGCGCCTTGCTGCAATGCGTCTGCGCTCAAATGAAAGCCGCGCGCAGACTACCGACACCTCGCGCAATTTCACCCTGACCTATCGCATCGGGGACCATGACGATGCCGCCGGTATTGTTCTCGAAACTCTGGAGCAGGCTATCGACGAGTATGTGGAAGATTATGGCTACAAAGAGCCACCTGCTCGCCTTGAAGTCATCTTGTATCCGTTTGAACAATTCCGGGGCATTGTGGCGGGAGGTCCCGAGTGGGCAGAAGGCGCGTTCGACGGGCGCCTTCGTATACCAATAAAGACGGCAGAAATACGTCATCGGGAGTATCGATTTCTCAAAACCGTGCTTCGTCACGAGCTGGTCCACGCACTCAATGCGTTGCTCACCGGCGGCCGTACGTTGCCTCCGTGGTTTGAGGAAGGTATGGCCCAAAGGCTGTCTTGCGCCCGCACAGGATGTGGTGCATTTCGCTACCCGCCAACACCGGGAACGTTTCTGCCTGAAGCCAGCTTTGCTTCCCCATACATCACGCTTGATTCGGTAGCCGCAGGACAAGCGTACCGCCAAAGTCTGTTTCTCATTTACAGCCTTGAAGCGGCAAAATCCGGTGATGACACCTTGCGCAATCTCATCAAAAATCTGGGTACCACCGGAGCACTTGATCCTGACACTATCCTCGAACCATCAGGTTTCACCTTTTCTTCGCTGCACAAACAAGCGGTTGCCTGGTGGGGTCAGCGATCATTCAAGTAGCCGCGACTTGCCATGGTCCGGCTCACCATCAAATCGAAAAGATTTTCCAGGGACTTTTGAAGCTGTGGTCCTTCAATCATCCCGAGTGCACGGGCAATCGCTTCCATCGTCGCAAGGCCACCTGACTTCGTCTCTCGCCGTACCCGGTATGTGGAGGGCGGCCCAGGCGGCAAGGTAACCATGGGAAGCTGCGCCATTACCGGATCTCTGCGGCACATTTTTGCAGCTCCTCTCCAGTTTGAATCAGGAAAAATCAAATGAAGAGGTCCCGGACGATTCGTCGCGATTGTACTAAGGCACTGTGCGTGTTCACCGGGAAAAACCAAAAAATTTGAACCTTCAGCGCCGAGATGGGCACGCAGGTCCATGGGACGATCGACGTGCCCCCGCTGAAGGATGACACTGTTTGCAAGCGCCAGCCCGGCGAGTCGTCCCGTATTTGTCGGTACCTTGTACTCCCGCCTGCTGATGACTACGATAATTTTCGTCTGCGTTTCCAGGCAGGGAATAGCCGCACACAAACAAACCTCGAGGCGCATGAGGCAGCGTGAACAGCGGTCCTGATGTTTCTTTCTCTCCCCCATGCTCTCGTGTATCCCGTGACCTTATATAGCAAACGGTGTCCTACAGCCCACGCAGCCACTCCGGCTTAAGGCGACCATTCGCTAGGGCATGATCGATCATGTTCATAAGTTTCTGGCGATCGGCAGGGAGTTCACCCCTGAGTGGAACATAGTTTGAAGCATGATTGGTGCGAAAAGTGACCGACTGGTGCGGACGGGAACACTCGATGATTCGTCGCAACTCGATAAGCGACTCCTCTGGAGTCAGTGGGATGAACGCTCCCGCGGCTCTTTCAGCTGCCAGCGGCGTTCCTTCGATAATGGTGAGCGTGAGCGCACTGAAATAGTCGGGGTTCATTTGCGAAAGAACAGCCGCCGTCTCATCTGCATGAGTCTTTGTGAGTTCGCGTCCTCCGACTCCCAAAAGAGCTATGACGCTGGTCTGCATACCCGCTGCTTTTGCCTTGTGAACAGCGGCGGTCATCTCCTGAGCCGTGCAATGCTTTTGGATTCGCTTCAGAACTTCTTCACTCCCCGATTCAAGTCCGATGTAAACGATGGCGAGCTTGCGTTCGAACAACTGACGCAACTCGTCGGATGTTTTACGATTAATTCCGGCCGCATCAGAATAGATGCCTACCCGCTCCAAATTCGGAAAATGCTCGTTCAGGCAATCCAGTATCCTGGTCAGCGAAAAGGCAGTCTGCCCCATGGCGTCCCCGTCAGCCAAAAATACTCTCGACAGGGACGGATAAGAGGCTGCGGCGAGCTTGATATCTTCCTGGACCTCTTTGAACGGCCGGGTTCTATAGGGTTTTTCCCGGTACATCGCGCAAAAGGTACAGGCGTTATGGGAACACCCGTAGGTAATCTGCAAGATATAGCTGTCAGCCTCGCTCGGTGGCCGAAACACAGGTTCTACGTAGCGCATGAGTCTCCATATATAACACTACCCCTCGTAAAACAACGGCACCCAAAAGAACGGCATTGGCCTGCGGTGGCAAAAAGGAACTTCAACTGGCATAATTCCGCAGTGGTCTTTCTTAGAAGTCCGTGTATTCAGATGAGGGAGGTCTTTTGACATTGCTATCACAAAAAACAGGTAGAGCCATGGGATTTGTCCTGACGGCTATCACCGTCGCGATAACGTTCTCTTGTCGCACGATATCTGACGCCTCCGAAAGTGAACTGGACGGTATCCAGACTTCACGTGAATCGACTCTGCCCGGCATTGGCCTTTCCAACAGTCACGCGGTGATCACCGAAGGAACGACCCCTCGAATTCTCCGCAGCAAGGCCCCGGTCAGTCCGCAGGACTACGCAGACTTGCAATCGCTTAATCTTACGGACGTCGTGATCTTCAAAAACGAAACAAGAAATGAAGTCAAAGACGAGATCAAAAAACTTAAAGACATGGGTATCGACTCTCGCCGTATCAGCCACGTCCCTTTTCCTTATAAACAATTCCCCGACTTTGAGACGCCGTGTCGGCAGACGATCGATGCAATAAAAGCCATCAAAACCGCTCGCCGGGGCAGAAATCGCGTGGTGCTTTTTCACTGCACGGTAGGAGAAGATCGCACCGGATATTTGGCGGGGCTTATCGCTCAACTTGAGGGTACAAGAAATCACGCCGAGGCGTTCAAAGAAGATCTTTGCAAAAAGGGATACAGCTCGGGGAACACCGGAAAACCTGCCAACGTCACAAGAATGATCGATCGTGATCTGACGCCGTTGTACCTCAAAATGAGCTATTTGATAGTGGAAAACCGTCTATCCTGGGAGCACCTGGATGCCGACGCTCTGTGTGTCACGGATCCATCCGAAGAAATTGATTTTTCCGAAAATCCTCATTTTAGCAATGCGGAACAATTCAGGTGCCGCTAGGCGCAAAACGATTGCGCCTCTCAGAGCGCAATCGTAATCCTTTCGAAATGTCGCCTCCCAAGCCTTCGAATTATCTAGCGAAAAAAATTTAGTTTCAGTCCGGCAGCGGATGTGTCGAGGCGCACCCTGCTTTTGGGCGGTATGTACCACGCCGCACTTAAGCAACCAAAAACCAGAGTGCCTTGTAACCGTTGGTGCGCAAGGCTTTTGCTGGGTGTAAAAAACAGCGCCATTAACATTTTTCCTGGAGGACATTTGATGATGAATCGATTTGGCAACATTGGATCAATTTCCCGCCTCGGATCTATGGGGTTCTTGCTTCTCTGGGGAGCATCCTGCAGTGGTCCGCAATCCTCTACTCAATCGATCCGTAGTGACCGTGGCACCACTGAAGAAAGCGTGGTGGATACCCAGGCTACAGCTAGCAACGAATCAGAGGACGCGACCGGAGACCTGAGTCTCATCGGCGGCAAGGTGGCAGACCCGGCCGACTTTCCTGCATCCATCTACATCTCCGCGGGAAACTCCAGATGCTCCGCCACTGTCGTGGGTCCCCGCGTGGTGATCACCGCCGCTCATTGCGTGAGCAATGGTGGCTCGATCAAATTCAGCGTTGGCCCTAACCGCTATTCGGGAACGTGCCGCCACCACCCTTCCTATAGGCGAAATGCAACTGCGGATTGGGCGCTCTGTCAGACCAATCTCGAAGTCATCGGTATCCAATACGAAGTCGTAAACAGTAACCCCGATCTTCTCGTTGATAACAGCCCCATTCTTCTCACCGGCTACGGTTGTACCTCACCTGGGGGACGCGGAGGCAACGACGGCCGCTACCGGACCGGCGAGTCAACAATGATCAGAATCCCAGCGGAAAATGGCTCTAACCACGACATCGTGACACGCGGTCAGGGCTCTGCACTCTGTTTCGGAGACTCTGGTGGCCCAGCGTTTGTCTGGTTGGACTCAGCAAGAACCCAGCGGGTGCTCGTCAGTATCAACAGCCGTGGCGACATTCGCACGACCAGCTACCTTTCCTCTGTGTCTCAACCAACCGCACTTTCATGGTTCAAAGAATGGATGGAGGCAAATCAGGAGAAGATCTGCGGGATCTCCCCTGACGCAGAAAAATGCCGCAATGGCATCGGTCAGCCAGGAGGAGGAGACCCGCTTTTAACTGCAGAATGCAAGAAAATGCAGGATGATGGCGCACTGGCTGCGTTGGAAAAGTGTGCCAATGAGCCCATCACCGAACCACAAATTTGCCTGGATGCCCGCGACACGATCAGTGCCTGCATCGAGTCCAAGCTCCCCTGAAACTACGAAGCCCTTTTTTCTCGAATACGTACCGCGACTATTTGGAGGAACTAAATGTTTTTAGGAAAGCAGTCATATTTTGTCCTGGTCTTTCTCTGCTTCCTGGCGCAGATCACCGTCGCTTGCGGCAGCCGCTTGCCTTTGGAAGGAGCGGTACGCGGAAGCGCCCGGGGGGGCACTAACGGCTCTCCCGGTGAGGGAGCTGCCGATGCAACCGCTTCCGGACGCTGCCCGATTGAGCCCGTCCCCCCTGAACTGGCAGCGAAAGGTTTTCAATCTCACCACCTCGCGAATTTCACCCTCCTGACTGCCGACGGTTATCGCAAAAATCTCTGCGATACGCTCAAAGACTCAGAAAACGGCGTTTTGATTATGCAATTCAGTGGAGTGACTTGCGGATCTTGCCAGGAGGAAGCTGCATTTTTTACCTCGGCCCTGAATCTCTCATCAAAATATGGCAACCCCATTGGTCATGCCGTTGCCATCACGGATTTCCCCGAAGACTATGTCGAGGAGGACTATGCTTCGTTCATGATGCGGCTCGCCCCCCGATCCCTGCGCGTGCACGACGTCAATATTCAGCTCTGGTCGGCCTTTTCAGCAGATAGTTCAGCCCCGGCCAGGCCGACCATCATCGCCTATAACCAAAAGGGATGGACATACGTATTGAATCGCGACCGCGGTGGTCCGGCAGCCAATGGACAATCAATCCTTGCGGCAGCCGAGGTACTCGCTGCGATCCGGGATGCCGATGGGATCGCCGCCGAACCTAACGACCAAAATGACCAGAACGACCAGTTGGACGGCTCAAAAGACCCTGCGGATCCATCGGTAGAGCCGGTTCCGGTAAACCCGATTTTCCCAGCTCCATCGGGAGAGCCAGCCCCTGCGCCTTCCACAAACCCAGATCCTGCTCCCACAATCGGCCCCATTCCGCTACCTACCGTGACGCCCACTCCAGCTAAACCTGCTGTACAAATTGCGGCTAACAAAAATTTCGGCCTTTCCGGCGGTAAGCCATCAGAAACACTGGCGTCCTATTTTGAAGACAACGAATACCTGATTGTTGATATCTCCCAGGTCAACTGCAGCCCCTGCGTCCGTATGGCCCAGGGCCAGAATTCGGATGCTGGATTCAAAGAAGAGATGACCGGGGGAAAATGCAAAAACCTGACGGTTGTTTCCGATCGCGAGCTTTCCGGATGGTTACAAAAATTCCCCGCCAACACCTTTGTGGGCGGTCGTTCAAGGGGAGTCTCATCCATAACCTCCTTTGGCTCAGCCTGGGGCTTTGGGTCGCTGGCCACACCTACCGTTTTTGTCATTGATCGTTCCGGAGCAAAAGTAGCCTCCGCAGTGGGGTCCGAACCTTCGGAGGTTGAACGATTATGCAAAAAGTAGTGGTGCACTCAGTCCTTCGTTTGATGGTTGCTGCAGGGATGATCCTGGCGACGACTCCGCCGTCGCAGGCAAAGCCCGCAAAAGAAAGAATTGTTATCTACGATTTTTGGGCATCTTGGTGTGATGCCTGCATCAAAAATCTGAAGACGCTAGGCCCACTGCTGAATGATTTCTCCAGGAGTCGCAATCGCAGCATCGAAGCAAAAGTGGTCAGCGTGGACGAAGACCAAAAGGATTTCGAACTCGCCCGGCAACTACCCGTTCTAAGAAAACGGTCGGTACTTAACAGAAGTGTTGTTTGGGATCACGATGGCACCTTACAGCGCACTTTCAATATTTCCAGCGTTCCTGTTTTGGTCGTCGCTAATTCCAAGGGTCGAATTTTATATCGGCATGAAGGCCTCCTTTCCTCTGCCGATACTGAGCACCTGCGCCGTCTGGTAGAAACAAAAGCAAAAGCAGCGGCGGACCTCCCATCGAAAGTCAGTGCTGTCAAAGAGCGGCCAAATCCCCAAGGATCCCGTTCTGGCGTAAGCGCCAAAGGGGTTTTGCTGGACGCGACGATGGATCCTGGCAAAACCTCAACTGCTTCAGCGTCTTTTTTAATGATCCCATCGGCGAAAAGTGAACTCCCAGTCCTGTCAGGAGGAGATAATGGAAGTGATTCCAGCTGCCCAACCTGTGGATCGTAGGCCATACCGGTGCTCTCGTGTCCTGACCGGCGCTCTGATCTTGCTGATGTCAGCCATACTCTGCCCCGGAGGGCTTGCAACGCCGATTCTGACTTCGCAGCAGGCTCACACCGCTGGTGGCCAATACAGTGATCGCGAGGGTACCTCCAGCGCGATTGAAGCCGGAGCTGGCATCGAAGCTGATCCATGGCGCACGTCGCGACACTATGCTTCAAGCATCAGCATGGTCATGCGTAAAGCTTCAGCAACGCAGAGCAGCGAAGACACGCCTGTTTCGAGCACAACCAATTCCGGCTCAATCAATGTCGGGCAAAATGTCAGTCTCCTTCACAACGTCGGATTCAGTTATGAAACAAGTCGCACAACAGCGGAAGAAAAGAAATCCGACGCCAAGGCCTATGGTGTTCGCGTCGCATCGTGGCTTTTCCCGGAACGATTGAGGCTGGGAATCGCCTATCGCAAAAACGAGATCGCAACAGATGCGTTTGACTATACCGACATCGACGGCAAAAGAGTTATCAGCCCCGACAAGATCAAGGGCAAAACGACTACAATCGATCTATTGGTTTTTCCTGGTTCCACCACCATCACTGAGGCCGAATGGTCATGGACTAATCGCGAGGACCGCCCTCCCGCATGGACCAGTGGGTTTAAACTACGGCAGTATGTGAACGTAGTAAGGGGCGCACTGCACCTCCAGGGTCAGCATGCTGAAAATATCGGAACCATAAGACCAGTAACAGACTATGGGCGCGTTATCGCCAACAGCCTGACGACCGAGTGGCACCAGAAATTCGACCCGCAATGGGTCGTCATGGCGGGATTTCGCACCTACATCGAGGAGGAAGCGCCCCGGGCCACTCAATCAGCCCGGCAAATCACCGGCAGCGACTATATGTATCTTTCGGCCCGCTATCGGCTGATTCGTTCGTGGACCCTGCGTGCGAGCGAAATTTCTGCGGTTTGGGGACGTTATTTCAACAATCGCACGCAAAAGGGCCAGTTATTGGCCCTCGGGTTCAACTGGAGCAAAGAATAATTATTTTTGACCCCTATGCAAATGTGAACCTTGATCACTCGGGTTGCAACGCCGGCAGCAAAAAACCGGCGAACGTTGCAGAATCGCCGCAGTCACCATCCAAAACAATGTCCGTAGCGTCATGGCACCGATGGTGCGGGACTCATATGCAGTCCCCAGGAATATCGCGACACCCAAACCCGCAAAAACAAGCCCGGTAGTGACAGCTAAAAAAACTGCGAGATGCCCAGCCCAGCGCTTCCGCAACAAAATGCCGGCACCGGCGGCCACATAGAAAGCTCCTGCAAAGGTATTAAACATCAAAACGAAAGGAACATAACTTCCTGCCGCAGCTCTGGCTTCGCTGTCAAAAAACAAAACCGCCGAGCCTTCCTTGATCGTCAGCACCCCAAAAACGATGGCTACCACACCTAAAATCCTTAACCTCATTCCCAGTTTTTCTACCGGAACCTCCGCCGCACCCGCTAAGGTCGTCATTTGCGCTTCTCCTTTTTTGAACTACGGAAAATAATTCCATTAACGAGCAAGCCATGAATCTCAGCTACGAGTCGATTCCGACTGGCTGCGTCCTGTACACTAAACCCAAAATGCCGTTTACGAACCGAATCCGTCCGAACAAAATGATTGATGGTGCCCTGAAGCATGTGTGTCAGTATTTGTGCGTCCACATCGGCACGGACGATCCCTCGCTCTTGTGCTGCCCGAAAAAACGCAATAAATCTTCTCGCCATGACAATAACCGTTTCACCAAGCACATCATCGGCGATAGAAGTGCTGCTTTCGACTTCACGCAGGAAAATTTTCGTAAGGCTGGGATCATCGAGCTGCACTGCCAGAATGTCACCGATGGCTTCGTGAAGCATCAGGGAGAATTCTTCCGCAGACTCGGCCGGCTCCATGAGGCGATTGGCGCACGCGAGACGGCGCTCACCATATAAACGCAGACAATGGCGATACAAATCCGGCTTACCACCAAAATAATATCGAACCAGACCAAAGTGAACTCCTGCCGCGTCCGCAATCTCCCTCACGCTAACGCCTTCAAATCCCCTGGACGCAAAAAGATCTTTTGCGGCATTGAAAATGGCAGTTTTGGCGTCCCCCAAAGCAGATGACTTCAGGGGCTTCGATGTTTTATGGGACTGTTTTGCGCCAGTCACGGGTCGTATTCGGGACGCTTTTTTCATCACCACATACTTTATACATTTGTATAATTTATGCATTGCAAAAAAAAGCGCGGGGAATAGCACATTTATCTGTTTGATTTCAGAATGTTATGATGTTTCCACGCCATTGTTTCAGGTTTTGATCATCAATTCCGAATCATACGAAAAGGTCATTCGCCTTCAAGTGGGGGAATCTCATCGTAACGGCAGTGTACAAAATCAAGGTTTTACTGGCGTTATGCTACCTTGCGTTTTCAGGTTGCAGAAGTGCAATTAAGGCCAACGTATCGAAGGCAGTGCAGACTCAAAACGAGGTTGGCCTCGTGGTACAGGAATCCAACACCTCTCCCGGCAGTGGAGGGGGCGAGTTCGATCTTTCCTGGGACACCAGACGACAATACCCACAATACGATGTGGTTGTCAGTCGGAGTGAGGACTGTGAGAATCCATTTGTTCAGGTTGCAGGGATCAAAAACGACAGCGTTCGCATAAAAATTTCAGAGCCAGGTACCTACTGGGTCTGCCTCTTCGGGGTCGGGTCGACCGCAAACCGGCTGCTCGCCCGAAAAGACGTCACTGTAGGTGGTGAGTTTAATCCCACCCAAACTTCAACGATCGCGCCAGCGTCGCCTGAAGCACCCAAGGCACCAAACCCTGGAATTGATTTGGTACCCGACATCAGCATCTTTGCCACAGCTGAAGGCGTATCAACACAAGAAATCAAGATTCGATGCACGAGCGATGGAGAGGCGTCCACACTACTGCCACAAATTTCCAGCATCGCCGCCAATGATGCCGGGTGCATCATTGGCGGCGATAGTTTTCAATGCACACCGGGCTTCCGGTCTGGACACGCTGATTGGGATGTCCTTGTCACCCTGGCGTGCTCGGAGCGTGGCCACACCGTAGAAAAGAGCCTGCGTCTGCACGTGAGCGACGTCAATCGTGGCTTTTCCATGGAGTCACCAGCCTCACAGACCATCTCTGCTGGTGCGGCAGTATATTTTGACCTCGGCCCATCTTCCTCGAATAGCCAGCCCCAGGATTTCGACGCTGATGGCGATTCGATCACCTACGACTGTGCAGTAAAAAGGGACCCTTATGGAATTGATGAGGATTGTGCGGCACTTCCCGGACAAATTTCTTTTGCAACTGCAACGGGAATACTTAACTGGCAGACGAGCGACACCGTCGCGACCGGAGGTTATCGACGCACCTACTATTTTAAAATCACCGGCATAGAGAATCACTCGGAAGCCCATTCATCTCAGGCTGAATTCACTGTGACGGTGGATCCTCCAGCACCCCTGTTACATGCTTCTTTTGATGTCCCAGCTTGGGGGGAACTAGGTACTACCTCCAACGTTGGCTCGACAATCACCCAGACGCTCTCCGCAACAAAGGAAGTTGGAGTTGGGTTGGGGTTAAGAGCGGCAGTAACATCGGGCTCTGCAGGATACGTTTCGTCCCTGTCATGGGACCCAGTCACCAAAATCGCGGCGGGTTTTTGGATACGAATCCAGCCCGGTTTTGTCGCTACCGACAACGACGTCGTTCAGGTGCTGCGGGGCGGACCGTCATTTTCTGTGAGTTTAGTCTATTCCACAACTGCACCGGCAGGTTGGAGAGTCAGAGTACAAGATAACGTCGGAGTCACCACCAGCACCGTCCCCCTTTGGACCGATGCATGGAATCACGTCGTAGCTTCGGCTGAACTACACAACTCTGCGGGGGCACGGGCCATTTGGATAGATGGCATAAGTCGAGGCAGTGACTCAGGAGTTGCTTCGTCGGGGACCATCTCTTCTTTTGATCAGATCGGTGCGGCCGGTGCACCTCCCGGAGTCACATTGACGTTTGACATCGACGAATTGAAAGCAGGTCGCTCGTTTGAGTCTGTTCAACCCGGCGTCATTACCTATGACTTCGAAACCAGTGGGTGGGGTGGCTTCGCTTCAGCCGATCCGCAATCCACGCTGCTGCAGAGTGCTACCGCCGCAAAACATGGCGCGATGGGGATGAGAGTCGATAGCGTGAACTCATCGCGTGGTCGTGTTGTAACCCGCGACTCCGGCTATCAGCAAACCATGTATGTGGGAGTCTGGTACCGTATGCCATCGAACCATACAGTTCATCCTCCCGGAGAATCACCTTACTGTTCACTGTTCCGTTCCAATCCGGGCGGCAGACCTGATGGCTGGTTACGATATTGGGGCAGCGATGGCGCTATGAAATTCATGTACCACAACGCGTCAACCTACAATAAATCCGCCGATCCTGTTCCGTCTAATCGCTGGGTCTATCTGATATTTGGATCACGTATTTCATTTTCCGGCGTTAATGATGGATTCCGGCACGTGTTCGTGGACGGTACTTCTTACATATCTGCTGTAAATCAAAACACCTTTCAGGCAGTCCCTCCAGGCCAACTGCGTCTCGGAGCTGACTTTGCGACAGCCGGCATGTCGGTCCAATATGACATGGACGATGTGAAAATCGGGCATTCCTATGATTCTGTGCGGCCTTGAAGAATCTATGGCTAAGCTGCCAGCCGGTGCGCCTCCAGCTTTCCGATCCCCTTCAGGTTGAGTTCGACCGGATGCCCTCTTTCGGAACCGATCGTTGCGGACTCGGCAGTCCGGCTACACATGGTCACATAACCTGGCTTACCTGTGGACTCGAGGCGGCTCGCAATATTGACTGTTTCACCCCAGATATCGTAGGTGGGTTTAATTTTTCCCAGTACTCCAGCCACGACTGTGCCCGTCGCAATCCCGACCCTTAGTCCAATATAGGGAGCATCCGGAAAATAAAGTGGTTTCAGTTGCTCAACCGCCCAGATGGCTTTCCGTGCGAATGTCACAGCATTGTCGACCTGCTGATCACTCCTGAAAGTCAAACCGGAACACCCCATATATGCATCACCCATCGTTTTGATCTTATCGATGTGGAAAGCTAAAGCCAGCTCGTCCAAAGCAAGAAAAAGCGCCTCAACTGCTTCAACCACCTGCCTGGGATTGGCGGATGAGCTCCACGACGTAAACCCACTGAGATCAGCAAAGATGACTGAGACCTGATCTATCCGCACAGGATCAATGGCGCGTCCGTGACTGAGGTCGGCAGCGATCTGCGCCGGAAAAATCGACTGCAGAAGTTTCTCAGAGCGCGCTTTTTCTGAGTCAAGCATGCGGCTTGTGATGAATTGAAGGCGGTGTTGCTGATCCGTATATCGGTAAACTGACAGTCCCAATCCAACCGCTGCCATTAACAGTCCAACAAACATGAAGGGACCACCTGTCAGCGTAGGGAAGCTTTGAGTATAGAATCCGAACATCAAAACAAGCAGAGTCGAACCAAGCGTGGCGATGACTACCCTGACAAAATCAAGGTTCAGCGTAATAGGAGCACATACCACTCCCAGCACCAGAAAGGGATAGGAGTGCCGATAGAAAACTTCAGGCAAGCCGCTCACCATAACAGTGGCGAGGGTCATGATGGCCAAATTCACACCAATCTGGACGGAACTATAAACTTTCTCGTAGATACTGAGCCGCTGAATCACACCCCAGGCGACGAACAACACGGCAGCAGACAGGTATGCAGATACGGTGCGGACTGAAGGTGAAGATTCTAATGACCACAACCCGATGGCAATCAACAGTCCAAGCCCTAACCAGGAGGTCCAGACAATCACCCAGGTCTTGGTGGCAAAAGACCTCACATTCTGAAACATCTTGCGGCGAAAATCGGCTTCAAGATTCTGGTCCCTGAACGCCTGAGTCCAGGTCGTCAAAGCCCGCAACTCGCGGTGCGTTAACACTGCCGAGACCGTTTTTATTTCATTATTTTTCACCAGATCCCACTCGTTGGTTTCAGACTGTGACAAGCGAACGAGAGCGTCATCGGCATTTTTTGGTGTGAATTTAGTTACACGCAGAAAATCTTATAATTTGGCGCCCGACAATTGTCAGACG
>Ga0154020_10001483_pt1 | contig 28917 bp, 33 predicted proteins | sample Klosneuvirus_201_FD_109709 | JGI IMG/M metagenome (GOLD analysis project Ga0154020, IMG submission 109709) | Active sludge microbial communities from wastewater, Klosterneuburg, Austria - Klosneuvirus_20160825_MG | ecosystem: Engineered > WWTP > Aerobic digester > Activated sludge | place...
GGGGTGATGACCAAAACGTGGGAAATAACCATTCCCCGCTGAGACATAGATGACGGTATCGCCGTCTCTGGTGTCGTCACCGACCTTGATCAGATTGACTAGTTTCATTAGTTCCTCCTGTTCTGTATGTCAACAGCGATCATTAAGATTAAAAACACCAAGAATAAAGGGTTACGTATTTCCATAGCCTGATCGTACACTAGCATATTATTTTGCACAAATACTGATTCAAATAGAAACATTGTACGTCATTTGGCGGTTGTTGTGATCCTATAATCGTGATAAAATGAATCCATTAGCGTTATTTTGACAAGTGGAGGTTGAGATGGAAACTTATGCGTTAACCGTAACGGAGTTTGGTGTCAATGTTGTTGATCAAGATGGGAAGCAACTATCGTCTGATGAGATCAAGGGGTTAGCGGAAAAGTTGCTGATGATGATTGAGCCACAGCCAATCGCTTCCTTGTATCTCACCAATGGTGTGCCGGATCAGCTTGTATTGTTTGATGGCAAGAGGCGCAAGAAATCGCCTGAGAAAACAGAAGATGAGAAGCGGATGTGTAAGCGCACGAATGAGATCAAGACACTGTACGCAAAATTGCGTGCCCTGACAATGCAACAGATCGCATTGCCTATGGATGATTTGATGGCTTTGTTGCCCGGTGGTGTTTGTGCAGAAATTGATTATGGGAGAGAAGGTCAATCGGCAAAGAAATTAGCACGCGATCCACGCATTGTCACGGATCGCCAGATCGTTGGTTGCTACAAATGGTTGTCAACGGCAAGGGAGCATCAGTTCTTTTTTAAGTCAAAATCCCCATCACTACATGATGTACTAGGGCGAATGGATAAATATTTGAGCCTGATTCCTTCTGCGAAAATTCACGTTGACACTAAGCGGCAAGCAGCATACAAGTCGATTGAGATGGATGTGAGTTTTTAGTAAAAGGAGGTATGAATGAAAAAGCTTTACAAGTTTGAGTGGGATTGTGGTCGGATGGGAGTTGTGGACTCGCTTTTTATCGCTCTTGAAGAGGACGTTGATAAAGCGATTGGTGCGCAGGTTGATTTCGGTGAGATTTTAGGTAAGCATTCCAATGTATATGGGACGTTAAAGCAGAGCGATATTGTTGTCGTTTCTGATGATCAGGATTTCATTGAGAAGCTGGAAGCACTACGCATTCTCCCGACTGGTCACTGCCCTTTGCACAATTTGTCAGAAGATGATGAATAAGTCATTAGACCGATTCAATGAGCGCATGATCGTGGTAGAATCATGCTAATGGAAACAAATTCTTTGTAATGATGGGGATTAAGAAAATGGGCATGACATTAGAGGAGTTGGCGGAACGGGCAAAAAAAAGTCTACCAGAACAGATTGTGATACACGCTTTGCAGCTAGTGTACGCAGATCTAGTTCACTTTAAGGGTGGAAACATGTGGGGATGCGATGGTTACGAGGTCAATCATTACTCGAAAAGCTGTACGTGTCCAGATAAGTATCATGTTCATGAGAAATGGGGAAAGATTTGCCCACACCATGTAGCTGTCATGCTAGAACGCCGCTATCAAGATGAGAACCCAAAAGGGCGAATGACACTAGACGAGATCTTCATGAAGGACGGATTGACGGAGATCCGCATCAGATGGGACTATGAATCCGATAAGCGAACTGTCATTGGTTACGTTGACTCCAGCGGTTTTGTTGGTTTAATGTCGGATGATGTGTTTGAAACAAATTACAATAAATTCTCATTTGCGCTGCATAAGAACGGGTTCTCAATGTCGATGTTGCCGTTTAAGTTAGAGGGAAGTTTTGATCACGTATATCGCTACAAGGTTGAACGTGGGGATAGTGGAATTATTCTAACTGAGACAAATTGGCACACAAAGAGCGTGACTACTTCGATGAGTAATGCGAACAAGCGGAAACAAGACTTTGTGTTATCAGAACAGCAGTACGGCAAGTTAAGCGACAACATCAAAAAAAGCAATTTGATTAAGGTGGTCTAATGACAATAAACAATAAAGCAATTCGTATACTTGACCACTCAATCACTATGCCAGAAGCGTCGATTCCAGTAGATGAGTCAATCATCGTGGTCGGTGATTCGACTAAACTGGTTGACTATCTACCGCTGAGCTTTGCGAGTTTAATATTTATCGACCCGCCGTATGGTCAGGTTGTCGATATATCTTGGGACAAAGTGCGCTTAGAGGATTTCTTTACCAAAAACTTCGCTATAAAGTTGACACAACGGTTGAGTGATACTGGTAGCCTGTATGTCTGCTGTGGTGAGGGTGAGAAGTCAGATAGCTACAGTTACTTCAAGTCTATCTTTATCGACTATCTGCACTTTAAGGATCATATAACAATCTCTAAGGAACGTGGGATCGGCAATCGCAAGGGCTGGATGTACGCCAGAGAGGAAATGCAGTGGTGGGTATACGACAATAACGCATTCATCTGGAATGAAGATGCCCAATACTCAACCGAACGGCGCAAGCGTGATGGGAATGGACCAGTCAAACCAGGGCAGAACGGAAAAGAACGAAAGTCACCATTTAAGAGGTTAACAAATGTGTGGACTGACATTAGCTTCATGGCACCTGATGTTGTACAGCGGCAAAAGTTTCACAAGACACCGAAGCCTGTCAAATGGATTGAGCGGGTGATCTTAGCCAATACAAAGCCATGTGACATCGTTTTTGATTGCTTTGCCGGTGCTATGACCACTTGGGAAGCATGTCGGCGTACTGGTCGGCGCTTCGTGGGGATTGAGTTGAGTATGGATCATGTCGTCAAAGGGATTGAGTTTTTCGAGAAACAAAACAACGGTCAGTTGGAACTAATTTGAAAAGGGAGATAGAGATGACGTTTGACGCATTAGCAAACAAGGTGTCCAATGAGCTACCTGTCGGTTACGAAATCGTGATTCGACTGGAGAATGGCTACGGAGAAGTTGCCCTGTACGATCAAGTGAACGGTGAGTGTGTATTTAATCCTAGTGACGATAATGAGTCGATTGAAGCTGATGTAGCCGAGTGCATTGCTTTCGCTAAGGATTTAGCTAAATGAAAATCTATCTCGCTGGCTATACAGGGCGAAAGCCAGAACAACTTAAGCAATTGAGTGATACGTTGAACGCAACGGTCGTTGATATCAGATTGTCACCGCGGTCGAGAGTGCCGTATTGGGAGAAGCCTGCATTGCAAGCGCTTTTTGGGGTTAAATACATTTGGATCAAAGAGTTAGGCAACGTCAATTATAAGGGTGGACCAATTCAGATTCTAGACATCGGGAATGGTATGGATCGGGCAGTTGGTTATTGTGAATTCCAGAATAGCGACATGATCTGCTTGTGTGCCTGTAAAGATGGGTATAGCTGTCACCGTTTTGTAGTCGGTAATGGATTTGCTAATCTTGGCTATGAAGTCCAAGAAGTTGACTGGTCAATCATTGCGCAGCCTGTGCTGTTCTGAGAGGAGATTTAGGCGTGGATTACACAATCGATACTGTCGTGGAAACAAAGAAATCTGTTGACTGGTCAACCTATGCTATTACGCTTCGCTTTACTGATCAGGAGATTATTCGGGATATCATAAAATTATACAATCATGGTGCGCCGTTCGCTGCTGATGCCACGTATAGCACTGGTGTGTTTTGGAAGGGATTGCCACAACCTAAACTCAAATTCGATATTGCACCGCAGATTGAGGGGGTGACTAAGGCTGACGCTAGATGCTTACCGTTAGGTGATAGTTCCGTGTCTAGTGTAATGTTCGATCCACCGTTTGTCATGAAAAACACAACAACGCGCGTCCCTAACGGCATTATTGAGATTCGTTTCTCTGGTTATAAAGATGCTAAATCGCTGTGGGGCTTCTATAGCGATGCGTTGAAGGAGTTTTATCGCATTCTGGAACCCAATGGGATTGTGGCGTTCAAGTGCCAAGATGTTGTGTCTAGTGGTCGCCAGTGGTGGAGTCACATCGAAGTATACCGTATGGCGATTGAAACTGGTTTTGTGGCAAAGGATCTGTTTATCAAAGGGCGTAAGAGTGTAATGTGGTCGCCCAATATGGCTAACCAAAAGCACGCTAAAAAGAATCACTCGTTTTGGTGGATATTCAAGAAGGGAGATCGGTGATGACTGAACAGGAACTATTAGCCAAAGCTGAATTAGTTGAATGGGATGGCAACCCAATCGCCATGTTGGATTACTTCTTCCCATCGTGGGAGGAGATGATCGATACAGCAGCGTATGAGGAATGGAAGTCAATTCCAGAGTATGTATTTTCTACGAAGCGATGCGTGATTCCCCATCTAGACGCTGGTGATATTGTTGAGCGTATCATGGAAGAGTTAGAGATCGACCATGATGATGAGCCTACCATGAATGGCGTGGATGAGTTACAGAAAGCGCTTGAAGCCTTTCGTGAGGCAAACAAGGGCATCAACTATTTTGTAATAGATCTAGATCGCAAGGTGAGAGTGCCGCAGTCAGCGATTGATGAGATCAAGGAATGGGGGCTATGATCGGCTTTACTGGTCCAAGAGATCTCAATCCATGCTATGAACAACTTGTGAAAGACGTGTTGCAGGCTGTCTATCACTATGATGTCGCGGTCGGATGTGCTAGTGGATTAGATAAGATGGTGGTTGACAATTACTCATCACTATTCACGATGGAATTCTTTGCGGTCTTCGGTCCCAACGGTGACGGTGCAGCTAAATCGTCAAACATTGATGGTATTCAGCAAATGGAGAAGATTGGTCATCAAATCCACTGGTGGGCTGGTGGTAAGGGTGACAATCTCAATAAGCGCTTAAGTAATCGATCTCTTGCGATGGTGACTGCGGTCGCCAATAGTGCTGGCAAGAAAGGGATTATCGGATTTCCCAATAAAGCGCCCACTGATGAGTTTCGCAAGTACGGTAAATGGTATTCGTGCCACAGTGGGACATGGGGTACAATCGCCACTGGTGTCTCAATCGGATTGCCGGTAGTTGTCTTTAAGTGTGGTGAGTTCGATTTACCGAAGCTTCCTGTAGATGGGGATTGGGTAGAGTCTCACAACGGTGGTGTATGGCGTGGGAGCTATATCTTTAAGCAACAATAATGCAAATAGAGACATTTGTCTGATTAATGTTCCTAATTCCTGTGATATAATCACGGCAATTGGGAACATTTTCTTTCTATGAGGAGATTGAGATGAGCAAATACATTTTAAGCACAAAAGGCGAATATAACTTTGATGAGGACATGATTCCACTTTTTTATTTATTTAGAGAGGGTGCAAAATCTGTTGAAGATATCCGTGTTGGATTGCAACAATACACCGACTGCTTTGCCGTAAGTAAGCAAATCGAACGCGGTATGGATGATTTACAAGAGATCGGAGTATGGATCAAAAACTTGGCAAAGCAGGGATTGATTCTGGAGGTGACAATTGGAACAGAAATGCCGTAAATGCCAAAACTTAGGGTTTATCGGAGCTAAAGATCCACACCACTACAAGTTTAGTCAGGTTGAATTTTGCGATTGTGTATTGGGGCTTACTGAGAAAGCGAAGTGGTCATACAAAGCAGAGACGGTAAACGATAAATACCTTAAAGCTGGCATTCCGCCTTTGTTCCACGGTCGTACATTACAGGATTGGGATGTAAGTCAGAAGCATGTACGTGCAGCGCGTAACCTAATTGAGTATGACAAGATTGTTGATCCAGATCTGGTTGAGAGTGGGATAGTGTCAGCGGATGACACCCGCAACTCAATCTACTTCTTTGGGGACTACGGAAGCAGAAAGACAACGCTCGGATGTGTAATCCTCATGCGCAAGATTGATCAGGGGAAAAGATGTCTCTATGGCGTATGCGATCTTGTCTTAGAAGAACTGAAAGCATCAAAGCGGTTTAGTAGCAAGGAATCTTACCCTGAAGTGTTCCGCAAATATGGTGATGTAGATTACCTGTTTCTTGATGAAGTGGGTTATGCGTTCCAGGTTGGAATTGACGCTGATGCAGAGATTAGCAAGTCACCGATTGACGAAATGACAAATGCCAGTCTAAAGGAGTTGACTAAGCTGATCGACTGGCGACTGATGTATATGAAGCCGACAATCCTATCGAGCAATTTATCGATTGATAATTTGCGCAAGGTAACAAAAACAAATCAACTAGTTGACAGATTGCTGGATAGATACTCGATTAGACCTGTTGGTGATGAAAACCAGAGATTGGTTAATTATGAGGCACGAGAAGTAATGGCTAAGAACGCAGCGAAGGGTGGGAAGAGATGAGCGCATTTGATTTATATAAAGATGATCCACACACCAGATCGATCCCAGCTAATGTTGATGCTGAATCCGCCTTTCTAGGTTCATTGCTGATTGATCCATCCAAGATCATTCTTGTTAACAGCTACCTAAAGCCGGCAGATATGTATCGCGAACGGCACGAGAGTATTTGTTCTGCTATCTATAAAATTCACGCATCTGGTGGATCTGTGGATTTTATCACGGTTACAGAGCAGTTGGAGGTCGATGGTAAGCTAGAATTCGTAGGTGGTCCTGGCGCACTCATGGAGTTAGTTACTGACACACCCACATCTATGTATGTGGAAGATTACGCGAAAATCATTAAGGACAACGCAGTTCGACGCAAACTAATTTCTTCGGCTGGAGTAATTGCAGAAGCCGCCTATAGTGCTCAGAATGCTGATGAGGCTGTCGGCATTGCGCATGGTGAGTTGACAAAGGTTGACAGTAGTCGCCCAGTCAAGAACGTAAAAAAGGCTATCACTGTTGCATACGATGTTCTTGGTGATATTGATGAGATCCTTCGCAGTGGTAAACCTTTAGGACTCATGACTGGGTTAACCATGTTAGATCGGATGCTGGGTGGTTTACAGGCTAGTGATTTAGTAATCCTTGCAGGTCGCCCTGGTTCTGGTAAAACTGCCACTGCCTTAACGATGGCGAGAAATATAGCGAAGAAGGTCAAGGAGCGAGTGTTGTTTTTTAGCTTAGAAATGAGCGAGAAGCAACTATTACAGCGTGTAATGGCTATGGAGTCAGGTGTTGATAGCCATAAAATAAAAACTGGCAACTTATGCGATGATGAAGTCAGCAAACTTGGTTATGCTGTAAATCAGATGGATTACGATTTATTGATTGATGACACCCCCTCAACGACGTTGTCTTATATCCGATCTGAAAGCAAACGGATTCATGCTGAAAGCCCTATCGGTGTGATCATTGTCGATTACCTACAACTAGTCACCACAGATGAAAAGTTTGACACACGCGCTTTGCAGGTTTCACACATCGGAAGAATGTTGAAGGCTCTAGCAAGAGAGTTGAATGTGCCTGTCTTAGCATTATCTCAATTCAGTCGCAATATCGAAGGTAGATCTGACAAGCGTCCAATGCTTTCGGATTTGGCAGAGGGGTCTATTGAGAAAGATGCTGATGTTGTGTTGGCTGCGCACCGTGACGACTACTATGATGATGATGCGGAAAAGCAGAATATTATGGACATCATTGTTTTGAAGCACCGTCATGGGGCAACAGGGATCGCATCGTTCTACTTCAAAAAAGAGTTAACAGAGATTAAGGATCTGGAGATTCAACGCACTGAGTTTGAGTAGCAATTTTGTAAAATGATCCTACGTATAGTATAATGATTCAAATAGAAACAATACACCTGTAATGAAAGGAACATTATGAAGGGAAGCGTAACACAAGAGAAGCTAGCTAAAGGGTTAGGTGTTGTCGGTCGGGCTATCTCAAGTCGCACAACCATGCCAATCCTTAGCAATATCCTCCTTGAATTTGGCAACGGTATGCTGAAACTGTCGGCAACCAATCGGGAGATCGGGATCAACTGCTGGATTCCAGCAGAGATTGAAGATGATGGTGCAATCACTGTGCCAGCTAAACTACTGACTGAATTCGTCAATAGCCTGCCACCTGAGAAGGTAGAGTTAAACCTGACCGCAAAGACTCAATCTCTAGGGATTACCGCAGGTAAGTTCAAGAGCAACATTAAAGGGATTGATGCCTTTGAATTCCCAATCATCGGCGGCGACTTGCCTGCTGGCTGCGCAGAGTTTGACTTGTCACCAAAGGGGCTAAAGCAAGCGATTGAACAGGTTGTTTTTGCCGCTTCGACCGATGAGAACCGACCTACGCTTACGGGTGTTGAAGTCGTCTTGCACGAAAACTATTTCAAGATGGCTGCGACGGATGGTTATCGGTTGAGCGTGCGCAGGTTGGGGATTGAGACGACTGTTCCTGATAAGATTGTCGCTGTCATCCCTGCCAAGTCACTAGCTGAAGTCTCTCGTATTAGCGGTGATGCCTCAGAGAATGAGGCGATTAAGTTTGCGCTATCTGCTGGTCGCAATCAGGCGATTGTGGAGATGATTGGCAAGGAATCCAGAGATGGATTTATTAAAGTGCAGATCATCAGCGAGTTGATCGATGCGCGTTTCCCTGACTACATGGCAACTGTGCCAAAAGAATGGAAGACGAAAGCGGTGATTGACACGGCAAGCTTACTCAAAGCTGCAAAGATCGGGTTGATGTTTGCTCGCGATAACGCCAATATTGTGCGAGTGAAGATTGACGGGGATCAGGATCAGGGGTTCTTGGGGATGATGGCTAATAGCGCCGAACTAGGTGATAACGATAGCCTACTGGAGATTGAGATGGAAGGTGATGCGATAGAGATTGCATTTAACGCCAAGTACTTGATTGATTACTTGTCTCATATTGATACACCACAGGTAGTGATTGAGTTGACGCAATCGACTAGACCAGGGATGCTCTATTCTCCTGGTAAAAAAGACGAATCGTTTCATGTCTTGATGCCGATGTCGCCACCGAAACGATAACCTATATTTCTAACTGGAAACACTGGCGGAGATTGAGTAAGCTGGGGTTTCCAGTCTTTTTATGTCCACGTATAAATTCCCATTAAGGAGACAAATGAAAGCCTTTACGACAATTTACGACTCAAAAACTAACACCTACACACGACTCGATAATCTTCCTGATTATGTGCGAGATGAGGATATTGGCATTACGGGGAATGCTCTTACCGTGATGAAAAGCCGCTACATTCGCAAGGATAAGGATGGCAATCCGATTGAGACGGTTGCTGGTATGTTTTACCGTATCGCTCTGATTGTGGCGAACGGTGAAGGTGACGAAGTGGTTGAGAAGTTTTACAAGTTAATGAGTGAGATTCGGTTCTTCCCCAATACACCGACTTTTCTAGGGGCTGGTACGCCATTAAAAAACTTAGCAGCCTGCTACGTTCTGCCGGTGGATGATGAAATGGGGCGTGGAGAAGATGGGATTTTTAACACACTACGAAATGCGGCACTCATCCAACAAACAGGTGGTGGCGTTGGTTTTTCGTTCGGGCGTATTCGTCCAAAGGGGGCAATTGTAAGCCGATCCAACGGAAAAGCGACTGGTCCAATTGGCTTTCTTGAGACGTACAACAAGGCGTTTGATGTTATCGCTCAAGGTGGTTGCTTATCGCCTGATACGCTAGTTGCTACATCAGAGGGAATGTTGCGCCTTAGTGAGATTGTTTCAAATAATGAAAGTGGATGGAAAGAGCATGATATCTATGTCCCTACAGATGAAGGTGTGCAACGGTCTCCGCGATCATTCAACAATGGTATTGCACCCACGTTAAAAGTGAGAACAAAAGATGGTCTTGAAATTGTTGGGACATACAATCATAAAGTAAAGGTAATGAGCAGTAGCGGTCCAGTATGGCGTCGATTAGACGAATTGTCTACTGGTGACAATCTTCTGGTCATGCTTGGTCAGCACCAGGGGAAACTAAAAGCGCTGAAGCAGGTAAATATCACACATCATAATCAAAATCCGATAAAAACGCCACTAGTGCTAGATGAGATACTGGCTTTTGTGTTGGGGTACATGACTGGTAATGGATTTGTCGCCTCACAGGGAGATGATAGTCGTGTGGGTTTTAGTGTACCTCTGAAGTCTTATCTGATCGATGAATTACCTGCCATTCTTACGCAATTGTTTCCTGGTTGCAATATTCATACGAACCGTAAGCCCAATGATCAATCTATCACATTCGTTATTGATAGTTGTATACTCAAGGACTTCCTGAGAGTCAACGGTTTTGCGAAAAACAAAAGCATTAACGCATCCATTCCATTACTGATTCGCCAAAGCCCGATCAACATCGTAGGTTCATACCTTCGTGGGTTATTTGAGGCAGACGGATCTGTGTTGCATGGCTACCCATCGTTTACAACTACTTCTGTGCAACTGCTAAAAGACGCTCAGTCCATGTTGATTGGGTTGGGTTGTCCGGTGTCTGTTCGTGAAACTGCAACACCCAACCGATTCGGCAGTAATCCAGTGTGGTCTTTGCGCATTACTTCTCATATAGGACTCAATGCGTGGAAGGAAAATATCGGATGCCATGCGCTTAGCCGGTTTATGGAGTGTATGAATTATCATCCGAATCTTGATAAGGAAAGTGTCTATGCCCTTCCGTATCCTGAATTATGGGTAAATCCGATCTTGGAAGAAATTACCTTGCCGCAGATTGATAGACAAGGACGTGGTACAGGAAAGAAAATGAGATCTGAATTCCCAGAATTGCGCCGCCGATTGCTTTCATACAAACGAGGGGCTAATAATCTAACGGCTAGTGCATATCAGTCAATCTTGGAGGAATACGATCTGGCGGAAAAGGTTTATGGACTATCTTCACTTTGGTATTCTCCTGTTGAATCTGTTGATTACGCTGGTGAAATGCTGACATTGGATATTGAGGTCGAAAACAACCACACATATATTGCCAACGGGATTGTTACCCACAATTCTCGTAGATCAGCCAATATGGGTGTCATGCCAGTTCACCACCCTGATATTCGTGAGTTCATTACCTGCAAAGCCAAAGAGGGAGATATTGCCAACTTCAATATCTCTGTGGCAATCACCGATGACTTTATGACTGCGTTGGAAAAAGATACGAAGTACCCATTAATTAGTCCCGTCGATAATACGGTTGTGAAATGGGAAAGCGCAAAGGAAATCTTCGATCTGATTGTTGAATATGCTCATCGCAACGGTGAGCCTGGGGTTCTGTTTATTGATGAGATGAACAGATACAACCCTGTCCCGCATCTTTACACACTAGAGGCTACTAACCCGTGCGGCGAGCAGGCATTGGGACCATACGAAAATTGTTGTCTCGGCTCAATCAATCTGGTAAAGCATATCGATCCAGAGACCAGAAAGATCGACTGGGATTTATTACGCGACACAATCTATACAGCGACACATTTCTTGGATAATGTTGTGACCGTTAATCAATATGTTCCTGAAGTTCCACAATTAAAGCAAGCAGCAGATCGAGCGCGTCGCATCGGTCTAGGGAAGATGGGGATGGCTGATGCCTTGATTATGCTAGGCTATAGTTACAGTAGTCAGATCGGACGCGATGCTGCGTCTCTCATTATGGAGTATATCACTTACTATTCAATGGCAAAGAGCGTTGAGTTAGCGAAAGAACGCGGTAGCTTTGACGCATATAAGGGTAGCATTTACGATCCTGAAACCTTCAAGTTTGAAGCGCCCGACTACGAAAACCCTTTACGCAATTCGTTTCTCGGTCTGGATTGGAGCGAACTAATTGAAGATATCAAGAAGTTTGGTATCCGTAATGCCGCAAATACTACTATTGCTCCTACTGGTACGATTTCAACGGTGGCAATGGTTGAGGGTTACGGATGTGAGCCGATCTTTGCGCTTGGTTACGTGCGACACTTCATGGATGGTGACAAAAAGAAGGAACTGCCATACACAAGCCCATTGCTGAACGAATGGCTTGATAATCATAATAACTATATTCCCAGTAAAGATGCTATCGATGCTATCAAAGCGTGGGCTGCGCAATATGGAACGATTCAGAAATGCCCTGATGCTAACGCTTACTTAAAGCAAGTATTCGTTGTTGCTGGTGACATCTCACCAGAGGATCATGTGTTGATGCAAGCGGCATTACAGCGCTACTGTTCCAACTCAATCTCCAAGACGATCAACTTCCCCGAAGGTGCCCCGCGTGACGATGTGGCAAAGGTGTACAAGTTAGCGCACAAGTTGGGTTGTCGTGGATTGACTGTTTACGTGACTGGCAGTCGTGATCAGGTTGTACTGGAAACGGCTGATACGAAAGCTAAGAAACAGCAATCACAACAGCCACAACCGGAACCACAAGTAACAAAGCGCCAACGACCGTCAAAACTGACCGGTTCAACATTCAAAAAGAGTACGCCAGCGGGTGTTGCCTACGTCACTGTAAACAGTGATGAAAGCAATCAACCATTTGAGGTGTTCCTGAATGTGGGGAAAGCTGGAAGTGAAATCTCTGCAATCAGTGAAGCGTTAGGTCGCCTAATCAGCCTAGCGTTGCGGATGCCAGCGCACACATCTCCCAAAGAGCGGCTGGATTGGGTGAAGAGTGAACTACAGGGGATTGGTGGTAGTCGTCCGTTTGGGTTTGGGAAGAATCGTGTTCTGAGCTTGCCCGATGGTGTGGCTAAGGTTATTGACGAATATCTTGGATCAAATGGGAACATTATTGCTAATAATGATCCTGTAGTGTATAATGGAGAGACAAAGCAATCTGGCGATATTTGTCCAGAATGCGGTGAGGCTAGCTTTCTGAACATCGAAGGTTGCCGCAAGTGTCATCAGTGTGGGTATAGCGAGTGCTAGTGTAACAAAGGAGAGACAAGATTGGCAGACGGAAAGACGCACGCAATCGGTACAGGCTTTGGATTACTGGCTTCATCGTGTCTATCTGCCTATCTTGTCTCTAATGGCGTTCCTGACGCACATGGATTGGTCTGGGGGGCAATCGCTGGACACTTTGTCACCCCAGATCTTGACCAACATCAGGTGAAAACGCACGACGAACAGCGGGTGTACAAAATCAATCCCATACTTGGAAGCATCTGGCATAAGTACTGGTTACTCTATGGTTGGTTGATCCCCCACCGTTCCTGGTTGTCTCATGCGTTAGTGGTTGGAACAGTGATTCGGATGGCGTATCTGTTTGGTCCAATCTTCGCTACAATGAGTTATTACGGAAAGCAGATCGCCTATCAACCGTGGATGTTTTACAGCGCAATGGCTTGGTGTTTCCAAGACTTGATTCACTTGGCGTTAGATGGGTTTGGTGTCCATGAGTAATGTAGAACTATTAAACCTAAAGATGTACGCAACCACAGCTTTACAAAACGGGCAGATTGGGAAGAAGGAATGCCACACTGTTCACCAAGTGGTTGATGAATTAATTGCTGGTGGGTGGAAACGCTGTGCGGGGTGCTACAAGTGGGCTGAAGCGGCTGATGTAGAAATGGTCTATGTCAATAATATGAGTAAACATCCGCCATCTTTTGTGCTATGCGCTGAATGTGTTGATACCAAGCGCTATAGTCAGGAGAAGGCGAAAGTGGTGGAAGAAAACATTAGGATCTATGTCAAGGATGAAGAGAAAAAGGAGGACAATTAATGGATTGGTTAAAGAATGTTTTAGAGAGTGAAAAAATTAACTTTGAGGATGATGGCATGACAGAATGGCTGATGCGCTTTCAATCCCTGATGAACGAAGCGCATAATACGGCGGTCGAGAAGGGGTTTTGGGAGCAAGAAAGACCAGACACCGACGCAATTGCTTTGATGCACAGCGAGTTATCGGAAGCGCTTGAGTACTGGCGCAAGGGCAATAAGCCGGATGATCATCTACCTACCTTCGATGGTGCATCGGTCGAGCTAGCCGACACGATCATCCGCATTTGGGATACTTGTGCGGAACGTGGCTACTGGTTGGTCGAAGCTTTGTCTGGTCTACTCGACAAGAACGGTGAAGGTGTGATTGTCTCCTCTGATTGGGCGAACGGTTTCAATCAGTTGGCAGATCGATTGGCTAATTCAGAAATCATCGGTCAACAAACATCATTCGCTACTGACTTGGCGTTTGCTCATGCTGATTTGACTGACACAATGTATGCCTCCCTGGATGAGAGTAGCGATGAAGAGATTGGGGAGCATTACGCTAAAGTCGTGTTGATGATTATGGCAATGAGCGGCAAGTATAAACTGCGCGTGGCAGAAGCTATTCCCGCAAAAATGGCGTACAATAAAAGTCGCCCCTACAAGCACGGTAAGAAGTTCTAACGTTATCTTTTTTTATTATCAAATGTTCCCATTTGCATTATTTGTCGTGTGAATGGGAACAAAATAGGAAACAAATCAATGTCTCAACCAAGTTTATATTATCCCGCGATAACATCGGAGCTAACTTGGAGCGAGGGAAACCAGTGGCAATCAAAGAGCAGTTGGATAAAGGTTACAATTAGTGGAGATGATTATATCCTTTGCTCTGAAGTAAAAATGTGGTCGTCTACTAAGACTAGTCGATATGGTAAAGGGCTAGGTAATACGGCAGATGATCCGCTGAAGGTAGAGCGCACAGGTAAATTGGGCGAAATGGCTTTTGCGAAACTGTGCGGATTAGGTGTCGATATGACCTACAGAGAGTTTGGTGACGACTGCGACTTCGCCTTAATGGGACTAAAGATAGATGTGAAAACAAGGATGATAAATGAAGGATTTGGCTTAATCTATGCCATTGCACCAGGAGGTAGACCAATTAAGCTAAATTGCGACAGATATGTTTTTGCTCATATCGAGAATGATGATTTACAGAATAAAACAGCGGACATTGTTGTGACAGGCTATGTCAAAAAGTCCCATTTGGATAACAAACCTCCTGTTCGTGGTTGGAGAAACAGTGGTCATAAGAATTACTTGATCTACTACTACGAGATGGAACCGATTGAGAAAATCATATCAGCAGTGCGGAAAGACGTCAAAGTGATGTGAGTGTGACAATAACTGAATACCCCCAACGCGATGAATTCGGCAAATTGCCAGATGTAAGAGATTGGAAAGGGAATAAAATTTGGTTCGTCACGCTTCAATCACTAAGGGAAAAGACGTGCCTAGATTGTGGGAATGTGGTGCCAGAGGGTGACAAATTCTGCGCAATCTGTAGAGGACCGGACTTTCGACGTGATGCAAAAACAGGAAGAAATCTAGTTTACACAATTTCTTATCTTAAATCTGGTGAGTTTGTTTTGTTAAAGAAATAGAAAGCCTCGGTATTCTCCCTTGAGTTCCGAGGCTTTCTATATTGTACAGGAGGGAACATGGCTAATATTATTTTGATTATCTCTTTGTTAGCGCCAATTACGCTGTACCCAGTTGATTATCTAAGTCGAATTGGCGCTGCGTTTGATTATTTCCATACAAAAGATGTCATTGAGAAATACGATCTTGATGAAGCGGGGGTTGGTTGGTATTACGAGTTTGACTCACGTTTGTCATCAGAAGCGGATAACTACGTGCCAATGGTTTATGTCCCAAGAGAAAGCGGCATTAGAGACGCGGTTGAATATGCAAGCCAACATAAGGGAAAGATCTGGTTGATTGGGAACGAGCCTGACAACGCAGGGCAAGCTCGGATGAAACCAAAAGAATACGCTAAAGGCTACCACGACGCGTACTATCGAATCAAAGAGGTTGATCCATCCGCAAAGATTTACGCTGGAGGTGTGACTCAACCTTCGATGCATCGGATGGCGTATTTGAATGCCGTACTGACTGAATATGATGCTATGTACGATGAATATCTACCCGCAGATGGTTGGCATGTACACGGCTACATTATGCCAGAGGATTGTAATTCAGGAGCAGGGTTCGCTATCGGGGTTGATGATAGAACTAATCTGCGCGGATGTGAGTATTGGGATAAACATGCTGATCTGCTGACCTTTAAGAGTCAAATCATTGACTTTCGGCAATGGATGGTAGACAAGGGTTATCAAGATAAGCCATTAATCGTTTCAGAATTTGGAGTATTACTTGACGCTAGATATGGCTACAGTACTGATCGTGTGGCTGGTTTTATGATTGGGGCAATGGATTGGATGCTTGTTAAGACTGATTGTGAGATCGGGCTAATCGCTGATGATTGCCGATTAGTGCAGAAATTTGCGTGGTTTAGTATCAATAGTAATTTAGCCGGATGGAAGCTATATGATAGCGATGGGACATTGATGCAGTTAGGGGAAAAGCTGCAAGATTACGTTAGTGAGATTGGGCACACAACCTATGGAACGCCAACCCCAACCGTGACCTTTACGCCATTTCCTACACTCACACCAACGCCAACCGTGACGGCAACAAACACCCCAACTCCTACGCCAACATCAACTTCTACACCAACTCAATCACCAACATTGACTAGCACACTAACGCCGACTCAATCACCGACCGCAACCGCAACTTTGATTCCCACATTACCACCGTTAACCCCTACGCTAGTTGCTACAATCATCCCAACGAAACCTGCTGATGTAGATGTTTCCCGCTTTTACCTGCCTCTGATCCGCCAATAAAAAAGAGGGGAGATTTTGTCTCCCCATCTTTCTATGCTTTCTGATGTGTTCTTAACTCATCTAAATAGTAGTCGATAGTGTCTCGCAATCCATTCAGCGTGCGAATTATCTCATTCACACCAGTTGACAAATCAACATCTGGAACAGTTGGTTCGACTACTTGCGTAGAATCGACTAGCTTGAAGATGATGTAGTAGCTATGATGAAAGCGCACATTCCCAACGTCTTCATCAGGCAGATCGGTCGTGAGATTGCTGACTCGGTCCGATGGATACTGTGAATCAATCCACACCTCAAATTCTGCACCTTTGAAAACGGGAACGTTACCCGCTGGCTCATGCGCAGGTTTGTCTAGTCGGATTGGTTGTGAACGCTCGTCTGGTCGTTGACCCTTCCATGCGTAGGCTAAACGTTCTTGGGGATTGACAAGAAAATCACCGCTTTCACTCAATAGATCAACATACACATGATGATTGCGATCATTCTCTTGTCCGGTCAACTTGTGGACACATACTGCGCGCCAAGCTTTGCGTTCCGGTGATCGATTGACTGCGACCCATCCAGCGTTATTGTAACCAGCCGGATCGGAGATTGAGCGGGTACGGTAATAGTTCTTGTCAATGTTCATAGATTTAGCTCTCTACTTTATAAGCCACATTGTAGCCGTGACTGTTCGCTGCGCCTAGATCGAGAACTAGTGCAAGGTTAGTGCCTACCAGCCACTCCCCACCTTCGGGGATTGGGGCAGACAATAACGTGCTAGTCGCTGGCGTTTTGATGCGCCACTTGGCAACAGTACCGAATTTAACAATCGCTACCGTAGCAGTTTCGCTTTCGTTTTGAACTTGCAAACTAAGCACACGGATCTTCTTGCCAGCACCAGGAGCGGCAATCAGGGTATTGACGCCACTGTCACCAGCGGTGCCGGTGGCAAAGAGGACTGTCTCATCCTTGTTGCTCAAATCAGCTTCATAATTGGTTGTGTTTGTCATGGTTTCTTATTCCTTTTAGATTACTTAACAATTTCGGTTGCTAACGCAGCACCCGTACCAGTATCCGTTACACCATCGATGATTCCTGTATAAACTTCGGGAACCACATAGAAAGCGCCAGAAGCAAGTTTTACCGTGTAAGACGTTGTACTGGCAGATGCGCCTAGTTTTACAAATAATGCAGCAGAGCCTTCATTGTAGATGATTGCCCCAATGCGATTTGTGTTAGCAGATAAGAGCGTAGCGCTACTTGTGGTAATGCTGATTCTTGTCGGACTTGCAGTCGATGATACCGCTGGGGTAATCTCTACAGGCAAAGATCCTGTGTCACTCGCTAAAGTGACAGATAAGCTAGCCGACTTAACTTGTGGACCAAGTGATTGGGGTAACAATGCGATCAAACTAGTCAATCGCTGTGCGATACGCTGTAAGCGACCGTTCAGTCCACTACTGGCTGTGTCACTAGATGCGGGTGTTTCTGTGAGTGCGCCGACGCGTGCTTCAACTGTAGTGATTAGCGTGGTGAGACGTTGTGCTACACGTTTCAATCTACCGTTCAAGCCACTATCAGCGGTGTCCGTACCAGGAGCGGTTTCAGAAGCTTCGCCAATAAGTGTTTGTGTAACGTACTGATTCTCTGCTGTCGCTGATCCGGTAGCCAATGGGATTGTGCCGCTGATATTGCGAATGTCCCATGTGCCACTTTGCGTTGCCGCTACTGTCCCATCTACAGTCAGGCTAGCGTCATTATCGCTAATAGGTACAACTTGATCGGAAGCGATTGCAACAGCCAAGCTTGCCGTCTTTGTCTTCTGCCCAATCGAAGCAGGCAAAAGCGCAATCAAGCTACTCAATCGTTGCGCAACCCGTTGTAACCGACCATTAAGACCACTACTAGCCGTATCGCTTGCTGGAGCAGTTTCGGTTACGATCCCGACTAATGTGTTAGCCGTCGATTGATTGGCTGCGGTAGATGCCCCTGTGGGTAAAGGTAAGCTACCAGTTACATCGCGAACATCCCACGCACCACCCTGGTTTGCGGTGATTGTTCCGTCAACGGTAAGGCTAGTGTCGTTGTCGCTGATAGGCACAATTTGATCAGAAGCGATTGCAACGGCTAGGCTCGCTGTCTTCGTCTTTTGCCCAATTGAGGCAGGAAAGAGTGCAATTAGGCTTGTTATCCGTTGAGCAACACGTTGTAACCGACCATTTAATCCGCTATTAGCTGTATCAGTAGCAGGAACAGTCTCATTGATAGCGCCAACAAGGGTGTTTGTGGCTGATTGATTGGCTGCGGTAGCTGCCCCTGTTGGCAAAGGTAAGCTACCAGTTACATCGCGAATGTCCCAATTCCCACTTTGCGTAGCAGCGACCGTGCCATCAATCGTTAGACTCCCCGATCCATCGCTGATAGCAATGGTATCGTGGTTAGACGCTAGGGTTACAGACAAGCTGTCATTCTTGGCTTTCTGCCCAATCGATGATGGGAACAAGGCAATTAAACTTGTTAACCGTTGCGCTACACGTTGTAAGCGACCATTCAACCCACTACTAGCTGTGTCACTAGCTGATGCTGATTCATTCACTGCGCCCAAATTAGTTAAAGCGAGTTCGCTATTCTTTTCAACATACTTGGGGATGTGCGGATCTCCTAAAGATCCGGTGCCTTCAGCGTCAAAATTGATTGTTGCGCTTGCGGCATTTTTGCCAGAATAAGACGCCATATTTTTGCCTCTAAATTCGCTTCTTGCTAAACATAAACAACCGACTGCCAAATACTATGAAAATTGGGCGCTTACCCAATTCTTCGTCAGATACGGGATAGTAGCCAGCGGTCAGTAATGACACTGAACTACCTAGCCAACCTCTATGCGCTATGCGCTTAAATCGATTCATGACGGTGTTCGCTCTGTGTCCGTGAGATCGTGAGTGACATCAACGTTGCCATCTGCATCTTCATAGGTAATGTGTGTCGGATTTGATGCGTTGTCTGCTGTTGCCTTCCCGACCGTCGCACTCCAGATGTTACGTAGAACATCACTCATCGTCTTGCTACCAGTCACAATCTTTGCCAAGACAGAGTTAGCAATATCGGTAGATGTCGGTAATGCTGCCCCAATAGATGCTCTTTTATATTCCGTGCCAGAAACGCCGACTGCCACAACACCACCAGCGTCAGGCAAGGACAACCCCGCGTGATGAAAGTCGCCGCTTCCGCTCGGCGCTTCATACCAACCCGTTGTTGAAAATGTTGCGTAAACAGTCGTGCCGTCACCTTGATAGATTGTGCAGCCAATCGCTTGCCCTGTGCGGTGTGCGCCTAAATATGCATCAAATTTAATCGTTTGCGCCATCTTTACACCACCACATCATCAATGAAATAGGAAATTGAGTAGCCAAGTAGGGAAGCATCCGATAATTCAATCAGTAAAGGAGTATTCTCACCAACTCCCCATTCGCGACCAGGATGAGCGTTGATCAGTAACCCATCTCCATAACCAGGAAGCAACAAGCGCCACTTGGGAACCATATCAAACTTCACAATTACCGTGATCGGATCTGTGTTTTCGTTCTGCAACTGGAGATTGACAATCTTGATCTCCTTGTCAACACCAGGATCTTCAATGACAACATGATTGCCTAGAGCGGTCAATACACTAGTAGCAAACAGTAGACGTTTGGCTACAATAGCATCAGCGATATTAACTAACTCACTAGGCGCACAAGCGATACCCATTTATTCACCCGACATAGATTGAGCAATCTGTTGCATGGCTGTTTGTGTTGCCTGTAGCGTGGCAATTGCTGTTGCTAATGTGGTTAGGTAGTCAGGGATTGAGACTTCCTCTTGTTCAATTGCGAAGGGCGCATCTGCGCCACCAGATACAGCCATCACATTAACGATGTGCATGGTATGATTGATTGTCTCCATACACCGTTGCATCGCTGCCACAAACGGTAATACAGCAGCAACAGCGTTGCTATGATATACCGCCATACTAGACAGATCTTCGATTGTCTCATTGCCGCCACCAAGGGCAATCTCTAAATCGTTATACTCGTGTAACGCTTTGTGGCTATTGGGATGCACACCATACACCATTGACAACATAGGTTCATTGCGCATTTCCATATATTTTCTAAATTTTCGTTCGTCTTGGATTGTTGTGATTGAGACGGTCATGATGATAGTTCCTATACGGCTGTTAAATTAACCGAGTATGTGACGCCACTGATTCGCAAAAATGCGCCTGCTGTTGTTGTCCAAAAATCGCCATCGTTGGGCGACGTTGGCGCAACACCGGTGCGGATGCGCAGGCTGGCGCGAGCGGTGGTGGACGCGCCTACATCCAATTGCGCGGTTGGGGTAGTTGGCGTTGTCGAGTTAATCGACATCAACCCCGCGCCGGTTAAAATGATGCGTGTGGTATTGTTGGTGCCGAACTCGATGTTGTTATTTTCCTTGTTGACGAAATACGCGTAGGTGCTCGCCATGCCTACCAGAAAGCCATCGTCAACCCCATAACCCGTATCGGAATTGGCGATCTGCAAAAACGAGAGTGTGTTTGTGGACAGTATAGCCAGATTGCGATTGATCGTACTGCTGCCACCGCCAATCCCGACACGGCTATTCGTCGTGTCTACCGTCACGACCCGCGCCGACCGCGCCGCGTTCCATATCGACACCGCAGTAGTTGAGTCGCTCGGCGGCGACCAATCCCCCGCAATGATGCCACCAGCCACGGTCAGCCGACTGTTTGCGGAACTGTACGTCATGCCAGAATGCCCAGCGTACACACCTGACGCGTTGTAAATCACCTGCGTGTTGCTGCCCGCGACGCTACCACCGCTAATGCCAGTCAATTGCGAACCGTCCACCGCTGGCAACCGTGCGCTACCGTCAAGCTGCACAACGTTGTTCGCGCCTGTGCCAACGTTGAGGACTGCCGCCGTGCCAAGTCCCAACGTCGTGCGCGCCGTCGCTGCGTCTGCGTCGTCAATCAGCGTTGCGCCAAAGCCGCTTACGCCACTCGCTAGAAAGTATTGCGTGTGCGGATTGGGCAACGCAACGTGAGCAGAAACGGCAGAGGCAGCGGCAATCGCTGACTGACCAAGTGGTTCAAAATCCAAAGATGTCGGTATGAATTTCCCCGCTAAATTATTCCATGACCAAACCTTCCCGTTATCGGTTGATCCCGATGCAGGAGGTTGAAAGTCCGTAAAGAAACCTTCGCCAACTTTGGTTGGAACATACACAATTGCGTGTGAATTCATTCGACCATTTAATTAGTTTATAAATAGAAACGACCTTCGCTATCGAGTCGAGCATAGCAAAGGTCGTCTTTGGTTAGGTAGTGTGTTTTTAATATAGATCGGTCAGTTTCTACGAGGCTTCACCCTAAACTTGATCTCATCGGAGGTTAGCTGCGTCCCATCCTTGGTGATCTGTGCCTGCACTTCCCAATCTCCATGGACTTAGCTGCGTAAGCCGCCACGCATCCACTAATTGCGCCGTTGTTGTCCCACCACGTAGCTGAAAATCACAACACCCATCTAGTGCAACTCCATCAATTCGGTGATCCCCAATGGCAATCGCCGCTTTGCTTCTGAGAAAGCCGACAACACATTCTTCCCACTCGCAATCTGCTCCCAGAACACTCGTGTCAGTAGTGCGGCATGTTCCGAATCAATCTCATGTTGAACCGTAATCACTCTTTGCCGACGCGTCGCTAGTTGATAGCCAATCTCGCTACCTTTACAGCCAGCAATCAAAATCACTTCAATCCCTGAAAGGTTTTCAGACAACCATTCGATAGTCGCCGGTTTATCCTCAAACTCAATCCCATTACTACCGGCGTGTAAGCCAAAGTGGATACCGCGTGGTAATCGATCTGTTGCACGAAGGTTGTTTAAGCGCCGTTCAAACGATTCAAGCGTAGGTGGATAAGACAAAACTACATCGACTCCAGATTGACGCAAGGCGTTGAGATCATCTCTGGTGGCTGCGTCGTTGCCGACAACGGCTAATAGATAATAGTCGGGTATCGTGTGGTTTCGCTTCTTGTCAACAGTAGATGACGATTCCAGTTGAGCTACTTTGTTATTGAGTAGAATCACCTGACCTTGCAAGTACTCAATGATCTCTTGCTGCTGATCGTAAGTCTCAAGCTTGTGCCGAAACAGGATATTGAAAATAACCGCTGAAATCAGACTTCCAGCAATCGCAGAGAACACGATAATCGAAACAATAGCGGATGTAGGCAGCGTTAGCGCCGCGAAAAGGCTCCACATTAATCACCAAGCAGAATTCTTTTGACCGTGCTTCGTTGGCGACCAATCATGGGTGCAATGCTTTTTCGTGCGCCATCAAGTGTTTCGATAGCGCGTGTCCGATAAACCTCTACAGTACGCAGGAGCGCTGTAGCGACGATCACAACAATGGGTGCCCATTCCCACGTTGCGCCTTGCCCTAAGCCGAAGAACTCAATCGCAAAGCCAAGCAGAACGGTAACGCCTGAGATTAAAGCAACTTGAACAACACCAGGAATCTTCATTGGTAACTCCTCGGATATAAACTGGATACAAACTGTTCGTCTTTTTCCGAAAGTTCATCGTTCCAATCAATCACCATGCGCCCACCTGTTAGTTCAGCGGGAATCGGATACAGCATGATTGACTTAGGATCAAAACTAGTAGCCGCTACCCGTTCGCCAATGATGATATCTAGGTAGTTCTCTTGAATGGCTTGTTCATCCCAGTAGTTTGGTGGACCCTTCGCCCAATCAAACAATGCCTTCCGATCCCACGGTATCTCCATTAACGGTGATTGATGCTCGTGTTCAAGACCAATCATGTGACCGAACTCGTGGAGAATCGTGCGTCGAATATCAACCTCTGTCACCTCATCAGTGATCCAACCAAGATTCATAGTCGGCTGATGCTCGATGGTCAAAGCGTCAATCCCAACTTGTGACCAAGAACTACCAGGGGTAAAGCTAATCCTTACTTTAGCAAACCGTCCAGGCACGAACTGGAATTTGAGATTGATGTAGTCTAGCCATTCTACAGCGTACTGTCTCACCTTCTCGTGTTGCCATGCTGTACCATTCAGGAAGGAGATTGTGATCTCTTCCCCTTGATCCCAAAGCTTATCGCGGTTAGATACGCCACGATGCAACTTCGGATTGACTGGCAGACAAACATGTAACACTAAAGGCTCCTACAGAATAATGCTTTCGTTCCTGTAGGGTATATTCTGTAGAATGGATAGGCTAGTTGGAAATCGTGGTTATTCGGATGGCTCGTCAGACTCTTCTTCGATGTCGTCACGAATCAGCCAATCTAACAGCGGGAACAAAGCTGCATAGTCGATAGTCGTGTTGTTTTTCTCGGTATCGCCATAGATACGCGATAGATAAATTGGGACGTACTGTACTTCTGTCTCTGTGCGATCTAGTTCCAACACATCCTTCTCAGCGTCAGGATTTGTCCAGACGTATTTGTCATCAGCAACCTTCGGGGTGCCATCCTCACCCTTTTCGGTGTTAGCTTCGATAATCTTCTGGCGTTCCTTCGCCCAAGTGTCACGATGCTCATCGAAGAACTTAAGATTTTGAGCGATACGAAAACGCAAGACGGTATCTTTCAGCGTGCCTGCCAGAACGGATAATGCGTTGTAAGCGCCACCGATTTCGATATTCTTTAAGACTTTACTGCTCTTTTTCATCTGTAGATTGATTCTCCTAGTTAGATTTACGATGCTAATGGAAACATCGTAGGCAAAAAAAACTAATAGTGCAAATTTAGGTTGTCGGTGTTGCGATCTGTGGTGATGCCATGATCAACTGACGTGGTGTTTCGGTTAAAGTGATTGTGTTCTCGCCAACGGTTGCGGAGATCGGTGTGGCAAACCAATTCTTAAATGATAGATATAGCACTTGGATCTTTCGCAAGTACGCTGCATCGTATTGCCCGTTTGAAACTGCTACTCCATCTAGTGTAGATAGAATCGTCGGTCCTGCGCCTGAGTTATCCCAAAGGTTTTGCGTAAAGTCAATCAGATTGATGTTAGCCCTTCCCAAAATCAAGCCAACCCGCAACAATGCCTCAAACTGTTGAATGGTTGGAATATCAGGACTATTAACGGTCATCATTTCCGATTCGATCCGCTGAGCGGTTGTTTTTGTGATCATCGTAATTCTAGATCCTTAATCTTTTGTTCGAGACGTTCTATTTTCTTGTGTAGCGCTTTGATAGCCGCCATTTCATAGCCATGAGCGCTGATGGTGTTCAGACTCTTGCCTGCTGGATGTGCCGCATCGCGATCTACCCCAAAGATTGGTGAGTAATCCGTGATTACACCTGTAAATTGTTCGCCATTGTAAGAACCACTTTTGTAGGTGAAGTTGTAAAGTGGCGCGTCTAGAATTGATTGAAGCGCGTGATTGTAGTCCGTGAACTCACCGATCACATTCTTTGTGTCGAGTGAACTTGACTGTGTGCCAACTACTGTGCCGCCCAAATCTGTAGACGATGTAGTTCCCGCTCCTATACGTAGGTTTCCGCTAGCGTCTACCCACAGATCACCACCTGTGCCATCTTTGCGAGTTAGGCGTATCCACCCTGCACGCGTGTTGCTTGCATATGTATTGCGACCAACACTTATCCACGGACCCCATGTGTTTCCAAGATCAGCGCTGGCGATGCTAATGTTACCGACACCAGAAGAGAGTGGTGTCATGCTTAAACTCGTTACATCAACAATGTCGTTGCCGTTGAGATCTAGATCTCCAGCGCTAATCGACAACCCGCCATTAACGGTTGCTCCGTTGAATATCGTTAACGGTTTACCCACAATGTTGACGTATGTTGAACCAATGGCTATATACGCGCTATCCACTCCATCTGATGATTGTGACTTTAAAGTAAGAGTGCCCATGCCGAGACCTGGCTTACCGTAGCTCACGAAAAGTGTTTCTGTGTTATTAAATGTTGTGTCTAGTTGTGTCCACTGAGCGTATACTTTGGTGGCACTAGAATAGACATCTATCTGATTCTGTATGGCGCTGCCAGCCTGTAATCGGATGCCTTCTGCTATCGTCATGCGTAATGTTTCAATGCTACTATTATATAAAACTATATCTGAGTTATTGAGCAGAAGCGATGTCCCGTTCCAAATAAATCTCTTGTCAACAGGGGTTATCCCAATCCATACATCGGTTCCCGCGCTGTTAATGTTGACAGTTTGTTCACCTCCGTTGTACATCTTGATATCTGTGTTGAATAGTCTCAAACCATTCGTTCGATCAATCGAATAGCCCTTAAATCCTGTCACTGGGGTTAGCGTCAAATCATTCCCTGCTGCGTCACCATACTCATTTGTTCCATAATCAAGCATAGACCGCAAGTTGCCCTTGACAAACATCGGTTTGACATCGTCAACGTTTGTTCCTGTGCGCACATATCCCAACAGGCTAGGACCATTGTGACCATATACTGTCGATGTTGATGTTAGCCACAAATAGCCTTCGCCAACGTTCTTTTGTTGAGAAGCAACGGCATCGCCAGCGTACCAGTTGTTTGGATTTGTTACATCCAAATCGCGACTAGCGGTGTAACGGAAACCACCACTGATGGCAGAAGGTCCGCCTGTGATCTTCATCTTTTCCTGCTGTGCGATACCACTAGGAGCGGTCTTTAGGATGACATACTCACCAATCCGCAGAGAGTTATTTTCCACATCAACAGAGATATCAGTAGCGCCATAGCGATAGATGTCACTCCAAGTTATTCCCGTACCACTATTGTATAAGGCGTTTCGTTCTGTAGTGTTCGGGATGTAGTTTTTCCAAAAACCAACCTCGTCAATTCTCCCTGTAAAATTGGAGGTTGCTCCAGCAGCACCGATATAGAACGGACCTGTATCGTCGTTGACACCACTAGACCACGCCGCTGTATTTTCTGTCCGATTAACTGCAACACCGATTAAATTTGTTGATGCGTTATGCCAAGCTTCGATAAAGTACCAAGTATTAATCGCTAAATTACCAAAGCTGCTAGCGGTAACAGTCTGATTGCTACCCATCCCTGTATTCCATGTTTGAAATCTGGCTCTTTGCGCCCCGATTGCGCCGTTGAGATATAGCGCCCATGCACGACTACCACCCGTTGAAGCACCTTTGAATAGTATGTAGCGATTCGTCCCTGTGTCGTTACCGATATAAATCCAGCAAGATACATAAAAATCTATATCGCTTACAGATAATGTTGCGCTATCGCTGGCATAGACGTAGTTTGATCCTGTTAAATTAACCGCTGTGCCTACTTTACCAACAGTAGAGCCTGTGCTTGTGATGTCAGATAGGTGACTGCTACCCTTCGCGTCATAGCGCGTGCCACTGCTCTCCTCTAAGCGCCAGAAAGCTGCGATGTTTGTGTATAGGCTACTTAACCCAATCCCACCAGATGAGGATGCGATGTCAGCAATTAGCTTTGTGGTCGGAGTGACCAGAATGTCACCGCCGATTGTGCTGATCACATTCTTCGCCACTAATGTTTGTACTGATAGTTCAGCAGCGTTTAGCTTGCGAACCAATCGATTATAGTCACCGATGTCAACTTGTGCGCTACCACGAGGCAAAATAGCTGATGCATTTACTGTCCACTGAACTGTGTTGGAAATTGAGAGATCAACCGTTTGACCGGTTGCAGCATTGACGACTGTTCTGCCCAAAGAACTTTGGGCGAAACCGTAGTTGGTTGATGTATTGTGATCAATGTGGCTAATCGTGGCTGTGTCGGTAGCTAGAGCATAACCTGCAACCACCTTACCTAATGTGTGATTGCTATCTGTATCGGATGCTGCTGTTAGCGCACCGGCAAATGCCGCAGAACTACTACCTAGCAGCGCACCAGACATTGATATGATGGTCGATGCACTTGTAATAGTGAGTGTCCCGCTTGCAGTGGTGATTGATGGGGTGATTAGGGATGTTGATGCCCGGATTGAACCTGTAACGTCAATCTCGTAGGATGGCGACGTGTTCAGCACACCAAATTTACCGGTGCTGGTCATGGTAAATTTTGTGCCAGCGGTGAATGTAGCATGATCCATCGTGCGCGATGACGCGCCGCTGCTATTATGGAAAATAAAATCGATAGCGGCTGCACTGTTGCGCAACAATAGCCCGCTGGCGTCGTTAGCGCCAACGTTTTCAATGTTCCACAGGTTGCCGCTGCCGTCCCATTCGGCATTGTGACCAAACCAGGCACGGGCGAATGATGTCTCCGTGTCTAGGATACCCTGCACGACAGCGCCACCGGTTGAACCACTGAACAAGGAGATCAACGAGCCGCCCGCGACCGTCAATGTGCCGGTCATGGTGTCGCCAACAGTGTTGACGTAGCGCGAGTCAAGCGCCGTACCCACATCAACGCTACCCAGCGCCGTGATGTGTCCATAAGTGTCGAGAGTTACTGACTGAATAAATGTCGTGCCTGTGTTTGACACGCTGGCTTGACTACTAGTGTCGAGATGGCTGATCGTGATGTCTGCGGACAAAGCGCCACCACCCGTCATCCCCGCACCAGCATTTACCATTCTCGTGTTAGGAACATAGCCTGTTAGCAGGGATGTTATTTCTGATTCAGTGTAATATCGTCCATCCAGATCGTAACTGGTTATAGTTTGTACATGCCCATACGTGTCGAATGTGACAGATCGCACCACGTTGCCGTTCGTGTTGGTTACATCAGCAACAGAGCTAGTGTCAGCATGAGAGATTGTGATGTTTGCTGAAAGTGCGCCACCTCCAGTTAATCCGCCACCAGATGTAACAGTACGTAATGATGTGACATAGCTAGCGTCATGGTTGTGGTTGCTAAGGCTAACTGTAGTTCCACCGACAGTTGGTGTTTGTCCGAAGTCAATCACCCTAGTTGCGCTGTCAGCTTGAAACACGATGTAGAAACTTGTGCCATCGTAGTAATTCAAAAGCAGATCATTCTGCTGATTCGCTGTGGCGTAGTCGTGTGCGCGCCCAACTAAATCCCACGCTTTACCTGTTGTCGTCTGTGTCAACCACCGCACATAGTTGCTTGTACCAGAACTATCTGCGTCTAAGGTTAATGCGCCTGTCCATGTGGTTGGGATTCGTGCAAAGTCAAGTACGCCACTTGTAATATCACTTGCGGCGTGACTGTGCGCATACGCCGGTGTGCCAACGACACTGTTGACGTGGAGATTAACAACGTAGAGATCCTGAACCCGATTGGTTGATGTGCCGATGTCGTATGTGTTGTCTGCTGCAAAGATAATATCTCGCGTGGTCAGTGTTCCAGTTAGTGTGCCACCCGATAACGCAATATATTGGCTATTGTGATTGTGACCA
>Ga0154020_10001484_pt1 | contig 28897 bp, 26 predicted proteins | sample Klosneuvirus_201_FD_109709 | JGI IMG/M metagenome (GOLD analysis project Ga0154020, IMG submission 109709) | Active sludge microbial communities from wastewater, Klosterneuburg, Austria - Klosneuvirus_20160825_MG | ecosystem: Engineered > WWTP > Aerobic digester > Activated sludge | place...
AGCATCCCCACCCTGGTGCTTTGCAAGAACGGCGAGATTGTGCACCAGTTTGTCGGCAGCTATTCGAGTGCGAACTTGATTGAGGCGATTGAGAAGATTGCAAAGTAACCAGCGAAACATCGGCAGCCATTGAAGTCCCATGACAAACGCCACCCTCCTCGGCCAGTTGCAGCGAACCGGACGCGACCGTTCGGAGCCGCTGCACGTATTGGTCGTGCATGACGGTCTGCGGGCTCGCCAGCGGGTGGAACGTTTGCTCGGCCGGATCCGGAGCCGCCTTGGTGGCAGCGTGCGCATGGCCTGCGCTTATCAGCGGCTCGAAGAACTTCGCCACCGTGACGAGGGAAGGCCGGCGCCGCGCATTGAGGTGGTATTCCTGGCCGCCAGTTGCAGTGCAACGCTACCGCGAGAAACCCTTGCCGCCGTCACCTCGCTCTTGCCGTCAGTCAAGGCGAACCGCGGGGCCGTGGCGTTTCTGAGTGGGACCAACGCGCCGCGGCAGGTGGAGGCCATGCTGGTCGAGCAGTTTCTGCGCACGCACTCGGAACGGGCCGGCGTGGCCTTATTCAGCGGACACATGCCCGGGTTGGGCTGCCCGGGCTGCATCACCCCGAAGCCGGAGAAATCGGGAAGGTCAGGGGCGAAACAATTTTGCGTGCTTCACGCGCCCCGAAAGGTTCGGGCCGCAACCCGACCAGGTTTTTCGAAGAAATCGAAACCGACAAAAATAAAAACCCCGCCAGCCCGACGAGCCAGGGCGAAAAGCCCGGCGCGTGGGGTGGCGAATCGGAAACCTCGACCCGGGCATCCCGGACCAAGCGCAAGTTCATGAAACCGCGAACCCCTAAATCCCGACCCGGAGAGCTGGTTCGATCCACCGTTCGCATCAGTCGCGGTGCCCGGCAGGTTGACCTGCCGGTTTGGGTGGCGTCCGGGCGTCAGCCGGGGCCGACGGCGTTGCTGAGCGCTGGCATTCACGGGGATGAGGTCCACGCCATCGCCCTGCGGCACCGGTTTGTGCAGGAACTTGATTTGAAGCAATTGACCGGTCGGTTGCTGATTGTCCCCGTTGCGAATGTTTCGGGATTTCACGCCGGCAGCCGCACCGTGCCCGAGGACGGCCGGGATTTGAATCGCTGTTTCCCCGGCGACCCCAAGGGAAGACTCAGTGAACGGTTCGCCTATTACATCTTTACCGAGCTGGCGGCCGCCGCCGATTGGGGGGTGGATCTTCACGACTCGGGAAGGGGCAGTGTGCTGTTGCCACATGCACGCGTGCATGACCCGGAGTTGCTCGACATCGGCGCGGCGTTCGGGACGGAGATCATCATGAAGACCACGCTCCCGCCCGGTTACCACGGTATACTCAGCATCGAAGCCAGAAAGCGTTATCGGCGGCCTTTCTTCCACGTGGAGGTTGGCGGGGGGACGGTCTTGTGGGAGCACCTGATTGAAAAAGGCCTGACGGGCCTGCGAAATCTGCTGGTCTTCAAAGGAATGTTGCCCGGAAAACTTGTCCTGCCCCGACATCAGTTCTTCCTCCCCGGAAGGGATAATCTGGCAATACCTGCTCCTATCGAAGGACTGGTGATTCAGCACGTGGCGCTGGGCCAGGCGGTCGTCAAAGGTCAGCTCCTCGCCACGATTGAGAATCCATTGAGCGAAGAGCGCGCGGCAATTCGAGCCCGGACGAATGGAATCGTGCACGATCTGAATGTCCGCGCGAAGGTGAATCCCGGCGAAGACGTCGTCGGCGTTATCCCCTTTGGCGCGTTCACCAAGCGCAAAACCAAACCGTGGCGGAACTCGATGGAGCGGCGAACCAATCACCCCGGCAAAACGGTCGGCATTCGTGACTCTGAGATTTTCAGCGCGGACGGCCTTTGCTGGATTTGTCACCGCCCGCGAAAGGATTTAGCAAAGCAGGGTGCGAAGCATGCCAGTCGCCAGGGCGACCGCATGAGTTTGCACCAACCAGTTGTCCGGCCATGAAAACCAATCCGTCAAGAACTGCAGCAGGTGAAATCGGGCTTGTGCCACATCTGGAGTGCGTGCCCTGCATGCTCCGCCAGGCGCGGGAGGCGATTGCGTTCTCCGGCGTGGAAACGGAAGCCGGCTTCGAGGTGCTCCGCCGGGTGTTGCGGTTGATGAGCGAATTGGATTGGACTCTCCCGCCCCCGGTCTTGGGACAACAGGTGCATCGGCTCATCCGCCAATTGACCGGCAATTCTGATCCTTACGCCGCCATCAAGGAACGGATGAACCAGCAGGCTGCCCATTTGTATCCGATGTGGCATACCATTTTCCGGCAGGCGCACTCGCCATTGGATGCCGCTGTGCGGGTGGCCATCGTCGGCAATCTGTTGGACGTGGGGGCGAAAACGCAGTTGGATGCCGCCAGCGTGCGCACGGCGTTCGAAGGCGCGCTGTCCGCCCCGCTGCGTGGCTCGATTGATGAATTTGCCGAAGCCATCCGCAGCGCGCGCTCCATTCTGTATCTGGCGGACAACGCGGGCGAAATTGTGTTCGACCGCGACCTGCTCGCGCAGTTGCCGCTGGGCAAGTTCGTCGTCGCCGTGCGCGGCAGCCCCGTGCTCAACGACGCCACCCTGGCCGACGCTGAACAGGCCGGCTTGCCCGATTACTGTGAAATCATTTCCAACGGCTCGGACGCCCCGGGCACTGTGCTGGAAGATTGTTCCCCGGCTTTCCGTGAGCGGTTTGCCGCCGCGGATCTGATCATTGCCAAGGGTCAGGGCAACTACGAAAGCCTCACCGATCCGGGCAAACACATCTTCTTCCTGCTGAAAATCAAATGCGAAGTGTTGAGTCAGAGCCTTGGTTGGCCGCTGGGCAGCTTGGTGCTCCATCATCAGCGGCCCGCCTTATTCAGCAAAAACGTCTCATCCGCCGAGCCTCACGATGCAACTGGTCTCCGCGCCCCTGTCTCCCCCGGAATCGTCACTCCGACGCGCGATGCTGGGAGGTTGTCGTCCTCTTCTGAACCATGAACTCCCCAACTTCCAACGCGGGCAATCATACGCACCTCGTGGACGAGGCGCTGGAGAACCAGTCATTCATCCCCCGGCTGAGTCTGGTGCTTTATCCCGACCAGGTCCTGCGCTCCGTTTGTCAGCCGGTGGAAACGTTCGACAGCGCGTTGCGCGATCTCGCGGATGAAATGTTATCCCTGATGCAACACCACCGGGGCATCGGCTTGGCCGCGCCACAAGTCGGCCTCCGCCACCGATTGATCGTCTCCCGCATCCAAGATCACCCATTGGTGTTGGCCAATCTGGAGGTGAAGGATTCCACGGAGCCGCGCGACTTTATCGAGGGTTGTCTCAGCTTGCCCGGCGTTCAGGTCAACGTGCGGCGACCGGAACGCATCCGCGTGACCGGTTACGACCAGCACGGCCAGCGGCGGAGTTTTGGCGCAGTGGGACTCTGGGCGCGGGTGCTTCAACATGAATTGGATCATCTCAACGGCGTGTTGATCTGCGATTACAAGCAACATGAGACGGATCAGTGCCAGCACTGTCCGCTGGAACTGCCCACGAAACTGATTGAACAACGTAAACACCGGTCCCGCCCCAACCCGCGGCGGTGACCAAAATGGCTCCTCAACAAATGCGTATGAAAGTGATTGGACTGATTGGCGGAATGAGTTGGGAATCCACGCTGGAATACTACCGGATCATCAACGAATCGGTGAGAGACGAGCTGCGCGGGCTGCATTCCGCCAAATGCGTGCTCTACTCGGTGGACTTTGCGGAGGTGGCGGAGTTGCAACGGCAGGGGCAGTGGGCGGAGGCCGCTCAACTCCTGACGAGTGCGGCTCAAAGTGTTGAGAAAGCCGGCGCGGACTTCGTGCTCATTTGCACCAACACCATGCACAAGCTGGCCGATTTGATTCAGGCCGGCATCGGCATTCCGCTTCTGCATATCGCCGATGCCACCGCTGAGAAGGTAAAGCAGGCCGGCCTTCAGCGGGTGGGATTGTTGGGCACGCGATTTACGATGGAGGACGGTTTCTATCGAGACCGCCTGACCAACCAGCACGGATTGCAGGTTGTGATTCCGAACCCCGAGGACCGGGCCAACGTGCATCGAATCATTTACGAGGAACTCTGCGTCGGCACGATTCGGCCCGAGTCAAAAGTGCAACTGGCCGGCATCATGAGCCGGCTGGTTGAGATGGGCGCCCAAGGAATCATCCTGGGATGCACGGAGCTGGGTTTGCTCCTCGATGCCGGAGATACGCACGTGCCGCTCTTCGAGACCACCCGATTACACGCGCTCGCCGCGGTGGAATATGCCTTGCAGCCGCAAGCGAACGAAGCCCTTCACGCATGAAACCCGAACTAAAACCCATCGGCCTGATTCACTCGCCACACCGCGAGGCGGAAGGCACGTCGATCCAACCGCGCTGGGCGGCCGGCGTCGAGGGCAGGGTGGAAGTGCTTCCTGAGTTCGCGCCGGGCTTGCGGGACCTCGCGGGCTTCGAGCGCATCTGGCTGTTGTTCTGGTGTGATCGGGCTGGGGAGGCGCGGCTGGAGGTCGTTCCCTATCGCGACACGCAGTCGCACGGCGTCTTCGCTACCCGTGCCCCGAGCCGGCCCAATCCTATTGGTCTCTCCTGCGTGCGCTTGTTGGCGGTCGAAGGGGCGCTGCTCCGAGTGGCTGATTTGGACGTGCTGGATGGCACACCATTGCTCGACATCAAACCCTACGTGCCTGATCTCGACGCATTCGCGGCCGAGCGTGTTGGGTGGTATGCCCATGCTCGTGGTTCACGAATTGCCGATGACCGGTTCACAAAAGTTGCCGAAAGCAAATCAACATGAGCACCCGCAATCCATCCTCATTCGACAGAGCCCTGGCCAAGGTCTGCGCGAACTGTCTGGCCTGCCGGCGCGCCCGACGACAGCAACGCGGACTCGCATTCTGGTTGGTAAAGCACGTCGAGGCCAGACTGTGCCCGTTTTGCCGTGCTTATGAACGCGTACATGGGCGACCAGCGCACGAAGCAGCAGCAGGCCACCAATCATCCCCACAAACCGGATCACCATGAGAGTTGCCTCCCACACGGAACACTTGCACGAGCACGAGCACGATGGCGCGTGTGCATGCGGGGAGCACCACTCGCACGTTCAGGCGCAATTGGCTCATACGGTGATCGGCTTGGTGCTGGTGTTCAATTCGTTCCTAGTGGCTTGGTTCTTTATGGACAATGAGGCAGTAGCCGGATTCAGTGCGATGGCGGGTGCGTTCATCCTCGGGTTTCCTATCGTTCGCGTTGCGTTCAAAGACCTGCGGGTCGGTTCGTTCAACACCAACGTCCTCGTAGCGCTGGCGGTGATGGCGTTGTTTGCCTCGGGGCATTTTCAGGAAGCTGGCATTGTTTCGTTCTTCATGGTGCTGGGCCAGATCATCGAAACCCGCACGGCGGAAGGCGCGTTGGCTTCCATCCATTCGCTCATCAAGCTCACACCCACCAAGGCGCGGCGCGTAACTGGCAGTGACGAACAGGAAATGGCTGTGCATGAATTGTCCGTAGGTGACATCATCCGGGTTCGCCCCGGCGACAATGTGGCAGCGGACGGAATCATCTTGAACGGACAAGGCTCGTTCAATCAGGCGAACATCACCGGCGAATCATTGCCGGTGGATAAGAAAACGGGCGACGAAGTGTTTGCGGCAACCACCAACCTGACAGGCGTGCTCGATATTCGCGTCACACGCGCCGGACAGGACACCACGCTGGGCCGCGTGCGCGATCTGATTCTGGCTGCCGAAAAAACGAAACTGCCCATCGTCCGCATTATGGATCAATACATGGGCTTTTACACCCCGCTGGTGTTGTGCATCGGCGGTCTCGTTTGGATGTTCACGCACGATCTGAACCGGGTGGTTTCCGTGTTCATTGTTTCGTGTCCGTGCGCTTTTGTTTTGGCGTCCCCCACGGCAATGGTCGCGGCACTATCCGCTGCGGCCCGGTTGGGCATCCTCATCAAAAACGTGGGTGACCTCGAACTGGCAGCCAAGGTGAACGCATTTGTTTTCGACAAAACGGGCACGCTGACCACTGGCAAACTGGCCATCAGCCGGCTCGCGCCTCTGGGAAAGGCAACTCCGGCGGAGTTGCTGCGGTTGGCGGCCTCGGCGGAAAAATACAGCAACCATCCCGCCGCCAGGGCGCTCGTCCAACTGGCGACGGAAACCCGCGTTCCACTCATCGAAGCAACGGACTTTGCCGAAACCGCCGGGCGCGGCATCCAGGCGAATTTGGCCGGCGACAAGGTGGTCATCGGACGGGCGCAATGGCTTCAGGACAATGGTGTGGACGGGGATTTTCTAAAGTCGGTGGACCTGAACGAGGCTGAAGGCTGGAGTCTGATGTTCGTCGCACGGAACAACCAATGCATCGGCTGGGTGGGCTTGCAGGACCAAACCCGCGGCGAAGCCAAGGAGTCGCTGGCCGAACTCAGATTGAATGGCGTGCGTCGCATCGCGATGGTCAGTGGCGACCGGCAACCCGTTGCCGCCCGCGTGGCGCTAGAGCTTGGCTGCGACGAAGTCGTGGGTGATTGCCTCCCGCAGGACAAGGTGGACTTCGTCCGCCAAACCCGCGCCAAGGGCTATCGCGTGGCCGTCGTGGGTGATGGCGTGAATGACGCCCCCGCGTTGACTGCGGGCGACCTCGGGATTGCCATGGGCGCGGCAGGAAGCGAAGTGGCCATTCACAGTGCGACCATTGCGCTAATGAACAATGACCTTCGTCGGCTGCCGTTTCTGGTGCAGATCTCACGCGAAACGCGCCGCGTGATCAACCAGAATTTCCTCCTCGGGCTCGGCTTTGTGGTCGGCGGTATGGCGTTGGGAGCGATGAACTACATCAGCCCCATCGTGGCGGCCCTCTTCCATGTGTCCGGTTCGCTGTTGGTCGTATCCAACAGCTTTCGCCTGGTACGGCAGGGCGAAGAACTTGAACCACACGAACGCAAGTCAGTCGAAGTCGTCCCGGCAAAAAGCTCTCCGGTTTATTCATCAACCAATCACGTTCCACTTATCCACCCACACCCCGCTTTATCGCCATGAACTCGTCTCTGGCTTCCCCAACGGTGCTGCTGGTTTGCTACTGCGTTCTCGCCTTCGTCGCGGCCTTGGCGGGTGGTGCGTTACCGACGCTGTTCAAACTCACTCACCCGCGTCTGCAAATCGCCATCAGCTTCGTCGCCGGTTTGATGCTGGGGCTGTCCTTGCTCGGTCTGCTGCCGCACGCTCTTGGCGAACTGACCGCGGTTCACCAGACGATGGCCTGGCTGCTGGGTGGCTTCCTCTTCATGTTCTTTCTCCAGCGTTTCCTGCCATTCCACCATCACGATGTCGCCGAAGGCAGTCCAGCCGAGCCTTGTGGCCATCCGCATTCTCTGGCGGAACGCTCGGCACGCCATTTGAGTTGGATGGGAGTTGCGTTAGGTTTGTCACTCCATTCCATTTTCGACGGTGTGGCGATGGCCGCCGCCGTGGCCTCGGGCGGGCATGGACACGGCGAGGCGCTCGGCTTGGGTACGGCGCTGGCAGTGATTCTGCACAAACCCTTCGGCGCGCTGGCAATCATTACTCTCATGGCGGCAAGTGGGTCGGCGGGCGGGTCAAAGCGCCTTGTGAATCTGGCGTTCGCCGTGGTAACGCCGCTGGGCGCGCTGCTCTTTTATTTTGGGGCGGGAACGTGGACGCACACCCATCCATCCTTGCTTGGATGCGCGCTGGCATTTTGTGCCGGAACATTTCTCTGCATCGCGTGCGCAGACCTTCTGCCGGAACTGCAATTCCATACGCATGACCGCCTCGCACTTTCCCTGGCCCTGCTCGCCGGACTGGCGGTCGCCGTGGTCATCACGCGCTTTGGTCATGTCGGCCACAATCACGACCAGGCATCGGAACAGCCTTTTGCCAAAGGTTCGCTCGAAAGCAACGTGCAGAAAGCCTGTTCACAACGGCGCCTGTGAATTTTTCCATGCTCGCGGGTCACTTGCGTTCATGATAATGCTTACACCATTGATTGGCTTATGGATGTTCTAACGCTTTCACGAATCCAGTTCACGCTGACGATTTCGTTTCACTACATCTACCCGCCGCTGAGCATCGGGTTGGGGGTGATGCTCGTGCTGATGGAAGGCATGTGGCTCAAGACGGGCAAGGCGATCTATCACCAGATGGCGCGATTCTGGACCAAGGTGTTCGCGCTGACGTTTGCCATCGGCGTGGCCACGGGCATCGTCATGGAATTTGAGTTCGGCACGAACTGGGCCACCTATTCGCGCTATGTCGGTGACGTGTTCGGAAGCGCACTTGCGGCGGAGGGCATCTTCGCGTTCTTCCTGGAATCCGGTTTCCTCGCGTTGCTGCTGTTTGGCTGGGATAAAGTCGGACGCAAACTGCATTTCTTCGCCACCTGCATGGTCTGCCTCGGCGCACACTTCAGTGCCATCTGGATCGTGGTTGCCAACTCATGGATGCAGACGCCCGCTGGCTATCACATCGTCGGCGAAGGGATGAAGGCGCGGGCGGAGATCACGGACTTCTGGGGGATGGTGTTCAATCCGTCTTCGATGGATCGCTTGTTTCACACGTTGTGCGGCGCGTGGCAGGCCGGAGCTTTTCTCGTGGTAAGTGTGAGCGCGTGGTATTTGCTTAAAAAGAAGCACGAAGCGTTCGCCAAGACTTCGATGCGCGTGGGACTGGCGGTTGCACTGGTAGCTTCGTTGCTGCAACTGGTGACCGGCCACACCAGTGCCCAGGGCGTGGCGAAAAATCAACCGGTCAAGCTCGCGGCATTCGAGGGACTTTATGAAACAACCACCAACGCGCCTTTGACCCTGTTTGGTTGGGTGGATGAGAAAAACGAAAAGGTCATCGGACCGGCGATTCCGGGAATGTTGAGCTTCCTCGCGCACAACAACACTGCGAAACCCGTTACCGGTTTGCGCGAAGCCGCACCGGATCCGAAAGGCCGGCCGCCGGTTAATTTCACGTTTCAAATGTTTCATCTCATGGTGGTGATTGGCTTAGGCATGATCGCAGTAGCGGCATTCGGCGCATTTTTCTGCTGGCGTGGGGTGCTGTTCCGAAAGCGCTGGATGCTCTGGGTGCTGGTGCTGTCCGTGCTTGGCCCGCAGATCGCCAATCAGGCCGGCTGGTTCGCGGCGGAGGTGGGTCGCCAGCCGTGGATCGTTCAGGGATTACTACGAACGTCGGAAGGTTTGTCTGCTGTGGTCAAGGCCAACATGGTGCTGACCTCCATGATCTTGTTCACCGCTGTTTACGTACTGCTCTTTGCCGTGTTCGTGTATTTGCTCAATGACAAAATCCAGCACGGGCCGGACGAAGCCGACCTGACTCCCTCTGGAAAACTGGCGTTGCCGGAAAGGAATAAAGCATGAACTTCGGCTCGCTCGATCTCAACACGACCTGGTTCATTCTCATCGGCGTGCTGTTCACCGGCTATGCAATGCTCGATGGGTTCGACCTCGGTGTCGGCGCGCTGCATCTCTTCACGAAAAAGGATGAAGACCGCCGCATCATGCTCAACGCCATCGGGCCGGTCTGGGATGGCAACGAAGTCTGGCTGGTCACAGGGGGTGGCGCGTTGTTCGCCGCGTTCCCCAATGTCTATGCGACGGTTTTCTCGGGTTTTTACCTCGCGTTCGTGCTGCTGCTCGTGGCGCTGATTTTTCGCGCCGTGGCGATTGAGTTCCGCAGCAAGCAGCCGATGCGTTGGTGGCGGCAGATGTGGGACGTGGGGTTCAGCGCGGGCAGTATTCTGTCCAGCCTGCTCATCGGAGTGGCGATGGGCAACATCGCCTGGGGCGTGCCAATTGACGGGCGCGGCGAATTCGCAGGCACATTTTTAGGGTTGCTTGGACCATACCCGCTGCTGGTGGGTGTGACCACGGTGGCTCTGTTCATGATGCACGGAGCAATTTACGCGCTGATGAAAACCGAAGGCCCGCTGCACGACAAACTGCGCCGCTGGGTCATCAACTGTATGATCTTCTTTATCATCTGTTACGCGGTAACGACGATGGCGACACTGCTTTATGTGCCGCACATGGCGGCGCGCGTGCGGGCTAATCCGTGGTTGTTCAGCATCGCGCTGGTCAATATGCTCGCCATTGCGAACATCCCCCGCGAGATTCATCATGGCCGTGACTGGCGGGCGTTTCTTTCCTCCTGTGTTGCGATGATCGCCTTGATGGGGTTGTTCGGCCTGGAGATGTATCCGAATCTCGTGCTCAGCAATCCGGAAGTGGCGAACAGCCTCACGGTTCACAACGCTTCCTCCTCACAGAAAACCCTCGGCGTGATGCTGACCATTGCGTTGATCGGCGTGCCCATCGTGCTCGCCTATACCGTGAGCATCTACTGGATTTTTCGGGGCAAGGTGAAGCTGGACAAAATGAGTTACTGATGGCAATGGGAATCATAGACCCTGCCCTTCGAACAACCACGACTGCGCTTCGCATTAACACCGTTTCCCAAACCAGCCGCCAAAGCAGAACTCGTGCAGCATGGCATCCACAACCTGATTCGCCACCCGCTTTATACCACCGGCATTTGCGCCGCCGTCGGCTGGTCGCTGATTCGTCAAGGCCGGCTGGCATTGGCGGCTTCATTGGCTCAGGCAGTATTCTTTGATGCGAAGGCGCCGCGCGAGAAACGCTGGGTGCGCCAACAGTTCCCTGACTACGGCGGTTACGCTCAACAAGTTCGCCGTTTCCTTCGTTGGATTGGTTGATGGCGCGCAAAGCTTCATCGTCGGGCTGTGCAAGCTGGCCTGTAACTTTTCAACACCTCGCGGCTCGGTAGATTTAGCGAGCGACACATGAAGTGCGAAGAGCTACTGGCAATGTTGAACGAATCCGTGAACGGGGTGCTTGACCCATCCGTCTGCCGCGAGTGCGAGCAGCACCTGGCCGGATGCAGTCCTTGCAGGGGCGTGGTGGACAACGTCCGCAAAACAATCATCCTCTACCAAGCGGGGCACCCCTGCGAGTTGCCGCGGGCATTTCAAGAACGACTGCACGCCGCTTTACGCGAACGCTGGAAGGAACCCATGCGCGCAAATCACCCCACAAACGGCCTTCCAACAAACGATCAAACCCATGAAAACCCCAACTGCCTTTCATCCTGCAAGCATCCTCTGCCCCGTTGACTTCAGCGAGCTTTCGGACCTGGCCTTGAAATATGCCGCTGCCGGAGCGCGGGTGTTCGACGCCACACTCGTGGTATTTCACGCGGCAAGGTTTGAGTTGCACGCCTATTTCACCAGTGCCCAGGCGGACGCGTTGAAGCGACAACGTCAGGATCAACAAAAGCAGGTGAAAGTCTTCCTGCGTCTCCACGCCCGGAAGTTGCTCGGTCAGGAGGCGGGCCGCATTCACCTCCGGTTCGGGACGGCGGACGCGCATCCGGTGGATGCCACGCTGGCCGCCGCCCGGAAGAGCAAGGCTGGTTTGATTGTGATCGGCACGCATGGCCGGGGCGGTGCCAGTCGGCTCTGGCTTGGGTCGGTCGCAGAAAATGTGATCCGCCAGGCGGAAGTCCCGGTATTCGTCGTGCGGCAGAAACAGCATGACTTCATCAACCCCTCCGACCCGCAGTCCGCGCCCGGTTTGACGAACATTCTGTGCCCGGTCAATTTCAGTGAAGCATCGCGTTCCGCCCTGTGGCATGCGGCGTCCCTCGCGCGGCAGTTCAAGGCGCGGTTAATTACCCCGTGCATCATCGAACCCGGGGACAAACTGGGAATCGCTGAAGCCAGGCGTGAATTGGCCGCGTGGCTGGACGAAACAGCCACCGGAGAATGTGATGCTCACATTATAACGAAGAGCGGGCAGGCCGCCGAACGCATCGTGACGCTGGCGGAAAAAATGCAAGCCGATCTGGTAGTCATGGGCGCACAGCGTCGCAGTTCACTTCAGACTTGGTTTTCGGGTGACACAACGGAATCGGTGCTGCGTCACGCCCCTGCGCCAGTGCTCGTCGTGCCACATTAAGCTCATGCTCGGTTTCGCCCTTGTCTTGGCGGCGTCAATTGGCGTTTCGCTGGGACTGCTCGGCAGTGGCGGTTCGATCATCACGCTACCGGTGTTGGTCTATGTCGCAAGAATACCCGCACCGCAAGCGGTGGGAATGTCGCTGGTTATCGTGGGCGGCACGAGCGCGCTCGGCAGCCTTCTTTATCTGCGGCAAGGCGCCTTCGACTTGCGTGCGGCCATGTACTTTTCTGTGAGCGGAATGGGCGGCGCGTTTGTGGGGGCGTAATTTACGCACCTGATTTCCGCGCCCACGCTTCTGCTGCTGTTTGGAGCGTTGATGCTCGTCGTCGGGACCCAGATGCTGCGATGCGGTGAGGCAAAAACCGTTTCACATGAATGCCGGCCAATGCGTTGTTTGGCGACCGGCGTTGCCGTGGGTCTGCTGACCGGATTTCTCGGCGTGGGCGGTGGATTTCTGATTTTACCGGCGCTCGTGCTCTCCGCAGGGTTGGAGATGAAGCCGGCCATTGGAACATCACTGGCGGTCATCGCCGTCAATTGCTTCGGCGGGCTGATCGGCCAAATGCACTACGTAAGCTTCGACTGGTTGCTTACAGTGGGTTTCTTGGTGGGGGCCATTGTCGGAATGCTTGCGGGATCGTCATTGGCAAAACGCTTGTCTGCTGCCGTGTTGCGGTGTGGCTTCGCTTGGGGCGTGGTGCTGCTGGGTGTTGCGCTGGTTACACGGAATCTGGTGCTCCTGTTGTGAACCCATTGAATAGTTCAGGCTGCCGCCGTGGGCATGCGCCATTTGATCATCGCGACCTTCACGGCGTCGTTGACGAGCAGACATGAGACCAGCGCGTAGCCGAAAATCGCGAATGTTTGCCACCAGGGCAAGGGTAGCAGTCCCGGAAGTCCCACGCGCGTGAGGATGGTGCCGGTAAGCGCATCTGCGATGAGAGCCGCGACAAGTGTTTTGCTGGGCATGGTCGCTCCGAACCAGCGGCGCTCGCGCGCGGATACAATGGAGAATGCGGCAAAGTAGAGCATAGTCAGGAAGCTGAAGGTGTAGAGGGCGTTGTCGTTGGTCGCCAATCCGAAATGCGACCATCCAATCCACAGGAGCACGAGCGCCTCCAAGACCATCGCAATCCCCAGCACAACCGACACTACGATGAAACCTTCAATGTTCCACGTTTCCGGTTTCTTGGACGGTCGCACGTGGTCGGTGGCCAGGGAAATTTTTGCAAAATCCGTCATGAAGACGAGCAGCAGCATGGCAAAAGCCGAGACAACGAACTTCCCAGTGACCACGAATGCGATGGCCACAAAGGCCGCTTTCAGGATCGTCCGGCTGATCTTGTTGATGATCCACGTGAGAATGCGTTGATAAATTGTCCGCCCTTGTTCGACCAGCGTTACGATGTTTGTCAGTCCCGATTCGGTCAGGACGACGCTGGCGGCACCTTTGGCCACGTCTGTCGCGGTGCTGACAGCAATGCCCACTTCGGCTTGCCGCAACGCGGGTGCATCATTCACGCCGTCGCCCGTCATGCCGGTCACATGCCCGGCGGCTTGCAGGTGTTGCACCACGATGTATTTGTCGTCTGGAAACACTTCGGCAAAGCCATCGGCTCCCGCCAACAAATCCACCGCCTCGTTGCCCGCCTGAGAGCCTGCGGTTTTCAGGTCCGCCACGCGCCGAATGTTGGGCAACCCGACCCCGCGTGCGATTTCGCTCGCGACCGCGAGTGCGTCGCCGGTGAGCATCTTCACCGAAACACCGAGGTCGTGGAGTGTGGCGATGAGTTGCTTGGCATCCGGTCGCGGCGGATCATACAGCGTCACCAACCCGACCAAAGCGGGTGTGCCCTTCTCAGGGCCGTGTGCGACCGCCAGGGTTCGGTATCCCTTCAATGCGGATTCGCTCACGCGAGCTTCCAACGCCTCGATTGCCAGGGGCTGAAGTCCACAGGCTTCAGCGATGGTCCGCACGGCACCTTTCATTAATCGCAGTCGTTTCCCGTTCTGCTCAACCACGGCTTCTGTCCGCCGGGTTTTTGCATCGAACGGCACGAAAGAAACCGGCGCGACCTTGGGCAGATTGTCGAAAATATGCCGCTCCTTGGCGGCCGCGAGGAACGCGAGATCAATTGGATCTTGGTTGGATTCCTGCGAAGCGAGTGCCCCAGCAAACAAGACATCGGCCTCGGTCGTCTGCGCCAGCGGGATCACGCCGATGACGGCCAATTGATTCATGGTAATCGTGCCCGTTTTGTCCACGCAAAGCACATCCATCGTCGCGGCATCCTCCGCCGCGCTGAGACGTGTCACAAGCACCCCGCGTTTGGCCAGTTCCTTCGATCCGACGGCCATGCTGACCGTGAACATGACCGGGAGGGCGACCGGCACCGCGCTCATCAAGAGAACGAGCATAAGCGGAAGCACCTCCAGGAGTGGTGTGCCGCGAATCAGCGACAACACAATCACCAGGCCCAGCAGCGCCCCGACGATGACGAAGAGCCAGCGGACGACCTTTGCCACCACCGCTTCAATGTGGAGTTTCGGACGGGCCTCTTGCACGAGCTGCGTGGTGCGGCCGAGGTAAGTCTTCGCCCCGGTCAACAACACCACGCCATTGCCTTCGCCCCGGCGGACGATGGACCCCGAGGCGAGGACTTCGCCCGGCGATTTGTCCGCGTCCTTTGATTCGCCGGTGAGCGCCGACTGGTCAATGGTCATCGCTCCCGTGAGAAGTTTGACATCCGCCGGGACAATGTCGCCAGGTCGCACCCGGACGATGTCACCAGGGACCAACTCCCGGGCGGGAACGACCTGCCAACTCGAATCGCGCCGGACGCGCGCATTGACCTGCAATCGTTTTCGCAGGGCTTCAACAACCCCAGCGGCCCGGCTTTCCTGCTTGAAACTCAACACGGCGTTGATTACCAGCAACGCGCCCACCACGATGAGGTCGGAGTATTTGCCGAGAACAGCGGACAGAACCATGATCAGTTCGAGCATCCACGCCGAGATTCCCCAAAACTTCTTTAGGAATTTGAGAGCCGGGTGACTCCTTTGTTCAGCCACTTCGTTGAAGCCGTTCTCCTTTCGGCGAGCGTCCACTTCGGTACGCGTCAGCCCGGTGTCAGGATTAACTTTGAGCGCCGCGAGTGTGTCGGCAATGGACGAGGAGACGATGCCTGGAGGCTTCGTGTCTGCTGGCTTCGCGGATTCCGCCTCCGCTTGGGGTTTATCTGTGGTCGCGCTCATCGGGGGGCGAATTCCAGGGCTTCCTTCGCCATGCTCGCTTTGAGTTTGGGAACCTGCATGCCGCCAGACTGATTAGCCGGAGCGGCAACCAGCATGGCAGAGACAGTCTTATTTACTGGATTCTCGTTTGGCAATTTGACCGGCATAGCTTCGTTTCTTGGTTAAGAGCTTACCCCATATGCGGGGCATGACGGCATGATTTGTAACCTTTTTGATGTTCGTGGCTCGGTTTTCAAAGAGATGAAGAACGTCGAAGCTATGAACAGCAACCTGGTAGAGTTAACCGAGGCCAATTTTGAAACGGAAGTCCTGTCGGCAGCCATTCCGGTAGTTGTGGACTTTTACGCCCCTTGGTGTGGGCCGTGCAAAGTGATCGCTCCTTTGCTGGAGCAATTTGCGGGCGAGTTTGCGGGCCGGTTGAAGTTCGCCAAGGCGAACGTGGATGCAACGCCCGGCTTGGCGACGGGGCTGGAGATCACCGGGGTGCCGACGCTAATTCTGTTTCGCCGCGGCAAACCGCTGGGTCAGTTGGTGGGTTTCCCCGGATCGCGCCAGTTCAAAGCCTGGCTGGATGCTGCGGCGAACACAGCAGTTACACCTTAAACTGAAACGCACCATGATTCTGCGCATCACTATCGGAATTCTCGTCGGCGGCGGACTCGGCTTCGGCTACTACAAATTCGTCGGCTGTTCGACCGGCACATGTCCGCTAACCAGCAATCCAATCATTAGCACAATCTACGGCGCAGTTCTCGGCGTGCTGCTCGCGACCAGTTTTCGTTGAAACGATGCTTTCAACTCTTGCCGCAAGTCGAACAAGGTGTAAGCTGGACAGAAGCCAATCAGGGCGGTGAGCAGCGGCAAAACGCCATCCCCAAACCAAACCGGTCCGCCGCACCGCGCCCCGGCAATCAGCCCGGCACCGGCGACGAAGCGACCAACACAATCACCGGCTCCATTGTGTTTTTTCATAGTGTTTGGGTTGAATGTTTCAACGCTCACACTTTGCACGAGGAAGGTTTGGCCTTCGGTGATGAAGTCACCGAGCAGAGTTGCGCCAAAACTCTGAGCGCGCCCCCCAGTCACGAAACACCGCCGGCACGGCCCACGCGAGAACGTCCGTTTCCATTTCTGCCGGCGCAGGAAACTCGACTCGCCAAGAATGCACGAGGCCGTCAGCAGACACGATCCGCCGAGTTTGATGCGGTAGAGAGTGATTTCGCGACCTTCCCGGCCGACGAGCTAAGCCCGCATGGCTTCCGTGATGGGGAAAGCCATGACACCGGGTGTTTCGCGCGAGGCGAGAATTTGTTTGCCAGCGGGAAGTTTCACTCTCACCGCGGCGGTGGCAAACTGGCTGCGTTCGGCAGTGGGGGTCTGCTGAAGCACGGCGGGAAGGAATTTCGTTGCGGGAAATAACCCGCCAGGAAGACAGGCACGAAAAGGAGAAAACCGGTTTGCAACCTCCTCTGCTCTGGCGGCTCGGTAATAGCGCATGGAAAGGCACATGATCATCCGCCGATTCGCCGGCGCAACGGTGAGTCTGATTCCAATCCTGTCGCTCCGACCATTTTGCTTCTGCGGCAATTCCGGCCCATGGTTTTTCTTTCGTATCTATTTCGTCACTGTCGGTCGCATTGCATCCGGGCGTCCAGTTCGGGGCAGAAGGCTGCGATGGCACCAGCGCTGCTCATAGTAGCCAGATCAATGCTCGGCCTGGATCGCCCCGGACAGCTGGAGGCAGTGCGGTGGCAAACGGGCGGGCCGAACCGCGAGGATTTTGTCCGGCGGTTTGGGTGAATTGGCCGGGCAATGTGGTGGTTAGTGGTTGTTGGGTTGGTTGCGGCGGCGGACATGTTGGGTGTCCGCCGCCGCATTTTTCTGCCGTTCCCTTTCGGAGTGGTCGGCCCATCTCCCCTGCTGCGATTTGTTCGACTTGTGCAATTCGCGTCATATGGCGGGGTGCGACAAAGGAATCCACCGGCGCATCAGGGATTTTACTTCCTCAATGAAATCAGGTGTTTCATGAGCCTGCCCCGCGCACTCCAACTGCGTGGCACTGCCGCTGCTAAAGCCGCACTCACCAGACCCACGGGCTATGAGTCCATGGAACAATCTGCGAGCGGACTGGTCCGAACAACCGCGCGCCAACAAACAAAAACACTGAATGAAGAAAATTGAAGCCATCATCAAGCCGTTTAAGCTCGAGGAAGTCAAAGACGCCCTCGGCGAAATCGGCATCGAGGGAATGACCGTGACTGAAGTCAAGGGGTTTGGCCGCCAGAAGGGCCACACCGAAATCTATCGCGGCAGCGAATACACCGTGGATTTCCTGCCAAAGATCAAGGTCGAGCTCGTGTTGACAGACAAACAAGTGGATGCCGCCGTGGCGACCATCGTGAAAGCCGCCAAGACCGGTAAGATCGGCGATGGTAAGGTGTTCGTCTCCACCGTTGAGCAAGCCGTGCGCATCCGCACGGACGAACAAGGGGATGCCGCTGTTTAACTGATCAATCATAACTAGCAAACACTTCAACTACCAAAAAATGAAAAAACTTTTCCTCGGTCTGACTTTGGCGGCACTAACCGCCTCCAGTTTGTTGAACTTGCGCGCGGCGGACGCGCCCGCCCCCGAACCCACGATCGAACAACGGGTCGCGGGGTTGGAAGCATATGTCGCCAACACCGACCCCACAGCCCCGCTCAAAGACAAGGATGGCAAGATTCCTGACGGCCTGAAAACGGTGGCTTCTGGTAATCCCGGCCCGGGTCACAACGCCTGGATGATGACCAGTGCGGCCCTCGTTTTATTCATGACCCTGCCGGGCTTGTTCCTGTTCTACGGCGGCTTGGTTCGCCGGAAAAACATTCTCTCCGTCATCGCCCAATGCTTCGGCATCGCAGGCTTGGTGACGATTCTTTGGGTCGTGTTCGGGTACAGCATGGTCTTCGCCGACGGCTCCGGCCCGTTTTTCGGAAACATGAAATTTGCGATGCTTCATGGCGTGGATTCCCTCCCGAATACGAACTACGCCTACTGGGTGTCGCACAACGTTTTCAGCATGTATCAAATGATGTTCGCGATCATCACGCCAGCCCTGATTCTTGGCGCCATCGCTGAACGCATGAAGTTCACGGCCATCCTCCTGTTCGTGGCGCTTTGGATGGTGGTGGTGTACTTCCCGCTGGCCCATATGGTTTGGGGCATCAATGGATTCATGAACGGCGTCTGGAACGCCGACGCTTCGATCAAGGCGATCGACTTCGCGGGAGGAACCGTGGTGCATATGTCATCAGGTTGGTCGGCCTTGATCCTCTGTTTAATCCTGGGCAAACGCCTCGGCTTCCCGAAGGAAGCGATGCCACCGCACAGCATGGTGCTCTGCGCCATCGGCACCGGCATGCTCTGGGTGGGCTGGTACGGCTTCAATGCCGGTAGCGCGGTGGCGGCCGATGGCGTCGCGGCGAATGCCTTTATGACGACGACGATTGCGACGGCTGTGGCCTCCTTTGTGTGGCCGCTGGCGGAGTATATCGTGCGCGGCAAACCGAGCGTGCTGGGATTCTGCTCCGGTGCGGTGGCCGGACTCGTGGTGGTGACGCCCGCTTGCGGCTTCATTACGGCCGGGGGCGCGCTTGTGATCGGGATCGTGGCGGGAATTATTCCCTGGTTCTTCTGCTACAAGGTCAAGAGCTGGTTCGGTTATGACGACGCCCTGGACACGTTCGGGGTTCATGCGGTCGGCGGCACCTTGGGCGCCTTGATGACCGGTTTCCTGGCGCGCAATTCCGCCAACGCCAACCTAGCCACCAACCTCAAGGACAAAGTGACGGACACGTTCTTTCAACCCCTGTTCATTGAGCAAATCAAAGCGATCGGCGTGACGCTGGTGCTTGCCATTGTCGGCACGGTGGTCATCGCCTACATCGTGAAAGCGGTCGTCGGTCTGCGGCCGAGCGAGGAAGTCGAAGTCGCGGGTCTCGACCTCGCGGAACACGGCGAAGAGGGCTATCACCAAGCCCGCGGATAACCTGGCCATCAGAGTCGGTTAACCCACACGCGCCGCTGTCGGAGCAATCCGTCAGCGGCGCGAACTTTTTGCCCTTAAAACGTTTCGAAGCTGTCTCCCCGGTTTAAACCACCTGGATCACCACCGCCGTCGTATTGTCGCGACCATCATTCTTGACGGCTTCGAGGACGAGGCGTTGCGCGGGATTGTCGCCCGCCTTCATCGGTTTTTCTGGGCGCAGCAAATCCAGTACGTGATGGTTGTAGAGCCCTTCCGTCAAGCCGTCCGAGCAGATCAGGAAAATGTCGCCCGGCTCACACCCCACCGCGCCGACCTGCGGATCCACGAACTGATTGCCACCGCCGAGCGCCTTCTGGAGCACATTTCGCCGCGGATGCGTTCGGGCCTCCCGTTCGTTGATCTTTCCCGCGCGAAACAGCCAGCCGACGTGCGTATCGTCATAACTGATCTGTTTGATGCCACCCTCGCGCGCCGGCAGATAATAAATCCGGCTGTCCCCGATGTGGCCAAAATACATCCAGCCCGGCGTGAACCAGCATAAGCTCAAGGTCGTCTCCATGCCGCTGCACTCTTCGTAGCTCTGACCAAGATAAGCGAGCGCGCGGTGCACTTGGGTGAACAACTCCGTGAGCACATCGCCAAACCCGGCGTCCAAGCCAGCGGCGCGCTGCCCAAACGACCGCGGCAGCAACGTCGTGATCTTGTCCACGGCGATCTGGCTGGCGTACTCGCCGGCCACGGCTCCGCCCATCCCGTCACTAACGGCAAATGCAAAGTCGGCATTCGCCGTTGAAGCTTCGCCCACTTTTCCGAGTCGCTGCACCTCGCGCGCGTCGAACTGGAGGCCGAGAAAGGAATCCTCGTTGTTCTTGCGCACCTTGCCCACATCGGTCCAACCGGACCATTTTAGGGCCATTGCGGTTGTCGTCACTGGGGTATGAATAATGCGGCGGGCGACGGTTGGGCGTTGGACAACAAGGTGGCAAACTCAAAATCAATCACGCAGAAACGGCCATCCGATTGGCGATAAGTCACGTTCCGTATATCCGGGTCGTCGTGGCGCACGCCATAGGGTTCGAGCTCGGCGAAGAGCTCTTTCGTTCGCAGCTCGTCCAGATGCTGCACCCGGGCGCCACAATTGGAGGTGATGATCCGGGGTTGCGTGGCATCCGCCTCGAGCAGTTTGGGAACGAAGTTGCACCCGCGCGCTTCGAGATGGCGTAGAATCCGCACCTCATTCTCGAATCGCGTTTTGGCATCCGGACCGTGATAGCTTTTGATCACCCGCCCATCAAAGGTCAGATGCACCGTCGCCCGGAGTGTGTCTTTGACTTTGAGCATAATCGAACCGCTGACCGCACTTCGCCGCCAATGATTGCTGAAGGCCGCAGCAATAGGAAGTCCGATCGCCCCGACGAACGAGGCATTTTGCTCACCGCGGTCAAAAATAAGCAGTACTTGACGGCCAAACCACCCGGCCAAACCACCCGGCCGGACAGGCGTAACAGATTTTTCACCCCGATAAAACCCTTGCAGACAGGGCGCGAACGCCATCTTGGTAAGTCCCGCCCGTAAAAATCTTGCGATGAGGCATCGCGCCTGCTGAAATGGCGAACCGTTGATCGGACCGCGGGACGGAACTTCGGCTGATCGAACAAACCTGAATTCACAGACACGAACAAATAACAACCACATCATGGCCAAATACAAATTAGAATACATCTGGCTCGACGGTTACGAGCCCGTTCCCAACCTCCGCGGCAAGACCCAAGTCAAGGAATTCAAAAGCTTTCCCAAGCTGGAAGAGTTGTCCATGTGGGGCTTCGACGGCAGTTCCACGCGGCAAGCGGAAGGCAAAACCTCGGATTGCATGCTCAAGCCCGTGGCGGCCTATCCGGACACCACCCGGAAGAACGGTGTCCTCGTCATGTGCGAAGTCATGATGCCGGACGGCAAGACGCCGCATCCGAGCAACTCCCGCGCGAGCATCCTCGACGATCCCGGCGCGTGGTTCGGTTACGAGCAAGAATATTTCCTCTATAAAGACGGCGCCCCGCTCGGGTTTCCCACGGGTGGTGGCTTTCCCCCACCACAAGGCGAATACTACACGGCAGTCGGCTACAAGAACGTGGGTAACATTGCTCGCGAAATCGTGGAGGCGCACCTTGACCTTTGCCTCGATGCCGGCATCAACCACGAAGGCATCAACGCCGAAGTGGCCAAGGGCCAATGGGAATTTCAGATCTTTGGCAAAGGCTCGAAAAACGCCGCTGACCAGATGTGGATTGCGCGGTATCTCCTCCTGCGCCTGTGCGAAAAATATGGCGTGGACGTGAACTGGCATTGCAAACCGCTCGGCAAAGACGTGGACTGGAACGGGTCCGGCATGCACTCGAACTTCTCGACCACTTACATGCGCGAAGTCGGCGGCAAGGAATACTTCGAAGCGCTCATGGCGGCATTTGACAAATACAAGAACGAACACATTGCGGTGTATGGCCCGGACAATCACCTGCGCCTGACTGGCCTGCACGAGACGCAGTCTATCGACAAGTTCAACTACGGCATCGCTAACCGAGGCGCTTCGGTTCGCGTGCCGCACAGCTTCGTCAACAACGATTACAAGGGTTACTTGGAGGATCGGCGTCCAAACTCGCAGGGCGACCCCTACAAGATCGCCAGCCGTATCCTGCAAACGATCGCAACCGTGCCGACCAAGAAGGCCGGCAAGAAATAGGCGTCGGCCTTACGGCCGAAACCGCTGCAAACAAGGCGCGGCCCGCAAGGGCCGCGCCTTTTGTTTGCCTGAAAACCGCCGACTGGCGGAAGGATTCTCAAAATCCTTGCCGCTGGCGCGTCACAGATTAGGCTCCACCCCATGCGCTACCGAGTTCAAATCTCCGCCGTTTGTCTGACGCTGATCAGCTTCGCCGGCCCGCGCAGCAGTCCCGCGCAGCTTCCAGTGGTTCCGACCGCCCGTGAACCGGTCACCAATACCTATCACGGCACTCCGGTCATTGAAGATTACCAGTGGCTCGAAGCCGCCACCAAAGTCGCCGTGCGCGATTGGACTCGCCAGCAAAACGAACGCACCCGCACCTATTTCGCCCGACTCCCGTTTTACGCTGGCCTGGCGCAGGCGCTTGAGGAATTGATCTCGGAAGAATCGGCCAGCTACGCGCTCGCGTTCAAGCGCGGGGACAATATTTTCGCCCTGCGCCACAAACCGCCGGCCCAACAACCCCTGCTGGTCCGGCTTAAATCCGTTTGTCCGCCTGCGCTACGGCAGGTCGTCTTCGATCCGAACGCTTGGAACCCCAACGGCACCACCGCGATGGATTGGTTCGTGCCGTCGCCAGACGGTCGGCTGGTGGCGATTTGCCTTTCCGAGAAAGGCAGCGAAGATGGCACGCTGCATTTCTTCGCGACGGACACGGGCCGCCAGCTGCCCGACACAATCCCGGGCGTGCAATATCCCACCGGCGGCGGCAGCGCCGCTTGGAATGCCGATGGTACTGGGACGTTTTACACCCGCTACCCAAGGCCGGGCGAACGACCGGAAGCCGACCGGCATTTTTACCAGCAGGTCTGGTTTCACAAACTCGGCACACCGGAAAGCGCCGACACCTTCGAGATTGGCCGCGAGTTTCCCCGCATCGCGGAGATTGACCTCGAAGCCAGCGAGGATGGCCAATGGCTGCTGGCTTCAGTCGCCAACGGGGACGGCGGTGACTTTGCCCACTACCTGCGCAACGCCTCCGGCCGGTGGCATCAACTCACGCGCTTCGAGGACGGGGTGAAACAAGTCAAATTCGGGCCCGACGCCGCGCTCTACCTTCGTTCCATAAAAGATGCGCCCCACGGAAAAATCCTCCGCCTTCCGGTCGCTGAGCCGGACCTTGGCCAGGCCACTCTCGTAGTGCCGGAAACTCGCGGCGTGATCCAAAACTACGAGCCTTCAACGCACGGCCTTTATGTGGATAAGCTGGAGGGTGGCCCTTCGCGCCTCGGCTTCTACCCCCGCGGTCAACGCAAACCGATTGAGGTTCCCATTCTTCCCATCTCATCCTTGGGGGGCCTCCACTGCTGGAATGAAGATGACGTCTTGTTCGCAAACACCAGCTTCCTCACGCCGACCGCCTGGTATGAATGGCAGCCCGGCCGGAAATCACCACGCCCAACCGCATTACGCACCATTTCGCCGGCCAGCTTCGATGACATCGAAGTCGTCCGCGAATTCGCCACTTCCAAAGACGGCACCAAAGTCCCACTCAACCTGATGCGGAAGAAAGGCCTCAAGTTCGACGGCAACAATCCGACGATTCTTTACGGCTACGGCGGCTATGGCATCAACCTCACGCCAGGCTTCAGCGCCCTGCGCCGCGTCTGGTTCGATGCGGGTGGGGTCTATGCCATCGCGAATCTGCGTGGGGGTGGTGAATACGGCGACGAATGGCACAAGGCCGGCAATCTCATCCAGAAGCAGCACGTCTTCGACGACTTTATCGCCTGCGCTGAATACCTCGTCAAACACAACTACACCCGACCGGCCAAGCTCGCGGTTTCCGGCAGCAGCAACGGCGGCCTCCTGATGGGCGCTTTCCTGACCCAACGTCCTGACCTCGCCCGCGCCGTCGTTGCCCGGGTGGGCATCTACGACATGCTGCGGGTGGAACTCGATCCGAACGGGGTGTTCAACGTCACTGAATTCGGCACGGTCACCGACCCCGCCGAATTCAAGGCCCTTTACGCCTACTCGCCCTATCATCACGTCCAGGAGGGCACCGCATATCCCGCGGTGCTTTTCCCCTGCGGCGAGAACGATGGCCGCGTCAACCCGGCCCACTCGCGCAAAATGACCGCCCGGCTCCAGGCCGCGACGCGTTCCAATTATCCGATTCTGCTGCGCACCACCGCCAGCGCCGGACACGGCATGGGTTCGTCGCTGAAAGACCGCGTGGCGGAACAGGCCGACATTTTTGCCTTCCTGTTCGAGGAACTCGGCGTGGACGCGTCGCCTTGGACGTTCAAATAGTTCCTTTTCCCTGCCGCAGAGCGAACATAGGTAACTTGTCCTCATCCAACACTGCGCTCAACCGTTGGTTCAAAGCAGTCGGCAGCACGGAGCGCCGGAATGGTCGCGATGAGTGTGTGCGGCGAGAGGTTGGCTCAGGGACAAGCCTGAGCAGCAAAAGGCAAGCCGCGTAAACAAAGCGAGCGGTGCGTACGGTGGCGCCTGGCAGCGCATTTAGCCCCCTCGTCAGTAAATCTCATAAATCCTATCCGTCACTGGAGTGTAACTACGGTAGCCATTGCCGGAAACGCCACCGCGACTCGATCTCGGTCTGTAGGTCTCTGCGCCCACACCTGACACAACCTCCAGCCCAAAATATGGTGTTGAATGACCTCCCGTAGAGTGCATACCAAAAATCTTGATGCGCACAACAGCAACCTGAGGCTCGTACTTGAACTCTCGTAACATCCTCGGCGAGTAGAAACGCACCTCCCATGGATTCAATACCGCAAGCGCCGGCGGTAGTGCGTTCGTCTCGAAACGATGCCACATGAATGCACTGTCTCGATGCTGTGCTACGAGTACATCGCAATCTCTCTGAACCGCAGCCCAACCACCTGCCGCCTCAACTCTCTCCAAAACCTTCTGTCGCTGGCTTCGTCGCTCGACCGAAGCTGGTGGCCACCAAATCGGATTCAGAAGACCGAAAAACAGCAGCATCACACCAAGGACCGCGAAACCACCCCAAATCCAGTGGATGACAGGATGCCTGCGCATCTCGTCCGATACTTTTGCTGAGAACGATGCGCACGCGAGACGGACAATAAACGTCAACGCTGCAAACGGGCAGACGATGAACAGAATGGCGAGCGCGGTGCGCATAGCAGGCAATGACCCAACTTAGCGATCCGATGCACGGGATGCAACGATTGTAACCGCGATGCTTCCGCCGGGTTAGATGCGCATAGCCTCCGGGATCTATTACCCGGCTGCCGAATCCGTCCCCAACGAATCCAGATAGCTCAACCACCGCAGGGCGACGAGCGCCCGGGCGCGGAGTTGAATGGGATTGAATGGCTTGAGCAAGTAATCATCCACGCCGGCCTCCAGCCCCTGTTCAATCTCCTCCATCCGGTTCATGGAACTCATCACCATCACATAAACATAGGGCCACGGCTGCTGTTGGCGGATGCGGCCGACCATGTCCAGGCCAGAAAGTCCGAATTCAAACCGGCGTTCGGTCACGATGATCCGGGCCGAGCGCAGTTGAAACTGGCGCCACAAGTCGTCGGCGCTCGCAAAGGCGGTCACGTTGAAGCCGTCCACGATCATCGAGTCCACCAGATGACTGCGGTCGTCCTGTCGCTTGGCCGCAATGTAGATCTGTATCTTTTTTTGGAGTTCCCACATAATTTTGCCTCGGTGCGACGCAAACCAATCCCCACCTGCATCTGCCGGTGAAACCTAGGCTCGGTTGTCGTTTCTGTCACGCAAGAATACGGCCGCAGCGGACCCGCCGTGCGGCCAAACCGGCTTGGAGAAGAGTTTCGCCCAAGTCGTGTTTTCACTATATTCAAGCCGCTCTGACATGACCGACGTCCGCATTGAAGAAATCAGAAAGCTGCTCCCGCAAGCGCTGCTCCCCGATTGGGTGCGGTTGGGCGCGCGGCTGGTTCGCTTGTTGCGCGATCAACGGCACCCGGCCACGCACCAGGCCATCTTGGACCGGTTGCTCGCGCAGACCCGCGCTTCGGTCGCGCTGCGTGAAGTGCGCCGTTTGAATTTGCCGCGCCTCAGCTATCCACCCGAGCTGCCCATCACCAGCCGCAAGGATGACATCGTGGCGGCGATCCGCGCGCATCAGGTTGTCGTCATAGCGGGCGAGACCGGTTCGGGCAAAACCACGCAAATCCCCAAGATGTGCCTCGAAGCTGGATTGGGCATCGAGGCCAAGATCGGCTGCACGCAACCACGCCGCGTAGCGGCCCTGTCGATCTCGCGACGCATCGCGGACGAACTCGCGGTGAGTTGGGGACGCGAGGTGGGCTGCAAAATCCGCTTCGACGACCGCTCCAGCGAGCATACTTACATCAAGCTGATGACCGATGGCATCCTGCTCGCGGAAACCCAAGGCGATCCCCTGCTCTCGGAATACAACGCGCTCATCATTGACGAAGCCCACGAGCGCAGCCTGAACATTGATTTCCTGCTGGGCTATCTCAAGGGCCTGCTCGGCAAACGTCCCGACCTCAAACTCATCATCACCTCGGCGACGATTGATACAGAGTCCTTCGCGCGGGCCTTCAACCACGCACCGATCATCGAAGTTTCCGGGCGGCTCTATCCGGTGGAAGTCGTCTATGCCCCGTTCGACGCCGAATCCGAAGAGCGCGGGGATCTGACCTTTATTGACGCCGCAGTGCGGGCGGCGGAACAGGTGTTGTGCGAGCCGGGCAACGGCGACGTGTTGATTTTCATGCCGGGCGAACGCGACATTCGTGAGACCAGCGATCTGCTCGAAGGCCGGTTCGGGCGCGAGGCGGAAATCATCCCGTTGTTCGGCCGACTCAGCGCGGGGGACCAACAGCGGGTGTTTGCCCCGGCCGCGCGGCGGAAAATTATCATCGCCACGAACATCGCCGAAACCTCCCTGACCATTCCCGGCATCCGCTATGTGATTGATTCCGGCCTTGCGCGCATCAGTCGTTACAACCCGCGCACCCGCACCCAGCGGCTGCCCGTGGAGCCCATCTCCCAGAGCAGTGCGAACCAGCGCAAGGGCCGCAGCGGGCGCGTACAGAACGGCGTGTGCATCCGGCTCTATTCCGAGGAAGACTTCGCCGGCCGCCCGCCGTATCAACAGCCGGAAATTCAACGCGCCAATCTGGCGGAAGTCATCCTGCGCATGAAGGCTTTCCGACTCGGCGAGATTGAGACATTTCCGTTCGTTAATCCGCCGCCGCCCGCCGCGATTCAGGGCGGCTACGCGCTGCTGCAGGAACTCGGCGCGCTTGACGACCAGCGTGAACTCACGGCCCTCGGCCAGGACCTTGCGCATCTGCCAATTGATCCAACGCTGGGCCGGATGCTGATCCAATCGCAACGCGAACACGCCACGCGCGAACTGCTCATCATCGCCGCCGGCTTGAGCATCCAAGACCCGCGCGAACGGCCCTTGGCCGCCAAGGAGGCCGCGGCCGCCGCGCATAAACGGTTTGTGGCGCCGGGGTCCGATTTTCTAACGCTGCTGAACATCTGGGACGCGGTTCACGACCAGTGGGAACGGCTGCGCACGCAGGGCGCGCGGCGAAAATTCTGTCGCGCGAACTTTCTCTCCTACCTCCGCATGCGCGAGTGGCAGGACCTGCATGCGCAATTGCACGGCGCGTTGGAGGACGTGACCCAGTTCAAGTTGAACGAAAGCAACGCCGACTACGCCGCCATTCATCGGGCGATTCTCACCGGCCTGCTTGGCCATGTTGCCCTGCGAAAGGAACGCAATCTATACCAGGCCACGGGCAATCGGCAGGTGACCATTTTCCCCGGGTCGGCCGTGCATGATCGTTCCGAACGCCGCGTCGTTGCCTCGCACCACAAAGGTAAACCACCACCCAAGCCGGCCTCCACGCAACAGCCGCCGTGGATCATGGCCGGCGAAATGGTGGAAACCTCGCAGCTCTTCGCGCGCACCGTGGCGGGGATTGATCCGCTATGGATCGTCCAACTCGCGCCGCACCTCTGCAAAGTAACGCACTCCAATCCGCGTTGGATGGTCGCGGCGGGCAACGTGCTCGCCGATGAAAAAATCACGCTTTACGGGCTGGAAGTGAGCCACAAGAAGGTTGCCTACGGGAACATCAACGGCAAGGAAGCCATGGAGATTTTCGTTCGTACGGCGCTCGTCGAGGAGGAATTGCTGCCGAACTGCCGTCAACAAGACGAGCCGGAAGAGCAGGATTCGGATGATGTCCGCGTGTTGCGTACCGCTGCGCCCAAGCCGCCGCCCTTGCCACCCCAATACGCCTTCCTCGAACATAACCGCAAAGTCCGTCAGAAGATTGAAACCTGGCAGACGCGCGTCCGCCGTCCCGACTTCATGGACCTCGATCAGGCGCTCTACCATTTCTACCTCCAGCGCATCGCCAATGTTTCCTCCGTCCACGAACTGAATCGGTTTCTGCGTGAGCAAGCAAACCCGGCGCTGCTCTGCATCACCGAGGCCGACCTGACCGGCGGGGCGGCGGCGTTGAGCTACGATGCGGAAGCATTTCCAGATGCGGTACCGTTGGGCGGCCAGCCGGTGGCGCTGTCGTACGCCTACACACCCGGCGAGGAACAGGATGGCGTGACCGTGCAACTCGGTTTCTCGCTGGCCCAAACCATTTCGCAAGCCAGTGTGGAATGGGCCGTGCCCGGTTTGCGCGAAGCCCAAATCGGCGAATTACTCCGCGCGTTACCGAAAGCGCTGCGCCGGGAGTTGATGCCCTTCCCGCCCAAGATTGCCGAGATCGCCCGGGGGCTGCGGCCCA
>Ga0154020_10001485_pt1 | contig 28885 bp, 22 predicted proteins | sample Klosneuvirus_201_FD_109709 | JGI IMG/M metagenome (GOLD analysis project Ga0154020, IMG submission 109709) | Active sludge microbial communities from wastewater, Klosterneuburg, Austria - Klosneuvirus_20160825_MG | ecosystem: Engineered > WWTP > Aerobic digester > Activated sludge | place...
TCCGGGCCGGGGCGGGGGAGCAGGGTGTCGGCGCACGCAAGGCGGTATGCGGTGACGGCGGCGCACGTCGAGGACTGGCGGAGATACTCCTCGATGGCGAGGTCGAGCTTGTCGTTCTGGGTGTGCCAGCCATAGCCATAGTCCGCGCGGCCGACTTCATCCCAGAAGAACCCGGGGACGCCAAGGGCGTTGAAGGAGGAGTGGTCGGAGCCTCCCGAGGCGGGCATGCGGCGTTTGAGGGTGTGGACGTTGACGTTGAGGAACTTCTTGTCGGTCTCGGAATAGAACACGTTGTTGACGGGGGCGGTGGCGGCGGCGAGCATCTCGACCATCTTGGCGGGTGCGCCCAGGCCCCCCTCGTAGTTCGTCCCGCCGTCGTCGACAAAGGCGCAGGAGATGTTGGGCATCTCGTCCTTGTGGAGGTCGACATAGCCCTTGGAGCCGAGCAGGCCCTGCTCTTCGCCGGTGAAGTTGATGAAGCGGATGGTGCGTTTGGGCTTGGCGCCGGCGGCCATGAGGATGCGGGCGGCTTCGAGGGTGACGGAGGAGCCCGTGCCGTTGTCTGTGGTGCCCTGTGAGCCGGGGCCGTCCCAGGAATCGAGGTGGGCGCCGATGATGACGACCTGCTCAGGCCAGGTGGTGCCGGGGATCTCGGCGATGGTGTTGTAGCAATCGATGGGGCCCGGGGTCAGGGTGTGCTGCAGGTTGAACTCGACGGAGATGCGCTCGCCATCGGCGAGGCGGGAGTTGATGAAGTCGTAGTCGCTGCCCCGGATGACGGTGTGGGGGGCCTTGGGGAGCTCGTCGAGGTCGAGCTCGCGCCAGCCGTTGACGCCGCCGGTCCAGACTCGTTCGTCGCGGCTGGTGCTGATGTATCCGGCGACGGGGAGGAGCGCGACGCGTTCCTGGACGGACATGGAAGCGGGGTCGACGCCCTCTGCGGCTTTCTTGGCGGCGGCCTTTCGGATCTCGTATCGGGCGGAGATGGCGCCCCTGAAGCCGCGAACGCCGACGCGCTGACTGGGGCCGATCAGGATCCAGGCGCCGGTGAGGGAGTCCTTGACCTTTTCAAACTCTTCCGGGGTGGTTGGCTCTTTGACGATCGTGGCGCGGAGGGGACCCTCGGTGCCGAAGGTCCAGGAAGACGTGGAAAACTCGAGGTCGCGGATGGGGTCGTAGGAGGTGGAGACGTTGCCCTCGTCGTCCTTTTCTTCGCGGGCCTGGAGGACGCGGCCGGTGGAGGGGCCCCGGTCGAAGCGGACGGCAATCTCGCCCCACTTTTCGAGGTGGGGGTTGGTAAGCCCCCAGGATTCGTACTGGGCCTTGCACCACTCGTTGGCGGCGAGCGCGCGGGTGGAGCCGGTGAGGCGCGGACCGATGTTCTGTGTGAGGTGGCGCAGGTGCTGCATGACCTGGTTGCGGTCGCGGCCTTCTTCGATGATGGCGCGGACAACGGAGGGGTCGCCCATGGCGAGGTCGGGGGCGGGCGTCTCCTTGCCGTCGACGACGGCGGTGAAGCCGGAGGAGTCGGGCTCTGCGAAGGCGGGAAGGGAGGAGGCGGCGCCGGCGAGAAGGGCGAGCGCGAGGAGACGGGATGAGAGAGTCATGGTGCGGCCCTGCTGGGGTGCGGGAGAATGGACAGATGCGGCAGTGTACAGGAAGGATGGGGGTTGCGCAAAGGAGAGTTCGGGGAAGGCGAGGGAGGGAGGGTGAGTGGTCGGGATGCGTGAGGGGGTGAAACGCGGGGCCGGGCGGCGTACCCTTCCCCCCCACCACCCCAGCAACCGGTGAAGTGCCGGGCGGGGAGAGTCAACCCAGGCAGCGCCCCCCGGGGCGGGCCATCAAGCCGGAGAAGGTCGTCCATGTCCACCAGCACAGCGGAGCGTCCGAACAAGGTCGAGATCAAGGACGCGGGCCCGAGCGCGAAACTCGTGTCGATCGAGATTCCCGCGGACACGGTGGCGGAGAAGCTCCGGGGCTCTCTGGACACGCTTGCGGTGGAGGCGCAGCTCCCGGGCTTCCGCAAGGGGCGGGTGCCGAAGTGGCTCGTGGAGAAGCGGTTCGGCGGCGCGATGCGGAAGGAGGCCAAGAACGAGCTGGTCTCGATGGCGCTGAACAAGGCGATCGAGGAACACAAGCTGCGCGTGGTGGGCGACGTGGCGTCGGAGAGCCTGCCCAAGCTGGAGATCGAGGACGGGAAGGCGTTCTCGTTCGAGGTAGAGGTGGAGGTGCTGCCCGAGTTTGACCTGCCCTCGCTGGACGGGATTCCGGTGAAGAAGCCCGTGTTCGACGTGACCGACGAGATGGTGGCGGACGAGGTGAAGAAGCTGTGCATCAACGAGGGCTCGCTGGAGTCCCGCGAGGAGGCGGAGGCGGGCGACTACATCACCGGTCACGCGGTGATGAAGGACGACAAGGGCACTGAGTTCTACAACCTGAAGGGCGCGGTGGTGCAGAAGCCCACGGCGGACAAGAAGGGCAAGGGGATGATCCTGGGGATCGTCGTCGAGGACTTCGACACCCAGCTTGGCGCACCCAAGCCCGGCACGGACGTGACGATCAAGGCCAAGGGCCCCGAGCAGCACGAGGTCGAGGGCATCCGCAGCGCGAAACTGACGATCACCTTCCACGCGGAGCGGGTGGACCGCATCATCCCCGCCCCCGCGGACCAGATCGTGCAGATGTACGGCTTCGAGACCGAGGAGAAGCTGAAGGAGACGATCAAGGCGAGGCTCGCCGAGCGCGTGAAGATCCAGCAGCAGCAGGTCATGCACCAGCAGGTGGCCAAGCACCTACTGGACACCGTGAAGATGGAACTGCCCAAGCGACTGAGCACGACGCAGTCGTCTCGCACGCTGGCCCGGCGGCGCATGGAGCTCATGCACCGCGGCGTGGACGCGCACAAGATCGAGGAGCACATGGCGGACCTGCGGACGGCCTCGTCCGCGCAGGCGACGCGTGACCTCAAGACGTTCTTCATCCTCTTCCGCATCGCGGAGGAGCTGAAAGTGACGGTTCACGACATCGAAGTAAACCAGCGGATCGCGCAGATGGCTTTCCAGCGGAACGTGAGGCCCGAGCAACTGCGGGCGGAGCTGATCCAGACCCGGCAGATCAACGAAGTGTTCCAGCACATCCGCGAGGCCAAGACGCTGGACTCGCTCCTGAACAAGGCCGCGTTGACCGAGATGCCGGCGGAGGATTTCAACAAGCTGATGAAGGACGAGGCCGGCAAGCTCTGAATCGCCCCCCCGTTCCGGCCCCCCGCTCGAATCGGCCCGCGCACGAACAAACCCCCGGGACAAGCCCCCTCACGGGCCCGTCCCGGGGAGTTTTGTTTTTGGAGTCAGCGGATCAATCGGCCAGGGGTAGAGCGGCGCAGGGGCGTGTGCTCAGGGCGTCACGTCCTGGGTGCCAAACGCGGCGAGGAGCTTCTCGGCCCGGGGGTCCGCGGGGTCGGCGGCGGCCGCTGCGCGGAAGGTGGCCGCGGCGTCGGTGGCCTTGCCCAGTTCCTGCTGGGTGAGGCCGAGCAGGATCAGGTTCTCGCAGGAGGGGTCGAGGCGGACGGCTTCCTTGAGGGTGGCCTCGGCGGCCTCGGGGTTGCCGGAGTTCCGCTGGTAGAGGGCGCGGAGGACATAGCCGTCGGCGTTCTTGGGTGCGAGGGCGATGGCACGGGTCGAGGCGAGCCTGACGCGGGGCATGTCACGGAGCGCCACGGCGGTCTGACCCAGGAAGATCCAGGTCTGGGGATCGGCGGCGGCGGCGTCATCGCGGGTCAGGGCGAGCAGGAGGTCGCGGGCCTCGACGGGGCGTTCGATCTGAACGAGGCAGCGGGCCCGCATCTGCAGGAGGTCGCGCCGGTCCTTGTTTCGCGGGGCGGCGAGGAGGCGGGCGAGGTTGAACTCGGCCTGGCCGAAGTCGCCGGTGGCGATCTGGGCGCGGATGAGGTCCTCGACGATCGTGGTGTCGTCCGGGGCGAGGAGGCGTGCCTCGGAGAAAAGACGGCTGGCGGTGGTCGCGTCGTTCCGGAGCATCGCGATGTGCCCGAGGATCTGACGTACGCCGGCGCTGTGGTCGAACTGCTCGCGGCGGTCGGTGAGGAACGTCTGGGCCTCGTCGGCGCGGCCCAGGGCGACGAGCATCTCCGCGGCGGCGATCGCGTACTGCGGGTTGGTGGGGTCAAGGGTGTTTGCATGCGTGTAGTGCGTGAGGGCCTCTTCCTTGCGGTCGATGCGCTCCGCGAGCAGGCCCTGGAAGTACGCGGCGTCGACGTTCGAGGCGTCGATGGACGCGGCCTTCTGGAGCGAGAGCGAGGACTCGTCGATCTTGCTCATCTCCAGGAGCACGCGGCCCTTCAGGATGTGGGTCTTGGCGATCTCGGGGTTGAGCTCGAGAGAGAAGGTGACGTGCTTGAGGGCCTTGGGCAGGTCGCCGGCGAGGAAGGCCTGGTTGGCCATCTGGTACTCGGTGGCGCTCTTCAGCTCTGCCATGCGCTGTGTCGCGAGGTTGATCTGCGCGGTGGTGTGCTTGCCGTGACGGGCGCATGCTCCCAGCGTAAGGGAAGCCACGAGGCAGGTTCCGAGAACCCGGAGGGCCAGGGCGCGGCTGGAACGAGCGGTGCGGGTGGGGCTGCGCATGATGGGGTTCGCTTTCGTGTCTGGCCCGAGTGAGGCGGGCGCTGGTGAGGGGAGAGAGGCGAGAAAAGCGGTGTGGCGGGTCTCCCCGGCACACCGCGGGAAGGTTGCTTACTCGGGCAGCGGCGTGGGGCCGTTGTCCTCGTTGACGTTGGTGAACTCGGCGGCGGGAGCGTCCTCGGGGTTGGAGACCGGGAGGGCGGCGTCCGTCGCGGTGGCGGTCTGGGTCTGCTCCTGCACCGGGGCGCCCACGGGCAGGAAGGGGGCGGTGAAGGCGGCGTTTGAGGTGCCGGGCTTCTTGCGGAGGATGGTGTCGGTCTCGCCGTCGATGATGCGCTGGAGCACGCTGCGGCTGGGCCAGTAGGCGGCCTTGCCGGTGAGCTTCTCGCGGAGCGAGATGACCTCGGGCTGGTAGTTGTTCATGGCCAGCGAGCGGGTGACGTACCAGAGAGCCTTGTCGGTGTCGCCCTTGGCGGCGAGGGACTCGGCCTCGACGTTGAGAAGGCTGGTCAGGCGATCGCGGCTGAAGAAGAGGGTGCCTTCGCGGGCACCGGCGGCGGCGTTGTCCGCGTAGTTGATGGCGCGAGCGCCCTGCTCGGCGAGCGAGGTGTCGTTGACGATGTGGGGCGTGACCATGAAGATGATCTCGTTGCGCTGCACGTCGTCTTCCTGACCCCGGAAGGCGTAGCCGATGATCGGGATGTCACCCAGGAGTGGGACCTGGCTGCGGGAGGACTTGGTGCTCTCGCGGAAGAGGCCGCCCAGGACGACGGTCTGGCCGTCCTTCACCATGATGTTGGTGGTGAGTTCGTTGGTGATCTCGTCGGGGATGGTGACGGCGGCGCCGGTGGCGTCGGACTGTTCGCGGATGACAGCCTCGGAGACCTGGGGCTTGAGCTCCATGCGGACGTAGCCGTCGGACATGATGATGGGGCGGAAGTAGAGCTGTGTGCCCGTGTCGAGGAACTGGACGGTCTGGGTGGTGGCGGTGTCGGTGGAGGTGGTGCTGAGGTAGCCGACCTTTCGACCGACCAGGACGCGGCTGGACTGGCGGTTGAGGGCGAGGATCTTGGGGTTGGAGAGGATGGTGGTGTCGGTGACCTCGTCGAGCATCCGGAGGAAGACGGCGACGTCGTTGGAGACGACGCCGATCTTGAGGCCGCCGGCGGCGGCGGTCTTGCCGACGGTCTGGACGACGCCAGTGGCGCCACCATCGGCGGGCACGGAGTTGGAGCCGTTGCGGCCCGCGATGAGGCTGTTGACGACGGCGAGGGGGCCGCCCGTGACGAACTCGGAGAAGTTGGTGTCGGCGATGATGGAGAAGTCAACGCCCAGGGCGTTGGCCTCGTTCAGGGAGGTCTGGAGGATGGTGGCCTCGACGAGGACCTGCTGGGGGCGCTGATCGAGCTGCCTGAGGAGCTCCTCGATGGCGGAGACGTTCTCCTCGTAGTCGTAGACGACGAGCATGGCGGAGAGGGCGTACTCCTCGCTGCCGGCGGGCACATCGCCCGGGGCGGCGAAGTTGGGGAGCTTGCCATTGGTCTTGATCTGGCCGGCGTCGATGCCGGGGCCCGCGACGGAGAGGAGGGGCTTGACGAGCTCGGCGGCGTCCGCGGAGTTCATGTAGTTGAGCTTGAGGACCTTGGAGACGCGCGGGCGGGAGAGCTGGCGCATCTTCTCGAGTTCTTCGATGGTGTAGATGGTGATGAAGTTGCCCTGCTCGAGATAGCCATAGCCGTTGACGTTGAGGATGGCGTCGAGGGCCTCGAAGAACGACACGCCGTAGAGGTTGGCGGTGACGCGGGCGGAGACGTTCTTGGAGGCGATGATGTTCTTCTGGCTCTGGAGAGAGAGCATCTCAAGGACGGCGCCTAGGTCCTCGTCGTTGACGTGGAGGTCAACGATGTTGTTGTCGTCGACCTTGATGCGGCCCTCGGGGATGGGCTCGGTCTGCGGGGGCGTGGCGGGCGCCGGCGGCGGCGCGACCTCGCCGCCCAGGCCGGCGGACATCGCCTGCATAGGGGTCAGGCCCGAGGGCTGTTCGGCGGGTTGAACCTGTGCAACGGCGGCGGGAAGGCCGGCGGCGGCAAAGACCGCGAGGCACAGGTTACGGGTCGTGGTGGCAGCAGGGTTCTTCATGTGTGACCTCTTCTTGGGGCTCCTCGGGTACGAGTCGCGGCGCCTGGTGCCCGCCCTCCAGGTCCGACTCTGCATGTACTTCGTCCGAGTAGGGGGCCGACTTTGGCGTTGCGCGCGGCAAGTCCGGCGCACGCCGCGTGCTCCGCGGAGGCGTGGAGGGATGATCGGACTTGGGGAAGCCCCCGCCGCGTGGGGGCGGTGACTATCGGACGCCGGGACGGGCCCCGTCGCCGACGAAGGGGTTGGTGCGCCGTTCATGCGCGATGGTGGTGGCGTCGCCGTGACCGGGGAAGATGCGAGTGGCATCCGGGAGCGTGTAGAGGCGGGTGCGGATGCTGCGTTCGAGCGTCTCGAAGGAGCAGCCCGGGAAGTCGGTGCGGCCGACGGAGCCGGCGAAGAGGGAATCACCGGAGAAGGCGACGGCCTGTGACTCGCACCAGAATGCCACGCCGCCGGGCGAGTGGCCGGGCGTGTGGAGCACTCGGAAGGAGAGCGGGCCGAGGCGCAGTTCGTCCAAGTCGAGCAGGAGGCCATCCGGCGCGGGCATGGAGACGGGTTCGCCGGTGAAGATGCTGAGGTTGAGCTCCGGGTCGGAGAGCCAGTCCTTCTCGGCCTCGTGGAGGCGGACGGGGATGCCCGGGAAGGCGCGGCGGACAGCGGGAACGCCCGCGATGTGGTCGACGTGCGCGTGGGTGAGCAGGAGGGCCTCGGGCGTGAGGCCCTGGGTCTGGATGTGGCGGATGAGGTGCTGTGGCTCGAAGCCGGCGTCGATGATCCAGCACGCCCGGGAGCCCGGGAGGCTCAGAACGTAGCAGTTGGTCTGGTAGGGACCGGGGGAGAAGGCGTGGACGCGGAGCGCGGGTGTCGGGGGGGTCACGGGAGAGGTTAGGTACAATGGAGCCGGACGGGCCCCGCGCGGATGCGGGCCCGATGGGGGTGCTGGGAGCTCTATGTATCAGGAACCTGGCGGAACTGGCGGGCGCGGGAAGGGCGAGGGCACGGCGCTGGCGTGGGTGTTTGTGCTTCTGTACGCGCTGGGGCTGGCGGTGTCGGTGACGATGTTTGTAAAGGGGATGCGCGAGGTAGGCGTGATCGGCCTGCTGCTGGTGCTGACCGGAGCGCCGATCGCGCTGGGGCTGATGAGGGTGGCGGCGACGCGGCGTGAGGAGTCGCTGAGGCTGGGGGGCATCGAGGCATCGGTGAGGCATCTGGCGGAGCAGTCGGTGCTGTCGGACGATGCGCGGCGGGTGCTGAACCGGGACTCGGAGCGCACGCTGCTGATGGGCGCCATCGAGCAGGACATCGCGGGGCAGAACTGGGACGCCGCGATGGTGCTGATCGAGGAACTCGCGGGGCGGTTCGGGTATCGGGCGGACGCGGAGGCGATGAGGCAGCGCGTGGAGGAAGCAAGGCGCAAGACACGGGAGATGGAGATCACCGAAGCGATCGGGTTTCTGGACGGGCTGATCCTGCAGCGTCGATGGGACGACGCCCTCGCGGAGGCGGGGCGGGTGCAGAGGCTGTTCCCGGGCTCGCCCCGCGTGGAGCCCCTGCGGGACCGCGTGCCGGCGGCGCGGGCGGCGTATCGCGTGGACCTGGAGCGGCGGCTGATCGAGGCGGCTGGCACGGAGCAGAGCGATGAGGCGATGGTTCTGCTAAAGGAGCTGGATCAGTACGTGACGCCCGAGCAGGCGGAGTCGATGAAGGCGATGGCGCGCGGGGTGATCGGCCGAGCCCGCGAAGAACTCGGCGCACGGTTCAAGGGTGCCGTGCAGGAGAGGCAGTGGACCGAGGCGGTGGGCCTGGGCGAGCAGATCGTGAGACAGTTCCCGAACACGCGGATGGCGGCGGAGGTGCGCGAGATGATGGAGCAGATCCGGTCGAACGCGAACAGCCCGGCGTAGCGCACGCAACACTGGAGAAGAGGATGACCGAAGCGGGACCAGCGGGCGCCAGGCCGGTGCGGGCACCACGGGGCATCGAGAAGACCTGCCTCACGTGGCAGGCAGAGGCCGCCATGCGGATGCTCATGAACAACCTCGACGCCGAGGTCGCGGAGCGCCCGGACGAACTGGTGGTGTACGGCGGGCGCGGAAAGGCGGCACGCTCATGGCCGGCGTTTGACAAGATCGTGGCATCACTGCGGAGCCTGCGCGAGGACGAGACGCTGCTGGTGCAGTCCGGGAAGCCCGTGGGGATCGTGCGGACGCACGCGGACGCGCCACGGGTGCTGCTGGCGAACTCGAACATCGTGCCGCACTGGGCGACGCAGGAGCGCTTCGACGAGCTGGAGGCCAAGGGCCTCATGATGTACGGGCAGATGACCGCGGGCTCGTGGATCTACATCGGGACGCAGGGCATTTTGCAGGGCACGTACGAGACCTTTGCCGAGTGTGGGCGGTCGAAGTTCGGCAAGGACCTGTCGGGTCGCGTGTGCGTGACCGCGGGGTGCGGCGGGATGGGCGGCGCGCAGCCCCTGGCCGTCACCCTCGCGGGCGGGGTGTGCCTCATCGCGGACGTGGACGCGGGGGCGCTGGCGCGGCGTCACCGCGATAGGTACCTGGATGAGGTGGTCGAGCACGGCACGGGCGCTGTCGACCGGGCCATCGACCGGGCGCTGCTCCTGAAGAAGGAGCGGGCGGCGCGCTCGGTGGGCGTGTGCTGCAACGCGATCGAGCTGCTGGAGCGGCTGCTGGAGCGGGGCGTGACGCCCGACGTGCTGACGGACCAGACCAGCGCGCACGACCCGCTGCGGGGGTACGTGCCGGCGGGCCTATCGCTGGAGCAGGCGGCGGAACTGCGGGCGGCGGACGCGGCGGGCTATGTGAAGCGCAGCATGAAGGACATGGCACGGCACGTGCGCGCCATGCTGGCGCTGCGGGCCCGGGGCGCAGAGACCTTTGACTACGGCAACAACATCCGCCAGCGGGCGCTGGATGAGGGCGTGGCGGGCGCGTTTGATTTCCCAGGGTTCGTGCCCGCGTACATCCGACCCCAGTTCTGCCTGGGGCGGGGGCCGTTCCGGTGGGCGGCGCTCTCGGGGAACCCGCGGGACATCTTCGTGACGGACTATGAAGTGCTCAGGCTGTTCCCCGAGGGCGCGAGCGAGTACAACGCGAGGCTGCACCGCTGGGTGCTGGGCTGCCACGCGAACTCCGAGGCGCTGCTGGCCGGAAGGTTCGACGAGTGCCGCCCGAAGTTCGCCTTCCAGGGGCTGCCCGCGCGGATCTGCTGGCTGGGGCTTGGCGAGCGTGACAGGGCGGGCGTGATGTTCAACCGGCTGGTCGCGGAGGGAAGGGTCCAGGCACCCATCGTCATCGGGCGAGATCACCTGGACTGCGGGAGCGTGGCGAGCCCGAACCGCGAGACAGAGGCGATGAAGGACGGAACAGACGACGTGAGCGACTGGGCCATCCTCAACGCGATGGTGAACATCGCGAGCGGCGCCTCGTGGGTGAGCTTCCACCACGGCGGGGGCGTGGGCATCGGCTACAGCCAGCACGCGGGGCAGGTGGTCGTCGCCGACGGCACGCCGGAGGCGGCGAGGCGGGTCGAGCGGGTCCTCACGAACGACCCGATAATGGGCGTTCTGCGTCACGCGGACGCGGGGTATGAGGATGCCCGCGCGTGCGCGGACCGTCTCGGCGTGCGCGTTCCCATGAAGGGCTGGTAGACCTACTGGCCGGAGGAGGCTTGGCCGGAGGATGGCGCACCTGGGGCGGCGGGAGCAGCGGGCTGGTCGGGCGTGGCGTCGTCCGGTGGCGTGGGAGGCGGGCCGCCGGCGGGCGTTCCGGTCCACTTGCCGTTGCGGCGGTAGCAGAGCCGTGGATCGATGAGGTACGCGCGGGCGACGGAGGCGGGTTCCGGATCGCGGAGGGGCGCGCCGGCGTCGGCACCGACCTGCGCCGCCCACGAGCGATGAAGACCGGCGAGCAACCAGGACTCGAATCGGAGCTGGGCGACCATGTGATCGAAGGAGAGGCGGGGGCCGGGGTCGCCCAGGCAGTGCGGGCAGTCGCGGGCCTCGTTCACGTCCGCGCGGCCCTTGCGGAGGAAGCGGGCGTTGGCGCAGGAAGGGCAGGGCCAGAGGTCCGCCTCCCGGATGATGCCGAAGGCTCCGCCAGGGACGCCCACGCGCAGGAGGGTGCGGTCGTGGCGTTCGAGGGCGGCGCGGATGTGGGGGCTGCCCAGGAGTTGGCGGGCGCGGACGCCGTCACCGCTGCGGACCAGGCCCATGGCGGTGGCGATCTGATAGGCGGAAGAGTCCGCGGAGGGCGTGCTGGGGCGCGCGAGCCAGGGGGGCGGGACGCGGCGCGGGTCGAGCGTTCGGGCCAGGGCCACGAGCCAGGCGCGGCGTTCGTCGGCGGACTCCATGGCGGCGAGCGCGAGCGCCGAGGCGGAGGCCACCCGACCGCCGTCGGGGCGGGCGAGGTCCATATCAAAGGCGAGGACGAAGAGCTCGATGGCGAGACGGGGCGGCGGGTCCGCGTCGGCGAGTTCCTCCGCGAGGAGGAAGTACCGCTCGGGCGAGGAAGGGTCGAGGGCTTCGAGTCGTGCCTCCAGGGACGCGGGGACCGCGGCGTCGGCGGAGGGCGCATCGGCGGGGCCGGACTGCGCCGGCTGCACGCCGGGCTGGAGGGAGAGCGCGAGTTGGAGCAGGGTGCGGACGATCATTGCTCGGTCAATCCGAATCGGAGGAGCCACAGGCGGAGGTTGGCACGCTCCACGGCGCGGCACTGGGCATGGATGTGCGGCGCGGTGCGGCGGGCGTCGGTCACTTCGCGGACGATTTCCGCGACCTGGTCGGCTCGGGAGGGCCTCTCCGCCACGCAGACCCACGCGAGGAGCTCAAACGCGTTTGCCTGTCCGGCGGCGAAGACCTGCACGCGGCCGGACGCCACGCGGCCTCGGGCGGACCGGGACGCCTCCAAGGAGGAAAGAGTAAAGGGCTCCCTGCCGGAGGGCACGAGGCTCTTGGCCTCGTGGAGCAGGCGGGCGACCTCGGTCTCCACGGCGGACTCGGCGTCGATGGGTGGCGGGAGCGGCTGGGCGGGGTCGGGCTCCGGGGCCGGGCCGGTTCGGTCCCGAGAGGCGTAGGCGAGAGCCAGGTGCTGGGAGGCGCCGTCGGCGAAGCCTCGGTCGGCGCTGCTCGCGAGCAGTTCAAGGAGGCGTTCGACGAGCAGTCGCCTGACGACGGGGCGGAAGTTCGGATCGCGGGGCGAAGGGGGCGCGGCGCCGGCGACGCGGCGCACGAGGTCCGCGTTGTCGCGCGTGGGCGGGAGCGAGGGGAGGAACTCCAGGAGCGCGTTCACGACGGTCGGGTGGGCCGAGTAGCGGTCGACGAGCTCGCGCGCGGCGGTGCGGACCTGCGCCGGAGAGCCCCGGGTGGCCTCCTGCACGAGGATCTCGGCCTCTTCGGGAGAGGGTGCCTGCGCGACCTGCGAGAGAATCTCGCGGCGGTTCGCGACGTGCTGGTTGGCGGCGAGGTAGCGGGCCGCCCAGCCCTGGCCGGGAGGCACGCCGCTCACGTCGATGTACCACGGGCGGGAGCCGGGCGCGGTGGGCACGCCGAAGGTCTGCGGGGCGATGATGGTCTCCACGGCGGCGAAGGCGGCGGCTGCACCCTCCGTGTTGCCCTTCCAGACTTTGGCGCCCGCATCGGCGATGGTCGCGAGCTGGGCGGCGCGGGCCAGGTCGGTCGAAGGGAACTCATCCGCGGGTCGGGAGGCCTCGGCGGAGAGCGCTTCTCTCGCGGCGGAGGCGAACCGATCGATCATCGTGCCCCGGGCCTCTTCGGAGTCGAGCTTCCAGACGGAGGCGTACCGGGCGCGGAGCTCGGCGCGCTGCGCATCGGTGGCGGTCGCGGAGAGGGCCATGGAGTAGTCCACGCCCTCGGCGCTGCTGCGGGTGGCGAGCGTGCTGGTCAGCGCGTAGAGGTCGGCGGTGCTGACCTGGGGCGCATCGAACCATCGGAGGAGGGCCCGCCGGGACTGGTCGTCACGGCGCCAGGTGAGAGACGAGGTCAGAGAGGTGATCGCGTCGAACACGACCTGGCTCTGGTTGGGCTCCGGGGCCTCGGTCAGAAGCCGCTCCAGCGCATGGAGCCTGAGGCGATGCGCCAGGGGTTCATCACCCGCGGCGATGGCATCGGCGACCTTCTGCCACGCAGCCCACGAGGCGGCGGCGGCCTTGGGGTCGGCCTCGGCCTCGTGCGACATGAGCGGTTCGGGGAGCCAGAGAAGGAAGGCGGTGGCGCCGGCCCGCAGCGTTGGCTCCGCGGGCGGGCGAGAGGCGAGAAATACGCGGGCGTACGCCGCCCGGACTTCCTCTCTGGCCTGCGATGGAAGTTCCCGCTCTCTTGAGAGCCGGGCAAGCACCCCCGCGGACCAGGTGAGGGGCGCGATGTCGGAGGCTGCGGGCGGGCCGGTGGGAAGAGCCGCGGGGAGCACGGCGCCGAGCGCGGCCCGGGTGTCGGCGGGGTCGTTCGAGACACGGTAGATGAAGTCCAGAATCTGGTTGAGGGCGGCGGCCTGCGCGTCGGCGGGGGCGCCGGTCCACTCCCGGGCGCAGGCTCCGGCGGCGGCCCGGAAGTCCAGCAACGCCTGCGGCCGATCGATCGAGAGCGCGGCGTTTGCCGCGGCGAGGCTTCGGAGCACATCGCCGAAGTCCCCCACTCTCTCACGGGGCGGAGGCTCAGGCTTGGCGCCGGCGTCGGGCGCGGGGAAGAGTTCCCTTGGCTGCTGGTCCTGCGAGACCGCCCCGGCGACCGGCAGGGCCTCGGCGGGGTTTGTCGCCGCGGGGCTGGGCGTCGCGGGGTCCGGCACTGCGGCGGGGCCGGCCTGCTGAGCCATGGGCGTGGGCGTCGAGCGGTCGCCGAGAAAGATGATGATCACCGCGCCGACGGCGATGAGGCCGAGCAGGCTGGCGACGATAGCGACGCCCAGGCCTTTCACGAGGCCGACGGCGGGGTCAGGCTGCGCGGGCATCGGCCAGGGCTCGTCGATGTCGTTGGGCGCGACGAGCTGGGGCGTGGGCTGGATCGGCGCAGCCGGGGCAAGTGGCGCGGACCCCGAGGCCAGTCGCGGCGGGGGTGTCGCCCCTGGTGCGTGGCCTCCGGTGCCAAGTTCTTGCACGAGTTCGATCAGTTGCGACTGCGAGATGCCCTGGGATTCGGCGATGAGCGTGAGGCGGCGGAGAGAGTCGCGGTTCCAGCCACCGAACATGCCCAGGGTGAGGAGCACGGCGGCCTCGGCGCTGGCCGGCCCCTCACCCGCGGGGCGATCGGGGGCGGCGGCGGCGTAGTCGCGCCGGAGCGCGGGGTCGAGGAGGCGGGCGGCGGCGGCGTGGAGCAGCAGCCTCACCTCATCCGCGTCGGGGGACTCTGAGCGTGGGTGGGCCGCGACGAGGGCGAGGCGAGCTCGCAGCGCGGCGATCACCGCCTCGTCGCTGACAGAGGCCGCGTCAATCGCCAGGAGCGAGAGCGGGCTGGCCGGGTCGATCTCTGTGCCCAGGAACTGGTGAAGAGGGCTGGTCACTTGGAGCCCTCCCGTGGTGCGGGCGCAGGAAGGTTGCCTTCGAGCTCGCGGAGCCTGGTGGCCCAGGGCTCGGGACCGGGCTCGGGGTTGAGCAAGCGGTGCTGGCGGAGCGCGGTGGCGGCGTCGGCGGGAGCGGCGCGGGCGAGGAGACGGAGCGAGTGGTAGCGTGCCTCGTACCACGCGAGAGATTTTGGGGGCAGGCCCTGAAGCAGTTCTTCCCAGAGCGCGCGGGCGGGTTCGGGCTCGGAGGTCTGCTCGAGGAGCTCCGCGAGCCGGCGGAGCGAGGGCGCGGTGCGCTTGCCGAGCTCCAGTTGCTCCCGGTCGAGCCTGATAGAGAGGTCGCGCATGAGCGGGTCGGGCGTCGAGGCGTGGAGGCGGAATGCTGCGGCGGCGACGGCCTCTCGCACGGTGAGGGAGACGGGGTCGCTGGCACCGGGGCCGGCGTGGTCCAGGAGGCGCACGCCGTGGCGGACGATCTGGCGCGCGTGCACCGCGGAGTCCGGGTCAAGACGTTCGCGGTCGAGCGCGCGGCGGAACATGAGGCGGTCGGCGGCGAGGGAGTACGTGGCGTCTGGCGTGGCACGGAGGTCATCCACCAGCGACTGAGCCCCGGCCTCGTCGCCCTTGGCAAGTGCGACCTGGAGGCGACGGAAGGTAAGCTCGGCGCGAATGGGCGCGAGGTCAAGCCCGTGGAACGCGGCGACCGCGTCGAGCATGGAGAAGATGGACTCTACCCGCTGCAGATCGGGGCTGGTCACGCCGAGCAGGGCGTCGAGGAGTTGCCTGGAGTGCAGAAGAAAGGCGGCGGCGGCCTCTCGCGCGGGTTCGTCCGTGGCGGCGAGCGCGGATTGGTGGGCAGCGCGGGCGATGGGCTCGGCGACATCGGCGAAGCGGACGGCGGCGAAGTCCCGCTCGCTCCCCGAGGTGCGCCGGTACTGCTGGTAGAGCAGGCGGGCAGCCTGGCGGCGAGCCGCCTGGTGGAGCGGCGAATCCGGCGGGACCTTGAGCAGGATGTCGATGCTCTGACGGTCGGAGAGGCGGTCGGCACCGGCCTGGCGCAGGATCAGCCTCGCGGCCTCGTCGGTCCCCGGGAACTCCCTGAGATAGAGCGTGGCGATGCGGTCTCGGGGCTCGACGGCGCTCAGCAGGCCCTCTTCGATCGCGCGGTCGAGCGCGACGATGGCGTACCAGAGCGCATCGCGGCGGGAAGCCCCGGAGGCGGACTTCTCCGAGGCGCTCTCGAAGACCGCCGCGGCGCGGAGCAGGTCCCCCGCGTAGTAGAGAGCGAGGCCCTGCCTGATGAGCGCACGCGGGAGTTCCTGAGGGAAGGCGGGGGCATCGGTGCTGCTGATGGCACCCTGAAGGAGTCCCGCGGCCTGGCGGTAGTGATTGATGAGGGCAGGGTCGGTCGCGGGGCGGTCGGCGCTTGTTCCGGTGGCCTGGTGGGCGGCCCGTGCCTGCTCGTAGTCCTGGAGGCCGGCGACGTAGGAAACGATGAACCCGCTGTCGCCGATGGGCGCGGTCCCGAAAAGGCGAACGAGGCTGAGTATGTGACCGATCTCGCCCTGGCGCACGAGGTCGCCGAGGGCTTCCTGGGCCAGGCGTTCCGCGGCGGCGCGGGTGCCTGGACGGAGCGAGGCGTTCGATGGGGCCTGGAGGGCGAGTACGGCGAGGAGGCGTGCCTCGGCCACTGTGAGGGCGCGCGGGGCGTTGTCCGGGCCACGGCGGTGGGCGCGGACGAGCGCATCGGCGTCGGCCCAGCGGGCGGCGGCGGCGTAGACAAGCAGCCGGCGCGAGAAGAGTTGCTCGGTCACGCTGGGGGGCACGCCCTCGGCGGTTTCCACGGCGTCGAGCCAGCGGTTGGCCTCGTTGTCGCGGCCCAGCAGCGAGTTGCAGAGCGCGCAGCCGATCGCGGCCCGCGCCACGTGCTCGAAACGCAGCAGGTTCTCGGGGACGCGCTCGACGCTCGCGGCCTTCCCCGGCACGGCGTTGAGGATGAAGCCGAAGTCCTCGAGCGCACGGGCGGCGGTCGCCGGCTGGTTCGAGAGCACCGCGGTGTAGTACCGGGCCCAGCCCGCGTAGTAGCGGGCCAGGGACCGCACGCGCCGGGCGTCGGCGAGTTCCGTGCGCAGGGCCTCGGCGGCGTCGTCGGTCACCTGCGTCTCGCGACGCTCGAGCTGCTCAACCCGCCTGCCGACCTTGGTGGCGATCTCGTCCAACTGCGGACCGACGTGCCTCAGCACGCGCAGCGCCTCCGCACGGTCGTCCTCGCCGGCCATGCGGAGCCGGTCCTGCTCGACGATTTCCTCGACCGGCAGGTACTCGGCCTTCGCGAGATTCATGCGGAGTTCGAATGACTCCGCCTCTGGAACCTGCGCGAGCAGTGCCCGCGCGTGGCGCTCGAGCTGCTCCCGGGCCTCGCGCGTCGTGGCCTCGGTCAGCATCCGGACGTAGAGCCGGCCGAGCTGTTCCGCGGCGCCAAGCCGGGTGCTCGCGTCGCCTTCGGCCATCTGGCGGCGGAGGTGCGCCCCGAGCACGCCCCACAACTCGTGGTCGGTCAGGTACGACTCCAGGTGCGTGTCCGCGTCGGGCTGCGCGCGCGACGGGGCGGCGAAGAGGCATACGCCCAGCAGGATCACCGGAATGGCTCTAGCGGCCTGCGACATAGGAGATCTTTGTGAAGCCCGCGGCCTTGCCCGCGGAGATCGCGGCGGCGGCGGCCTCTACGGGCACCGAGCCATCGACGCGGATGACCAGCCCCGCCTCCAAGGGCAACTGGCGGAGGAGGGATTCCAGGGACGCGCGATCGGGGACGAGGCGATCGCCCACGCGGAAGCGCGGGCCGCTGGGCGAAGGCTCGACGCGGACGATCTGCGGGAGGAGGCTCGCGCCCTGGGCCCGGCCCTTGGAATCGGTGCGGAGCGTAGTGGCGAGCTGGGACTCTGGGGGCGTGAGATCGGACGCGAGGACGAAGTAGAGCAGCAGGAACAGCACCACGTCGATGAACGCGACCAGGGGGAGGGGTTGGATGACCATGCCCTTCTTGCGGCGGCCTCGGCGGTTGAAGTTCACGGGGCGGCCTCCGAGGTGGCGAGCTTCCAGTTGCGGATGCCCTGGGAGGTGAGCGACGCCGCGAGGTTATTGAGGTGCGAAGCGGCGCACCGACGGTCGGCGCGGACGAGGACATCGAGCTTCTCGGGCCCGCCCGCGGTGCGGATGTCGCGGGCGAGGGCCTGGAGGAGCCACTGCGAATCAACCTGCTTGCCCATCACGATCGTGTCGCCCTTGCTGGTGAGGTCGATCACCACTGCGTGAGAGGCCGCGGTGGGCACCGGCGCACCCTTCTCGCGCGGGAGGTCGACGGGTGCGAGGAGCGTGCGTCCGAACTGCGCGGTGAATGAAAAGAAGATGATGAGCAGCAGCACGATGTCGACCATCGCGGTGATGTCGAACCTGGCCTCGTCGGGATGTTCGGCCTTGGCGAACTTCACTGGGGAGCGGCTCCGGGTGCCTGGGCGGCGCGGGGTGCAGGGGCCGGTACCGCGGGGCGCTGGGCTGGCCGGGCCGGGGCGGCCTTGGGCCCGCCCTGCTTGCCCTCCAGCGGCATGGCGAGGTCTTCAACGAGCCTCGCCGCGTCTGTGGCAAGGCGGTCCACCCGGCGCTTGTACGCGGCGTAGAAGGCGGTGCACGGGATGGCGACGGCAAGGCCCTGCGCGGTGTTCACGAGCGCCAGAGCCATGAATCCGGCGAGCTCCTTGGAGCGGGCGGCACCCTCCAGTTCCGCGAGGCTGCCGAAGGCGCCGATGAGGCCGATGACTGTGCCCAGCAGGCCCAGCATGGGGCCCAGAGCGGCGATGAGGGCAACGAAATCCAGGGGCTTGTGCTGGCGGTCGGTCTCGACCTGTCCGGCCTCTTCAAGAGCGGCGCGGAGTTCGAGGAAGCCGAAGACGGAGCGTGAGCATCGGGCGAGGGCAGTTCCCACGACGGCTGTTGTGAAGCACTCGTTGGCCGGGTCCGCGCAGAACTTCTGCGCACCGGGGATGTCGTGGTCACGCAGCAGGCGGCCGAGACCCTCGACAACCAGGGGAGGAGCCCACGTGGACAGGCGGAGGCGGATCACGCAGACGATCATGAGGGTGACGGCTGCGAAGGAGAGGGCGAGGAGGACGTAGCCCATCACTCCGCCGGCGCGGATGTAGTCGAAGAGGGACTTGGTGGCGGTCGCGGCGGCCTGATCCTGCGCGAGCGCGAGCAGGGGCGAGAGCGGGAGGTGCGTCAAGGGGGGTCTCCGGAGGTCGTTGGAGGCACGGTGGGAGCCGGCCTGGGGGACGTGCCCGACGGGCGGCGCGCAATGCGCTGCAGTGGCTCCCACTGCAGCACGGGGTGGCCCGGGAAGCGGGCTTCGAACTCGTGGGCGATGGCAGCCGCCCCGCGCGCGTCCCCGAGTTCATCAAGCGTGACGGCGGCGTGGGCGAGGCAGATGCCCGTGAGATAGGGCTGGGAGCGTTCGGACATTGCGGGCACGCGGAGCAGTTCCGCGACGCCGAGCCAGCGTGTGTCGGTGTCGGCATCGGCGATCATGGAACGACCAAGCGCGGTGCGGCACCAGACGCCGACCCAGTCCGGGCCGGGCTGCGACACCCGCTCGCGGAGCGCGGCTCGGGCGGCGGCGACCTGCTCCGCGGTGCCGGCGCGGGCGGCGACCACGTCGAAGGCGAGCGCGGCACCGGCGTCGGAGGTTGGACGCGGGCCGAGCGAAACCGGCAGGCCTGTTTCGTGCCTGGCGGCGGCCTCGTAGATCGCGGCGAGGGCCGGGCCCCGGCCCCCGCTGCCGGACGCCGCGGGCCAGGGTCCGTGCGCCAGCGCCTGCACCGCGGGCAGCCTGACGAAGATCGGCGCGAGCAAGGGCGAGAGGCCCCATCCATCGTCGTAGAGGAGTTCGGGATCGAGTTCGCCGGGGCCGGTGGGTACCCGGGGCGGCGGTGTCGGCTCGCCCCCTGCAACGCCCAGCATGGGATGGACCGACTGCGTGAGCGCGCCGCGCGCGAGACGGCAGGACATGACGGCGCGGGCCAGGCGGGCGCTGAAAGGTCCGGGCTCAGCCGCGTGGCGCAGGTAGATGGGTTCCAGCAGGTCTTCGGCGCCGGCGAAGTCCCCGCGTTCGAGGCGGGCGCGGCCCCGCCAGGCCTGCTCCGCCTCCTGCGCGAGGGGCGACCACTGGGCGCGCAACGGGCCCTGGACATCCGCGACGCAGTCCAGCGGGATCAGCCGCTCGCCCGAGGTCGGCGTGCTGACGCGGACGCCCTGCGGCCCCATGTCGATCGGCGTGGCGCCGGCGCCCGGGTCGCAGCCCGCGCGCCAGAGGACCTGAGCCGCGGCGGCGTGCGCGAACAACACCAGGGCGAGCGCCGGGATGAGTCGCGTTCTCGCGGCTGTCACGGGCTGCCTCCCGTGAGGAAGGTGTAGGTGCCCCGCGTTTCGCGCGCGATCCGTCGCATGCGCTGCTCGCTGGCCTGCGTGTCGAGGCAGAGGGTGTGGCATGGCGCCCGCCAGGGCTTGGCCAGCTTGATGATGTCGGCGGTGATCTGGTCGGGGTCGCCGCTGAAGTCGCCGTCGGTGAGGAAGTAGACAACGTCCGGGCGTGGCGGCGTGGCGGCGAGGAGTTCGAAGGCAGGGAGTGGGACGGTGTTGCCCTGGGACTCGAGCAGGGTGATGTGGGCGCGGATGGCGCGCTTGGTGGAGGGAGAGGCGGTCTGCCAGCCCTTGACCTCGCCGACGACCAGAACGTTCTGCGGGTCGGAGTATTGAATGATGATGAACTCGGAGGTTTCGAGGAGGCCGTCGATGGAGCGGATGAGCTCACGCTTCAGGAGGTCGAGCTTGGGGCCGGCCATGGAACCGGAGACGTCGATGATGAAGGCGAAGCGGTTTCCCTGAGCCTCGACGCCGAAGAAGGATGTGCCCCCGCCGCCGGAGCCTCCGAGGCCCATGCCCGCGCCCTCGCCGATGTCCCCGCCCCCGGCGAGAGGGCCAACTTCGCCGAGCTCGCTGCCGAAGCCCTGGGAGTCGTCGCCGGGTCCGACATCACCGACCGCCGGGAGTTCGGTGGAGATCTGTGGGAGCGCGTCGGGAACGGCGGGGGTCTCGAGGGAGAGGGCCGCGTTCTCCACCTGGCTGAGTTCGGCGAGACTCATGACCGCCATCTCGACGGGCTCGGACTGGGCCGGGCCTGAGGAGGCAGCGCCGCCGCCCCAGCGGACGGGGATGATGCGGGAGAGCGCGAAGCCTGAGAGGTGCAGGATGAAGGAGGCGACGACGGCGACGACAAAGGCGTTGCGGAGGTATCGGATGGAGAGCTGGGCGAGTGACGGGGGCAGGACCGGGTCGCGGTCGTTGGCCGGGGGTTCACCCGTGAAGGGCGTGGGCTGGGGTGTGCTCATGCTCGGGTGCGCCATCCGTGGTGCGTGCCCGGGGCGTGGCCCGGGGCGTGGGTGTCGCGCCTCGCTCCCCTGCGGCGGGGCGACGGGGGAAGTCTATCAGAATGCGGGCTCGCCGTGTTCTCGCCCGCTACGCTGTGGGTCGCGGCCAGGGGGCTGCACGGAGAACCCAGGCCATGGCTCACGCGGCGCCCTCGATGAAGCGGATTCTCCTGAAGTTGAGCGGCGAGTCGTTCTGCAGGCCCGGGGGCTTCGGGATTGAGCCCGCGGAGCTGGACTGGATCGCGTCCGAGGTCAAGGAAGCGGTGGAGACCGGGGTGCAGCTTGCGGTGGTTGTGGGAGGCGGGAACATCGTCCGCGGTGCTGAGTTGGCGGCCCAGGGGCACATCGCGCAGGCGACGGCGGACCACATGGGGATGCTGGGGACGGTGATCAATGCCCTGGCGCTCAAGGAGAAGTTGGGGTCGATGGGGGTGGACTGCCGCGTGCAGTCGGCGATCGAGATCCGGGCGGTGGCGGAGCCATTCATCCGGGGCCGGGCATTGCGGCACCTGGAGAAGGGGCGGGTGGTGATCCTGGCGGCGGGGACCGGCAACCCGTTCTTCACGACCGACACCTGCGCCGCCCTTCGGGCGACGGAGCTCGAGTGCGGGGTGCTGATGAAGGCGACCAAGGTCGACGGGGTGTACTCCGCCGACCCCCGAAAGGACAAGGATGCCGTCCGGTACGACGACCTGACATTCGGGGAGGCGTTGTCGAAGCGGCTGCGGGTCATGGACATGACGGCGCTGGCGATGTGCAGCGAGAACCGGATTCCGGTCATCGTGTTCGACTTCAAGCAACGCGGGAACATTGCCCGCGTCGCCCGGGGCGAGAAGATCGGGACGCTGCTTCATTCGTAGTCCTGGGTTTCAGCCGCGGCGGGGCGCGGGGTGGGCGGTCCGGCCGCCCGGTTTCAACTCTGTACCGTCCGCGAGGCGGGTCGGTTGCGGGCGTTGTCCCAACCGGGCGGGCTTATAGTGGGAAGACATGGCCCGAGGCCCGGAAGCCCGCCGCGGAGCGCGGGGACCGATCCGGGCGGGGATGGACTGGAGTATCGCCGATGTCGGACCCTGACACGATCCTGCTCGAAACCGAAGAGCACATGCAGAAGTCGCTGGAGCACCTGAAGAGCGAGCTGCGCGGGGTGCGCACGGGGCGGGCCTCCCCCGGGCTGGTGGAGTTCATCAAGATCGAGGCGTACGGGTCGATGACGGACCTCAAGAGCGTTGCGGCGATCCTGGTGCCCGAGCCCACGCAACTGCTCATCAAACCCTTCGACCAGGGGCTGGTCTCCGCGATCAAGTCGGGGATCGAGAAGTCGGGCCTGGGGGTGAACCCCGCGGTCGAGGGCAAGCAGATCCGTATCCAGCTCCCAGCGATGACCAAGGAGCGGCGCGAGAAGGAAGCGACCCGCATCCGCAAGATGGGCGAAGAGGTAAAGGTGTCCATCCGCAATGCGCGACGGGATGCCAACAAGCTCGCCGACGGCCTGAAGAACAGCACCGCCAAGCATTATCCCGAGGACGAGATCGAGACGCTGCGCGAGGAGATCCAGTCCCTGCTCAAGAAGTTCGAGGAGGACGTGGACAAGCGAGTCGAGGAAAAGTGCAAGGAAATCATGACCGTCTGAGGAAGGGCACGGTCACTTGAAGGGGCCCTGACGACCTGTCGACCGAGAGGGCCCGGCAAGGGGGGTTCGGGTCTGGCGGAGTGGCACAGGAGTGACGGGAGGTCGGGATGGACCTCGGGGCAAGTGCGATCAGTCGCTGCCCTCACCCGCGTCGCTGTCGTCGCGGCGGTTCTGAGCCTCGATCAGCCGGCGGAGGTATTCGTTCTCGCGGCGGGTAGCTTCGAGATCAAACACGAGGTACTTGACGCTGAGCCGGAGGTAGTCGAGCGACTCCTGGAGGTCGGCGACGGTCTTCTTCATGCGGTCGTGGCGGTCTCTGGTTTCCTTCGCGAGATCGTGGAGCGGGCCCCGCTGGCCCTCGGGAAGGCTGTCGATCTGCCTGAGAAGATCCCCGAGGCGCTGCTGGAAGTCTTGCTCGTTCATGTCTCTGGCTCCCGTTCCTGTATGACCTGTTCGGGCGCACGCATCCGGCGTGCGACGCGAATGAAACAGGTACACCACGGGCGCGTCGGGGCCAGTGGTTTGCCAGGGATTTCAGAGGTCCGGGAAGAGCGGCCCCGGTGGCATCGCCCGGGCCGGCTTTGAGCCTGGCTCGGGCGCGACGGCCGGGAACGGAGCAGTGTCAGCGGAGCGGTCGTGCGGGATGTGGCGTCGCGGCAACGCTCGGAAGCGGGCTCAGCGGAACTGGTCGGCGCGCCTCGCGGCGGCCCTTGCGGGCTGTGACGCCTGCGCAAGCAGCTCTTCGACCATGGCCGGCTCCTGACGGCGGGCATCGCGGAGGAGCTTGCGGAAGTGGCTGTCGAGCTCCATCTGGAAGCGACCGAACCACTGTTCGAGCTCGTGCCGGTTGAAGCGGGAGAGGGGGTCCTTGAGTCCGGTCTGGACCGCCGCCCAGTCCAGCAGGGAGGCCCCGGAGGCCGAATAGCGGTAGAGGTCGAGCGTGGCGACAAGCCGGGACCGCATGGGCGCGAACGGGTCGGTCGCCGGGTCTGGGAGAGCGGTCAGTGCTTCGAGCACGGCCCGCTGCTGGTCGCGCAGGGCAAGGGGGTCGATCTCGGGCGCGGGTGCCTGCGGCGAAGACCCGGCCGCGGTGGACGGCGCAGGGAGCGGTTCCGCGGGCTCGGGGAAGCGCGGACCGTCGGAGGCGGGTCGGAGTTCGACAAAGCAGGTGGAGATGGTCTTGGTGCCGGCGCGGGAGAAGCGAATGGTGAGCTTCTGGCAGGCCCGTCCCTCGTGGACCGTTGATTCGGCGACAAGAACCTCTCCGGCCCCCCATTCGGGGCGCAGGGAGTGCAGAACGGTGTCACCCTTGGACCAATCTCGGCGTGTCATGGCGAATAAACCCACGGGAGGCCCGCCCCGCGAGAACGTGGCAGACCCAGACAAAGCAGGCAACAATCGGGCACACCGGGCCACAGGGAACGTCCTGGGAACCTGATGGAGGGCGGGGTTGGCAGAAAGCCGCCTGATTGCCCGGCGGCCAACGTAAGCATAGCATATTCGGCAGTCTGCGCCCAGAGCCTGCAAGGCCGACGGTGCCCGTCCCACCCGGGAGGGCCCGGAGAGGGTGTCGGGTGTCGGGGCGTGACAGGGAGTGACACGCGGCATGATCGAGGCACTGAAGAACGACGACATTTCGGCGAAGGTTGGCGGGCGCTTCAAGCTGTGCGCGCTGATTCAGCGCCGGCTGGTCCAGCTCATGGAGGGCGCCCGCCCGCTGGTGGAGCGTGACGGCCGCTCAGACCTCGAGATCGCGATCGAGGAGATCATGCAGGACCGGATCACCCTCGAGTACGACCCCAACGCGACCGGGCCGGTGATGGCCGCACGGTCGAACGACGACTGAGCCTGAGCGATGTCCAGCGGCGGCACGAGTTCTCCCCCACCGCTTTCATCACAGGAAGCGCGTCGCGCGCTGGACGGCACGCGCGTGCTGGTTGGGGTCACGGGCGGGATCGCGGCGTACAAGGCGGCGGCATTGGTCAGCCGGTTGGCACAGGCGGGGGCTCGGGTCACCGTTGTGATGACGGAAGCCTCGGCGCACTTTGTGACGCCGCTCACCTTCCAGGCGCTGTCGGGCCAGCCCGTGTATACGAGCGTGTGGGAGCACATCGAGTCCAAGGACCCGCAGCACGTGTCGCTGGCGACCTCGGCGCGGGTGGCGGTGGTGGCCCCCTGCACGATGGACTGCATGGCGAGGCTGGCGACGGGGCGTGCGGACGACGCCGTGACGCTGATCCTGAGCGCGATCGACCGGGCAAAGTGCCCGGTGCTGCTGGCGCCATCGATGAACGCGGTGATGTGGTCTCAACCCAGCACGCAGCGGAACCTGGCGACGCTCCGGGGCGACGGGTTTGAGGTGGTGGGCCCGGCGGAGGGGTGGCAGGCCTGTCGGGCCGTGGGGACGGGGCGCATGGCCGAGCCGGAGGAGATCTACGGGGCGGTCGCGAGCGCGGCGGCCCGTGCCGGCTCGTGACAACCTCCCGAGTTCGCGTAAACTCGCGGGCATGTCACGCAACGGCCAATCGCTGATCAATCGCGGACTGGGAGTGATCGAGTGGCTTGGGAACAAGCTGCCCGACCCGCTGTTCCTGTTCATGGGAGCCACGGTGCTGGTGGTGGTGCTCTCCGCGGTCGGCTCCGGGCTGGGGTGGAGCGTGCAGCCGGTGCGACCGGTCGCGGCGAGCGTGGAGGCCTCCGACGGCGGGAGGCCCCGGGTGGAGCTGGTGCCTCACGGCGAGGCGATCCGCGCACGGAGCCTCGTGACCTCTGACGGGGCGTACTGGCTGACGGCGAACATGGTGCGGAACTTCATCAACTTCGCCCCGCTGGGCGTGGTGCTGGTGAGCATGTTCGGCATCGGGCTCGCGGAGAAGGTCGGGCTGTTCGGGGCGGCGATGAGGCAACTGGCGGGCGTCACGCCCTCCGTGCTTCTCACTCCCACGGTCATCATGCTGGGCATCTGCTCGAACATCGCGAGCGATGCCGGGTACATTGTGCTCCCGGCACTCGCGGGAGGGCTGTACGCGGCGGCGGGGCGGCCGGCGCTCGCGGGGATCGCGGCGGCGTTCGCGGGCGTTGCCGGCGGGTTCTCGGCGAACCTCCTCATCGCCTCCACGGACACTCTGATCGCGCCGCTCACGGAACAGGGCGCCCGCGTGCTCGACGCCACCTACTCGGTGCTGCCCACCTGCAACTGGTACTTCCTCGCCGCGTCGATCCTGGTGCTGGTGCCCGTGGGCTGGCTGGTGACGGCAAAGATCACCGAGCCGCGGCTCGCGGCGAGCCCCGACGGCGGGGGCCGGGGCGGTGAGCTGACGCCGCTGACGCGGGAGGAACGTCGCGGGCTGAAGTGGGCGTTCATCGGCGCCCTCGCCGCCGTGGCGCTGGTCGTCGGGTTGATCTTCGTGCCCGGTGCTCCTCTGCACGGAACGATGCCCGCGGCCGCCCCGACGTACGGCCCGATCCCGATATCGGGGCCGGTGTCCGGGCCGGTGTCGGCTGCGGCGCTGCCCCCGCGGTGGTCGCAGGGCGTTGTGCCGCTGATCTTCGTCGGGTTCCTGCTGCCGGGGCTGGCCTATGGCGTGGCGTCGGGCACGATCAGGAAGCTGAAGGACGTGAGCGACGCGCTGGTCCACGCGATGCGCACGATGGCGCCGGTGATCGCGGTCGCCTTTTTCGCGGCCCAGTTCATCGAATGCCTGAAGTTCACGAGGCTGGACACCATGATCGCCCAGAGCGGGGGGAAGCTGCTCGCGGGGGCGGACCTGCCGGTCCCCATCATGCTCGCATCGGTGATCCTGCTCGTGATGGTCGTGAACCTGCTGGTCGCGTCCATGAGCGCGAAGTGGACGGCCCTGTCGCTGATCCTCGTCCCCATGATGATGATGACCGGAGTAAGCCCGGAACTGACGCAGGCGGCGTACCGCGTGGGCGACTCCGTCACGAATATCGTGACGCCGCTGAACACGTACATCATCCTGATCCTGGCGGCGGGGCAGAAGTATCGGCCACAACTCGGCATCGGGAACATCGTGGCGATGATGCTGCCCTATTCGGTGGCGTTCTGGATCGCATGGACGCTGTTCATTCTGGCGTATGTGTACCTCGGCGTGCCGCTGGGCCCCAACGCCCCGCTGTGGTACGCGCCCCCGGCGGCACCCTGAAGTGCCGAAATGTCGTCGACGTGCACGGGTTGACCGGGGGGGCGGGGGTCACAACGATTGGCGCTGCACGGAGAGGTGCCAGAGTGGTTGAACGGACCGGTTTCGAAAACCGGCAGAGCGCGTAAGCGCTCTCGGGGGTTCGAATCCCCCCCTCTCCGCTTCACAATCGAGGGTCGTCAGTTTGTGCCTGCAAAGCGGGCCTGCACTGACGGCCCTCGGTTTCGTTTCAGGCGCGCGTAGCCCCGCCCGCGGCTTCACTCCGCGTCGACGCGGACGTGCCGGAGCCCTGTCACGAGATCGTCATTCTGGCACGCGCGACCGAGCTGCCCCGGGCAGGCCGCCGTGGCAACCCCATCGCGGGCCGGTGCTGAACTATCCCCGAGCCAGTGTGATGTCGGAGAGCCGGGTCGGTGCGACATCGAACAGAGCGCGTGCTTCTCGGCGATGGGAAGCGGCGCAACGATGACAGACTGGTCAGAGGCGTCGAACGCCGACGTCGAGTCGGACGCTGCGGGCGAAGCGAACGCGTGTGTTCTGCGGGACGCAGCATTCTCCCTGCCCCCCCAAAGTGGGCGTTCGGAGGGCTCCCGATTCTGAGTGCGCGGCGAGCGCTTCAGCACATTCAAGTGGATTCGGTGGAGCAGGTGCAATTTTGCGAAGAAGTTGCTCAAGTCGGTCGATTGCTAGAGATAGTGCAGCGGGGGATTCCGCCTCGGGCTGGGCCGCGAAGACGTTCGGCCCGTCACGGAACAAGAATGCCCGAGGCTCACGACCGCGCGGCAACCCGAGGTCGATCAGCCCGCGGTCCGCTTGGGGAAGGCACGTGCACGCCGGGCGGGGAGGAACGACCATGAAGAAGAGGCTGATCATCGCGGATGACCACGAACTGCTGAGAGATGCGCTGGCCTGTCACGCAAAGGAGAGCGGGGAGTTTGAGGTGGTGGAGTCTGTGCGGGACGCCCAGGCGGCGGTGAACGCGTGCCGCACCAAGGAGCCGGACGTCCTGCTGCTCGACATCGAGATGCCCGGCCGGGACTCGTTGTCGGTGATTCGGGAAATCAAGAGTGTCTCGCCTCGCACACTGGTGGTGATTCTGTCCGGGTACTGCCGCGACTCGTTCATCGAACTCGCGCTGAGGAACGGGGCGGACGGCTACCTGGTGAAGCAGGACTCGCCCTCGGCGATCTTTGAACTGCTGCGGGAGGCAGCCCCGGGGGCACCCGTGTACTCGAAGAGCGTGCTGGAGCGGCTGGAACCCCGGACGGGCGGCCCGCGAGTTCAGCCCTCCCGCACGACGCGGGTGATGAACCTCACGCCCCGCGAGATCGAGGTTCTGCGGTACATCGGCCAGGGTCTGGATAACCGGCGGATGGCGGAAGAAATGTGCATCAGTTCTCGCACCGTAGAACGGCACGTCTCGCGGCTGATGGACGCGGTGAACATCCGCGAGCGCGCGGCGCTCATGAACCTCGCCCACGACCAGGGACTCGTCGTGTAGGGCAGCCGTGCGCCTGAGCGAAATCGTCCGGGCGTCGCGATCCGCGCCCGGTTCTCTCTCCTGAGGGGGTTCTGGGCCGGTCTCGTGCGGGCTTGGAGTGGAACTCACGGGAACCGGGCGGTCGGGAGACCGATGAATACGGGGCGGGTCAACGCAGCCTGTGCGCGGGCGGTCCGAACACGGAGCGATCCTCGCGCCGATCCCGTGAGGGAAGTCCTGTGGGTTTGGAAAGGTGTCTGCGGTCCGGAACTCGCTGCATCGGGCACTGTCATCGGAGTGCGCGTTCTCTCAGAGGGTTTGCTCGGGCGATCTCGCCACTTGATGGAAGACCCCGCCCGGAAGTCCTGACGCCAGCCACCCGGGAGTATGGATCATGAACTGGAATCCGCCGTCGCCGCCGATCACCGCTCCGGAGTTCGGGCGGCCCCCGCTGATCGTGCTTGCGGCTGGGCTGGCGGTGGGACTCGCCTTGGTGGTCACCGCAGAGGTCGCGGTCGCCGCGCCCGCGGACGCACAGCCGGAGCCCGCAGCGGAGACCGCGACGCCACCGGCCCCGGAAGGCGAGAGTGAGCCTGAGAGGCCCGTCTCGCTGGAGCTCGGGCTCGACATCACCACGGCCTACTTCTACCACGGGTTCAATCAGGAGGACGGGGGGCTCATCGTGCAGCCGTCCGCCGCGCTTACGTTCAGGCTGTTCGAGGGCGATGATGTGCGTGCGGAGGGCACCCTCGGGACGTGGAGCAGCCTGCACTCGCAGAAGACCGGGGCCGCCTCGCGGAGCGACCTGGGCGAGTGGTGGTACGA
>Ga0154020_10001486_pt1 | contig 28883 bp, 26 predicted proteins | sample Klosneuvirus_201_FD_109709 | JGI IMG/M metagenome (GOLD analysis project Ga0154020, IMG submission 109709) | Active sludge microbial communities from wastewater, Klosterneuburg, Austria - Klosneuvirus_20160825_MG | ecosystem: Engineered > WWTP > Aerobic digester > Activated sludge | place...
CTCGAGGCCACCCTGACGGCCGAAGATGTCGCCGCGATCAAAGCGAAGCTCGCACGAATGGACGCAACGAAGCCGTGGACGAAGAAGACGCTCGCGATCATCGATGCGCAGCCGCGGATCGCCGCTTCCAAGCTCGCCGCACAACTGAAGCGCGAGACGCTGCCGTTCAAGACCGATGTTCGCAAGCTCAAGAAGCTCGGGCTGACGCAGAGCTTCGAGGTCGGCTACGAGATCTCGCCCCGCGGCCGGACCTATCTCGCCGCGATCGCGAAACCTGACAAACCATCGTCGGGGAAGCGCGCGAAGAAGTCGCGATGACCCTCGACGTCGCTCGGGCTCGCTTGCACGCGCAGCGCCTCGTGCGCCCACTCGCTACGCCGCCCGCGGTGGTCGCGCACCTCGTCGCCGTGCAATCGCAGGACTACTACGGCGCCGCGTGGGCGCTCGCCCAGCGATCGAAGCCGACGACGGCCGCCGCCATCGATCGCGCGTTCGCGGAGGGGTCGATCCTCCGCACGCACGTGATGCGTCCCACCTGGCACTTCGTCACGCCCGCCGATGCGCGCTGGCTCCTCGAGCTGACCGCGCCGCGCGTGCAGAAAGCGAACGCGTACTAGTACAAGCAGATCGGCCTCACCGCCGCGAAGCTCGCGAAGACCGACGCGGCCCTCGCGAACGCGCTCACCGGCGGACAGCACCTGACGCGCGACGAGCTCGCGAAGCGCATCGGCGTCGCGAGCGGCGCGCTCATGGCGCACGTGATGATGCACGCCGAGCTCGAGCGCGTGGTGATCAGCGGACCGCGCCGCGGCAAGCAGTTCACGTACGCGCTGTTCGACGATCGCGTGCCCGCCTCGCCTGCCCTGTCACGCGACGACGCACTCGCGCTCCTCGCCCGCCGCTACGTCACGAGTCATGGCCCGGCGCAGACGTCGGACTTCGCGTGGTGGTCGGGGCTCGCCGCCGCCGACGCGCGCCGTGCGCTCGAGCTCGCGAACCTGCCACAGCACGACGTCGGCACCCTGCGCTACTACGCGCCTTCTCCGTCGCGCCGCGTCGTGCTGCCCGATCCCACCGTGCACCTGTTGCCGAACTACGACGAGTGCCTGGTGGCGTTCGCCGATCGCACGGCGGCGCACGATGCCCGCGTGAAGAAACTCGACACCGTGATCCTCGGCGCGCACTTCGTGCTCTCGAACGGCAAGCTGATCGGCGGCTGGCGACGCGTCCACCACAAGGGCACTACCGTCGTGAAGGCCACGCTACTCGCGAAGCCCACGCGCGCGGAGCTCGCCGGCATGCACGCGGAGACGGCTCGGCTCGCCACGTTCCTCGACGCGCCGGCGCGCCTCGATGTCACAGGTTCTTCATGATCCAGGGCTTCGCCCAATCGCTGAAGTTCGACTCTTCGTTGTTCCCCATGTACACGAGCGCGTTGCCGTCGAAGGCCAGGTTGCGCGGCTTCGCGTAGCCGCACTTGAAGCCCTTGATCTTCGCGGCGACGGAGGTCTTCTCGTCGGTGCCTTCGCGACACAGACTATCGACCTCGTCGATGACCGACGCGCAGATGCCGTACGGCGAGTTGTTGTTTGCATCGGCGGCTTCGCGCAACTTCGCGGGTTCGATCCACTCGAACGAGAACCGGATCCCGCAGTCCTTCTCCGCGGAATCCAGGCTCCGTTGCAGGTAGTCCATCTGACCGCGCCAGTACTTGCGCTCCTCGAGGGAGCCACCGACCTCGCCACCACCGCCGCCGACGGACTCGCCCGCCGTCGAGCCGGGTCCGCCGCTAGTGCCGCCCGGTCCGCCGCTGCTGCCGAGCTGGGCGCCACCACCTGCCTGACACGCTGCGAGGACAACCAGATCGAGCATGATGAGCTTGTTCATGTAAGGACCGTGAACGCGCCAACGATCCGCACCATTCCGTACTCGTCGTCGAGAACCGTCGTGATTCCGAGAGGGAAGCTCGCGTGCGCACGAGGCGTAGCCGCGCGGTCAGCGACGGCGATCGCGCGTGAATGCGAACGGATAGTTCACCGTGATCGAACCGCGCGTGTTCGATGGGAAGCGGATCTTGCCGATCGCGCGCGCGATGCAGTCATCGATCGCGGGCATTCCTTCAGCCTTCGCGCTCGACACCTTGCCGTCCTTCTCGATGACGAACTTGACGACGACCTTGCCCTCGAGCTCTGGATCCTTCTTCAGCGCCGCCTCGTAGCAAGCGCGGTACTTGGCGTTGTGCGCTCGGATGCGGCCGCGGACGAGGTTCGTGTCGAGGCTCGCCGTCGCGAGGGAGGGGACGACGAGCACCACGAGCGCCATCATCGAGGCGACTTTCATGACGCCTCGGACACCGGTTCGGGCGCTCCGGTTCCCCGTCGGTTAAGGTTCCGGAATGAGGCTGCTTTGGGTGCTGCTCGTTCTCGGCGCGTGTAGCGAACGCAAGACGCACGAGGCTCCACCACCGACGTCCGCGCCGATTCCTCCACCGCCGCCGATGAAGCACATCGACGAGATCGGCGAGCCGGGCGCTACGCCGTCGAGCGACGACTGGTCGACCACGAAGACCTGCGCCGTGCAGGACGCCGAGCTGATCTATGTCGTCGACGCGCAGAGTCACTTGCTCAGCTTCGATCCGCGCAAGCTCCCCGGTAACGACCCGTTCCACCTGATCGGAACGCTCCGCTGCACGAGCACGTCGACACCGAACTCGATGGCGATCGATCGCAAGGGCGTAGCGTGGATCGGCTATCAGAACGGCAAGGTCTATCGCGCGTCGATCATCGACGCGAAGTGCGACAAGAACGGCTGGACGCCGATCGGTGACACGACGCGCGTGTTCGGGATGGGGTACGTCACGAAGGGCCCGCGCACCGAGGAGGAGCTGCTGTTCGTCGCGGGCGGCATCGACGATCCGAACTACTCGCTCGCGACGATCGATACCGAACGGAAGACATGGAATCCGATCGGCCGGGTCTCGATCCACGCGCATCCCGAGCTGACCGGCACGTCGGAAGGAAAGCTGTACGCGTACTTTCCGACGCCGGGTCGCGGCTTCGTGCAGGAGCTCGATCGCGCGAACGGCAGCACGATCGGCCCGGTGTGGAAGCTCCCGAGCAAGGGCGGCCTCGTCGACTCGTACGCGTTCGCCCACTACGGCGGCGTGTTCTACGTGTTCACCAGCGTCGACGGCGTGGCCGGTGTCCACGCGATCCACAAGCAGACCGGCAAGGTCGAGCTCGTCCGAAACAACCTGGACTACGAGGTCGTCGGCGCGGGCGTGTCGACCTGCGCGCCGCTCCTCGAAGCCCCGCCCACGCCTTAGTGCGCGAGCTGCGCCGGCGCGGCCGGTGCGTCACCGAACCACAGACGACCATCGCGCAGCGACGTATCGCGCAGCGTGATCGAGAGCGCTTCGGCGAGCGTGTCGACCGGAGACACCGTCAACTTCTCGCGCACGTCCTTCGGTAGATCGTCGAGGTCCGCTTCGTTGTCGCGCGGGATCACGATGTGCGTGATGCCTGCGCGAACCGCACCGAGGACCTTCTCCTTGAGCCCACCGATGGGCAGCACGCGACCCGACAGCGTGATCTCGCCGGTCATCGCGACCTCGTGACGTGCCGGGCGACCGGACAGCGCCGAGATCATCGCCGTTGCCATCGCGATTCCCGCCGACGGTCCGTCCTTCGGGATCGCACCCGCCGGGACATGTACGTGGACATCGCGCTCGAACACGCGTGCGTCGATCGAGAGCCAATCGGCATGCGCGCGAGCGAACGTCCACGCGGCGCGTGCGGACTCCTTCATGACGTCACCGAGCTGACCGGTGAGGATGAGATCGCCTTTGCCTTTCATCGGTGCGGCTTCGACGAACATGATGTCGCCGCCTGCGGGCGTGTAGTACATGCCCGTCGAGACACCGATCTGATCTTCGCGGTTCGCTGACTCGGGGCGCACGCGCGGTCGCCCCAGAAGCGGACGAACGTCCGAGTGATCGAGCGTGACGTGCTCGACTTCCTTCGCCGCGATGCGACGAGCGACCTTGCGTGCGAGGCGACCGAGCTCGCGCTCGAGCTGACGAACGCCGGCTTCACGCGTGTACGCGGTGATGACCTCGCGGATCGCATCGTCGGTCAGCGCGAGGTTGCCGGTCGCGTCGGTCGCGAGGCCGTTCTCCTTCAGCTGACGCGGTACGAGGTAGTGCTTCGCGATCTCGAGCTTTTCACGCTCGGTGTAACCCGCGAAGTCGACGACCTCCATGCGATCGAGTAATGGCCCCGGGATGTTCTGCAGGAAGTTCGCGGTGGCGATGAACATCACCTCCGACAGATCGAACGGAACGCCGAGGTAGTGATCCGTGAACGAATCGTTCTGCGCGGGATCGAGCACCTCGAGCAGTGCGCTCGCGGGGTCGCCCTGATACGACACGCCGAGCTTGTCGACCTCGTCGAGGAGGAACACCGGGTTCTTGCTGCCCGCCTGCTTCATGCCCTGCAGGATGCGACCGGGAAGCGCGCCGATATACGTACGGCGGTGGCCACGAATGTCGGCCTCGTCGCGCGCGCCGCCGAGCGCGATGCGGACGTACTTGCGTCCCATCGCACGCGCGATCGACTTCGCGATCGAGGTCTTGCCGACGCCGGGCGGTCCGCTGAACAGGAGGATGCGGCCCTTGTTGCCTTCCTTTTTCGCGTCGGGTTGCGCGAGATCGCGAGCGCACAACTGATGGACGGCGAGGAATTCGAGGACGCGGTCTTTGACGTCCGCGAGGCCGTGGTGATCCTCGTCGAGGATCTTCGCCGCCTCGGCGACATCGAGCTTCTCGTCGGTGCGGGTGCCCCACGGCAGCTCGGCGACCGTCTCGAGGTACGTGCGGATCACCTGGGCTTCGGTCGATTGGTTGCCCGCGCGCGTGAGCCGCGCCCATTCGCGAGCGACTTCCTTGCGCGCTTCTTCGGGGAGCGGGAGCTTGTCGAGCTTCGCCTTGAGCTCGCGCATCGCCTCGTCGGCGGCTTCATCGCCCTCGCCGAGCTCCTTCTGGATCGCGCGCATCTGCTCGCGCAGGTAGTGCTCCTTCTGCTTGGAGCCGATCTCTTCTTTGACCTTGTCCTGGATGTCCTGCTGCGCGGAGAGCACGTCGATCTGCTTCTGCACGAGGATCAACACGCGGCGCAGGCGATCGTCGATCGCGAACGCTTCGAGCAGTGCCTGGCGATCCGCGACGGGCGCATCGAGATACGCGGCGACGAGGTCGGCGAGCTTTCCAGGCTCGTCGATCTGCGACACCATCTGCTTCACCGCGTCCTCGGGGAGGCCGCGCTTGGTACCGAGCTCCGTCGCGCGCTGGCGCACTTCACGGTGCAGCGCGACGAACGTCGGATCTTTCGGATCGAGCGGTTGGAGCTCGGTCGCGGGGGAAACGGTTGCCTGGAGATAACCATCGGTCGGCGAGATCCGGACCGCGACACCACGCTCGAGGCCTTCGAGCGCCACGCGAACACCACCGAGTCCGCGCTGGACGGACGTCAGGGTCGCGATGGTTCCGACGGTGTAAAGACCTTCGACAGAGACTTCCTCGGAGTCTTCGCGCTGGGCGACGACGAACACGCGATGCTCGGGATCGCGAAGCGCGGCTTCGATCGCACGCAACGTCGGCGGACGAGCTGCCGTGATGGGCAGGCTCATGCCGGGAAACAGCACACCGCTGCGCATGGCCACGACGGGAAGGGACTTGGACATAGTGAACACCAGTGGCGATGCCTCGCCATCGGTGCAACCTGGCCGAAAGACTCGTCCTACCGGCCAGCGAGTGATTCGTCGACGATCACCGCGACCCGTCTCCAGTCCGCTGCATGCGGATCGCCTTGAAGCTCGCGTAGACGCGCGATCTGCCACAGCCGCTCGCCCATGTGCGGATCGAACGACCGGAGGAACACGAGCGACGCTTCGCGCGCGAGGGACGGTGCGCCGTGCTCACGCTCGAGGGCGGCCAGCCTCTCGTACGTGTCTGGCTCGAGCTTCGATCGCCGCGCGTAGGCGAGCGCTCGTGGTCCATCGCTCTTCTCGATCGTCTCGATCAGCCCCGCCACGCACCATCCCTTCTCGCTCTCGGGCGCGAGCTCGAGCGCACGAGCGAACGAATGCTCGGAGGCCTCGAGCTGGTTCCAGATGCCCTGCGCGTATCCGAGCTCCAGCCACGGGTGCCACGAATGCGGCCGCAGCGTCGTCAGAAGCGACAACGCACGCTCGGCGCGCGCATCGGGGTCGTAGCGAAGGAGCGAGCCGTCGTCCCAGCCCGCCGCGAGAAGATCGAGCGCGAAGCCGCGTAGCTCGGGATGATGATCGTAGAGGTAGAGGCCGGCGTGCGCGTCGTCGGCGGCGATCTCGCGCCGCACGAACCTCCCGTCGACGATTCGCCACTCCCACAAGAAATAGGTCGGCTTTCCTGACAGGTAGAGCGTCGTGTCTTCGAGCATCGCCGCGTTGGCAGCAAGGAATGCAGCGAGGCGCTCCGGCATGTCGCCCGCATGTGCGAGCGTGAGGTAGTACGTCGAGGTTGGTAATCGGGTGCGACCGATCGAGTGCGCGGACTCCGCGATCGCGCAGCCCGGCGGCAGCTCGCCGATCAGGCCCGGCGGTCGCAATCGGATCGCCGCGCCCCGCATCGAGCACCATGGCGCGGTCTGCGTGATCGCGGGAGGTTTAGGCGCCACGCTTCGCCTTGATCTCGGCGACGAGCGCCGCGAGCTCGGGATGCTTCTCGGTCCACCACAGCGTCTGAACGCGGGCGTCGGGATGCGCTTTGATCGTGAGCGACGACACCGACTCCAGCGCCGCGCGCAACAGCACGCGCGAGTCGTCGACGAATCCAGCGAACGACAGCGCACGTGCAGCGAGGAACAGCTGCAGCGCGTCCTCGCGAGGAGCGAGCACCGTCCACGCATCGTCGAGCCTGCCCGCATCGAGCAGCGCGATGCCCTGTTCGATCGGATCCGGCGGTTCGGGCTCGGGCGTCTCGCCGCGATAGTCGATCGCCTCGCGGACCGCAGCTTCGGCGAGCACGTCGCGACCTTCGGCGACGAGGTGCGCGTGCCAGTCGTCGATCTCGAGCACCGCGATCTCGCGATCCGCGTGAAGCGCACGCGTGCCGTCGAGATCGCGCACGAGCAGACGCGTCGGCTCGATCAGCTCGGCGAGGAGCGCGAGGGCCCGCGCTGCTTCTTCGATCGAGGGATCGCGAAGTCGCGCGAACGTCCGCGGTTCGCCGACGGCGAGCTGTGCGCCACGCACCGATACGTGTGCGACGAGCTCCTCGACAGGTAGTCCGCCCGCTGTGGCGGTCCGCACGAACTGGTCGTGGTGGCCGGACCGCGCGACCACGATGACCTCGTCGAATGTTTCGACAGGCAACCATTGGACGATCCGCGGCGGCACGCGGAAAGCCTAGTCGTCTTGGGGTTCGTATTGCAGATTGCTTCGAGACGAAGATTCGCCCCACACCCGGCCACACACTAGAGAGCTCCCTAGGAGGCCCGATGCGTATCGCCGCCAGCTACGCCTGCTTCGACGACTTCCACTCCCCCGTGCCCGTTCGCACCGATGGCAACGTCACGCTTGCCGAGCGCCGCGGTCCGCCGCCGCCGCCCCTGACGCTCCGCGATCCCCGGATCGGCACGGTCGTAGCCGGTCGCTATCGCATCCTGGAGAAGCTGGCCGTGGGCGGGATGGGCATCGTGTATCGGGCCGAGCGGATCGGGCTCGGGCGCGCGGTGGCGATCAAGTTCCTCCGTTCGCACGTGGTGCACGACGCGGACACGCGAGCGCGCTTCGAATCGGAGGCGCGTGCGGCGAGTCGGTTGAGCCACCCGAACTGCGTCGCGGTGATCGACTGCGGTCTCGACGAGGACGTTCCGTTCCTCGTGATGGAGCTCGTCGTCGGTCGCACGCTGCGGCAGATCCTCGATGCGGGTCCGGTCGCGATCCCGCGCGCACTCGATCTCGTGCGCCAGATCTTGGCCGGCCTCGAGCACGCGCACGAGCACGGTGTCGTTCATCGCGACATCAAGCCCGACAACATCCTCGTGTGGTCGGATGGAACGCGCGAGCGCGCCCAGATCGCCGACTTCGGATTGGCGAAGACCAGTGATGCGCTCGGGATCAGTCACGAGGTGTTGATCGGCACGCCGAACTATATGTCCCCGGAGCAAACGCTCGGTATTCGCGCCGACGCGCGCTCCGACATCTACGCGGTGGGCGTCGTGTTGTTCGAGTTGCTCGCGCAGCGCAAGCCGTTCTACGCGAAGAGCATGTTCGACACGCTGCGCATGCACCGGGAGGCGCCGGTCCCCGCGTTCGTCGACGTCGCACCGGATCGCGCGATTCCGTCCGCGATCGAGCGCGTCGTCCGCGGCGCGCTCGCGAAGAATCCCGCGCTTCGCCCGGCGTCGGCGACCGCGTTTCTCGAAGCGCTCGATTCGGCATCGACCGACGCGCTGCTCGACTCCGACGAGGAGAGCGTCCACGAGATGCTGCACGCGGCCGGCGAGCCGCACTGGGCGCGCGTGCTCGTCCTCACCGCGATCCTCGGCGCGCTGATCGCGTACGCGATCCTCGGTTAGCGAGCGCGCGCGGCGGCGACGGCGAGCCACGCCTGGATCTGCGCGCGCGGCAGATCGGCGAGCGCGGTCGCCCGGTAGTGCTTGCCCGTCTTGCCCTCGCCTTCGAGCAGGCCGTCCGGATCGGCGTACGTGCCCGGCGGTCCCGGCAAGATCAAATTCACGTGTGCCTTGTGCGCACCGATCGCGGCGAACATCGTCTTGCCGATCTCGTAGAACGGCATGCCCCACTTCAGCGATGCCGTCGCGTCGGGCGCCGCGGCTTCCACGAGATCTCGCAGCGCGACGATGATCGGACGCGTTGCCGCGGGCGCCTTCGCGAAGAACGCCGCGACCGGCTTCGCGTAGTCCGCGCGCTGCATCGCGTGCTTTCGCTTCGTCGGTTTCGTCGGTTTCGATTTCGGCGCCGGCTTCCGCGTGGACGGTCGCTTCGTTGCTGGTTTTGCTTTCGCCATGATCAGTTCGGGGGTTGCTCTGCGTCCGCGACCGCGATCGCGTGACCGGTGACCGCGGCCTTGATCGCTGCGCTGCGCTCGCTCGTGATGCCGAACGCCAGGACGAACAGTCCGATGACGTTGCGCTCGAGCTGGTTCACTTCGTGATCGGCGGCCATCACCGTCGCCATCGTGAACACGACCTTGTCGCGCAGCTCCGGCGAGGTCAGCCGCGCGGCGAGGCTCGCGACGAAGTCCTGCACGTCGGCCGCGCCCTTGAGCGCGATCACGCGCTGCTGCGTTCCCTTCACGACGGCCGTCAGCACGGCCTCGTCCATGCCCCACGGCAGCGCCATCACGACTTCATCGAAACGTTTGATCTCGGCCGGCGTCACCTTGCCGTCGGCCAACACGCCGGCGACGAGCGCTTCGAGGACCGCCGCTTTCTGACCATCGTCCATCGCCAACAGGTCCGCGGCTTCGAGCTTCATGACGCGAGACTACCGAAATCTTCGGTGCGACGCGATGCGACGCGTGCGACGACTTTCCGACGGAGAATCGAATCGCGCTACCGTCTGCGCGATGTTCACTCGTCGCGACATTCTCCGCGCCACCGCACTCGGTCTCGCCGCGTCTGCGTGCAGTGGTTCCCAGAGCTCGACCTCGCCGGTCCCGACCAAACAACCGTCGCCGCCGCCGAAGAAGAAGATCCTGATCCTCGGCGGCACGGGGTTCCTCGGCCCGGCCACGATCGCCGCCGCCACCGCGCGCGGTCACACCGTGACGATCTTCAACCGCGGCAAGCGCGAGAAGTTCCGCCCGCTCGAGATCGAGGTCGAGCATCTGTTCGGCAATCGCGATCCCGATCTGCCCGCCGACGACGAAAAGGGGCCCGACGGCAAGCTGCTGAATCCGAACAGCACGCCGAAGGGGCTCGAGCAGCTCGTCGGTCGCACGTGGGATTGCGTGATCGACAATTCCGGCTTCTATCCACGCATCGTGAAGGCGTCGGCGGAGCTCCTGTCGAAGAACGCGTCGCAGTACATCTACATCTCGAGCATCTCGGCGTACGACGGAGCACCGGCCGCGGGTGGCGACGAGACCTCGAAGCTCGCGACGCTGAAGGATCCCACCGTCGAGACGATGGGCGATCAATTCCAGAACTACGGCGGGCTCAAGGTGCTGTGCGAGCAAGCGACCTCCGCGGCGTTCGGCGAGCGAGCGTGCATCGTGCGGCCGGGGTTCATCGTCGGTCCCGGCGATCCCACCGATCGATTCACCTATTGGCCGATCCGCGCAGCGAAGGGCGGCGACATGCTCGCGCCCGGTTCGCCGAGCGATCCGCTGCAATGGATCGACGTGCGCGACCTGGCGGAGTGGCTCGTCACGCTCGCCGAGAACGGAACCGGTGGAACGTTCAACGCGCTCGGCCCGTCGCAGCCGGCGAAGTGGGGCGACGTGCTGCAAGCGTGTGTCGATGCCGCACCGGGAGCGAAGCTCGTGTGGATTCCGACGGACTGGCTCCAGAAGAACGACTCGGCCGAAGAAGACAGCTTCCCGATCTGGGTTCCCCCGACGGGTGAGATGGCCGGCTTCCATCGCTGGAACAACGACCGCGCCGAAGCCGCCGGGCTCCAGTTCCGTCCGCTCGCCGACACGGTGAAGACGCTCCTCGCGTGGTACCCGGAGGACGTCAAGAAGCGCGTGAAGATCACCGCCGAGCAGATCGAGCAGGCAAAGGCCAAAGGCAAAGAGCCGCCGAAGGGGCCGCCGCCCGACCAGCTACGCGCGGGTCCGACGATGGAACGCGAAGCCGAGCTGATCGCGAAGTGGCGCGCGTCTACTGGACAGTGATCGTCTGCGTCTGCTTCTGACCGAGCACGCTCGCGGTCACGGTGCACGTGCCCTTCGCGACGCCGGTCATCTCGAGCGAGTAGCTCCCACGCAGGCTGTCCCCGCCCGCCGGCGTGTCGACCTCGGTCTTCACGATCGCGGCGCAGTCCGGCGGAACGGTCCAGTCGACCTCCCAGTGGCCATTCGTCTTGAGCTCGCGCCCGCCGCCGCCGAACAGCGCCACGCGTAGCCGGCCCTGTTTGCCGGAGGCGATCTTGTCATCGCCGTTGATCGTCAGCTTGTCGGCGACGACGATGTCGAACTCGTCGGTGTGACCGCCCTCGCAGGTCGTCTTGCCCGTACCCGGCGCGACGAGCTTGCCGCCCGTCTTTTGGTCACCGAGCTCCGCCGCGGACGCGGGTGTCACGTCGTACGTGCACTTCGTTCCAGGACCGAACACCGATCCCGTCCCGAGCCAACCACCGACCGCATACGCATCACGCTCCTTTGCCTTCGAGCCACATGCCGCGATCGAGACCACCATCACGAGAAGACCGAGCTGCTTCATGTGCCGTCCTGTAACGCTGTTTGGTGCGAAAACCTCGTTCAAACGCGTGAACAGCGCGTGATCTCGCGGAACGCCGCGGAACGCCGCGGAACCACAGGCCGACTCCCCCTCGATACGTTCCGCCACTCGTGGCACAACCGATGGATGCGCGGACTCGTGGGGATCTCGGTGCTGCTCTCGCTGCGGATCGCGAGCGCGGATCCATCGTGGACGGACGTTCCCGCTCTTCTCGACTCCGCATTCGCGCCGCACGGCGACGCCCTTCGAGCGTGCGTGAAGAAGCTGCCGTTCGAGCTCGGCTTCTTCGCGACGCGGACGAAGACCGGCGGCACGGCGGTCTCGATGCCGCTCTACGGCGTGGGTCATCGCGGACCGACGCCCGAGGAGTCGTGCCTCGTCGCCGCGATCGAGAAGGTCGCGCTGCCACCGCTGCCCGCCGAGATCGAGCGCGTCGGTGTTGGCTTCACGCTGGTCACCGCCGGCGCACCGCCGATGAAGCGGGAGAAGCGATTCGACGATTGGCGCGATCCGGCCGCGACGATCGCGATGGCGATCGATGACAAACGTCGCGCCGCGCTCGCCGCGTGCGATCGCAAGGCGCGCACCGTTCGCCTGATCCTGGATCGCTCGAAGGATCAGACGCGGATCTGGCTACCCGCGTGGCAATTCCACTCGAGCACCGGCGATGGCTCGACGCCTGCCGCGGAAGCGAAGGTCAAGGCGTGCATGACGAAGGCGATCCGCGGCTGGAACGCGCCCGTGCTGCCACTGCAGATGGGCGAGATCCAGGTCGCGTTCCGGGTCACGCCGGCAGCGCCGTAGCGTTAGCATCGCGAGGCATGGCCGACCCACGCGCCGCGAAGCTCCGCAAAGGCTACGCCTCGATCGCGAAGAACTATCGCGAGACGCTCGTCGACGAGCTCCGCGGCAAGCCGCTCGATCGCGCCTTCCTCGACGCATTCGCCGAGCGCTGCGGCGACGGCACGATCGTCGAGGTCGGCTGCGGTCCCGGGCAGGTCGCGCGCTACCTCGCCGAGCGCGGTGCTCACGTCGAGGGGCTCGATCTCTCGCCCGAGATGATCGCCGAAGCAAACGCCGCGCACCCCGGACTCGCGTTTCGCGTCGGCGACATGTTCGCCCTGCCGTTCGCCGATGCGAGCGTGCGCGGAATCGTCGCGTTCTACGCGATCGTCCACACGCCGACGGCGGAGCTCGCCGCTGCGTTCCGCGATTGGGCACGCGTGCTCGCACCCGGCGGCGTGGTCGCCGTCGCGTTTCACATCGGCAGCGAACAGGTCCACGTCGAGGAGCTGTTCGGCGAGAAGACGTCGCTCGACTTCTACATGCACGATCCCGATGCCGTCTCGCGCGGCCTCGCCGACGCGGGCTTCGCGCTCGAAGCGCGCCTGGATCGCGAGCCGTATCCGACCGGCGAGCACCCATCGAAGCGCTCGTATTTGCTCGCGCGGCGATAGCGTCACAACCGGCGTGGGCGCGGTCTGCCGTGTATGCGCCTCATTAGTGTTCTCGCGATCACGTGTGCATTCACCGTCCCTGCAGCCGCAGATGCGTGGGGAAAGGACTGGGACGACGACGACGCCGGGCTTCGCGCCCCCTTCGCTCGTAAACAGGTGGTCGCATTCTTCGACGCGAATCCCCTGGCGAAGACGACCATCACGACCGACAAGCTCGACAAGTTGCTCGTTCCCGGCGGCAACGTGTGCAAGCTCCCGGACTACCCCGATACGAAGGGCTCGAGCACCTACTCGTTCTCGCCGGATCAGAAGAAGCTCGTGATCTTCGGGAGCGCGAAGCTCTCGAAGCGAACGGCCAAAGCGCTCAAGGTCGCGGCCGATCCCGAGACTGTCGCGCACGTCGTCGTGGTGATCGATGGACCGACCGGCGCGATGTGGACGAAGCGACTCGACGGCGATGGCTGCGGCTTCATCGACGCGCAGGTGATGTGGAACGCGGCCAGCACGAAGTTCCTCGCGATCGCCGAGCACGGCGATCGAGTCGAAGACGCGACGCGTGCGCTCGTCATCGATGTCGTCGCGAAGAAGATCCAGATGCAAAACGATCTGTTCATCGAACACGAACGGGGCGAGCAGCTCCTCTACAGCGATGCCAAGTTCGCGTCGGCGACCCGCGTGACCGTGTGTGTCGAGCGACCGGACACGACCGGAGCCCCACAGCTGTATCGTCTCGAAGACGAGTCCGTCATCGCCACGAAGATCGGCCCCTGCCCCGCGCCGAAACCGGCCGCGACGAAGTAGCTACGGCGCTTCGACGGCGCCCGCGGTGCACGGCTCGGGACGCGGCTTCCCGAGCGCATCCGTCGGCGGACATCCGGTGGCGATTCCCTTCGCCGGGCTTCCCGCCGCCGGAACCAACACGTCGACGTCACCACCGGCGTCGGCGAGCTCGCCGAGCATCGGATCCGCGATCGTCGGTGACGTCGTACACAGCGCGCTATCGGGCCATTGGAGATTGCCGCTTCCATCGGTGCGCTTCGCGTCGCACGTCGGTGTGTACATCGCGGTGTTGTTCGCGACGATGGTGTTCACGAGCGTGAGTCCGTCGCCGAAGATGCCGCCCGCGACCTGCCCCATCGCCGTCGAGTGATTGTTCGCGATCGTGCAGTTCTTCAGCGTGCCCGTCGGTGTGTGACCGAGCCACATGCCGCCGCCGTTGGACCCCGTCGCCGTGTTCTCCGCGATCGTCACGTTCGTCATGTCGACGGTGCACGTGTTGATCCAGATGCCGCCGTTGTAGAAGGCCTGGTTGCGAGAGATCGTGCTCGCCGTGATCGAGAGCGCGAGTCCTTCGAGGTAGAGCCCGCCCGCGTTGCCCTCGCCCGACGCCGTGACGCGGTTGGCGTCGACGGTGGATCGATCCATCGCGAACGATCCGGTGTGATCGTTCGACACGCGAAACACCGCGCCGCCGATCGCGCCCGCGGAGTTGTCACGCATGGTCACGCCGCACAGCGATGTCCGCTCGTCGCGTCCGTCCATGTACAACGCGCCGCCGCAGCCGCCGTCGCCGGGATTGCCGCCCGTGCCGGTCGCGGAGTTTTGGGTGAACGTGCTGTTGATGATCGTGACGTCGCCGTTGAGGCTGCCGATCGCACCGCCGTCGCTCGCGGAGTTGCCCGTGAACGAGCTGCCCGCGACGATCGTCTCGCCGCCGCCGAAGCCGTAGATCGCACCGCCGGCCACGTCCTGTCCGGTCGCGGGACCGTGATTGTCTTCGAACACGCAATCGAGCACGGTGAGGCTTCCGCCGTCGCGATAGATCGCACCTCCGCCCTGCGCGGTGTCCTCGCCGGTCGCCGGACTCTTGCCTCCCGTGAACGTCAGCCGCTGCACGGTGAGCCGAGGCGTCGGCGTGTTGTAGTCCGAGTCGAGGTAGAGGATGCGGGAGGCGTTGTTGCCGCTCAGCGTGACGAGGCCACCACCATCGAGCACGGTCTCCTTCGCGAACGTGATCACCGAGGTCACGGTGATCGTCGTCGGAGCGCTGCCGCAATCGAACACGATCGTGCCTCCCCCCATCGCCGCCGCTTGCAGCGCGGCCGCGGTGCAGCTCGCGGGCGAGCCATCACCGACGGTCGCGGTGGGCGACGAGGTATCGACGAGCATCGGCCGATCGCACGTCGCCTCCGGGATGCTCGCGTCGCCGCCGGGCGCGTCGTCACCCGAGTCATCTCCACACGCAGTCACGAGCACGAGGAGTACCGCCAGCCTCATCCCACCAGCGTACGTCAAAATCTGCGCTGCAAGCCGACGAACACCATCAGCGACGACCAGCTCGCATCGCTCGCACCGCGTTGGTACACCGGACCCGCGACGACGGAGCCGACGTCAGTTGCTCAGGCAGGCGTTCGGCGTGCAACCGCACTGGTTACTCGCGTTGCACGTGCACATCGCGTTCGTGCCGCACTTCTCGGCCTCGGTCGCCACGGTGCACGTCGCGGTGCAGAAGTGCGCGAGCGGATCGCCGATCTTCGAGCACAGCGGCGCGGTCGTGTCGGTGCAGTCCGCGAGCCTGTCGCAGAACCGCCCGATGCCGAGCTCGTTGCCCGTATCGCCGGGATTGCCGCAGATGGTCTCGAACGCATCGGCGGGCTTCGCATCGATCGACGACCCACCACCGTCGTCCCCGCACCCCGCCGACACGAATAGAGCTAGCGCAAGCATCCCTCTCATGGGCGCAGGAGTATCGTGTTCGCGCTCGCTGCTCAATCACTAGTTGCTCGCGGAGCTCGATTGTCAGGTTCATGTTCGCAGCACGCGCACCGCGGTGCGCAACTCGTTGTCCTCGTGGCTGCCGCGGCCTGCACGCCGGCACCACGCGCGATCTCCGCACCTGCGTCAGCGACGGTCGCGGCGATCGGCGAAACCCTGACGATCGAATCGAAGATCCTCGGCGAGAGGCGCGTGATCAACGTATACGTCCCGCCGGACTACGCGACCTCGCAGGAGCGCTTCGCGGTCCTCTACATGCCCGACGGAGGCATGAAGGAGGACTTCCCGCACGTCGCCGGATCCGTCGACGTCTCGATCAAGAACGGCATCATCCGGCCTCTGATCGTCGTCGGCGTCGAGAACACGGAGCGGCGCCGCGATCTTCCAGGACCGACGACGGTCCCGTCGGAGATGAAGGCCGCACCGCACGCTGGCGGCAACGATCGGTTTCGCGCGTTCTTGCGCGACGAGCTGAAGCCGATGATCGCCGCGCGCTATCGGACGACCGCCGAGTCCGCGATCGTCGGCGAGTCGCTCGCGGGTCTGTTCGTGATCGAGACGCTGCTCGTCGAGCCGACGCTGTTCGATGGCTACATCGCCGCCGATCCGAGCCTGCAATGGAACGAGCACGCGCTCGCGCGCAGCGCTGCATCGCGACTCGCGTGGATCGCCGGGCCGAGAACGCTGTACGTCGCCACCGCCGACGAACCCGACATCCAGGACGGCGTCGCGATGCTCGTCAGTGCGCTGCGCATTCAAGCGCCGCCGATCGTCTGGCGCTACGAGCCGATGCCCGACGAGCACCACGGAACGATCTTCCCGACCGCCGCGCTACGCGGCATCCGCATGCTATTTGCCGCGGCCGACGCTCCGTAGCTCGGCCACGGGTATGCTCCACAGATGGCGTGGAAGCAGGCTCTCGATCGCGCGCACTCGCTCGCCCAGCTCGACGCGATCGACACCGCGAGTGTGCTCGACCAGTTCGCGGCCGAGATTCCCGCGGCGCTCTCGCTGCCCGAGCTCGAAGCGCGCGACGCGGAGCTCTCCGCGGCGCTCGACGCGATCGATGCGCTCGCGATCCGCGCGATGAAGATCCGCCTCGATCACGCGCTCGCGTCCGACAGCTCGATCGGCCCGCCCACGCGCAACGTGTTCGCGCAGACGATCGTGAGCTACGCGGACAACATCGCGCTCCTCGCCGAACGCACGCGCGACCTCGCGGCACGCGGGCGCGCACCGAATCCCGACGAGGTCGCCGACCGTGTTGCCGGTGCTGCACGCGCATCGCTCGATCTCCGCGCGACGCTTCGCGCCGGCGTGCTGGACCTCATCCGGCGCATCGCGAAGACGGACGCCGTCGTCGCCGAACGTCACGCACGGGATCCAAAGCTCGACGAGGCGTCCCGCAAACGCTGGAGCGCGATCCGCCGCGATCACGAGGCGCTCGCCATGGATCCGGCAGCGATCACCGCTGCTCGGATGGCGAAGCGTGTCGCCGCGTGGCCCGATCTCCTCGAAGAGCCGGAGCCCGTGCCCGAAGCGACGCTGGCGGAGCTGATCGAGATCGATTGACGCGTCGCCGCTGGATCACGGGCCGAGCGACGCGCGCGCGGCTTCGGCGGTCGGGCGGATCACGCAACCTTCGATGTGGTCGTCGACGAGCCCCATCGCCTGCATGAACGCGTACATCGTCGTCGGCCCGACGAACGACCAGCCGCGCTTCTTGAGATCCTTCGACAAGCGGATCGAGGTCGGCGTCTTCGGCATCGTACGCAACGCGGACAGCGTCAGCTTCTTCGGTCGCTCGGCCGCGGGCGGCACGAACGTCCACGCATACGCCGAGAGCGAACCGTGCTCCGCGACGAGCTCGAGCGCCCGCTTCGCGTTGTTGATCGTCGATTCGATCTTGCCGCGATGACGGACGATCCCCGCGTCGCCGAGCAGCCGCTTCACGTCGCGAGCCCCGAACGTCGCGACCTTGGCGATATCGAAGTTCGCGAAGCCCGCGCGAAACGCTTCGCGCTTGCGCAGGATCGTCAGCCACGACAGTCCGGACTGGAATCCTTCGAGGCACAGCTTCTCGAACAAGCGGCGATCGTCGACGACGGGGAACCCCCACTCGGCATCGTGATACGCGACATAGTCCGGTGTCGAAACTCCCCAGAAACAGCGGGGACGCCCGTCAGGTCCGAGCCCGAGCCCGTCTTTCAATTTCGCAGCCACGGCGTGCGCAGGTTTGCATGTATCGTGGTCGGAATGAGGGTTTTGGCGCTCCTGGTGGTGTCTCTCCTGACGACGGGTTGTCAGCAATGCAACGACGTCATCGATCCCGCCGAGAACGATGGCGGTGGGATGACGTGCATGCGCAACGAGGACTGCACCGGCGACGAGATCTGCGCCGGCGGTGCGTGCAAAGCGCCGGGCACCGTCGTCGAGGGCGGGATGTGCTCGGCGACGCGCGACTGCGCCGACATGCTCAACTGCAGCGAGCTCGGCACGTGCGTTCCCGCCGGTGACGGCGAGGCCGGCGGCACGTGCTCGAGCGCGGCCGACTGCGTGCACGGCCTCGCGTGCATCCACGACGGGTTCGGCGGAACGTGCACGATGCCGGGCACGACCGACCTCGGTGGTGCGTGTACCTCGACGCAGGGCTGCATCGCGGGCCTCGCGTGCGGCAACGAAGACACCTGCGTACCGACGCCGACCGCCTACCCGCCGTGGAACGGCGTGTCGTGCGTTCCCGACACCGCGACGTTCAGCACGTACTTCAATGTCCCGCGCAACGGTGCAGCGCTCCAGGACTTCTATCAGCTGCCGTTCCCCAATGACATCCGCGTGCGTGCGAACGGCACGCTGGATCTGTCGTCGTTCCCGCGTCCGGGCAAGTCGCTGCTCGGCGTGGACGTCGTCGATCTATACGCCGACGCGCTCGACGAAGACTTCGAAGGATTCTCGTCGATCGCCCCCGTGCTGTTCCGGTTCACGAAGGAGCTCGACTTCGATTCGCTGGGCGCGAACGGCGCGAACATCAAGCTCGTCGATGTCACGCCCAGCACGCCGGAGTTCGGGACCGAGCTCGCTCGCGGCTGGTCGTATGGCGCGGGCAAGCGGAAGTTCCACTGCCAGCAAGCGCTGATCCTCGGGCCGTCGCGCACGGCGCCACTCCTGCCCGGGCACACGTACGCCGCGTACGTCACCACCGCGATCCGCTCGAAGCAGAACGAGACGCCGGTGGTTCCGCCGGATCTCGCGGCGGTGATCGGTGCGGTGATGCCGGCCGATCCGGATCTCGCGACCGCGTGGACGAAGTACACCTCGTTCCGTAGTTACCTCGCGGCGAAGACGATCGATCCGGCGACGATCGCGGGCCTCACCGTGTACACCGTCGCCGATTCGACCAAGCGCGCGAGAGAGATCGCCGCGGCGGTCGCCGCGAGTCCACTGCCCTCGCCCGCCAATGTCACGCTGTGCGACGGAACCACCACGTCGCCATGCGCGGGCGAAGACGGCCGCGCGTGCGGTGACTCGTCGGGACCGTTCTGGGAGATCCACGGCACGTTCACCGAGCCAAACTTCCAGGCCGGCACGTTGCCGTATGCCACGCCCGCCGACGGTGGCGGCATCTCGTACACCGGGACCACGCCCGTGCAGAACGGCACGACGACGGTGTGCTTCGCGCTCAGCGTGCCGAAGACCGCCGCGTCGGCGAACGGCTATCCGCTCGTCGTGCACGCACACGGTACCGGCGGCAGCTTCAAGAGCGCGATCAGCGGCGGCATCGCCGCGCAGCTCGCGACCGCATCGACACCCACGGCAACGCTGACGTTCGATGGGATCGCGCACGGCATGCGCCGCAACGGATCGCCGCGCTCCGTCGACAGCCTCGTGTTCAACGTGATCAACCCGCGCGCTGCTCGCGACAATCACCTGCAAGGCGCGGTCGACGTGATCCAGGCGCTGCGGATGGCGCAGGTGCCGATCACGTACAACACGACGACCGTCCGCTTCGATGCGACGAAGGTCTACTACTTCGGTCACTCGCAGGGCTCGAACGTCGGGATCCCCGGCGTCGCGGTCTCGAACGTCACGACGGGAGCGCTGTTCTCCGGAGCGGGAAGCGACCTCACGGTCGGCATCCTCAACAAGACGAGTCCGGTGAACGCGAAGGCTGGCCTCGAGCTGCTCCTCGGCGATTCGCTCGCAGCAGGCCATCCCGTCATCGTGCTGTGGCAGACGTTCTTCGATCGCATCGATCCGATCAACTTCGCGCCGCTCCTCGTGCTGCGGCCCACCGGCGTGCCCTCGAAGCACGTGATGATGACGTGGAGCGCGACCGACACGTTCTCGCCGAAGGACACGCTCAACGCGACGGCGAAGGCCGCGCGCCTCCTGGTCGCGGACCCGACGGTGATCGAGGATCAGATGACGGGCGCGGACGCACGCCCCGTGGGACCGAACCGCACGGGCGGCGATGCGGTGCTGCGGTTCGCCACCGTGTTCCAGTACGCGACCGACGGGACGTACGACGGCCACTTCGTCGCGCAGAACAATCCGCAGGCGAAGACGGACTGGACCGCGTTCTTCATGTCCTTGATCGCGGGCACCCCAAACGTGCCGTAAGCTGTCGCCATGGCGACCACCGCGAGCGTAAAGCCCGATCGCATCCACGATCTGTTCACGCGCCAGCGCGCGAATCAGGCCACGGTCAAACGCTCGAGCGCCAACGCGCGCATCGCGAAGCTCAAGAAGCTGCGCGACGCGATCCTCGCGCGCGAGCCCGCGATCCGCGACGCGCTCGCTAAGGACTTCCGCAAGGCACCGATGGAGACGGAGATCACCGAGATCCTTCCGTGCTTGATCGAGATCAAAGAGGCGATCGGTCACCTGCACGACTGGATGCGCCCGCATCGCGTGTCGACGCCGATGTCGATGTTCGGCACGAAGAGCCACGTCCACTACGAGCCGCGCGGCGTGGTGCTGATCGTCGGACCGTGGAACTACCCGTTCCAGCTCCTCGTGGCGCCGCTGATCGCTGCCGTCGCCGCTGGCAACTGCGCGATCGTCAAACCGTCGGAGATGACGCCGCACACGTCCGCGCTCCTCGTCGAGATCGTCGGTGCGGTGTTCGGCGAGGACGAAGTCGCCGTCGTCGAAGGCGATCACCTCGTCGCGCAGGAGCTGTTCGCCCTGCCCTTCGATCACTTCTTCTTCACTGGCAGCACGAAGGTCGGTCGCATCGTCGCCGAAGCCGCGGCCCGCCACCTCGCGACATCCACGCTCGAGCTCGGCGGCAAGTCGCCCGCGATCGTCGACGAGACCGCCGACATCGCCTCTACCGCGAAGCGCCTCGTGTGGGGCAAGTTCGTCAACGCGGGCCAGACCTGCATCGCACCCGACTACATCCTCGTCGACGAGCGCCGCCAGGACGCGCTCGTCGATCAGCTACGCACGTCCATCGAAGCGATGTACGGCACCACCGAAGATGCGCGCCGCGCGTCTGCCGACTACTGCCGGATCATCAACGGCCGCAACTTCGATCGCTTGAAGAAGCTCCTCGATGACTCCGTCGCCGGCGGTGCGAAGGTCGCGTTCGGTGGCGCCACCGATGCCGCCGAGCGCTACATCGCGCCCACGATCCTCACGGGTGTGCGGCCCGACTCGGCGGTGATGAGCGAGGAGATCTTCGGACCGATCCTGCCGATCCTCACGTACAAGTCGTTCGACGAGGTCGCGCCGTTCGTGACCTCGCGCGACAAGCCGCTGGCGCTCTACGTGTTCAGCGAGAGCGACGATCGCATCGACTCCGTGATCGCGAATACCACTGCCGGTGGAACGTGCATCAACAACACGGTGATCCACTTCGCGAACCACAACCTGCCGTTCGGTGGCGTCGGCGCGAGCGGCAACGGCAACTACCACGGGTTCTGGGGCTTCAAGACGTTCTCGCACGAGCGCGCGGTGCTCCGCCAAGGCCGTATCGACATGCTCAAGCAGATCTATCCGGCGTACGGCGGCAACGTCGCACGCGTCGTGTCGTTCATGCGCAAGCTGTTCACCTGACCCCGAGCGAGACGGTGCACGGGATGTGGCGGACCGCGACGTTCGTGCTGCCGGCGATATCGTAGCGATCGAGGATCTCCGCGACGCGACGAACGACCTCGGCGGCGTCGGTCCACCGGTCGGTGGAGATCGAGGGCTCGTACTCGCCTCGCACCCACGTGGTGCACGTGCTCAGTCCGGTACCGATCACCGAGACCCCCGCGGCGGCGAGCTCCTGACTCGCACTCGCGAGGAGCAATCCGGGATGGATCACCGGGCACGCCGTCGAATCGGCTGGCAACGCCACGGGCGCCGAGCGTGCGCGCCCCGGATGCGCGAGAGACGCGGATGCGCCCCTCGTTCGTGGACATGTCGCCGCACATCTCGAGCGCTGTGGTGATGCCCGCGATGACCGGATGCGCATAGTCGCTCGGAGTTCCACGCGCTTGGGGGCATACGAACGGCGGCGCCGTCGAAGTCGGGGCCGCCGACGGACCGGTCCAACATCCCGCGACCACGACGAGCAGCACGCGCATCAGAAGTCGTAGACCGCGCGGACGAGGGGTTGGCCCGGCGTCGGCTCGACGATCGTCTCGGTCATGTTGCCCGCCGCGTCCATCGCGTACGCGGTGCCGCCACCCGCGCGCGTGATGTTCGCCGTCTGGTTGCCGAGGCCGTTGCTCGCGTTGAGATAGACGTCGACGTACGGGCGATCTTCGGCGAAGCGAGCCTGTGCGAAGCCGACGATGTAGTTGCCGAAGCGCGTCGCGAGCCCGGCGAGGATATGCGCGTCGTCCCAATGGCAGCCGTCCTCGAGCATGGTCGCTTGCGCGAAGTCGAGCACGACGGTCTTGAACTGACGCGTGGACGTGCTCGACGAGCCGAACTGCACGAAGTGGGGGAACAGCTTCACCGTGCAGCTCTGCATCGTCGCGGTGTTCGTGAGGCCGACGCTGATCACGGACAGATACTGCGCACCTTCGATCAGGAACGTCGGGCGGATCCCGACCTCGTCGATCGCGAGCTGCCCCGAGAGCTCGGAGCCCGCGGTGAACTCCGGCTTCGGCTCGGGCGGTGGTGGAAGCGGAGCGTCGACCTCGGCCAGGCCACCGTCGGGCATGTCCATCGGATCGGGCGTCCCCGAGGTGTCACAAGCAGCGAGCAGGGCGAGCAACGCGACGGTCGGCTTCATACCTACCCAGACGCACCGGGGCCGGCACGTGGGAACTATTTCGCGTAGAGCACGACGAACGTGCCAGCGATCGCCGCGACCGCCACGAAGCCGAGGAAGATCCACAGGGCGGCACGACTGCCCGCGCGAGCCGGAGCGTCGGGCAGCGACGCTGGCTTTGCCGTCTTCGGGGCCTTCGGCGCCTTGGGCGTGAACTGCTCGGGGCTGACCACGACCTGGCCCCACACGCTCGCGTCGTGGTCCGGCTTGTCCGGGACGAGCTGACTCGTCGATAGCTCCATCGTCGAGTCGTTATCCACGCGCTTGGCCATCGCGACAGCGAGTTTGGCATAGGATCGAGCCCGCCAGTGCGACCGCGATCGATAGCGACAGGACCGGGCATCCAGCCGTTGCGGGCGGGGACCGCTCTCGAGGACGCGCTCGATCGCGACGAGGTGTTCGCGCTCGTCCTCAGCGCGGCGCGCGCGCGGCTCCGGTTCGCGACGCTGCTGATCGTGCAGCACGATCATTTGCACGGGTGGCGCGCGATGGCGGACGCCGAGTTCGACGTCACCGCGATCCCGCTCCTCGAAGTGCCGCGCACGGTGCCGTTGCTCGAGTCGGTGATCGCGAGCTCGTCGCCCACGATCGGAAAGCTCGAGACCGGAGACATGTTCGTCGACGGCTTGCTCGAGCAGATCAGCGGACACGCACCCGCCGTGCTCGTGCTTCCGGTCAGCGTACGCATGCACGTGCTGGCGCTGATCGTCGGACACCGCGGAGGCACGCCGTTCACGTACGGCGAGGTTGCCGATCTGTTCCCGGTGCTCGCAAATGCGGACACCGCCCTCGATCGACTCGCGACCGTGCGCCGGCAATCCGCGGCGCCGCGCGGCCGGACACAGGTCGACACCGCGGACTACGAGGTCGAGATCTCGTTCGAGCAAGATCACGCGGCGCGACGAGCAGCGACGGTCTCGCATCGCGAGGCGCAGTCGTGGCCCGAGCTCGCCGAATCCATCCGGGAGCTGATCCGCGACGGCGTGGATCACGGCGAACCCGGCGAGGACGAGCAGCTCGAGCTGTTGATCGAGCTCGGCCAGATCGAGCTCGAGCATTTGAAGCGTCCCGAAGCCGCGATCGAAGCGTGGCGCAGCGCGCTCGCGATCGATGCGAGCGACGAGCGTGTCCTCGACGCACTCGAGCAGCTGTACGCGCAGCGCGGGCGCTGGCTCGACTGCGTGGAGCTGATCGACAAGCGCGCCGCGCTCCTCGACGAGCAAGGCCCGCGCATCGCGATGCTGCTGAACCTCGCGACGATCGCGCGCGACAAGCTGAACGATCCGCGCCGCGCGATCGAAGCGCTCGAGCGAGTCGTCGCGATCGAGCCAGGCCACCCGGCCGCATCGCCGCAGCTCGAAGCGCTGTATCGCGCGAAGGAAGAGTGGGGCCCGGTCGCGGCCCAGATGCTGGACCGTGCATCGCGCGACACCGACGAGCGAGCCAGCGTCGCCGCCCTTGTCGAGGTGGCCGACGTGTACGAGCAGAAGGTCGGCGATCCGCACGCCGCGTTGCTCGTGTGGCTCACCGTGTTGCGTCGCGATCCCACGCGCGCGGGTGTGCTCGAGGAGATCGAGCGGCTCGCCGAACGCGCGCCGAACTGGGACGAGCTCGTCGCCGAATGCCAGGCGATCACCGAGCAGCTCGAAGGTTCGCATCCAGACATCGCGGCCGCCGTGTGGCATCTCGTCGGGCGCTGGTCACGCGACCACCTCGCGAACCGCACCATCGCGATCGAGGCCCTCGACCGTGCGCTGCGTCTCTCTGCGGACGATCTGGATCGCGCGAGCCTCCTGCACGAAGAGCTCGGCGAGCTGCACGAGGCAGATCCGGCGGTGGCCACCGCGCACTACGAGCGTGCTCTCGACGGCCGTCCCGAATCCGTGGAGGTGCTCACCGCGCTGCATCGCTTGTACCTCGCCGGCCAAGCGTGGCAGCAGATCGCCGAGATCCTCCCACGTCTGATCGATGCCCTCGCACCGTCGGCGCAGGTCGGCGTGATCGTCGATCTCTACGTCGAGCTCGGCTCCGTGTACGCCGATCGCCTCGAACGGCACGACGATGCCATCGAAGCGTATCGCGATGCGCTCGCGCTCGATCCCAAGAACGTGCTCGCGCAGCGCAGCCTCGCTTCGATCTACGAGCGCACCGGTCAAGCCGAGGCGCTCCTCGAGACCACCGAGGCCGAGATCGACAACTCGCCACGCGAGGTGCAGCTGCGCCGCCTGGGAGACATCGCCGCCGCGTGGCACGAGCATCAGCGCTACGATCGTGCGGCGGATTGTTGGCAGAGGCTGATCGCGCTCGATCCGAGCGCCGTCGTCGGCCACGAAGGACTCGCGCGGACGCTCCGCACATCCGGCCAATGGATCGATCTCGCGAACGCGCTGCGTACGCGCGTGCGTCGCGATCCGAGCACCTTCGACAAGGCGGTCCTCCTCGAGCTCGCCGACGTTCTCGCGAACCACCTCGACGACATCCGCGGTGCGACCGTGGCACTCGAGGAGATCACGGCGCACGAGCCCGACGATCCGGCGACGCTCGATGCGCTCGCGCGACTCCACGATCGCGCCGGACGACTGCGGCCCGCCCTCGATGCCCTCGAGCGCCTTCTCGAGATCACGACGGACTCGCGCGCGCGTGCGGATCTACTCCAGCGCGTCGCGCAAGTTCACCTCGCCGCGCGCGATGCCGCGACGGCGCGCACGCACCTCGTCGCCTCGCTCGCCCTCGATCGCGACAACGCGTACGCGCGCGAAGCGATGGCACGCGTGCATGTCCAGCAAGGCGAGCTCGTCTCCGCCGGCGAGGAGATGCTGCGCGCGGCGCGCTTGCATTCGCAGCAAGCGGACATCGTGCGTTGCCTCGCCGACGCCGCGTGGCTCTATCGCCATCGCCTCGGCGATCCCGAGCGAGCGCGCGAGTGTTTGCACCGCATCCTCGAGATCGAGCCGCAGCACGCGGATGCCAAGCAAGCGCTCGCCGAGCTGCTTCAGGACAACCAGGAATGGGCGAGCCTGTGGCCGCACCTCGAGGAGCAGGTCGCGAAGGCGCGCGCGGACGCGACGATGTCCGCCGTCGACCGTCGCGAGATCTACATGAAGGCCGCGCGTTGCGCGGTCGAGCTCGGAAAGTTCTCTCGCGCCCTCGATCTCTACGACCTCGCCGCGACGACCTCGCCCGATGCATCCGTACAGATCGAGCGCGCCGACGCGCTGTATCGCGGCAAGCAGATCGACGCGGCGATCGCGACGCTACAGACCCTCGCGAACGACGCGGCGAACCTCGAGCGCGTGCAACGGATCGCGGTCTATCGCCGGCTCGCGCAGATCCACACCGAGCTCGGCAAGCCCGCCGTCGCGCAGCAGTTCCACACCAAGGTGCTCGATCTCGATCCAGCACATCGCGACACGCTGTCCGATCTCGCGGAGCTGCACCTCGCGCAGGAGCGCTTCGACGAGGCCATCGCGAGCCTCCGCGAGCTCGCCGCGGCGTCGCCGGTCGCCGAACGCATCACGCTCCTCGGCCGCATCGGCGACCTCTATCAACAGAAGCTCGGCAATCCGGGCCGCGCGATGTCGACGTACCTCGACGCGCTCGAGCTCGACGGAGCCGATCGCCGCATCCTGCAGCGTCTGCTCGACCTCCAGACCAAGTCCGGTCAATGGACGCGCGCGGTCGAGACGATCAGCAAGTTCCTCGAGCACGAGACGGAACCCGCCTATCGCGGTGCGTACTTCCTCGCGGCCGCGGCGATCAAGCGCACCGAGCTACGCGACAACGCCGGCGCGCTCGACGACTTCGAGCACGCGCTCGACGAGCTCTTGCGCGAGAGCCCGCTGCGCCCGGCCACGCGACGCCGCGCACTGCAGACGTTCCACGATGTCGACGCGCTGTTGACCGAGGACAAGGACTGGAAGACGCAGGAGCAGGCGTATCGCCGGATGATCAAGCGGATGCCCTCCGGCGATCCGGCGCTCGTTCCGCTGTGGCACGCGCTCGGCGAGCTGTGCCTGTCGCGCCTCGACCACGTCCAGAGCGCGATCCAAGCGTTCGAGGTCGCGCACGCTCTCGATCCCGCGAAGTCTCCCGAGCGCGCGAAGATCCTCGCGGACCTCTACGCGCGTACCGGGGCGGTGAAGCCGACCGCGAAGCTCGTCGAGGCGGATCCCACGAACCCCGACGCGTATCGCACGCTCGCGCAGACCGCGCTCGCCGCGGGCCGCATCGACGAAGCGTGGTGTGCGTGCCGCGCGCTCGTGGTCCTCAAGCAGGCGACGTTCGACGAGGAGCTGCTCTACAAGAAGTATCAACTTCACGAGGTCCGGAAGGCGAAGGGTGTGCTCGACGCGGACGCGTGGGCGCAGCTGCGGCACCCCGACGAGGATCGCGTGATCAGCTCGATCTTCGCGCTCGTGTGGGAGCCGCTCGTCGCGCTCCGTGCGGGAACCGCGAAGAGCTTCGATCTGCGCGAAAAGGACCGCATTCCGATCGAGGAGGACAACCGCGTCGTCGCTCGCATCTTCCGTCACGCGGCGCGCGTGATGAACGTCGCGCTCCCCGACGTGTACGCGCAGCCGCGTCGTAGCGGCAGCTTGCTGCTCGCGAACTGCATCGATAGCGGACGCTTGGTGCCGGCCGTTATCGTCGGCCGCGACATGATGACGGGCTATCGCGATACCGAGATCGCCGCGGCCGTCGGGACGATGGTCGCCCTCCTCCGCCCCGCGTACTACCTCAAGCTCGCGATGACCACGAACGAGGAGCTCGAAGCCGCGGTCGCTGCGGTGGCACAGCTGCTCCAGCGCACCATCGGTCGCCCCGAGCTCGAGCCCCTCGTCTCGGTGTTCGCGCCGGCGATCAAGGCGAGCCTCACGCGCCCTGTCGCCGAGACGCTGCTCCAGCTCGTCGAGCGGCTCCCCGATCGCCCGGACCTCGCGAAGTGGCGCGCATGCGTGGACGCCGCCGCGGCGCGCGCGGGATTCCTCGTCGCGGGCGAGCTCGCCGCGAGCGCGAAGATGATGGCGCTCGCAGGTCCGCGTGCAGGCCAGCGGATCGGCGAGCTCGTCGCGTTCTCGGTGTCGCCGGCGTATCTCTCGCTGCGCGAGCACCTCGGCGTCGCGATCAAACCGAAGTAGCGCCTTTTCCGAAACCGCGGTGGCGCCGCGGGTGTCCATCGCGCCATGCCGGGGACTCCAACTGTCCGCGCGTGCGTCGCCGCGTGCGCGCTCGCCGCCTGTGCGTCGCCGTCGTCACCGATCACGCCGACGGCACCGCCCGTGCCGCGAATCGCCGGCGTGCCCAGCGAATCGGCGCCGCTCCCCACGCCGAGCTTTCTGACCAGCACGCGCATCGTCGCGACGAGGACCGGCACGTTGGTCATCGATCAAGACAGCGGAACGCTCGTGCGCACCGATGGCGATGGCGTACCGATCGCGCGCCTCTCGATCGGCCGCGATCCAGGGCTGCTCGCATTCGATCCAGATCGCTCGGTCGCGTTCGTCGCGGATCGCGAGCGAGATCGCGTGGTCGTCGTCGACGTCGGGGATGCCGTGCAGCTCGCGACGACGTTCGCGCTTCCACCCGAGCCATTCGGCGTCGCGCTGACACCGGATGCATCGACGCTGCTCGTGTCCACGATCGCAGATCACCTCCTCGTCGCGCTCGATGCGAAGACCGGCGAGGAGCGCTGGCGCACCACGCTGTCCGCGGACCCGCGCGCGATCTCGGTCTCGCCCGACGGCACGCGTGCGCTCGTCGCGTCGGCGGGCAACGGCGGCGTCGACGATGTCTCGCTGTCCACGCACCACGTCACGCAGATCGCGTTCGACCTCGCATGCGATCGGTGCGACAACGGCCCTGCCTTCGCGCGGTCGAGTGGCGCGGTGGTGTTCATCGATCAGCATCGCGCGA
>Ga0154020_10001487_pt1 | contig 28852 bp, 27 predicted proteins | sample Klosneuvirus_201_FD_109709 | JGI IMG/M metagenome (GOLD analysis project Ga0154020, IMG submission 109709) | Active sludge microbial communities from wastewater, Klosterneuburg, Austria - Klosneuvirus_20160825_MG | ecosystem: Engineered > WWTP > Aerobic digester > Activated sludge | place...
TATAAACGAGCACATGGATGTGGAATGCGCCGGCTCCAGCGCGCGATACGGCGTCGCGCTGGATGCTTCGCTCATCACCGCCATTGACCCGCCCGCCGAGGTGGAGAACGCCCTGGCGGCCATTAACACGGCCTACAACCAGGTGAGCAGCGATATTTCTGTGGCCCAGGCCAGCGCCGACCAGAAAATTGTGCAATCCAAACGCGCGGTGGAGATTGAAACCTTGAAGGCGCAGGCCGAGACCGAGCCGCTTTTGGCTTTGGCTCAACAACTCACCACGTTGCGAAACAGCGGCCCCGATGCGCTGGAAACGTATTTACGGTATGTGCGGCTTGGCTTGTATGCCAACGCCAAGCAAGCCATCACGGAGGTGAAATAATCATGACCGGTTTATTCCAACGACTCTTTGGTGATTTGGGATTTTTGGCGTTTGTCCCCACCGCCTTTGTCATGTTTTTGTTTCTCTCGGTGGCGTGGGGTTTGCTGAAGGGTATCTTCACGCTGCTTGGCTTGTATGTCATCGTGCCAGAGCGCCGGGCTTACGTGTATGTCCTTTTTGGCAAAGTTATTGGGGTGATTGACGAACCCGGGTTGCACTTTTTGCCGCTCAAATTGGGGCTTGCGGCGTTTGTGGTGAACTGGCTGGGCAGCGCCCGCGTGGTTGACCTGCGGCTGGATCAGCAATATCTGCGCAACTCGCCGGTGAACAGCGAAGAAGGCGCGCCGATGGGCATTGGCATTTGGTATGAAATGCGCGTGAACGACCCAGTGGCCTTCCTGTTCAAAAACAGCGACCCGCGCGGCTCTTTGGCGGCCAACGTGAGCAACGCCAGCGTGCGCACGCTGAGCAACATGCCGCTGGCGCAACTGCTGGAAGAACGGCATCGCATGAGCCAGATGGTGCGCGGTGAGGTCACGGCCCACTCGGCAGACTGGGGCTACAAGCTGGGCAGCGTATACATCCGCAAAGTGCAATTCCGCGATGAGGCGATGAAGCGCGGGATTGAGGCCAAAGTGGTCAACCGGCTGCGGCAAGTCACGGCGGCCATCCGCCAGAGCGGCACAAACCAGGTGAACATCATCACCAGCACCGCCGACCGGCAAGCCGCGGTGGAGTTTGGCAAGGCAGCCGCCATTCGCCCGCAAATTGTGGGCGCAACGCTGCAAAAAATCTCGCAAGACGTGGAGGTTTCCAAGACCATGTTTGATGTGCTGGAGACGCAACGCTTGTTGGAGAGCAAGGCTGGCATCACCCTCATCCCCAACGATGGCGGGCTTTTGCCGCAACTTTTAGCAAGCAAATAGTTGCTAGTTATTGGTTGCTGGTTGCTAGTGGATGTTCTACTAGCAACCAGCAACTAGCTACCAGTTACTTCGGAACGATACGGCATAGATGGCTGCGCCCCGTGCCGTGTGACCGAGATGGCCGCCGCCGCGCTGGCAAAACGCGCCGCGTCGCCCAGAGATTTTCCTTCGGCCAACCCAACCGCCAGCCCGCCGGTAAAACAATCACCAGCGGCGGTGGTGTCTACCGCCTGCACCTTTTGCGCGGGCACAAGCTCCTCGCGGGTTCCATCCAACACAAACGCGCCCGCGCTGCCCAGCGTGAGGATGACACTTTTTGCGCCCATTTGGCGCAGGGCTTGCGCGGCGGCGCGGTAGCTTTGCTCGCCCTCCAGCGCAATGCCGGTGATGAACGCGGCCTCGTGCTCGTTTGGCACAATCACATCCACCATGCCCAGCAAATCTGCGCCCAGTTTTTGGGCCGGGGCCGGGTTGAGGATGACCCGCGCGTTCTTTTGTTTTGCCGCGCGGGCGGCGGCGTAAATTGTGTCCAGCGGCGTCTCCAGCGGCATCACCAGCACATCAAAGTTTTCAGTCTGGCTGATGGCATCTGCCACGTGTTTGGCTGTGAGCGCAAAGTTTGCCCCAGACGCAACGGCGATGCTGTTCATGCCCTGCGCGTCAACCTCAATGAGGGCTACGCCGGTCGCGTGGCTGGCATCCACGCTCACAAAGCGCGTGTCAATCCCATCTTTTTGCAAAACATCAAGCAGTTCGCGGCCAAAGGCATCGTTGCCCACGCGGCCAATCATGCTCACCTGCGCGCCCAGCCGGGCCGCCGCCACCGCCTGGTTTGCGCCTTTGCCGCCGGGGAAAGTGGCAAATGTGCCGCCCAGCAAGGTCTCGCCGGGCTTTGGAATTTGCGGCATTCGGACAACAAGGTCCATATTCAAGCTGCCAACTTCGATGATGCGCATGTGAGTTCTCCTGTTTTTGGCGTTTTTGTGTGACCGGATGTATATCTGCAGTCCGACTTCTGAGCGTGCTAAACGCTTATTCCAAACTCGCGTTATTTAACGTGAGTTTTGGATAAAAGTAAGCCTGTCATTCTGAGGAGCGCAGCGGCGCGAAGCAAAGCTGTGCGACCCTTCGGCAAGCTCAGGGCAGGCTGAATCTCTGCGAAATTCTGGCTAAGAAAGAATTAGCCAGAGATTCTTCGCTCCCTTCGGTCGCTCAGAATGACATTTCTTGCCTCATTTTGCTCAACCAAAACTGACGTTATTTAACAACTTCCAACGCCCCGGCCACCTGAAAATAGCCGCGATACGCCCGCGTTTCCTCCAGCCAATACCTCAACTGATCGCTTTGGCCGGCCAACCCTGCCCGCACGGTCTCTACCCGCTGACCAACCCGGGCGGCCATGCGCTCAATCACCTGCGGGTCGTCCAGCGCATCGCCGCGTTTCTGGGCGGTGTTTTTCATCGCCGCAATCTGTTTTGCCACCGCCTCGGGCGCCTCGGATGATTCACCCAGCGCGGTAAGCAGCACCACTTCTTGCGGCTGAGCCACATCCAGCACATGCCGCAACGCCGCGGCATTGGGCGGGGATTCCCAAAACACCAGCACGGGCGCGGGTTGCGCGGTCAGGCGGGTAACCCATTGCCCGCCCTCCATTTTTTTTGCGGGGAGGGGAGCAAGTTCCGCAAACACCTGCACATTTTCTGCGCCGTGGCGGGCAAACACGCCGCGCAGTTCTGCCGCGCGGTCCAACGCCCCGCGCAAATCCACGATGGCGTATTTTGCGCCAATTACGGGCGCGGCGGGTGGGCTGGTTTCCTCGCGCGGCAAAAGCGCCTCCACCCGCGCCTGGGCATTTGTTCGCCCGCGATACGAGTTCATCTCCAGCGTGAATGCCACATCCAGAGCGCCATCTGGCACGGGCTTGCTGCCGCTGCCCCACCAAATGGCACGGCCCATCCGCCCGGCCTCATCGCGCAGAAAAACCGCGCGGTGCGAGCCATCTTTGCCCACTGGCTCGGTGCGGCTCACGCTCAGGTTGCGGCTCATTAAAATGGGGCGGGGGTTGCCCGCGCCAAATGGGGCCAGCCGTTCCAGTTCCGCTGCCAGCGGCATCCAGTTTTCGCTCCAGTCCACCACCGCATCGGCCAAATCTCGCTGGCGGGGCAACACGCCGCCCGCCGTGGCCGCCTCCACCTGTTTGCGCACATGCTGGCCGATGGCATCTCGGAAGGCGGGGATATTTTCGGAGTGGATGCCAAACCCGGCGGCCATCGGATGCCCGCCGCTGGACAAAACCAGCCCGTGCGAATCGGCGATGGCGGCATGGATATCCACGCCTTCCACGCTTCTCGCGCTGCCGCGCCCAACCTCGCCCGCGCGGGCGGCAATCAACATGGCCGGGCGGTTAAAGCGCCGCGCCAACCCAGAGGCCGCGATGCCAATCACGCTGGGGTGCCAATCCTCGCTTTGCAAAATAATCACCGGCTGGCGGATGAGGCTGGGGTTGCGCTCAATCATTCGCGCCGCGTCATCTTCTACCTTGCGCTGGATTATTTTTCGCTCGGCGTTCAGCTCTTCAATGCGGGCGGCCAGCTCGCGGGCCTCGTTGTCATCTTCGGTGATGAGCAGCCGCACGCCCATCTCGGCCTTATCCAACCGGCCAATGGCGTTTAGCCGCGGTCCAATTTGAAAACCAATGTCATCCGTGGTGAGCGTGGATGCCTCCAGCCCGGAGACGCGCATGAGGGCGCGGATGCCCGCGCGGGCAGAGCTGCGCAGTTGCGCCAGCCCGCGCTGGAGCAGGTAGCGCGTGTCTCCGCGCATATACGCCAGATCAGACACAATGCCAAGCGCGACGAGGTCGAGGAGACCCAAGACGGGAGACGGGAGACGGGAGACGGTTGTCTCGTTCGTCATCGGTCTTCCGTCTTCCGTCTGCCCAAGCGCCTCAATCAGCTTATACGCCACGCCCACGCCGGGCAGGTTTGCCAAAGGCGTGCTGGGCGGGAGGCGTTTGGGGTTGATCACGGCCAGCGCGTCTGGCAGGTGGTCGGCCAAATCGTGGTGGTCGGTGATGATGACATCGAACCCCAGCCGCCGCGCAAATTCCACTTCCTCAAAATCGGTCACGCCGCAATCGCAGGTGAGCAGCACTTTTGCGCCTTGCTCGCGGGCTTGCGCCAGGCCGGGTTTGTTCAGCCCATGCGAGTGCGTGGCGCGGTCTGGGATGGAATATGCGGCGTTTGCGCCCGCCGCCCGCAGCCCCAGCAGCAGCACGCTGGTGGCGGTCTGGCCGTCCACGTCAAAATCGCCCCAGATGAGAATTTTTTCGCCGCGGGCGATGGCTTGCCGCAACCGCGCAACCGCTTCGGCCATGCCGGGCAGGTCAAATGGCGAGGTGGGCGTGAAGGCATCGGGGTCAAGAAAACCGCGCGCCTCTTCCAGCGTCTGGTATCCGCGCTGCCAGAGCAAATGCGCAATGAGCGGGTTGCCGCCCAGCGCGGCGGCCAATTGCTGCTCAGTCATGCAAAGAAACAAGAAATAAAGAAGTAAGAAATTTTATGATGCCCATTTTCTTGTTTCTTGTTTTTTGTTTTTTTACCCAATCACCACCAAAATTTGGCCCAGCTCCACCGCCTGGCGCGGGGCCACTTTTATTGAATGAACCGTGCCCGCTTTGGGCGATTTGAGTTCGTTTTCCATTTTCATGGACTCAAGGATAACCACCACCTGGCCCTTTTCCACCACATCGCCTTCGTTGACCGAGACCGCCACAATCAGCCCGGGCATGGGTGATTTGACGGTGATTTCTCCGCTGGCCGGGGCAAAGGCCCCCGCCGCAGATGCGAGGCGGGAGGTGCGCTCATCCACCACGCTGACGGTGTAAAGCACGCCGTCAATCAAAATGCGGTATTCGCCATCCTGCTCTTCTACCAGCGCCTCAAAAGACTGGTTGTCTAAAATGATGGAATACAGCCCAGCCTCATCAATCGCCTTAAAATCCAGCGTGCGGGTTTTGTCATCCAGCGTCACTTCGCCATCGCGGTTCACATCCAATATAAAATTTTGCTCGCCAACAGCGGTGATGTATTTCATGGGTGCGAAGTATACGCGGAAGAGCGGTTTGCGGCGGCGCTTGTCTGTCTTGATACACTTAACAGCATGACGAATATCCGCATCTTGATCGCATCTAACAACGCGCACAAATTGCAAGAGTTTGGTGAGATTACTCAGTTATACGCGCCTGCCGGGTTGCGGGTGGAGCTGGTCACGCCGGAGCAGCTTGGGTTGTCTTTGGACCCGGATGAAACGGCCAGCACGTATATGGGCAACGCCCAAATCAAGGCGCGCGCCTTTCACAACGCCATCAGCCAAAAAGACAACTTGATTGTGCTGGCCGATGACAGCGGGTTGGAGGTGGACGCGCTGGATGGCCGCCCCGGTGTGCTCTCGGCGCGGTATCACAAAAGCGCGCCGCACGGCGATGGCTGCGCTGCGCTCATCCGCGAGCTGGCCGAGATGCCCACCGCCAGCCGAGCCGCGCGGTTTCATGCGGTGATTGTGTTGATTTACCCCGATGGCCGCGAGTTTGCGCTGAACGGCGTGTGCGAAGGGCGCATTGCGCACGAGAAACGCGGCGCGGGCGGCTTTGGTTTTGACCCGGTGTTTTTTGTGGAAGACGACCGGTTTGATGGCACGCGCACCATGTCTGAGTTGACATCCATTGAGAAACACTCGGTCAGCCATCGCGGGCGGGCCATGCAAAAGGTTCTGCAAGAAATTGCAACGCGCCGCGCGTAGGGTGTTTTATTTTTACCACTGGGGCGCCACCACGCACGGCGAGTTGGTGTATACCGGGTAGGGCGATGGCAGGTTGCGTATGCTGGCATTCACCCCGGCGGCTTTTGTTCTGAGCGATGGAAGCTGCTGAAGCCCCGGATAACTTGTTTCCTGCCCGCCCCAGCGAATGAGGAAATACGAAACAAAGTTAAATTTTGTGGATTTGCTGCGCGCGTAATCCACCATTTGCTGCATCTCCTCCTGAGTGATTTCGCGTATGGCAAGCGCGTCATTGCGGAAGGATTGGACATACGTGCCCAGCACCTCTGTCTTTCCCGTTGGGTCGTATTGAGCGTGATCGGCCACGAACTTATCCACCACTTGCTGATATTCGGTCATGGAGGTGCGATACGAGCCGCTGCCATGCACCGGGTAATAATCGAACGAGGCGATATTGGCGATGCCAAGATAAGGAATATATGCCGTGGTAGGGCTGCTGAAGTTCAAGAGCGTGGGGTGAACTGGGTCGTTTTGTTTGATGAGGGTGTGAATGCGTTGAATCTTGGCCGCGTTCACCGAGCTGAAATTTTGGCGTATCTCTGGCTCATCATACAAAAAATAACCCCAAAAAGAAGGATGATTTTTGACCGCGTTGACCCACGCCACCAATTGGGCCTCGGTGGTGGCATCAAACATCTTCTCGGTCACACTTTCCAAATTGGCGATCAACCGAACGCCGGTGGATTGAAACTGGTTCAGGAAGGCTGTGTTTGCAGATGGCAATGGCAGATACGGAAAATATGGCACAAGATTTCCGCCAGATTGCTGAACAATCGAAATAATCTCGGTGGTGGAGTTGGAGCTTGTTTGATTGGCGTAGCCGTTCAGGGCCACAGGGTACTGAGCCACGCAGTCCACCCCGCCGCCGCGCCCTGTATTTGGAAAGAAAAGGCGATGCGCCCCCGGCGGCGCGGATACATCTTGCGCAGATGATGCCGATGCGCGAAAAGGAAAGGCTATTCCCGCGCATAAAACAAGCAAGGCAACGCCTTTTATGGAACAACGATGAAGCATGGTGATCTCCTTGATGCTAAATTTTTTTACTGATAACTTGACAAGACAGATCCCAAGAGTCGCCAGGTTTTGGTTAATCCCGTTGTCTTGCAGGCTATGTAGCCGAAGACACAGGGCGCGTGTCCATGTCGGGATCAAAAAAAAGTGACCCGGATACGGAATCTTTCTTGCGGTCTTATTTGGTTCGTGTCAATCCCTTCCTACAAGGGAAGATATTTCAATTCTATTCCGGCTGTTCGGGGGCTCCCAGGGGTTTTTCATGAAATCGTAATCTGCCTCAAGAAACCAGAATGAGGCAGGCGGCATTTGGCCGCGCGACCTTGGCGCAAAGAAAAATTGCAGCGGAGATAAGTGGGTCGAAAAAACGCCGTTCAGCCCATTTTTTTGAGGGCAAAAATTTTCAACTGCCCAAAATCACGCTGATAAAGTTGTAGAGGAAGTGGATCAGGATGCACACGATGATGGGATAACCGCGCTGGCGCACGGAACCAATCACCAGACCCAAAATGAACACGATGAGCGTAGCCATGCTGAACCCGTATTGGGTGTGAAACAAGGCGAAGAACAACGCGGTGAACAACACGCCAAAACGCGGCTGATACGCCCCGCGAAAAAACAGCTCCTCGCCAATGGCCGCCGTGCCGCCAATGGCAAGCGCGCCCGCCAGCCCGGTGAAGCTGCCCATGAGCGCCTGAGACAACCCGCCCACCTGTTCGCGCCCGCTGGCGTCAATCACGCCCCAAAGCTGGTCTGCGCCAAACGAAACAGCAAACAGCGCAACCGCCAGCCCCACGCCCACGCCAAGCTGTTTGATGGAAGGCGGGGTGAGCGCGAGCCGCTCAACCACATCGCCCCACGAGCGCCGTGTGAGCCAGCCCACCCCAAACAGCGCAGAAAGAGAAAGAATGAGCAGCGGGAAGATAAACACATCCATGTACCCCACGCTAAAACCGCCTTGCTGCCCAATCTGGTCAATCACATCTTTGGTGAACATGCCCTGATTCATCACGCTTTGGCCCAGGTTTGCCCCCAGCGCGGTAAAGGTGAGCGAAAGCGCGGTGGCGTGGGTGATGGAGTCTGGGTTGATGTTAAATACTTTGGCGGCGGCGCGGCGTATGGCTGGCAGAAGCGCCATCAGCCCCAGCAGCGCGCCAGCCGCAATTAAAAAGCCAGATAACCCCCAGTTCACATTTTCCAGAATCCCCGAAGACAGCCCGCCCGCCTGCCCGCTAATCATGTCAAAGTAGCCTGGCATGAGCTTGAGCACGCCAATAAGCATGAACATCGCGGCCATAAAAAGCAGCCCGGCGTTGAGAAGCGCCACATACAAATATGCAAAAACCCGCGCGTTGCTGCGGTTCTCGGCCAGGTTTGCCGCCAAAATGGCAAACACAAATGGCAGCAAAAAAATCAAAGTAAGTAAAGACGATTCCATGCGCGAAGTCTACCCGAACGCACGGGCGATTGAAGTCGCAGGTTGGTGCTGCCCGCGCGTCCGCGCAGGCAGACGCTCAGCCGAAGGCTCGCGAGGCGCGATTTCAATCGCTATGTTGGTTTGGCTTTTGCGTAGCGGGCTTACAATCTTGCGCGTGAATCAAAATCTTTTGCCGCGCATTGCCCGGCTGCTGTGGCCCTACCGCTGGCCCGTGATGGGTGGCGCGGCGTGCCTGGTTGTGGCGCTGGCGATGGAACTCTACCCGCCGCTGGTCTGGCTGCGGGTGGTGGATGTGGAACTGCCCGCGAAAAACATCAACGGGATGGCGTTTTGGCTGGGCACGTATCTTCTCTCGGTCGTCATCGGCCAAATTTTTACCGCCGCCCGCACCCTGCTTTTGGAGATCGCCGGGCAACGCCTGACGCTTGACTTGCGTTTGCATCTCTACTCAAAATTGCAAAACCAATCGGCCGAGTATCTTTCGCGCCAACGCGCCGGCGATTTGATCTCGCGCATCACCTCGGATGTGGAGGCGATTCAGGATTTGCTGATTAACGGCACAGACACCGTGCTGGCCAGCGCCCTGCGGCTGGTGGCGGTCGCGGGCATTCTCATCATCCTTCAACCCACGCTTGGTTTGCTGGTAATTTTGCCCATGTTTGGCGTGGGCTTTTTGCTGGCGCGATACAACGCACGCGTTCGCCCGTTTTACCGCGCGGCCCGCCGCCGTTTGGGAGAATTCACCGCGCGGCTCTCCGAGAACATCACGGGCATGCGGCTGATCCAATCGTTTGCCAGAGAAGATGGCGAATACGGCGTGTTGAAGGGGCTGGGGCAGGCCTTGCTGGGCGAGCAAATTGGGGCAGTGAAGCTGCGCAACAAACGCTTTCCCTTCATCCGGTTTGTGGCCGCGCTGGGGCAATTTCTCATGCTGGCGGGCGGCGTGGCGTTCATCATGATGGGTAAATTTACGCTGGGAGGCTTGCTGGCCTACCGCGGCTACGGGCGCTACTTTTTTGGCCCGGTAGATGACCTGGTGGGTGTGAACGATCTGGTTCAGCGGGCCAGCGCCGCGGGCGCCAGAATTTTTGAAGTCCTTGACGCGCCCATCAGCCTGCGCAACGTGCCAGATGCGCAACCCATCCCGCCCCTGCGCGGCGAAATTGCTTTTGAAAATGTGTCATTTGGCTACGACGAAGGCCACCCCGTTTTACGCGATATTTCGCTGCGCATTTTGCCCGGCCAGCGCGTGGTGATTTTGGGACCAAGCGGCATTGGCAAATCCACTTTGTTGACGCTGGTGGCGCGGTTTTACGACCCCACCTTTGGCCGCGTTTTGGTGGATGGAATTGATGTGCGGCAAATCACCTTGCAATCGTTGCGCTCGCAAATTGGGCAGGTGCAGCAAGACACCTTTTTGTTCAACGCCAGCGTGATGGAGAATGTGCGGTTTGGTCGCCCTTCTGCGACCAAAGCCGAGGTTGAGCAAGCGTGCCGCGTGGCCAACGCGCACGCGTTTATTTGCGACCTGCCAAAAGGTTACGATACGCTGGTGGGCGAGCGCGGCGTAAAACTTTCGGGCGGGCAAAAACAGCGCATTTCAATTGCGCGGGCGGTGCTGGCCAACCCGGCCATGCTTTTGCTGGATGAGCCGACCAGCGCGGTTGAACCCGACTCCGAAGCGGCCATTCTGGAGGCGCTTGAACGCCTCATGCATGGCCGCACCACGCTCATCGTCACGCACCGGCTCTCGCTGGCCCGCTCTGCAGATTGCGTGGTGGTCATGGCCGGTGGCCGCCTGGCCGAGGTGGGTTCGCCGCAAGAGCTGGCGGCCATACCAGGCGGGCGTTTTGCAGGGATGATGACGTAGAGCCTAAAGGTCTTGCCTGAGAGTACTCAGGGCGAGATTTTTAGGCCGTGTCGGTCCAAAATCTGTTAGCATCTAAACACGAATGCTGGATGAATTTTTGGACACGCGGCTGGCGCAAATTGACGACCTTTCGGAGTTGAAAGTGACGTTGGTGGCGCTGCGCCTGCTGGAACGCAAACAAAGCGATGTGCCGTTCATCACGACGAAGGAGCTTGAGGCGCACCCCGCCTTGCGCGAAGGGCTGGGCGCGTTGCTGCATTTGCGGCTGGAGACGGCCCTGCGCAGCGCGGTGGCGCGCGGAACGCTTCTCGTGGCGGCCACATCGCCCAATGCCGCGCCGCGCTATTTTGCCAATACGCCCGCCGCCCGCGCCCTGATTGAAAACCTGGAAAGCGCGATGGCTGGCGCGCACGACCAAAAACGAGACGAGCAAGGCGAATTTTCGAGCGCGCGAGATGCCATCACCCGCGAGATGGCGCGGCTGGAGAGCGTGGAAATTTACCCCGCCGCGCCCGGCGATGACGCGCTGATTGGCGAGTGGCTGGGGCGTGGCTACGCGCCGGATGAAATTCTGGAGGGCCTTCGCGCGGCGTTGCGCTTGCCCCGCGCGGGCGGGTCGCCGCGCTCGCTGGCCTCGTGCGCAAAAGCCGTGGAAAAACTTGCGCCGCACACTCCATCGGCCTATTACCGCGTGGTGATTGCCAGAACCGAACGGCCCGGCGACGCGATTGTGAACCTGCGCGAGAGGTTGCGCCGCGCCCCAACCGCGCAGGAATTTAACGCGGTGATGGCGGCGGTGGGCGTATTTGGTGTTCAGGCCGTGTTGCGCGGGCTGAAGATGGTGAGCCAAAACGGCGCGGTGAACGTGGATGCGCTGATGCCTTTGCTGGCAGAAAGTGAGGAAGCCGCGCTGGAGCTGGCCCGCAAAGAAACGCAAACTCAGGATGTGATTTTGCAAGACATGCTGGCGCTTTACGAGGACAGCCTGGGGTTGCCGCCCACCGGTCTTGTGGCGGATGAGATTCGGGATTTGCTGAACGATCAGAAAGACCCGCAGGTGTGGCGCGGCGCGTTTGCGTACGCCATCGGCCAGGGCAAAAAAAGCTGGGCGTATGTGCGCAAGATCATTCGCAACCCATCGCCCAATTTGTTTGTGCCAGAGCCAGCCAGCGAGACCGCGCGGTTCGCTTTTGACGAATACAAACGCAGGGTGGGGCGGCTGGACCCGGCCATCGCAAACGACATCAACCAAATTGCGGCGCGGGTTGGCGAACAAGCCCGCTGGACGCAGGCGATGGACAAGGCCGCCGCCGCGAATGCGCTAAACTGGAATTACATCAAAGCGGTTTTGGTAAACGAGCTGAACGCAAAACAAGTTAAACAGGATGGCACGCATGGCAAGCCAAAAGCAAACTCAACCGGAACGCGCAAACGCGTCACCCGCCGACCCCAGGTCCAATACTCCGACGCGGATCGGGAAGCCGCTAGAGAACGCGCTCGCAAACAGATCGAAGAGCGCGAGAAGCAAAAATCAAGCGTCAAGTGAGGCGGCTGAGGCGGCGTTGTCTGTCATCGCCGACAAACCCATCCCCCCGCGCGATGGCGGCGAGCCGTGCGATTACTGCAAAAACCTGCGCTATGTGATTGGCGCAAACGGCCAGATGACGCCCTGCCCAAAGTGCGGCGCGCCCAGGCAATGGAAGGTGGACGCGCTCAAGGCGTATTCCTCGCTCAGCGGGGCGGCCATCGGCCAAACGTTGTTTAACTTTAAGACGACGTTCAAAGGGGCGAAGGATGACGGGCTGGTGAACTGCTTGCAAGCCGCCGAGGATTTTGCCGAGCATCCCGATGGCCGCTGGCTGGTGATGTGGGGCGAGCGCGGGAGCGGAAAATCGCATTTGTGCGCGGCGGTGGCAAACCACCTGATTAGCGCGGGCACGCCAGCGCTGTTTATCACCGCGCCAGATTTGATGGCCGCCCTGAAAGAGGCGATGGATTTGCAGACCAACACCGAGCAGGAGAGTTACTCTGGCCGGTTGAAGATGATGAAGAACGCGCCGGTGCTGATTTTAGATGACCTGGGCGCGGAGAGCGGGTCGGCATGGAGCGATGGCGTGATTTTTGAGGTGATTGATTTTCGGTATCGCAACCGGCTGCCCACCATGATCGCCACCAATGTGCCGCTGGAAGAATTTGACCCCCGCGTGGCCTCGCGGATGCAGGATGCGGCGTTTGTGACCGTGGTGGAAAATGCCGCGCCAGACTTTAGGCGCAGACCGGTTGGGGAGAGGTAGGCCTTTTAGCCCGTTTGGTTTTGCGATGCCACCCAAGCCACGTGTCGCGCATGGGCTAATTGCCAAAGCGCGCTAATCTCGGCATCGCTAAGCCGCAGGCCAAACATGTCTTTCAGGGTGATGGCGTACTCGGCGGGCGTGGCAATCACGCGTTCGCGCTCGCCCTCGGCGGTCAGCGTTTTCATCACCAGCCCGCGCAAAGACACAACGCCATGCTTTGTTTGGCGGTAGCACACCGTCTGCCGCACAAATCCCGATTCCGATGAGGTTTGCAAATGGCGGCAACGCGGCGCAAATTCGCTCATTTCGCGTTCGCGCAAAGTAAAGTCAAACCCCGGCCCTTGCCCCGCGTGATTGACAAACCACCAGCGCTCGCCCTCTTTGCGCAACGCAAAACGGAAGAAATCTTGTTTGTATTCGCCCACTTCCAGCGGGATGGGTTCTCGCAGGCCGTTGCCAAAGCCCACATCTGCCAAATACGGCCGGTCAAGGTTTACTTTTAAGATGAGGTGATCGTGTTCATCGCCCGTGCTGGTGTCTGCGCGGCCAACCGCGCTGCCCAGCAGGCGCACATCAAACCCAATTTGGCGCAACGCCCGCGCAAACAGGCCGTTCATCTCGTAGCACCATCCGCCGCGCCCGCGATTCACAAGTTTGTCAAAAATCGCATCTTCATCCAGCGTGAGGGCGCGGCCAAGATGAATGTCTAAATTTTCGTAGGAGATGGCGCGCAGATGCGCTTTGTGCAACGCGCGGAGCGTGGGCAAATCCGGGGCCACATCACCCAAAAAACCAATGCGGGCGATGTATGAGGAAAGCAAAGAGGGCATTTGGTAAATGCAAGATGAGAAATGCAAAAGGCAAAAATTTTGCATTTCTCATCTTGCATTTTTCATTGCGAACTAGCCGCCACCCGCCGGGCCGCCCAGGCCGCCCTCGGTCAGCTTGTAAAGATCAAGCGCGGCGTCCACCTCGGCCAAAGTGAGCGGAGAGCCGTCAACCTTCTTGAGTGTGCCCGCGTTGATGCTCTCGGCGGCCACATCGCGGATGGTCATGTTGCGCTTCATGGCTTCCTTCACCAGCGTGGAGCCAGCCATGTAGCCAATCACCGGGTTGAGCGCGGTGACGACGATGGCGTTCTTGGCCAGCCAGCCCTTGGCCTTCTCTGGCTGGGCGGTGATGCCCACCAGGCAGAATGTGTTAAAGGCGTTGAGCGAGCCAATGGTCACATGCACCATCTCATTCAGGTTGTGGGCGATGATTGGCATCATCACGTTTAACTCAAGCTGGCCTGCTTGTGCGGCCAGCGCCACCGCGTGGTCGTTGCCCTGCACGTGGAACATGGTCATGTCCAGCATTTCGGCCATCACGGGGTTAACCTTGCCCGGCATGATGGACGAACCCGGCTGAACCGCGGGCAGCCGAATCTCATCCAGCCCGGTGGTGGGGCCGCTGCTCAGCAGGCGGATGTCGTTCGCCACGCGCACAAGCGTGATCGCCATCGTGCGCATCGCCGCGCTAAAGTGCGCCGCATCAGCCATGCTCTGCATCCCCTCGAACAGGTTGTCGCTGTCATTCAGCGGCTGGCCCAACAGGCGGCTCATCACTTTGACCATGTTCTTGTGATAATCCGGGTGCGCGTTCAGGCCGGTGCCGGTGGCCGTGCCGCCAATGGGCATGCGGCGCAGTTGGTCGGCGGCGGCGTTGATGCGCTCCAGGTCGCGCTCCAGGGCGCGGGCGTAACCGCCAAATTCCTGCCCAAGCCGAACCGGAACCGCATCTTGCAAGTGGGTGCGCCCGCTTTTAACGATGGGGTCAAATTCCTTGGCCTTGGCGTTCAGGGTGTCAATCACCCCTTGCACGGCGGCCTGCAATTCTGGCAAGCGCCACAACACGCCCAAGCGGATGGCTGTTGGGGTGGTGTCGTTTGTGCTTTGGGCCATGTTCACGTGGTCATTTGCGCCCACCGGTTTCTTCTCTTTGCTCAGAAGTGGGAAGCCCAAAATCTCGTTGGCGCGGTTGGCCAGCACCTCGTTGGTGTTCATGTTGTGGCTGGTGCCCGCGCCAGCCTGGAACGGATCCACCACCCACTGGTCGGCCAACGCGCCCGCCATGCACTCATCCGCCGCCTGAATGATGGCTGCGGCCAATTCTGGCTTGAGCAGGCCAAGGTCGCGGTTTACTTCTGCCGCTGCCCGCTTGATGAGCAACATGCTGTATACAAAAGCGCGGTAAGGCGCGCGCCCGCTGATGGGAAAGTTAATGACGGCGCGCTGGGTTTGCGCGGCGTAATAGGCGTTGGCAGGCACCTGCACTTCGCCCAATGAGTCTTTTTCAATACGGTATTCCATGAGTCGTAAATCTCCTGATTTTTAGAATTGCAGTTTGCAACAAACGCCCCAAGCTTACCCGAAATTTGATTCTCGCGCATCATCCAGTCAGACAGGATGCCGCCAAAATCCCAGGCTTATGAATATCCGGGCATGGCTTACAATTTGCAGCCATATGCAAATATTTCCATCTGCACAACTTGTTGCGCGGCCCGCTGCGCTTATCCGCGACATGGCCTCGTTTATCCGCCATCCGCGCGTCTACCAGGGTGATGAGAACACGCTTGGCGCCGGACAGCGCACGGTGCGCACCCTGCGGGCGTGGGCGTTGCTGTTCTCGCTGCTCCTGCCATTTATGTGCGCCATCGGTTTGGTGATGGCAGCCTTTAGCGCGGTGGTTCAGCGCGTGACCGGGAACGCCCCCGGCGAGTTTGATGCCCAGAATGTGCTGACAGATTTGATGACGTTTGGCAGCCCGTTGCTGGTCTTGTTTTTGGCGGTGATTCAAGCCCCGCTGCTGGAAGAAACGGCCTTCCGTTTGTGGCTCAAGCCTACCCGCCGCAACCTGAGCGTTGGTTTGGGGGCTTTCGCGTTCTTCGTGTTTACCTTTGTGCGCGATTTGTTCACCACCCAGCGCGGCGGAGGAGAGGCCGCCATATCGGCCAAATCGGCGCTGCTCGCTCTTGGCATGGCGATTGCCTTTATCGCAGTTGCGGCCCTCATTTTGTGGTTTGTTTTCTCTGGCAAACGGCTAACATGGGTTCAGAATTTTTATCAGCGCCATTTTTGGCTGCCATATGTGGCCTCGTCGCTCATTTTTGGCGGGATTCACATCACCAATTACACCAACCAGGTGTTTTGGCTGGCCGCGCCGATTTTGGTTTTTCCGCAGACTTTGCTGGGGTTTGGGCTGGGCTATGTGCGCACCCGCTTTGGTTTTGGTTATGGCATTTTGATGCACATGCTGCACAACGGCTTGATGCTGGTCCCCGGCGTGCTATCTTTGCAAATGGCTAAGACAGCAACGCCCGCGCCAGCGCAAGGCGCGCTGGGCATCATCCTCACCGCGTTTCTGGTGGCGTATTGCGGCCTTCTGTTCTTGTTCGTGGCCTTTAACGCCATTTGGTCTGTGGCCGAACTTAGAAACAAAAACGCATCGGGCGCATCGGCCCCCGTTTAACTATGAAACGCCAATCAACGCCAACGGAGCGCATCGTAAACACAATCATCCGCCGGCTTGGGCTGATGGCATTTGCGGCGGGCGCGGGGTTGGGCGGCCTGATTTTGTTGTTGCTCGGGCGCGAGTTCATCGCCCTGCATTGCACGTTGACCATTGCGCTGGGCGTGATGGCGGGCGTGTTGGTCGCCAACGCCACCATCCCGCGCGATGCCAGTAGCTGGCGCAAGGCCGGGACGAGCGGCGGTTTATTTGCCGCGCTGGGGTTTGCCTTGCCGTTCACGCTCATCGCCATCGCCAACTTCCTCAGCCTGAACGAGGCCAGCGCGAAGCAACTGCTGAACGTCATGACCCCCGACCAAATTGCGCAGGCCAAAAGCATGTTGATTGATCCCACCCTCAACCCGCTGGAATACTTTCGCGGGCAGTTTGTGAGCTACATTTTTGGCTACCCGCTGGTGGGCGCGTGTGTGGGATGGCTGGCTGGGATGATTGGCGGCGCGCTGGCCCGGAGGCGTCTTGGCAACTGAGGTTTTCTTTCGCCATCCCGAATTTACCGGGACGATATTTTTTGACCAGGCAAAACTGGGGCTTGTGGCCGATGAGATCACGCCGTTCACAATTTCCATCACCCGCAACGCCCCAGACGCGGCGCGGCGCGATGCCGGCCGCGCGGTGGGTTACGAGGGCGAGGCAAAAAAGATCATTGGGATGCACGGCCTAAAGCCCGATGACACCGCCGCGCGCGGTTTTGAGATGACCGTGTTCCGCGTGGATGAGGACCTGCGCGAGCGCGGCCTGCACGCAGAGGCTTTTGCGGCGCTGGAACGCTGGCTTTTGCGGCGCGGCTGGCGCGGCAACATCGTCAAACGCCTCAAATATCAAGATGCGATTTTGGTCATTCCCATCCGCACGTTTTGGCACGAGCTTGGTTTTGAGCTTGTGCCCTGGTCGCCGCAATGGGATGAGCACGTGGTGAAGAAATGGCGCTGATCAATTACGAATTACGAATTACGAATTGGTTTACTTTTCATTGGTAATTATTAATTGGTAATTCGTAATTCACTCTGTTTCTTCTGCTTTTTGGCGCAGGCCATCCGCGTCCAGAACAACAATGCGCCCGCGCTCCATCTGAATTAACCCCAAACCCTCAAAGGTGCGCAGCGTTCGCGCCACCATCTCGCGCACGGTGCCAAGCTGGGTTGCCATGTCGGCCTGAGTGAGCGGCGGCACCTCCTCGCCCTCGCCCACGCTGGTGGCACGGGCCAGCAACAACTTCGCCAGCCGCCCTTGCACCGTGTGCAGCGCCAGGTCTTCAATCAGGTTCACCATTTTGCGATGGTTGCGGGCCAGGTTTGCCAGCAGCATCATGGCCAGGCGCGGCTCGCGCAGCAAACACTCGCGCAATTCCTTCACCGGCAGGGCAAACACCTCGGCCTCGGTCAGGGTTTGCACGGTGGCCGGGCATTTGCCGCCATCCACCACCGGCACCACGTTGATGTGGTCGCCCGGCCCGGCCACGTGAATTACTTGCTCGCGGCCCGCTGGCGTGGAGCGCAAAATTTTCACCCGCCCGTGAACGACGATGAACATCGCCTGCGCCGGTTCGCCCTCCAGTTGCAAGATGGCTCCCGGCCCGCGCCGCATCAATACTGCAATCTCGGCCACGCCGCGCAGGGCGCCCTCCGGCAAATCGGAGCGGGCGGCCATGGGCTGCATGGCTTGCATGGCGCGGGCGATGGAATCCCGGTCGGGTGTGACAAAAGTCATAGCCAAAATTTTGTTTGCGGCGTAGTCTGCATGCGTGTCAAGCGTGTTCTCGTCTGTTCGTCCGCAAACACAAGCATTCATTTTGCCACGAATTGACGCCGCCCGCTGCACGGCTTGCGGTTGGTGTGTTTTGTTGTGCCCCACTCACGCGGTGGAGCTGGTGAACGCCTGCGCGGAAATCACCCATCCAGCCGATTGCAGCTTTTGTGATGTTTGCGAAACATATTGCCCGGAAGAGGCCATTCAACGCCCGTTTAGGGTGGAATTTGGCGAAAGTTCCGCCTAGTTGCACATGCACACGTTGCATTTTATTGATTAGTTCTTGTTTTTAATCCCATCTAAACCGAGGAGAAAACCACCCATGAGAAACAACCGAATTCTTAAACTTAGTTTTGGCGTGGCGGCCTGTTTGTTGCTTGCCGCTTGCGTATCGCCATTTGACCCATCGGTCATTGGCAAACCGGTGCGCCCAACCTCGGCGTCATCTGCCGCAAGCGCCCCAGCCGCGGTCAAAGTGGCGCAAGCGGCAACCACCGCGCCAACTGCGCCAACCACGGCCGCAGCCGCGCCCCCAACTTCGTCGGTCGCGACCACATCCACCACAAAGATAGAAGGCCCGGTGCTGGGCACGCTGGAAGTGAAAGGCATTGACATTGGATTTACGCCGAACAACCTGACCGTTGATGCGCCAGGCCACTACACGATCAAGTTCATCAACACGGGTTCCATCATGCACGACCTCACGTTGCCAGATGGCACCAAGCTGGTGGCAAACGCGGGTGAGACAAAGACAGCCGATGTGATGGTGCCCGCTGGCGGCATCACCTTTATCTGCTCCATCCCAGGCCACAAAGACGCGGGCATGATTGGCACCATTGCGGTGAAGGGCAGCACGGTTGGCGCCAACGAGGGCGGAGATCACGGCGGCCCGGCGGTTGCGCTGGATGTGAAACCTGACGCCAACGCGCCCGCCTACACGCTGCACGATCCCGCCGCGCCTGTCGCTTTGTCTGGCACAGTTCATGATGTTGACCTTGTCATTGAAGAAAAACTGATGACGGTGGCGAAGGGCTTTGTGCAAAAAGTGTGGACGTTTGGGGGCACAGTCCCCGGCCCGGTTTTGCGCGTAAAAGTGGGTGACACCGTTCGTATTCATTTGAAGAACCCCAAGACCAGCCAGTTGCCGCACTCGGTAGATTTTCACTCCAGCATGGTGGCGTGGAACGATGAGATGACCTCCATCAACCCCGGCGAGGAAAAACTGTACGAATACAAAGCGGAATTTGCCGGGGTATGGATGTATCACTGCGGCACCGCGCCCGCCCTGCATCACATCGCCAACGGCATGTATGGCATGATGATTGTTGAGCCAAAGGAAGGTTTGCCGCCGGTGGACAAAGAGTTCACCATTGTGCAGAGCGAATACTATCTTGGGCCGCAGGGCGAACCCGCCAGCCTGACCAAGGCCAACTCTGCCACGCCCGCCCCAGATTACGTGGTGTTCAACGGCATCGCCGATCAATACAAAGACAACCCAATTCAAGTGAACACCGGCAAGCGGGTGCGCGCGTTTGTGTTAAACGCTGGCCCCAGCGTAGACAGCTCGTTCCACATCGTTGGCACAATTTTTGACACGGTGGTGAAGGAAGGCGTGAAGCTCACGCCCGATAACCCCGGCCATTACGGCTCACAGGCGGTGGACCTTGCGCCTGCGCAGGGGGCATACGTGGAGTTCGTCCTGGCCGAGGATGGCCTGTATCCCATCGTCACCCACGCCTTTAACTTTGTCGGTCGCGGCGCGCTTGGTTTGTTCAAAGCGGGCGATGGCGACCCGAAGAAATAGTTGGAGATTGAGAAGTCGGACTTCTCGCAGAAGTCCGACTTCTTGTTGTTTATGCGTCTCATCAAATCTCTTGCGCTGATGGCCCTTCTGCTGGCCGGGTGTTCCGCGCCCCGCCTGCGCGGGGGCGTGTTCAGCCCGCCCGCGCAAGCCGCAGATTTTGCCCTGCCAAATGTGGCCAATGGCGAAAAAGTGGTGTTGTCATCGTTGCGCGGGAATGCGGTGATGATTTACTTTGGCTACACCACCTGCCCAGATATTTGCCCAATGACGCTCTCTACGTTGGCGCGGGCGAAGAAAATGCTGGGCAGCGATGCGGACAAAATGAAAGTGATATTTGTGAGCGTGGACCCCGACCGGGACACGCCCGACAAACTGCGCGATTACGTTCGCGCCTTTGACCAAAACTTTATCGCCCTGCGCGGGAGCGAGGACGACTTGTTGCCCATTCTGACCGATTACCAGGTGGTGGTGAAGAAAAATCCGCAACCCGGCTCGGCCATTGGCTATTCCATTGATCACACCGCGTTTGTGTTTGTGGTTGACCCGGCGGGCAAGCTGCGCGAGGTCATCTCTACCAACGCCACCGCAGATGATGTGGCGAATGATGTGCGGGTGTTGTTGCGATGAAATCCAGCGCCCTGGTCGCTAAGGCATCACCGTGAAAAAACTTTTGTTGTTGGCTGGCCTGTTTTTGCTGATGGCGCTCGCGGCGGGGTTGGCGCTTTTGCAGCCGCCAGACCCATCTGCCCGCATGGCGGTCTTTATCATTCCCGAAGGCGCAGCGGCGCGGGAATCACGCGGGTTCCCGGCGGCCAATTTGCCCAAGGCCATCACGCTCACACTGGGCGCAATGGACACGCTGAGCATTCGCAACGAAGATGGCTTTGTGGCGCGGGTGGGGCCGTTCAAGCTGGAGCCGGGGCAATCCTTCACCCAGCAATACGACCGCCCCGGGACGTATGAGTTGATCTGCACCACGATTTATCACGTGGAAAATATGCAAATTACCGTGATTGAAAACCCAGACCCGTTAAAAAGATTTTTGGCCGGGTTACAAAAATGAGAAAGGAGAAAACAAGAAACGAGAAATGACACGGCTACATTTCTTATTTCTGAATTTCACATTCTGAATTCCATGCATCAACAAACATCCACGCACATCCCCTTTCTGCCGCCGCTGGCGATGCGGCTGGCGCTTGTCATTGGCTTGCTGGTCACGCTCACGCTTGCCATTTGGGCCGGGTTGTTGCGCATGGGCTGGGCGCTGCCTGCGCTCTCCTCAGATATGGTGATGGGTCACGGCTCGTTGATGATTGCGGGTGTGGCGGGCACGCTGATTGCCCTGGAACGCGCGGTGGCTTTGCAGCGGCGCTGGGTCTTTCTCGCGCCAGCGCTGTCTGCGGCGGGGGCCATTTTGCTCATGCTGGGTGCGCCCGCTTTTCTCAGCGCCATCCTTTTTTTTATGGGAAGCGCGGTTTACGTGGCCGCCTCTGCGCTCATGGTCAAGCTGGTGCCAGACCGATACGTGCAGGTGATGGGTCTTGGCGCGGTTTGTTTGCTCATTGGCAACGCGCTCCGGCTGGTTAATTTGCCGGTGCTGGTCTCGGTCGCGTGGTGGATGACATTTTTGATCCTCACGGTTGCGGGCGAGCGGCTGGAGCTTGGGCGTTTGGCAAAGCTGCCCCATGTGGCCGACGCGCTCTTTTGGGTTCCCATCGGCCTGCTTGGGTTGGGGTGCGTTTTGTCTTTGTTTGCGCATGATGCTGGCGCGCGGGCGCTGGGCGCGGGCGAGTTGGTACTCGCGGCGTGGCTGCTGCGTTTTGACATCGCCCGCAAAACAATTCGGCGCGATGGCACGCCCCGCTTCAGCGCCATCAGCCTGATGACCGGGTATGTGTGGCTGGGCGTGAGCGGGATTTTGCAAATGGCGGGCGGCGGCGCGTTATCTGGTTTGTTGTACGATGCCCAGCTTCACGCCCTGTTTGTGGGCTTTTTGTTCAGCATGATCTTCGGCCACGCGCCCATCATTGCGCCCACGCTGGCGGGCGTTTGGGTGAGCAATGTGCGGCGGTTGTATGTTCCGCTGGGGTTGCTGCACTTCTCGCTGGTTTTGCGGGTGATGGGCGACCTGCTGCCCGATGGCCTCTTGCGCCAATGGGGCGGCATGCTCAACGCGGTTGCCCTCTTGCTGTTTTTGGTTTTGTTTGTGGCGAGCCGGAACAAAAAATGAGAAGCCGGAGCCAACCTCGGCTTCTCATCATCCAGCGTCTTGTTGCCTGGTTACCGCGCCAGCCCGGCCATGTTTTGTTTAATGGCATCCAGCAACACGCCCGAATCTCCGCCAATGCCCACAAACGTGAACCCCTCGGCGGCCCGCGCTTTGGCCTGTTCCCCGTTGGGGCACAAAATACCCAGCGGGATGCCGCGCTTTTTGCACCCGGCCTTGATGCGCTCCACCGCGCCTAGAAACGCGGGCGCATCGCTCCAGTAGCTAGGCGGCAAACCCACCGCCAAATGCAAATCGTTGGGGCCAATAAACGCCATATCCACGCCCGGCACATCCAGAATCGCGTCCAGATTTTGCAGCGCCTCGGCGGTCTCAATTTGAATGCCCACCAGAATTTGCGCGTTGCCCCGGGCGTTGTATTCGGCGCGGTCTGCCCCAAACCCAAGATGGGGCATCACGCCGCCGCTGCCCCGTATCCCATCCGGCGGAAAACGCGAAAACCGCACCACATCCGCCGCCTCTTGGGCCGTGTTCACCATTGGGATGATTACGCCGTGCGCGCCGGAATCCAGCGCGCGCTTGATTTGGTCAATGGTTCCGGCGGTGGGGCGCACCAGCGGCGTGCATTTGCCCGCGCTTATATCGCTGATCGCCACGCACATTTGCGAGGCGGTCATGGGGTCGGTGGGTGTGTGCTCAAGATCAACCAGCAGCCAATCCAGCAACCCTTGCGCCGCCAGCAGCCGCGAGATTGTCCAACTGCCAAGCTGCATCCATAAGCCATAGGCCGGTTTATTTGCGCGAAGAAGATCAAGGGTGTGATTGGTTTTCATCCGTCAATTGTGCCATCAAAACAGCGAAAAAGCCAAGCCGTTAGAGAAATTTGGCACACACTTCTGAAATTTGTTTTTTTCCCTTGACACTTTCACAGACGTGAATAGAATCCGCCGAATTCTTTTTGCGTCATCTAAACCCATCTTGACCCATCTTTAATCCTCAAGGGAGGTGTAGCCCCCCAATACCAATTTTCTACCCCCCGTATCCCAGCGCCTGAACCGCACGTTTTAAATCTATTTCATTTTTGGGAGAAATTATCATGGCTCAGACAACAACTGTTCACGTTGAGCAGGCAGAACAGGGTATCGGTCGGATTATCTTCGCGTCCGCTGCCGGGACGATGATTGAGTGGTATGACTTTTATATTTTCGGCAGCCTGGCCGGCGTAATTGCCAGCAAGTTTTACACCACCGGCACACCGCTGGGCGATCTCATCGCGTGGCTGGCCGCCTTTGCCGTTGGCTTTATTGTGCGCCCGTTTGGCGCGCTGGTGTTCGGGCGCGTGGGCGACCTGATTGGCCGCAAATACACCTTCCTCGTCACCATGTCGCTCATGGGTGTTTGCACCTTCCTCATTGGCCTCATGCCCACCAAAGCCCAGATTGGCGATTTGGCGGGCATTTTGCTGATTGGCCTGCGCATTTTGCAAGGTCTGGCGCTGGGCGGCGAGTATGGCGGCGCGGCAACCTATGTGGCCGAGCACGCCCCAAATGGCAAGCGCGGTTATTACACAAGCTGGATTCAAATCACCGCCACCGCTGGCTTCTTCATCTCGCTCATCGTCATCCTGGTCACCCGCTCCGTCACCGGCGAAGATTTTTTTGGCGGCAAGGGCGCGTTTGCCAACGATTACTGGCAAGGCTGGCGCATCCCGTTTGTGTTGTCGGCGGCGCTGGTCGCCATTTCGCTCTGGATTCGCATCTCGCTCCGCGAATCGCCGCTGTTTGCCAAGCTCAAGCACGCGGGCAAAACCTCCGTCAACCCGCTCAAAGAGAGCTTTGGCAACTGGTTTAACCTGAAGTATGTTTTGCTGGCGCTATTTGGCGCAACCATGGGCCAGGGCGTGGTTTGGTACACCGGCCAGTTCTACGCGCTCACCATTTTGCAAAGCGTGATGAAATTGCCGCTGGTGGACTCCAACCTCGTGGTGGGTATTCCCTTGCTGATTGCCGCCCCGCTGTTTGTGGTCGTCGGTGGCCTCTCGGACAAATACGGGCGCAAACCCTTCATGATGGCGGGCATGTTGCTGGGCGCGCTCACCTATTACCCGCTTTACCAGTTCATGTACCAGTTCCGCTTTGATGGCGGCAACTACCAGCCGTTCATTCTGGCCGCCTGCGTGTTCATCCAGCTCGTTTACGTGACGATGGTTTACGGACCCATTGCGGCCTTCCTGGTGGAGTTATTCCCCACTAAGATTCGTTACACCTCCATGTCTTTGCCGTATCATATTGGCAATGGCATTTTTGGCGGTTTGGTGCCGCTCATTGGCCTGAGTTTGATTCAAGCCACTGGCAACAACCTGGCCGGGCTGTTTTACCCAATCAGTATCGCCGCCATTTGCTTTGTCGTCGGCATGATCTTCATCAAAGAGACCAAAGACATAGACATCGCGCACAACGATCCCAAGTGATGAACGTGCGCAAGGAGCAAAACCATGTATAAAAAAATACTAGTCCCGCTGGATGGCTCTGCGGCCTCCGAGACGGCGCTTCCTCATGCGCAGGCGCTGGCAAAACAGTTTGGCGCAGAACTGGAACTCATCTCGGTGGTGGTTCCCACCATGATGGGCGACCCATCCATGAGCAACATGATTGAGAAGGAGGAGGTGAATGAGGAAACCACGTATTTGGATGGCAAGGTTGCCGAGCTAAACAAGGCTGGCTACACGGCCAGCGCCAAAGTGACCGAGGGCCTCATCACCGATGCAATTTTGCACGCCCAGGTGAACGAGGGCGTTGACCTGATTGTGATGGCGACGCATGGCCGCACCGGGTTAAAGCACCTTTTGCTGGGCAGCGTGGCCGAAAGCGTGGTGCGCACCGCGCGCGTCCCAGTCATGCTCATTCGCATTGTGTAACTGGATTTACGCGAAGAATCCATTAAACGCGCGGAGTGGTGCGCTGGGGGCGAGGCATGCCTCGCCCCTACGATTAAACCTTCGGTTTAGTTCATCATTTTCACGAAACCAACCCCGTTTTGCGCAACTCGCGTTAAATAAAATTTTTGCTGCAGACCAAATGATTTTTGGCGAAACAAATCCTGTTCACACCAGCCGGCACCGCGCCAGCAACGCCGCGTCACTCAAAACAGCAGATGGCTCCCCATCCGCCACGATCTGCCCCTCTGCCATGACCACCGCGCGGTTGGCGTAGGTTCGCGCCAAATCCAAATCGTGGGTGGCGAACACCAGCGCCTCAAAGCCCTCGCGGGTGGTCAGCTCATCCATCAACCGCAAGATGTTGGCGCTGTCCTGCCCGGCGGTTGGCTCATCCAGCGCCATCACCCGCCCGGTGATGCCCGGCACGCGCATGGCCAGCACGCACGCCACGCTCACCCGCTTTTGCTGCCCGTGGCTTAGCGCAAACGGCGAGTCATCCAGCCGGTCGGCCAGCCCCACCACCTGCGCCGCGTGCAAAACATTTTTTTCAACCACATCTGCGGGCAGCCCCAGGTTTTTTGGGCCAAACGCCAGCTCTTCGCGCAGCGTGGGCGCAAACAACATGGCGCCCGGGTTCTGAAAAACATAGCCCACCCGCCGCGCCATTTGGGCAATGGTCATGCCCGCCGTGTTCTCATCCCCCAGAAAAACCGCGCCGCTGGCTGGCCGGTGCAAGCCGATGAAGTGGCGGCACAAAGTGCTTTTGCCCGCGCCATTTGCGCCCAGCAGCGCAATCACATCGCCCGCGCGAATGTGCAAATTGATATTGCGCAGGGTGGGCGCGGCGTTGGGGTGGGCAAAGGTCACATCGCGCAGGTCCAGCAAAATTTTGGCGTTTGGGTTGGCTGGGGCGATGGCTCTGCGGGCGGGCGACGGCCCGCGCGGGAAGCCAGCCGCATCGCCATCATAGGCCACCGCGCCATCGGCCAGCACAATGCAATGCTGGGGGTTTGCGGCCAGCACAACCTCGTGCCGATGTTCGACGACCACAACCGCCACGCCCTCATCTGCCAACGCGCGAAACGCCTGCATGGCCTCGCGGGCGCTGGCCGGGTCCAGCGAGGCCAGCGGTTCATCCAGCAACACGGCGCGGGGGTTCATCGCCATCACCCCGGCAATCGCCACTTTTTGTTTTTCGCCGCCGCTGAGCGAGAACGTTTTGCGCTCCAGCACATGCGCAATGTTCAGGCGCTGGGCGGCGGCGGTGGCGCGGGCGATGATTTCTTCGCGGGGCAGGCCAATGTTCTCCAGCCCAAACGCGATGTCATCCATCACCTGGGTAGAGACCAGTTGCCGCTCTGGGTCTTGCATGACCGTGCCCACCAGCCGCGAGATTTGCGCCAGGCTGAGCCGCGCGGCATCGCGGCCTTCCATCCACACGCTGCCAGATAGTTTGCCCGCGTTATACCGGCGCGGAATAAGGCCATTCACGCAGCGGATGAGCGTGGATTTTCCGCTGCCGCTTTGCCCGGCGATGAAGGTCATCTCGCCCTCGCGCAATTCCACATCCGCATTTTTTAGGGCGGGCTGTTTTGCGCCAGAATAGGTGTAGGTGATGTCTCGAACGGAGATAGACATGAACGGAGTTAAAAGTTAAATCTTAAAAAACGTGAACGCGGCGCAAGCGGCCAGAAACAAAACACTGAGCGCAATCAGCGCGATGTCTTTGGGCGCAAAATGCAGCTTGCGCAGCCAGGTGCGATGCGGCGCCGCGCCAAAGCTGCGCATGTCAATCGCGTCGGCCACATCGGTTGAATCCAGAACGCTGCGCACCACCACCGGGATGATGAGCGGGGCGAACCGCCGCGCCCGTTCCAGAATGCCGCCTTTGGGTTTGTCCAGCTCCAGCCCGCGGGCGCGCTGGGCGTCCATCGTTTGCTCAAAATCGCGCGAGAGGGTGGGCACATAGCGCATCATCAAGTTCATGGTGTAAGCCAGGCGGTCTGGCGCGCCCAGCCCGTGCCACAACACGCCATACTCGGCGGGGTTGATGGTGCGCATTACGATGATGGTGGAGAGAAAAGTGGCGAGCAGCCTGAGCGCGTTGGTGAGCGCATACGCCACGCCGCGCCCGGTGATGAGGTTGAGCGCGGTGAAGACAATCACTATCAAGGCCAGCGCCAGCCATGCTTGTTTTGTCTCGCGCCAGCGCAATCGCGCCAGCAAAGACACCAGCCCCGCCAGCGCGACAAACCCGCCCAGCACAAATGGGTTGCTCACCAGCAACACGCCGGTGGTGAAAGCCAAATACGCGATGAGTTGCGCCCGCGGGTCAAAGCGCTCCACCACCGAGCCGCGCGGTGTGTAATCAAACGAAATCACGCGAGCGATTGTATAGGGAATTCAGAACGCAGAATGCAAGTTTCTGAATTCTGAATTCCAACTTCTGACTTCCCCGTGCTAAACTCCGCGCGTGAGTGAAAAGCAAAAATGGGACTGGCGCGCGCCGTTTGCGCTGGGGGTGATGGCGCTTGTGGCCGCCGCGCTGCCCACCAGCGCCATCAACGCGCTGGATCTGGTGGGTTACGCGGTGTGCCACCGCATTCCAGAGCGTTCATTTATCATCGCGGGCAACCAATTGCCGGTGTGTGCCCGCGACACGGGCATGTTCATTGGCGTGCTGATGGGTGTGATTGTGTTTGCGGTTTTGCCGCGCCGCCGCGCCGCGGGTTTTCCAAGAGCGCCGTTCACCTTTGCGTTGCTGGCGTTTTTTCTGGCGTGGGCATTTGATGGCTTCAACTCATATTTGCTGCTTTTGCTGGGCCATCAATTTTTGTATATGCCGCAAAACTGGCTGCGGCTGGTGACCGGCGCGTTTATGGGCGTGGCGCTCTCGGCGTTTGTGGTGCCGCTGTTTAACCAAGCGGTCTGGCCGCCAGAGCAAACGCTGGAGGAGCCAAGCGTCGCCTCGTGGAAAGACATTTTGCGGTTGATGGCGATTGCGCTGGCCGTGATCGCCATCGTGTTGTGGCAACCCGCATTTTTGTATGGCCCGCTCGCCCTGCTCAGCGTTGTTGGCGTGATTGGTTTGCTGGCGATGGTGAACGGCTTGTTCATCGTCATTTTCTCGCACAGGGCGCAAAAAATAACACACTGGGCGCGGCTTTTGCCGTTTTTGCTGATGGGGCTTGCGATGACCGCGCTTGAGATTGGGGCGATTGATTACGCCCGCGCCACGCTCACCAGAACGCTGGGGTTGCCGTATTGAGGCGACCGGCCAGCGACCAGCAACTAACATGCGGATTTCTCGGCGCGAATTTGAAGAACTGGTTTGGGCGGCGATGGACGCCCTCCCGGAAGCCATCACCCAGCGTGTGCAAAACGTGGAGGTGTTGGTGAAATATGCGCCCGCACAAGGCCAGCTTGAGGGCGACGAGGAAGACTTGTTTGGCTTTTACGAAGGCATCCCGCTGACCGAGCGAACCACGCATTACGAGATGGTCGCGCCAGATGTGATCACGATTTTTCAGCGGGCGCACGAGGCGCATTGCGCCACGCTGGCCTGCCTGCGCGAGGAAGTTTCTCGCACGCTGCGCCACGAGCTGGCCCACTATTTTGGCATTGATGATGACCGGCTGGAAGAGTTGGGAGCGTATTGAATGCTGAATTCAGAATGCTGAATTTAATTTCAGAATTCAATCTCCATCCAGACCTCGCGGCCAAAGTCGCCATCCACGTAATGAGTGATGACGAAGCCGTTACGCAGATAAAACGCCACCACTTCCGTCCAGGAATCGTTGGTTTCCAGAA
>Ga0154020_10001488_pt1 | contig 28841 bp, 26 predicted proteins | sample Klosneuvirus_201_FD_109709 | JGI IMG/M metagenome (GOLD analysis project Ga0154020, IMG submission 109709) | Active sludge microbial communities from wastewater, Klosterneuburg, Austria - Klosneuvirus_20160825_MG | ecosystem: Engineered > WWTP > Aerobic digester > Activated sludge | place...
CGCGCTGGCCGAGGGCGGCGACCTGGCCGCGGCCGCCGGCGCGGCCTGGCCGCGCTGGGTCAGCGAGGCGCGCCTGGCCAACACGCGCGTCTACGCCGAGCGCGTGGCCTGCGAGCCGCGCTACCGGCACGCGGCCAACGCCAAGCCGCCGCCGAAGATCGGCTCCAAGCTCGAGCTGTTCGACTGCATCACCTGCGACAAGTGCGTCCCGGTGTGCCCCAACGACGCCAACTTCACCTTCGTGCTGCCGCGCGTCGAGCTGCCCGTCGTCAAGCTGCGCGCCGCCGCGGGCGGCGGCTTCACGCGCCACGAGGCGCCCCCGCTCAAGCTGACGCGCAAGCACCAGATCGCGAACTTCGCGGACTTCTGCAACGAGTGCGGCAACTGTGACGTGTTCTGCCCCGAGGACGGCGGCCCCTACGTGGTCAAGCCGCGCTTCTTCGGCAGCGAGGCGGCCTTCCGCCGCTTCCCCGGGCACGATGGCTTCTTCCTGGCGCGCAGCGGCGGACGCGACGCCATCCTGGGTCGCTTCGCCGGGCGCGAGCTCAGCCTCAGCGTCGAGGTCGAGCGCGCCGAGGCGACCTACGGCGGCGAGGGCTTCGAGCTTCACTTCGCGCTGGCGCGGCCCGAAGAGCCGCGCGGCCACGCCGACCCCGGCGTCGAGGTCGACCTGACCTACTTCCACATCCTCGACTGGCTGCGCAAGGCGCTGCTCGACGGCCCCGGCGTCAACTACGTCAACGCCTGACGCGCGGTCACGGCCGCGGCGAGTAGATCCCGTGGCGGATGTCGCGCGGCAGGTTCCAGCCCGCGGGGTCGCCGGCCGCCAGCTGGCCGAGGTCGACGTCGGCGATGACCAGGTTGGGGTGGCTGCTCAGGTTCTCGAGCACCCCGTTGGGCCCCGCGAAGTGGCTGTCGCCGAAGTAGGGCTGCCCCCAGGGCGCCTCGACGCCCTTGCGGTTGGAGCCCGCGATGAAGAGGTTGTGGCGCGCGGCGTCGACCTGGAACTCGAGCCGCCACATGCGCTGGCTCTTGGCGCCGAAGGTGACCGCGGGGGAGAACACCAGCTCGGCGCCGCCGCGGGCCAGCGACCACATGACGCCCTCGAAGTGGCGATCGTAGCAGATGGCGACGCCGATGCGCCCGCGCGAGGTCTGGAACACGGGGAAGTAGGGGTTGCCGGGCAGGTTGGCCGGGCCGCTGCCGTTGTCGCCGTCGGAGCGGTCGTAGTACAGGTTCTCGTGGAAGCTGCCCTGCTCGTTCTTGCCGTACGGGATGTGCGTCTTCCTGTACTTGCCCAGGATGGCGCCGTGCTCGTCGATGACGACCGCGGTGTTGAAGCGCTGCCCGCCGGGGGTCACCTCGTAGATGGGCGCGATGACGACGAGGTCGAGGCGACGCGCGGCCTCGCGCAGGCGGGTCACGGTCTCGCCGGTGGCGGCGTCCTCGGCCAGGCCGACCCACATGGGGTCGGAGCGCAGCGCGAAGTATGGCGCCGGAAACAGCTCGCCGAGCCCGATCACCCGCGCGCCCTGGGCGGCGGCCGCCTCGAGCAGCGCGACGTGGTGATCGAGGTTGGCGCGGCGGATGTCGCCCAGCTTGTCGGCCAGCGCAGGCAGGCCGTCCACGCTGGCGGGCATGTGCGGGTAGACGTTGCAGGTCTCGGTCATGGCGGCGCGGACGATGGTCATGGCCTCAGGCTCCCGGCTCCTCGGCCAGCGCCAGCGTGACGTCGAGGAGGACGTTGGCGCCGTTCTGGCACTGCGCCAGCGTCGACAGCTCGCGCGGGTTGTGGCTGATGCCGTCGTGCTCGCCGGGCACGAAGATCATCGCGGTCGGGCACAGCCGCGACAGCTCCTGGGCGTCGTGGCCGGCGCCCGAGATGATGCGCTGGTGACGCAGGCTGCGCGCCCCGGCCGCGGCGGCGATGAGCCCCTGGACCCGGGGCTCGAACGGCACGTACGGGGTGCGCGCGGTGCGCCGGTGCGTGATCTGGACGTGCTCGAGGGCGGCGATCTCGGCGTAGCGCTGCACCACGTCGGCCTCGGCGCGCTCCAGGGCGGCGTCGTCCGGGCTGCGCAGATCGACCGACACCGTGGCCCGGCCCGGCACCACGTTGACCAGGCCCGGGTGCAGCGCGACGACGCCCATGGTGGCGCGCAGGTCGGCGCCGTAGCGCCCCGACGCGACCATGTCGCGCAGGTGCACGTTGATGCGCGCCGCGGCGACTCCGGCGTCGGCGCGCAGGGACATCGGCGTGGTGCCGGCGTGGGCGCTCTTGCCGATGATGCCGAGCTCGTGCCAGCAGATCCCCTGCACGCCGGTGACCACGCCGAGGTCCTGCTCGGCCGCGCGCAGCGTGGGCCCCTGCTCGATGTGGCACTCCAGGTAGGCGTGCGGGGGCTCGAGCAGCGGCGGGGCCTGGCCCAGGAAGCCGATGCGCTCGAGCTCGCCCTGCACGGTCAGCCCGGCGCGGTCACGCAGGGCCCAGGCGTCGGCCAGCGCGATCCGCCCGGTGGCGACCGCGCTGCCCAGCATGTCGGTGCCGAAGCGGGCGCCCTCCTCCTCGGTGAAGAAGGCGATCACCAGCGGGCGACGCGTGGTCACGCCGGCCTCGTCGAGCGTGCGCACGACCTCGAGCCCGCCCAGCACACCCAGGCAGCCGTCGAAGCGCCCCGCGGTCGCCACCGAGTCGACGTGCGAGCCGAGCATGACCGGCCGCGCGCCGTCGTCGCGCCCGCGTCGGCGCGCGTACACGTTGCCGATCTGATCGACGGTGACCGCGAGCCCGGCCGCGCGCATGGCGGCCACCACGTGGCGGCGCCCCTCGCCGTCGGCCGTGCTGAGCGCCAGCCGGTTGACGCCGACCAGGCCGGAGTGCTCGTCGGTGTAGGCGCCGATCTCTCCCAGCGCCGCCAGCGCCGCGTACAGGCGCTCGCCGTTGACCGCGCGCGCGCTCACGCCGCCCCTGGGGCGGGCGCCGAGGCGCCGACGATGTGGCGGTAGTTGACCGGGTCGGTGTCGCCCTCGGTGTTGATGAGCAGCACGCGCGCGGCCGGCCCCAGGCCGAGCTCGCGACGCGCGTCGGTCAGCCCGGGCTCGCGCACCAGCGCCAGCAGGCCGGCCAGCCCGGCGGCGCCCGACTCGCCGGAGACGATGCGCGGATCGCCGCCCGCGCCCGCCGCCAGGCGGCGCATGGCGTCCTCCGCGAAGCCGTCCTCGACGGCCAGGAAGCCGTGCATGCCGGCGCGCAGCACCGGCCACGCCAGCAGCGATGGGGTGCCGCAGTTGAGCCCCGCCATGATCGAGTTCTGCTTGCCGCGCGCCTCGCGGAGGGCGCCGTCAGGCGAGGCGATGGACTCCAGCAGACAGTCGGCGTCGGTGGGCTCGACCGAGACCAGGGTGGGCACCCGCCCGCCGGCGCGCCGGTAGGCGATGGTGCCGGCGCAGGCCAGGCCGCCGACGCCGGCCTGCAAGAAGACGACGTCGGGCGGCGCCTGGCCGCGAGCGGCCAGCTCGGCCGTGGTCTCGGCGAACAGGGTGCCGTAGCCCTCCATGATCCAGCGCGGGATCTCGACATAGCCCGGGTAGGCGGTGTCCGAGATGACCTGCCAGCCGTGCTGCGCGGCGTCGGCTGCGGCGCGCCGCACGGTCTCGTCATAGGTGCCGGCGACGACGACCACCTCGGCGCCCTCGCCCCGGATCGACTCGATGCGCGCGGGCACGGTGTTGTGCGGCACGAAGATGACGGCCTTGTGGCCCAGGCGGCGCGCCGACCAGGCCACCGCGCGGCCATGGTTGCCGTCGGTGGCGGTGGCGAAGGTCAGGCTGCCCGGGCGGGCGCCGGCGCTGCTCTTGGCCATGAAGCGGTGCATCGCGTACGACGCCCCCAGCACCTTGAAGGCGTTGAGGCCGAAGCGCTGGGCCTCGTCCTTGACCAGCACGGCGCCGAGGCCGAGCTCGCGCGCCAGCGCCGGCAGCTCGAGCAGCGGGGTCGGCTGGTAGCCGGGCAGGCTGCGATGAAAGGCCTGCACGTCGTCGGGCGGCAGCGCCCACTCGGGGGCCAGCGGGCCGTCGACGACGAAGGGGTTCTTGCAGTAGCGGTAGCGCTCCATCCCGGGAGAATACCCGAAAGCTACAGCGCCTCCATGCGTCGCCACAGCGCGGCGGCCTGCGTGCGCGCCTGGGCGCGGATCTCGCCCAGGTCGGCGCCCACCAGCACGCCGTCCTCGACCACCACGCGGCCGCCCACCAGCACGTGGCGCACGCGCGCGCCGTCGCGCACCACCACGTCGGCCAGCGCGCCCGCGGTCAGCGGCGCCAGCGCCGCGCCCGGCCCCAGGCGCTCGGCGGCGAGGCGGAAGCCCGCCTCGGGGCGCGCCGCCGCGGCGCCATCCCCGTGCGCCGCCGCCTCGCGGGCCAGCGCCGCGTGCTCGACCGCCATCTCGGCCGGGTAGCCGTCGGTGCCGACCGCGACGCGGCTGCTGGCACCCAGCGCGTGCGGATAGCCGACGCGGTTGCCCAGGTTCGAGCGCGGGTTCTGCACCAGCCACAGCCCCAGCGCGTCGGCGCGGCGCACCGCGCCGGCGTCCAGGTGGACGCCGTGGGCCAGGATGGAGCCGGGCGGCAGCGCCTCCAGCGCCAGCAGGCGCTCGAGCGGGCCGTCGTGGCCGCGGCGCCGGGCGTCGACCACATCGGCGCCGTCCTCGGCCACGTGCACGTGGACCACCGTGCCGAGCTCGCGCGCCAGCGCCCCGGCCTCGCGCACGGTGTCGTCCGAGACGGTGAACGAGGCGTGCAGACCGACCAGGCCGCGCACCCGGGCCAGGGTCCCGGCGGGCGTCGTGGCCGGATGCCGGCGCGCGAAGCGGGCGCACTCCTCGAGGCCGCGCTGGCCCTCGGCGCGACCCCCGTTGCGCTCGCTGGCGCCGTAGCAGGTCAGCACGCGCGCCCCCAACTCCTCGGCGGCCTCGGCCAGCACGTCGAGCGAGCCGTCGATGAAGGCCGGCGACTCGTGGTGATCGATGAGGGTGGTGGTGCCCGCGAGCAGCGCCTCGGCCAGGTACAGGCGCGCCGAGGCGCGCAGCGAGGCGGCGTCGAGCGCGCGGTCGAGCCGCCACCACACGCGCTCCAGGATCTCGAGGAAGCTGGCCGGCGCCAGCGCGGGGGCCGGCATGCCCAGCGGCGCCAGGCCGCTGTACAGGTGGGTGTGCGCGTTGACGGCGCCGGGCCAGAGCTGGGCGCCCGCGCAGTCGAGCCGCGGCGCCGGCGCGCCGTCGGGCGTGGCGAGGCGGTCGCCCGCGACCAGCCAGGTCGTGGACGCGCCCGCGAGCAACAGCCGCGTCACTTCCAGCGGCTCCGGTCGCCCTTGATGCGCCCGACGCTGATGGCCCGCGCCGCCGGCGAGTCCTTCATGGGCAGGGTGTAGCGCCGGATGCCGTCGTGCGCCTCGAGCGCCCCGGCCACCGCCGCCGCGGTGGGCACCAGCCCGATCTCTCCGACCCCCTTGGCGCCGAACGGCCCCTCCGGCTCGTGCTCCTCGATCAGGATGACCTCGGTCTCCGGCATGTCGCGGGCGCGCAGCACGCCGATGTCGCGCAGCTTGAAGGTGACCGGCATGCCGTCCTCGCAGGGCAGCTCCTCGGTCAGCGCATAGCCCAGCCCCATGTGGATGGAGCCCTCGATCTGGCCGATGCACAGCGCCGGGTTGACCGCGCGGCCGACGTCGTGGGCCGCGACGAAGCGCTCCAGGCGCCCCTCGCCGTCGAGGATGCAGACCTGGGTGGCGTAGCCGAAGGTGGTGTGGGTCTTGACCTTGGCGACCTTGGCGCCCAGCGCGGTGGTGTCGTCGATGACGATGTCGGCGGCGTACACGCGACCGCGGAGGTCGCGAAGGCCGAGGCCCTGATCGAGGTCGACCTTGAGCTTCTCGGCCGCGCTCTTGACCGCACGGCCCGCGAACAGCGTGGCGCGCGAGCCGGTGGTCTGGCCGCAGCCCAGCGCGAAGGTCGAGTCGACCTTGGGGTGGAACACCGCGCCGGGCAGCCCGGTCACCTCGCTGGCGAACTGCGCCAGGATGGTGAGCAGGCCCTGCCCCATCTCGGTGTAGCCGTTGTACACCGTCACGGTGGCGTCGGCCTCGACCACCAGCCGGCACTTGCCCCACTCGGAGACGCCGTTGCCGATGCCCGAGTTCTTGATGCCGCAGGCGATCCCCACCGCCTTGCCGGCGGCGCGCGCGGCGTAATAGACCTCCTTCACCGCCTGCAGCGTCTTGCGCACGCCGACCGACTTCTCCAGCACCTGGCCGGTCGAGAACACGTCGCCGACATCGACCACATTGCGCTCACGGATCTGGTAGCCGTCGAGCCCGACCCGCCTGGCCAGGAGGTCGAGCGCGCCGTCCATGGCGAAGGCGGCCTGGTTGGCGCCGAAACCGCGCATGGCGCCGCACGGCGGGTTGTTGGTGTAGGCGGCCACCGCGATGACATCGACGCTCGGCACCCGGTACGGGCCACAGGCGTGGCCGGCGGCGCGCTCGAGCACCTTGCCGCCGACCGAGGCGTAGGCACCGGAGTCGCCGATCATGCGCGCGTGCACCGCGGTCAGGCGCCCCTCGGCGTCGCAGCCGACCTTGTAGTGCATCTTGATGGGGTGGCGCTTGGGGTGTAGGCGGATCGACTCCTCGCGGCTCAGGCGCAGCTTGACCGGGCGGCCCGTCAGCCGGGCCAGCAGCGCGGTCTGCGACTGGATCGACATGTCCTCCTTGCCACCGAAGGCGCCGCCGTTGGGCACCAGCTCGACATGGATCTGCTCCTCGGGCACGCCCAAGAAGGAGGCCACCTGGCGGCGATCGTCGAACACGCCCTGGCCCTGGGTGAAGAGCGCCAGGCGACCGTCGGGCAGCGGCTCGGCCAGCGCACACTCGGGCTCGAGGAAGAGGTGCTCGATGCGCTGGGTCTGCCAGGTGCCCTCGACCACGTGGGCGCTGGCGGCCAGCGCCGCGTCGGCGTCGCCGCGCTGGATGACCGAGCGCGACAGCACGTTGGCATGCTTGGGGTTGACCTGCGGCGCGCCCTCGCGCACCGACTCCTCCGGGTCGAGCACCGGGGGCAGCGCCTCATAGGAGACCTCGACCAGGGCGGCGGCGGCGCGCGCGGTGCGCTCGTCGTCGGCGGCCACCGCGGCCACCACGTCGCCCACGCAGCGAACCTCCTCGCCGATGGCCACCAGCCCCGGCCAGTCGGCGTACAGCAGGCCGTACCAGCGGTTGCCCGGCACGTCGGCGGCGGTGGCCACCGCGCGCACGCCGGGCAGCGCCAGCGCGGCGCGGGTGTCGATGGCGAGCACCCGGGCGCGCGCGTGCGGCGACAGCACCACGGCGCCGGCCAGCATGCCGGGGCGGGTCATGTCGGCCACGTAGGGCCGATCGCCCAGGGCCAGCGCCAGGCCCTGGTAGCGCGCGAAGGACTGGCCCACGTGGGCGTCGGTGCCCAGCTCCGGCAGCGGCTGGCCGCGGCGCGCGCCGGCCAGGAGCTCGATGGCGTCGATGATCTTGACGTAGCCGGTGCAGCGACACAGGTGGACGTCGATCGCCTTGGCGATGTCGTCGCGGCTGGGCGCGGGGTTCTTGTCGAGCAGCGCCTTGGCGCGCAGCGCGATGCCAGGGATGCAGAAGCCGCACTGCAGGCCGGCCGCGGCCACGAAGGCCCGGGCCGTGAGGTCGCGCTCCTCGGCCGACAGGCCCTCCAGGGTCACGATCTCCTTGCCCTCGCAGCGCTCGGCTGGCAGGGCACAGCTGACCTTGGGCTGGCCATCGACCAGGACCAGACAGCAGCCACACTGGCCTTGGGGCTGGCAACCATCCTTGGGCGAGGTCACACCGCAGCGCTCGCGCAGCGTGTCGAGCAGGGACTCCGCCGGCGCCAGCTCCAGGCGCCGGACCTCTCCATTGAGACGAAACTCGACCAAGTTGTGCTCCAGGCAGAAAGTGAATCGTGCCCGCGATGATAGCGCGGACCCCGCCGTTCGCGGCGCGCTCCGAGCAACCGGCGCACTTTCCGCGCAGCCGGCGGGAGTGTGCTGGTCGTGCCATGGCTGGCGCCGACGAACTCGCAGCCGACCTCGACGCCTCCCAAAGACCATTCGACGCGAAGCACCTCATCCGCTGGGGTACTCACCGGAGCACACTCGACGAGGTCGACGACGACGCCGGGCGCGAAGGCTCCGTGGTAGCGGACCTGGTGGACCCGCGCCGGGGGCACCAGCGCAGCGAGGCGGCCCAGCAGCTGCGCTGGCGAGAGCGCGATCAGCCGCCCGCTCAGCCGAGGAGCCGCGCGACCAGCCGCTCGGCCAAGAGCTCGGCGATGGGCTCGCGGCGCACCTCGGGGGCCACGCCGCCATCGAGGGCGTAGCAGCGCGCGGCGTCGCCGCTCACGAACCAGTAGTGATCCCAGGGCCACTCCTGCAAGAACCAGTGCACCTCGGTGTCCGCGAAGGGGGTGTCGGAGAGCTCGGTGTCACCCTCGGGCGGGCCGGCATCCGCGCCGAAGACCAGATTGGCGTCCGGGCTGTCGGCGTCGAGGTACAGCCACAGCGTCTCGAGGTGATCGCGCACCGCGGCCAGCGCGGCGGGGCCGCCGCCGGGGCCGCTGGCCAGCACACAGACCAGGGCCGCACCGTCCCCGAGGTCGACGCGGAAGCCGCTGGCCGAGATGTCGTCGACGCCACAGGCGCGCGCCAGCACCTGTGCCAGGAGCTCTCCGGCGCGCGGGCTGCCGGCGAAGGCGGGCCCCAGCAGCTCGCCCAGCGCGGCGGGCAGGTTGGGCGCGGCGGCCAGCGCCTGGTGGCGGCGCTCGCGCTCGGCCGCTGCGCGCGCAGCCGCCTCGTCGCGCCCACGGGCGGCGATGGTGGCGGCGTCCTCGTGCCAGCCCTCGGCCAGGCGCGCGGCGATCAGCGCCGCGGCGGCCTCGCGCGCGGCGTCCTCGTCGAAGCAGGTCTGGGTCGTGCTGGCGCCATCCTCGGTGAGGAAGAGGTGGCGGCCGCTGACCTCGAGCTCCAGGCTGCCGGCGCCGCGCTCGAGCCGGGTTCGCATGACGCCATGGTACACGGCGAGCGGTCGTGGCTGGTACTGGGCGACTCCTGCGCCCGGGCGCCTCAATCCGAGAACGCCGGCCGTGCTACAGCAGCAGCGCGAGGTACGACAGCAGCGCCCCGCCCAGCACGTCGACCTGCAGGCTGATGGCCACCGCCTCGAGCGCGCGCGTCTCGGCGTCGAGCAGCACGTCGACGCGCAGCCCGGCCGGGATGCTGGAGCCGGCCAGCACGGCATGGTCGGCGCGCAGCCCCAGCAGCAGCCCGAGGTCGATCACGCTGCCGTCGCCCGCCAGCACGGTGACGCTGGGCTCGAGCACGCCGCCGTGGCCGCCGCCATGGTGGTAGCGCGACAGCGGCAGCGACAGGCTGACACCGCCGCCCACCAGCCAGCTGTGCAGCGGCAGCGTGGCCAGCTCGCCGTGCAGCCCCAGCCCGAACGGGCGCCCGGGCCCGCGCGGCCACAGGAGCTCCGGGCGCAGCGCCAGCGCCAGCTCGAGGTCGCGCTCGGCGTCGGGGCCGTCCTGATCCTCGCGCCAGCCGGCGCCGAGCAGGAGGTTCGGGCTGAACATGCGCCCGGGCGCCGCAGCCCGGCGCACGCCGGCCACGCGGATGCCGTCGGGCTGCTGACCGGCGCCCAGCGCCAGCCAGTGCGCCGGCGACAGGCCGAAGGCGCCGCCGGGGTCGCACTCCGGGAAGCGCACCACCACCAGGGTCTCGGGCGCGCGCACCAGCTGGCGCCAGCTGCGCAGGGCCTGTGCCGCGCGCCCGGGACAGCTGGAGGCGAAGAAGCGGTGGCGGTAGTAGCCGCTCTGGTTGCACGCCGCGAGCTGCGCGGCAGCCGGCGGCGACAGCTCGGCATCGACATAGAGGACGTCGAAGTCACGCACGGCGTCGTGACAGACGTCGCGCTCCATCAGGCCGAGCACGCTGGCGCCGCTGCCCACCGCGATGACCCGGCGCGGCACCAGGGACGCCTGCGCGCAGGGCGCCGCGGTGTCGCGCGACAGGCGCAGGATCGCGAGCTCGGGCAGGGCCTGGCGCAGCGCGACGGCGGCGCGGCCGGGGTCGGCCGGCAGCACCGGGATCACGACGACCTGGCCCTGCCGGGCCAGCGCCTCGGCCGGGGCGTCGAGCGCGCGCGCGGGGCCCCCCGGCGGCCCCACCAGCAGCACCACGTCGTCGCCCGGCCCCTGCGCGGGGCACACGACGTGGGTCACCACGCCACCCGCGTCCAGGCCATCTGCGCGCACCACAGCGGCCGGCGTGGGTGCCGGTGCCGGTGACTCTGCCGGTGCCTCTGCCCGCGCCGGCCCATGCGCCGACCAGAGCACGACGGCGACCAGCACCAGGCGACGGACGGACACGCCGCCATGTTAACCGGTCGCGGCGCTCCGTGCGCGCAGCGCGCGCGCCACCCGCAGCAGGTCGAGCTTTGGCGCTGAAGCGCCCCCTCATCGCCGGGCTCAACGCGTGGCGAGCCGCGACCGACGGCACGCTCGAGCATCAGCGCTCGACCACCTGCGCGGGTCGGCAGTTGACGGGCAGCCCGTTTCGGCGCTCTCCTGATCGGCGCATGAAGGCCGACAAGCTGGCGCGCGAACCCTATCGGCAGGCGCTGCGCGAGCTGCACCTGGAGCTCGTGCGCCTGCAGGGCTTCGTCAAGCAGCAGGGCGCCCGGGTCTTCATCATCATCGAGGGCCGCGACGCCGCGGGCAAGGGCGGCCTCATCAAGACCCTGGTCGAGCCGCTGAATCCGCGCGGCTGCCGCATCGTCGCGCTCGATCGACCGACCGAGCGCGAGCGTGGCCAGTGGTACTTTCAGCGCTACCTCGCGCATCTGCCGGCGGCGGGCGAGATCGTCGTCTTCGATCGCAGCTGGTACAACCGGGCCGGGCTCGAGGTGGTGATGGGCTACTGCACGCCCGCCGAGCGCGAGGCGTTCCTGGTCGCCGCGCCGGCGCTGGAGCGCATGCTGGTCCAGGATGGCGTCCTGGTGCGCAAGCTCTACCTCGACGTCAGCAAGGCCGAGCAAGCTCGACGGCTCGAGGAGCGCCAGCAGGACCCGCTGGAGCAGTGGAAGGTGAGCCCGCTCGACCTGGCGGCGCAGGGCAAGTGGGACGACTACTCCGCGGCAGCGGAGGCCATGTTCGCGCGCACCGCGACGCCGGAGTCGCCCTGGGTGATCGTCGCCGCCGACGACCGGCGACGTGCGCGACTCAACGCGATGCGCTACCTGCTGTCCAGCTTCGCGTATGCAAGTCCGCTGGAGCCAGGGCGGCGTGACGGGCTGCTCGGGCTGGATCCCGGCATGGTGCGCGTGCTCGGCGGCCCGGCATGACGGCGCAAGCGCTGGCGCCCGACGACCGCCTGGCGCGGTTTGAGACCTTCAACGCGCTGGGCGGGAAGTTCCGCGTCGCGGTGACCGGCGTGTGCAACCTGCGCTGCTTCTTCTGCCACAACGAGGCCATGGGCCCCATGGGCGCGCGCATCGCCGAGGTGCTGTCGGCGCGCCAGCTCGTCGCCATCTGCGACGCCTACGCCGCGCTGGGCGGCAGGCAGATCAACATCACCGGCGGTGAGCCGATGGCGCGCCCGGATCTGCCGGAGCTCTTGCAGGCGATCGACAAGCGCACCACCCGCCTGGTGCTCAACTCGAATGGCCTGCTGCACGAGCGGCTGACCGCCATCCCGCGCGTCACCGCCATCGACACCATCCTGGTCAGCCTGCACACGCTGGACGACGGGGTGTTCGCGCGCGACCTCGGGGGCAAGAGCACGGCCCAGCTGACCCGGGCCATCCTGGCGCTGCGCGATCGCGGCTACCACGTGAAGCTCAACCTCTCGCTGGGGCCGCACAACGCCGACGGCGTCGAGACGGTGGTGCGCTGGGCCAGCGCCCAGGGGCTCGATCTCAAGATCATCGCGCTGGTGCGGCCCAACAGCGAGCCGGACTTCTACCACGGCCGCTGGTGCGATCCGGCGCAGGTCGAGGCCCTGCTCGACGCGGTCGGCGTGCGCGGCGAGACCCGCGAGCAGCTCGGCGGCCGCATCACCGAGTGGCGCGCGGAGCGCTCGACGCTGGAACTCAAGAACATCGCGCGCGGTCGCCTGCGCACGGACTTCTGCCGTGGCTGCTTGCACGAGCGGCAGTGCGGCGAGGGGATCTACGGCCTGCGCCTCGGCGTCGACGGCGTGGCCAAGCCCTGCCTCCTGCGCAGCGAGCGCTTCTCGCGCCTCGACGTGGCGCGCCCCTGGCGGGACCAGCTTCTCGATCTCGTCGCCAGCATGGTTGGCGACTTTGACAACGCCCGCTTCGACACAGGAGCTCCCGAATGACCGGAAAGACAGCGCCCAAGGCCAAGGCCAAGGCCAAGACGATCACGGCCCAGGACGTCATGACCAGGAAGGTCGCGACCATCGCGCCGGACGCGACCATCGCGACCCTCATCGAGCGCCTGCGCACGACCAGGTTCAGCGGCTTTCCGGTGGTCGATGGCGCCGGCAAGGTGCACGGGCTGATCTCGCAGAACGACGTGCTGCGCGCGCTGGCGGCGGGGGCGTCCGCCGACTTCCAGGCCGTCAAGCGCAAGGCGACCGTGCGCCTGCTCGAGCCCGGCGGCGGCGCCAGCGCGGACAAGGTGCTCGGGCTCGCGGTGCGCGACCTCATGACCCCGAAGCTCATCGGCTGCGCGCCCGGCGACGCCCTGGACAAGGTCGCCAAGCTGATGGTGAGCAAGCGCGTCCACCGCGTGGTGGTGCTCGAGCGCGGCAAGGTCGCCGGCCTCATCTCGGCCACCGACGTGGTCAAGCACGTGGCCCGCAAGGGCTAGCACCGGGCGATGTCGCCGCCCGCGGCGGCCCGGCGGGGTTTCGCACGGCGGGGGAACACGGAATACTGCGCCACATGACGAGGGCGGACGACGGCCTGGCCTTGCTGGGTTGATGAAGGTTTCACCCTGAGACGGGCTGGCGCTTGCGCGCCGCCAGCAGCAGGAAGGCCGGGCCGGGCAGGCCGCCGCCGTACCAGCACAGGAAGCGCAAGAGCACGCTGGCCGACACCGCGGCGTGGCCGAGGTGCGGGTCGAGCAGGTACGCGGTGGCCAGCTCGGTGACGCCGATCGAACCGGGCACTGGCGCCAGGTAGGCGACCATCATGCCGGTCGAGAACACCGAGATGGCGCGGCCGAGACCGATCCCGACCCCGAGCGCGTCACACAGCAGCCAGCCGATGCAGCAGTAGGTCAGCAGGAAGGCCAGCGAGGCGGCGTGACAGCCGAGGTGCGCGGGGCGCGTCGAGCTGCCCAGGCGCGCGGTCGCGGCGCCGGTGCGCGCCAGGCCCGTGGCCAGCTTCTTGTGCCAGTTCAGGCGCGCCGGGTCGGCGGCGACGCGGGCGCCCCAGCGCTCGATGCGTGCGCGCGCGACCACCAGCGTGACGAAGCCGGCGACCAAGGCCAGCAGCACCAGCCCCGACAGCGGCAGCCAGCGCGCCATCACCGGCGGCAGCGAGGTGGCGGGATCCAGCGCCAGCGCGAGCCCGGCCACCGCGCAGATCCACAGCACCATGTACAGGCTCTTGGCCACGGTGGCGGCGGTGGCGTCGGCGGCGGGGATGCCCTCGCGGGTGAGGATGAAGACCATCGCGGGCGGGTGCAGCTCGGCGACCGGGGTCAGGCTGGACACGAAGTAGCTGACACAGGTCAGGCGCAGCCCGACCAGCGGATGCAGGCGATGGCCCAGCAGCGACAGCAGCGTCGCGTAGCGCACCCAGTCGAGCAGGTAGAACAGCGCGGTGGCGCCGCCCAGGATGGCCCAGCGCGCGGGGCCGATGGCGCGCGCGTTCTGCCACAGGGTGGCGAAGCCGCCGGTGTAGTGGTGCAGCAGCCAGCCGCCCGCGACGACGGTGGCGAGCAGCAGCAACGCCCAGACGGCGTCGCGCGCGATCCTTCCGTGCTGCCCGGCGGCCACCCGCTACGCGGTCTCGCCGCGCTTCTTGGCCTCGACCAGGTTCACGAAGGTCTGCACCGAGAACAGGCTCAGGATCTCCATCGGGCGCAGGCCGGGCTTGATGTGCGCCGCGGCCTCGGGCATCAGCTGGCGCAGGCGGTCGAGGCCGGCCTGCGAGATGACGCCGCCGGGGGCGAAGTCGTCCTCTGTCATGTTGCCGCGCGCGGCGCGCTCCATCTCGCCGCGCGTGATCTCGATGTCGAAGGCGCGCTCGAGCTGGAACACGACGTCGAGGAAGTCGAGCGATTCGGCGCCGAGATCCTGCATCAGCAGGGAGTCGAGCCGGACCTTGGCCTCGGGCTGCGCCATGACCTCGGCGATGAGGACGCGGACCTTGTCGGCTACGGCGGGATCGCTGGTGGTGGCGCTCATGGCTGCTCCTTGGGGTCACGGGGCGGGAACCAGGTCACCACCCGATCGATGGGTTTGCGGGCCGGGGCGGCCGGCGCGGCGCTGGTGACCTCGGGGTGGCCCAGCGCGATGGCGCCGACCATGCGCCAGGGTTCGCTGATGCCCAGCAGCGCGCAGACGTCGTCGCGCGCCACCATGGGGCCGGCCATCCAGCATGCGCCGAGGCCCTCGGCGTGCGCCTGCAGGAGCAGCGTCATCACCGCCGCGCTGGTCGAGCACAGCTCGGCCTGCATGGTGGCGGCGGTGTGGTAGGCGCCGGGGTCGCCGCCGCCGGAGGCGATCAGGTTGGCGATGAGGTCGGGGTAGTTGCGCCACTGCGGCACGATGATCACGGCGGCGCTGGCCAGCGGCTCGAAGAAGAAGTCGCCATAGCTGGCGAAGTCCTCGGCGTGGTGGCTGCGCGCGATGACCGCCTTGATGGCCTCGGTGCGCGTGCGCACGGCGTCCACGATGCTGGCGCGCAGCGCGGCGTCGGTGACCACGGCGAAGCGCCAGGGCTGCCGGTTGGTGTTCGACGGCGCGGTGATGGCGGCGGACATCACGCGCTCGAGCACGGCGTGGTCGACCGCGCGCGCGGCGAAGTTGCGCAGGCTGCGCCGGGTGCGCAGCCAGGCCAGCATGGCGGGGCCGTCGAGGGCGAGGCCGGGGTTCGGCGGGGTCGTCATTCTTGCTTGAAGCCTCCGTCCACGTTCCAGACCTGGCCGGTGACGTAGCTGCCGTCGTCGCTGGCGAGGAAGCCGATGACGCGCGCGACCTCCTCGGGGGTGCCGAAGCGGCGCAAGAGGATGCGCTTCTGTAGCTCGTCGGGCGCCAGCGCGCGCAGCGCCTCGGTCATCTCGGTGGTGATGACGCCGGGGGCGACGGCGTTGACGCGGATGTTGCGCGGCGCCAGCTCGACCGCGAGCGAGCGCGTGAAGGCCTCGATGGCGCCCTTCGACGCGGCATAGTTGGTCTGGCCGCGACCGGGGCGCTGCGCCGACACCGACGACAGGGTGACGATGCTGCCGCGGCGCCGCGACAGCATGCGCCGGGTGGCCTCGCGACAGGCGCTGACCACGCCGCCCAGGTTGATGGCCATCAGGGCGTCGAAGTCGTCGGGCGTGCTGGCGCCGAGCAGGGTGTCGCGGGTGACGCCGGCCGAGCAGACCAGGATGTCGAGCGGGCCCAGGGCATCGGCGGCCTTGAACAGGGCGGTCACCTCGGCGGGCACCGCGACGTCGGCGCGGATGGCCAGCGCGCGCCGGCCCAGCGCCTCGATGGCCGCGACCACCGCGGCGGCGTCGGCCTCGCGGCTGTGGTAGCCGACCGCGACGTCACAGCCGCGGCGCGCCAGCTCCAGCGCAGTGGCTCGTCCGATCCCGCGAGAACCACCAGTTACAATGGCAATTTGTGTTGTCGTCATGACAAGCTCACGTGGACGGCGCCACACAAGCCGGGGGCGCCGGCGGAGATGCCGAGGGCGGACCGGGCGCGGCCCGCGCGTAGCCAGCTGCCCAGCACGATGGCCTGCACCAGCGCGGCGGCCCCGCCCAGCAGGCCAAGCTGGGTCTGCAGGCTGCTCGAGGTCGCGCCGGCGCCGAGCTCCGCCAGCACGGCGCCCTCGTCAACCACGCCAGCGCCATCGATCAGCTCGGCCGCGCCCAGCCCGCGCGCAACCCGCACCATGGTGCGCTGCGACGGCCAGCCCTTGGCGCCATCGGCGCCGTCAGCCGCCGTCAGCTGCACCAGGGCGCGCTTGCCTGCGTGTTCCCCGCGTTCGAGCACCAGCGCGGCGGCGGCCTCGCCAGGGACGACCTGTGACGCATCGTGCATGCGCATACCCAGCTCCAGCACCATCTCCGGCTCCACCAGCGAGTCGTACGCCAGCACGAGGGCGACGTCGATGGTTCCGGCGTGCAGCGCGGCGGCGGCCGCGGCCAGCGCCTGCGCGCCGGCGTTGGCGCCGCCCAGGGTGACGCCCTCGCCGCGCGCGCCCAGATCGGTCGCCAGCAGGGCGTGCGCGTTGTTCGACAGGTGCTGCAGCATCCAGAACGGGTGCAGCAGGCGCAGCCCGGCCTCCCAGGCGCCGGCGGCATCGGGGCGCTGGCGCTCCAGCGGGCCGAGGATGTCCTCCCAGTGCGCGCGCAGGCCACCATAGCCGCAGAACACGCCGGTGCGCTCGCCGCCGATGACCTCGGCCTGCTTGATGGCGTCGGTGGCGGCCTGCATGCCCCACAGGCCCATGCGACGCACGAAGCGGGCGTGGCGCGTCTTCGCGGGCTGGCCCGGGATGACGGCGGCCAGCGTGCACGGATAGGTGGTGGCGTCGAAGCGCGGGTTGGGAGCCGCCGCGCGCTCGCCGGCGGCCAGGCGGGCCAGCACCTCGTCGATGCTGACGCCGAGCGGCGTGCGCAGGCTCCAGCCGGTGACGGCGACGGCGACGGGGGTCATGGACGCCCCAGCACGACGGCCACGTTCTGGCCGCCGAAACCGAAGGAGTTCGACATCACGGCGTCGACGTGCGCCACACGCGGCGTCTCGCCGATGACGTCGATGGCGCAGGCCGGGTCGGGTTCCAGGTGGTTGGCGGTGCCGGGCAGCAGGTCGCGCGCGAAGGGCAGCATGCAGGCGGCCAGCTCGAGCGCGCCGGCGGCGGCCATCAGGTGGCCGACCGCGCCCTTGATCGAGCTGACCGCGACGCCGTGCGGGAACAGCTCGCGGATGGCCTGCGCCTCGGCGGGATCGTTGAGCGGCGTGCCGGTGCCGTGGGCATTGATGTAGCCGATGGCCTCGGGCGGAAGGCCGGCGCGGGTCAGCGCGCGCTGCATGGCCAGGCGCGCGCGCGCGCCGTCGGGGCGCGGCGCGGTGACCCGGTAGGCGTCCTGGGTGCTGCCCCAGCCCAGCACGCGGGCCAGCGGGCGCGCGCCACGGGCCTGGGCGCGCGCGGCCGACTCCAGCACGAAGACGGCGGCGCCCTCGCCGATGGCCAGGCCGTCGCGGCGGCGATCGAAGGGCCGACAGGCGTCATGGGCGGCGCGCGGTGACGGTGCGCCCAGGCGCGACATGCCGCCGAGGCCGAGCGGGTTGACCATCGAGTCGGCGCCGCCCGCGAGCACGATCGACGCCACGCCGCGCTCGATCAGCGCCGCTCCCTGCGCGATGGCCAGCCCGCCCGCGGCGCACGCCGACACGTTGACCAGCGCGAGGCCCTCGAGGCCGAGCACGCGGCGCACCCACTCGGAGGCCAGATCCACCCGCGAACGCAGGCGCACCGGCGGCGCGGCCACCGCGGCGTCGGCCGCGAAGTCCAGCGTCCCTGACGCGGTCAGCAGCGGCGCGAAGTCCTCCAGGAAGGCCTGCTCGAGGCCGAGCGCCAGCGCCAGCGAGGCCTCGCGCTCGGCGTCGCCACAGCCGGCGGCGCGCCAGGCCTCGAGCGCCGCGGCCAGCGCGAAGCCGACCTTGCGATCGCGCAAGAGGCCCGAGGCGGCCAGGGGCTCGAGCTCGGCGTCGGGCATGCCGATGACGCGCAGCCAGTCGGCGTCGATGACCTGGACCGGGACCTCGCCGGCCACCTTGGTCGCGAACGACGACACATCGAAGTGGCGGATCGGGCCGACGGCGCGCATCCCCTCGGCCAGGCCGTCGAGCAGCGGACGCAGGCCGACCCCGAAGGCCGACACCGCGCCGACGCCGGTGATGACACAGCCGCTCATGCGCCCGCCTGCATCGTGACCGCGCCCAGCGCGCCGTCGCAGCCGGCCGACAGCACCAGGGCACGCGCAGGGCCGCCAGCCTTCGAGCGCAGCACGTCGAGCGCGACCAGCCAGCCCAGCGCGGGCGCCGCCGCCAGCGTCTCGCCCAGCCCTGCGCCGGCGTCGATCACCCGTCGCCCGAGGCGCGCCGCCGCTGTCAGCAGCTGATCGGCGGCGGCATGCCCCCACGCGGTCACCACCACGAGGTCGAAGTCGCCGCCGACCTCGCGCTCGGCTGCCGCGACCCGGTCGCCGAGACCAAACAGCGCCCGCGCGGCATCACTGTCGCCACGCGCCCGCGCCGCCGCCGGCCACACCCAGCAGCCGTCGATGACCTCGCGCGCACCAGCCTCGGGTCCCAGCAGCAGCAGCCCGGCGCCCTCGGCGCACACCAGGCCGTCCGCGACGTAGCCGTCGCGCACGAGCTCCGCGCGGGTCGCCGGGTGCAGCGCGCTGTCGGCGCCACCCGCCAGCGCCAGCTCGCAGTCCCCGTGCGCGAGCGCCGCCATCGCCTCGCCCAGCGCCAGCACCGTCCCGGCCCCGCGCGAGAACAGCGCCGCGTTGGCGCCGCCGACCCCTTCCAGGATCGCACCATGACAGAGTGTAAAGTTGTTCATCAGCTGAAACGCGAACAAAGGCGTCGCAGCTGCCAGCCCCTCGTGGCCACAGCGGGTCAGCGAGAAGGCGCCATCGCGATGGCTCGCTGCGACCAGCGCCTCGATCTGCAGGGCCTCGCCGCCCGACGCGCCGACGCCCATGAAGTAGCCGACGTCCTCGCGCGCGACGCCAGGCGCCAGCTCGGCCTCGCGCAGCGCCAGCCGCGCCGCCACCGCCCCCAGCCGCGCCGCGCGTGACATCAGCCTGCGCTGCTTCACATCACCGGCGTCGTCCGCCACCGCCAGCGCGACCTCGCCGCCGCCGGGGCTCACCTCGCCCGCCGCCAGCGCCGCCCCCAGTCCGCGCCAGTCGAGCCCGAACCGGCTCAGCGCCGCCGCGGCGCGCACCCCGACCCGCGCCGTCCCGCTCAGGCGCATCGCCGCACCACCAGGCTGGAGTTGGCGCCGCCGAACGCGAAGGCGTTGGCCAGGGCGATCTCCACTGGCAGCCCGCGCACCGCCGTGCCCATCACATGCTGCAGCGCGCAGCGCGCATCGGGCTCGCGCAGGCCCGCCGTCGGCAGCAGCACACCACGCTCCACCGCCTCCAGCGCACACAGCAGGCCCAGCGCACCGGCGCCCGCGATCCAGTGGCCCAGCGCGCCCTTGACCGAGCTGACCCGCGCGCGCCCGGCGCCCTGCAGCACGCGCTGCAGCGCCGCCGCCTCGACGGCGTCGTTCAGTGGCGTCGACGTGCCGTGGGCTTGCACATAGCCGACCTCACCCGGCTCCACGCGGGCGTCGGCCAGCGCGGCACGCATCGCGCGCACCGCGCCGTTGCCCTCGGGATCCGGCGCGGTCAGGTGATAGGCATCCAGCGTCCGCCCGACCCCCGCGACCTCGGCGCGCGCAGCGCCGCGGTCGACCGCCAGCACCACCATGGCGGCGCCCTCACCGACCACGAAGCCGTCGCGGCGCACATCGAACGGGCATGACATCCCACGCGCCGTCAGCGCACCCAGCAGGCCGAATCCGGCCAGCATGAACGGATCCACGTCGGCGCCCACGCCGCCGGCCAGCGCGACGTCGCACACGCCCTGGCGCAGCGCCCGCACCGCCTCGACCACCGCGGCGCTGCCCGAGGCACAGGCCAGCGACACCGTGCGCGCCGGCCCCTCGGCGCCGTAGCGCCCCGCCAGCGCGGAGGCCACCGCGCCCGGTGACACCGCCGCGGCGTCCACCGCTGGCGCCAGTGCGCGGGCGTCGACGCCGAAGCGCGCATGGTCGAAGCTCTTGCCGCCGCCCGCCGCGCGCGACAGCGCCAGCACGGTGGCGAAGGTGGCCCGCCCCGACTCGGCGCCCACGAAGACACCCAGCCGCCCGGCCGGCGCGCCCGCCGCGGCCCAGGCCTCGGCCGCGGCCCGCTCGGCCAGCGCCAGCCGGCGATCCTCACGCTCGCCGCCCGGGACGTCCGCGATGGCGGCCGCCACCTGCGACGGAAAGCCGGTCACATCGAAGCGCGTCACCGGCGCCACCGCGCTGCGCCCTTCGGCCAGCGCCCGCACCGAGGTCGGCCAGTCCGCGCCCAGCGCCGTCACCGCGCCCGCGCCGCGCACCCACGCGCGTCGCTCGCCGGGCGCGGTCATCACGGCTCCTCCGCGGACCCCGTCAGCCAGATGCGCAGGTACTCCTTGCGCTTGGCCAGCACGACCGGGTTCTTCACCTGCACGAAGACGAAGGTCAGCTCGGCCTCGGTGGCCAGCTCGCCGTCGAGCCGGGCCAGCACGCGCACCTGTCCGCCCTCTTCACGCGCGCGCAGCCCGTGCGCCTCCATCTCCAGGCGATCACCGGGGCGCACCAGGCGCCTGAACTTGGCGCGATCGACCATGGTCAGCAGCGCGTGCAGGTCGTGGCGACCCTGCTCGCGCAGGGTGGCCTCCAGCAGCACCCCGCCAAGCTGCGCCAGCCCCTCCAGGATCAGCGCCCCCGGCATGATGGGGTGGCCGGGGAAGTGATCCACGAAGACGTCGTCCGACAGCGACACGCACTTGATGCCCCGCGCCAGCGCGGGCGGCTCGAGCGTCGTGATCCTGTCGAGCAGCACGTAACGCACGCGCCGGAGACTACCAGAAGGGCCCCGCGCAGCGCATGGAACCCACCGGCAAAGCGCCGCCTTTCCTGCCAGATGCCCTGCCAGACCCTTCCGGAAGGGTCGCTTGGCGAAGCCCTGACCCGCTGGCACACTGCCTGCCATGTCGATCGACTGTCAGGCCTGCGCTCCGTCGGAGCTGCGCAAGGACAAGCCGCACACGTTCTTGCTGCACGAGCCGACCACGTGTGGCACCTGCGGCGTCGGCCTGGAGGGCCGCGTCGTGCTGCGCGGCGCCGACGCGGTGATGCTCAAGCTGTGCACGACGTGCGGGCCGTCAGAGGCGGTGCTGTCGAGCAACGCCGAGGCCTACCTGGCCGCGTTCCTGGCCCGCGGCGAGCGGCCCGAGGGCGCCACCGGCGATCACCTGTTCAAGCACACCACGTCGACCTGCCCCAAGTGCCTGAACCTGGTGCCGGCCGAGGTCGTGATCCGCGCCGACAACCGCGTCTACTTCCGCAAGGACTGCGCGAGCTGCGGGCCGTCCGAGGCGCTGGTGTCGGAGGACGCCGCCTACTATGTGCGCGCCTATGCCTTCGCGCGCGCCGGCACCGAGCCGCTGAAGTTCGCCACCGAGGTCGAGCACGGCTGCCCGACCGACTGTGGCACCTGCAACGATCACGAGCAGCACACCTGCCTGCCCATCATCGAGGTCACCGACCACTGCAACCTCGAGTGCCCCATCTGTATCGTCAACAACCAGTACTCGAACCACATCGAGGTCGCGACCTTCAGCGCCATCATCGACACCCTGATCCGCAACGAGGGTCAGTGCGAGTCGATCGCGCTGTCGGGCGGTGAGCCGACCAGCCACCCCAAGATCCTGGAGCTGATCGCCGCGGCCAGGCGCCCCGAGATCGGCCGCGTGGTGGTCATCACCAACGGGCTGCGCCTGGGCAAAGACCGTGACTTCGCGCGCGCGCTGAAGGCCTCGGGCTGCTACGTGGGCCTGCAGCTCGACGGCTTCACCGCGGACACCCACGAGAAGATCCGCGGGCGCGACCTGGTGGCCGAGAAAGACGCCGCGCTGGCGGCGCTCAAGCAGCTCGACATCCCGACCCAGCTCATCTTCGTCGCCACCCGCGGCGTCAACGAGCACCAGATCGGCCAGGCCGTCGAGCTGTTCCTGCGCGAGGACCACATCCTGTCGCTGAACTTCCAGCCCGCGGCCTTCACCGGCCTCGGCGGCGGAGCCTTCGCGCACGATGCCATGGATCGGCTGACCATCCCCGGCGTCATCAAGGCCATTGCGGCGCAGACCAACGGGGCGCTGCGCTACGAGGACTTCTTCCCGCTGCCGTGCTCGCACCCGCAGTGTGTGTCGCTGACCTATCTGCTGCGGCTCGACGACGGGCGCCACCTGCCGTTCGCGCGCTTCGTCGACTTCAAGAGGTACGGCACCCTGCTGCGTTCGTCGGCCACGCTGCCGGCGACGGCCGAGATGGAGAGCACGCTGCAGGACCTGATGTACGACGTGTTCTCGCAGCAGGACGACATCCCCGATGCGCCCGCGGTGCTGGCCGCGCTGAAGCGTGCGCTGGGCGTGATGTTCCCCGAGCGTCAGCTGACCACGCAGCAGGCCATCACCATCGGTGAGCGCCAGGCCAAGTCGATCTTCCTGCACCACTACATGGACAGGCACGACTTCGATCTGGAGCGGCTGCGCAAGTGCTGCCACCACTACCCGCAGATCGACGGCCGCATCATGCCGGCGTGCGGCTTCAACATGTTTCATCGCGGCGCCGCCAAGGGCAAGGACACCCAGCTGGCGCCGTGGGGCCGAAAGCCGTGGACGACCGGCGGTGACGGGCAGATCCGTCTCAGCGTCGTGACCTGATGGGCCTGCTGGCGGGGCGCACCGCGCTGGTCACCGGCGGCTCGCGCGGTCTCGGGCGCGCCATCTGTGTGGCGCTGGCGCGCGAGGGCGCGGCGGTGGCCTTCAACTACAGCAAGGACGAGGAGTCCGCCGCCGAGACGCTGCGCGGTATCGAGGCCTGCGGGGTGCGCGGCTGGTCGTTCAAGGTCAGCGTGCTGGATCGCGTCGGCATGCAGGCGCTGGTCAAGCAGGTCGAGAAGGACGCCGGCAAGATCGACATCCTGGTCAACAACGCCGGCATCGGGCAGGTGGTGCCGCTGGCGCTGATGGAGGAGGAAGACTGGGACCGCGTGATGGACACCAACGTCAAGGGCGCCTTCATCGCGACCAAGGCGGTGCTGCGCGGCATGGTGCGCGAGAAGCGCGGGCGCATCCTCAACATCGGGTCGCTCGCGGGCGTCAAGATGATGCAGGCGCCGGTGCACTACAGCGCGGCCAAGGCGGCGCTCAAGGGCTTCACCGAGGCGCTGGCCAAGGAGATCGGGCGCTATGGCATCACGGTGAACTGTCTGGCGCCCGGCGTGCTGGACGAGGGCGTCAGCGGGAACTTGCCGGCGGCGCGGCGCGACGAGTACCTGCGTCACTGTGCGCTGGGGCGGCTGGGGACCTGCGAGGAGGTCGCGGACTTCGCGGCCATGCTGGTGTCTGATCGCAACAGCTTCATGAATGGCGCGACGGTGGTGCTCGACGGCGGGGTGTGAGGCTGATGATGCGGATGGCGCGGGTGCTGCTGGTGATGGTGTTGGTGATGATGGCGGGGTGCCAGCGCAAGCCACGCCAGCAGCAGCCCGGGGTCTCGCCGGCGGACGCGGCGCTCGCGCCGGGCATCGAGCGCATCGATCTGCACGACCCCAGCGGTGGCACGCTGTCGTGTCGGCCGCTGGGACCTGTGCCGGACAGCATCGATGAGGTGCTGTTCTCGTGCGGACGTCATGATGTGTTCCACGTCGAGGCCGGCAAGCTGGCGCCGCTGGCGATGGTCAAGCTGTGGGCCGAGGAGGTCCCGGGCAGCGCGCTGAGCGGTGCGCTGCAGTCGTCGCGGCACAACATGGTGTGGCATGGCAGCCAGCTCATCGGCATCGGCAAGTCGGGGGTCGAGCGCTGGGTCGGCCCCGATGGCAACACCTGGGACCAGCTGCCCGAGGTGCTGCTGGATGCGCCGGTGGCGTCGCTGTCGCTGAGCGGCGGCCCGGGTCGGCAGCTGTGGGTGCTGCTGCGCGACGGCCGGCTGTTTCGCGGCAACCCACCCATGCTGGTCGATGGCCGGCTGGTGTTCGACCCGGTGTGCGCGGCTGGCGTGCTGGAGCAGGAGTTCGGCGTGCAGAGCGCGCTGAATGGCCAGGTCCTGGCGGTCGCCAACGACCGGATCTATGTCGTGCTGGAGAGTGAGCGCCAGCTGGTCATCGCGCGCGTCGACCCCGAGAGCTGCGCGGTCAAGCGGGTCGCGATCCCCGAGATGCCGCCACAACCGGTCGATCGGCTGCCTCCGGGCGCGGTCGGCGCTTCGCAGAGCGCCGCGGTCGGGCTGGTGCCGGTGGGCTACATGCCGCCCTTCCTGGGCGTGGTGCAGCGCCTGCACGGCAAGCTGATGCTGCACCGGCGCTTCGATCTGCTGGAGCTGGCCGAGGACGACAGTCGCTGGGAGGCGTGGACGGTGCCGGCCGGCATCGATCTCGGGCGCAACGGCGGCGGGGTCGAGCTGCCTGGGGGCGCGCTGGTGTGGACGACCTATGGCAGCGCGCGCGCGGTGGTGTGTCGCGACCGGCGCTGTCAGGCGCTGGCGCTGCCGGCGGGCATCGAGCTGGCGTGGGCCGCCGCGTGGCCCGACGGGCGCATCGCGCTGTACGAGAGCCAGCCGCGCGTCACGCTGCTGCCCGCACCCTGATGCTGTACGCGGTCGACGTCGACTATCGCGAGGCTGGTGCGGTGGCGGGCGCGCTCGGCTTCAGCGTGTGGACCGCGGGCGTGGCGGCGACCACCACGGTGGTCACGCTGGCGCCCGGGCAATATGGCGAATATGTGCCCGGGCAGCTGTATCTGCGCGAGCTGCCCTGCCTGCTGGCGGTGCTGGCCGCGGTGCCCGTGCCGGCGACGGCGGTGGTGATCGACGGCTATGTCTGGCTGGGCGAAGGAGTGTTGGGGTTGGGGGCGCGGCTGCACGCGGCGCTGGGCGGCGGCGTCCCGATCGTGGGCGTGGCCAAGACGCGCTACCTGTCGGCGACGGAGGCCGTGGAGGTGCGACGCGGCAGCAGCGCGAGTCCGCTGTTCGTGAGCGCGGTCGGCATGGGTGCGGCCGAGGCAGCGGCGGCGGTGGCGTCGATGCACGGGGCGCACCGGCTGCCGACGCTGCTCAAGCAGGCCGACCGGCTGTGCCGGGAGCAGCGCTGAAACCAGCGCAGCTCAGGGCGTGATCGCGAAGTGCGCCTTGATGGCGTCGAGCAGCGCGGCGGGGGCGCGGTCGGCGTCGAGGTCGTGCAGGTCGCCGCGGCCGAGCTCGGTGGTGCCGGCGAGGATGACCACGGCGTCGCCGAGCGCGGCGTCGGCCTGGTAGGTCACGGTGATGCCAAGGGCGCCGAGCTGGGTCACGAGATCGCTGCTCTCGAGGGCGGTCTGCGCCTTGCGCAGCTGGTTGGGCGGGGTGTCCATCACGTAGGTCATGGCGCCGTGGCGCAGCACCAGCGCGCGCGCGGCTGGTGCGGGTGAGGGTGAGGCAGGCGTGGTCGGCGTCGGCGCGGCGGTGGCGGTGGGTGAGGGTGATGCAGCGGGGCGCGGGGACTTGCTGCAGGCGAAGCCGAGGGTGAGGGTGGCGAGGGCGATGGCGACGGTGGAGCGCGCGGGTGTCTGCATGGAGCAGTATCATCGCAGAAAGCCGGTGTCGTAGAACTCGCGCTGATCGGCGGTGCCGCAGGTGGCGAGCAGCCCGGTGTCGAGGCCGTGGGCGATCTCGGCCAGCCAGGCGCGGTAGCTTGGGTAGCGCACGCGGCGCTGCGACTCGCGCGGGCGCAGGATGAAGATCTGCCCGGGGCGGCCCGCAGGAGTGGGCACGAGGTCGAGGCAGTGGTGCGCGCCGGCGCCGTCGTAGGTCAGCGGGATCCAGCCATCGTGCCACCACACCGGCGCGATGTGGGCGTCGGGGGCGGCCCTGTGCTTGGCGAAGCTGCCCTTGTCGGCCAGCCCCTTCCAGATCGACCACTGGGCCAGGATGGCGCGGGTCCCCAGGAGCTCCCAGTTGCCGATGAGGCCGCGGACGGTGCCGGCGGCGAAGCCGTCGGGCTGGCCATCGTGGCGGGCCAGACTGGCGCGGACGTCGTCGGGGAGCGCGCGCCCGAGCGCGGCCTCGAGCGCGGCGATGGCCTCGGGGCTGGCGCCGGGGGCGAGCTGGGTCAGAAGCTCGGGCCACTGTGCGGCGAGCCAGGCCTCGATGTGCTGCCAGCTCTCGGCGACGGTCCAGGCGGGCGGGGATGGAGGGCTGGGTGCGGGGGAGGCGGGCGGCTGGCTGGGCGCGGCGGGCGCGCTGGTCGGGGCGGGCGGCGCCGGTGCTGCCTTCGTGGCCGGGGCTGGTGGGGCCGGTTCGTGCAGCGGGAGGCCGAGCTCGGTGAGGAAGTGCTCGAGCGCCGCACGATCGGTGAAGTGCCACTGGCAGTACCAGGTCTCGCGCAGGCCGCCGCGCCAGCTGCGCAGCCAGGCCTCCTGGGCGGGATCGTCGGGGACGATGAGGTCGGGGCCGCGGTGGTCGCCGGGGATCTCGAGGCGCAGGTCGTCCTCGAACAGGTTGAACTGGTAGCCTCTAGCGGAGGGGGACAGGCCGGGCAGGCTGCTGCAGCGGAGCTTGCGCATCGGTGGGTGACGATGTCAGGCGGCTGGAGCGGCGGTCAATGGTCACGGCGAGCAGGAGGAGGCTGGCGACACCGGCGGCGGCGCCGACGACGTGGGCCAGCCAGGCCTCGTGGGTGTCGCCGGGGAGGGTCGGGCCCCACAGCGACTGGCCGCGGACGGCGCGGATGAGCTTCCAGGTGAGGAGGCCGGCGCCGAGCAGGCCGAGGCCGCGCTTGCCGCGGGTCAGCTCGAAGGCGATCGCGGCGCCCATCAGGGTGTAGTTGAGGCCGGACAGGCCGTAGTAGCGGGTGAACTGCGCGTCGAGGGTGACGGCCAGGGTGGGCGCGATCAGGCCGATGAGCAGGACGGGGGCGAAGTGGCGGCCGAGGCGCGGCTCGTAGAGCAGGCCGAGGATGGCGAGGATGGTGAGGTCCCACACCAGGTGCGTGAAGGTCGCGTGCAGTAGCGGGCCGGTGGCCAGGCGCCAGAGCTGGCCGTGCCCGATGCGCGCGGTGTCGGCGAGGGCGAGGTCGTGCACGGCGCGGCCGGAGCTGCCGGCCCACAGGGACAGCAGGGTGAGCGCGAGGGCGGACATCGCGATGAGCGCAGTGAGCGCGGTGAGACGCCGCTGGTGGAGCCATGTCATCGGGGGCGCGAACCTGCGGCGGGTCGCGTGCTGCGGCGATGCAGGATGGCGGCGAGGCCGAGCAGGGCCAGGAGGGCGAGCAGCTCGAAGGGGCCGTTGGCGCCGGCGCCCCAGCCGCCACCGCCACCGCCACCGCCACCGCCGGAGCTGCCGCCGCCGCCGCCGGTGCCGCTGCCGTCGAAGGACTGGCGAGTCGAGAACGAGGTGTAAGGCGTCTGGATGCGGTAGGCCAGGCCGAGCTCGGTGATCTTGGTCTTGGCGCCGGTGGGGTCACCGGTGCGCGCGGAGTCGGCCAGGTGGGCGCCCACGCGCTCGGTGGCCCAGAGGTACTTGATGAAGGCGTCGGCGGGCTGATCCGCGGGGGCTTCGAGGCTGAAGTCGCGCACGAAGGGGGCGCCCGAGAGGCTGCCGGTGAGGCGCAGGGTGCCACGGCCTGGGCTGCTGTAGCGGCCGACCAGGATGGCCTGGCCGCCGCTGAAGACGTCGGCCATCTGTTCGGGCAGCACGTCGCCGGTGGCGAAGCCGGTCAGCGTCGGCGTGACGTCGGTGAGCAGGGGCGACTCCAGGTCGGCGAACAGCTCGTCGGTGCGCTCGACCAGCTCGAGGCGGGCCTGGGCGTCGTTGAGGCGGAAGGCGGTGCCGCGGTTCGAGCGCGCCAGCCCTTCCATGAGGGCGAGATCGGCGTCGGCGCCGACGGCGAAGGTGAAGACGCGAGCCTGTGCGGCGGCGTTGTAGCGCAGCAGGTTGGCGTGGATGCGCGCGCTGGAGGTCTCGCCGGCGGTGGCGTGGCCGTCGGACAGCAGGATCATGGCGTCGTAGCGCGTGGCCTCGTGCGCGGAGACGCCGGCGAGGCCGGTCATGACGCCGAGGTCGATGTCGGTGCTGCCGGCGGCGACGATGGCCTTGATGAAGGTGCGTGCGGCGTCGAGCTCGGCAGGGGTCGTGAGGACGGGGGCGCGACGGAAGGCCGACACGGTGTGATCGAAGGCGACGATGTTGAAGCTGTCGACGGGGCGCAGGTGCTCCAGCATGGCGCGCGCGGCGGCGGTGGCCTGGACGATCTTGTCGCCGCTCATCGAGCCGGAGTGATCGATGACCAGGCTGAGGGTGCGCGGCGGCGCGGCGGCGGCGTCGGCGGCGTCGGCGTCCACGATGAGCATGAAGTAGCCGGCCTGGCCGCCGAGCGGGTCGGCGTCGGGTGTGCGGTGGGTGAGGAAGTGCACATCGAGGCCGGCGGCGACCTCGGCGTAGCGGATGTCGACGCTGGCGCCGCCAGCGCCGGAGGCCTCGACGAGCGCGCTGCCGTCGGGGTTGCGGGTGACCTGGGCGGGGGCCCCGCTGGTGCTGGTGGTGTCGAAGCGCTCGAGGGCGCGCAGCGGGGTCAGGGTGAGCCGCAGGGTGACGGTGGGGCCGGGGTCGTTGGCGGGGCGCGCGGGGCTGCGGGCGATGCCGGCGCTGAACGCGACCTCGCCGCGGTGGCGGCGCAGCAGGCGCTGGAAGCGCACGCGTACCGTGA
>Ga0154020_10001489_pt1 | contig 28819 bp, 24 predicted proteins | sample Klosneuvirus_201_FD_109709 | JGI IMG/M metagenome (GOLD analysis project Ga0154020, IMG submission 109709) | Active sludge microbial communities from wastewater, Klosterneuburg, Austria - Klosneuvirus_20160825_MG | ecosystem: Engineered > WWTP > Aerobic digester > Activated sludge | place...
AGGTTTGGCACCTCGATGTCGGCTCATCACATCCTGGGGCTGAAGCAGGTCCCAAGGGTTTGGCTGTTCGCCAATTAAAGTGGTACGCGAGCTGGGTTCAGAACGTCGTGAGACAGTTCGGTCCCTATCTACTGTGGGCGCAAGAAGTTTGAGAGGATCTGACCTTAGTACGAGAGGACCGGGTTGGACGCACCTCTAGTGCACCAATTATCCCGCCAGGGGTACAGTTGGGTAGCTATGTGCGGATGGGATAACCGCTGAAAGCATCTAAGTGGGAAGCCCACCTCAAGATTAGACTTCTCTGGCTTAGGCCCTGTAGACCCGTCCAAGACTAGGACGTTGATAGGCTGGGTGTGGAAGTGCAGCAATGCATGGAGCTGACCAGTACTAACCGGTCGTGAGGCTTATTTATTAGCCGTACAACTCTTCACTTGGGAGCGCTAAAGAGCGCGCGTGAAGAAAAGTCAAAACGGTTTGCGTTTTGACAGTGGTTAAGATAAAGATTTGCACTGTTTGGCAATGAAGAAAACTCAGGTATTAGGTGGTTATTGAGAACTGTCGAATAATTCTAGTGAATCCTCGTAGCAATACTTTGGTGAAGCTAGTTATGATTTGGCTGTGTTTATAGCGACAAGGAAACACCCGTTCCCATCCCGAACACGGAAGTTAAGCTTGTCTGCGGTGATGGTACTGCACTGTTAAGTGTGGGAGAGTAGCACGATGCAGCCTTAAATTTAAAAGGCCCCGACTTAGGTCGGGGCCTTTTTTATTTGTATGTCGTCGACTTTGGAAAATTCCGCAAATTTGACCATCAGCTTTTTACCAATGGAGACTTACGTTGAGATTCTCGCAAGGTAGGTTGCCGTAACGGGGCGGATAGTCGAAAATTATAACTAGATCTTAATCCATTTTCCGCCAAAATCTGATCTACCTACAGTTTCTAGCCGCCACTCTCGATGTGACCGTGGTTACACGGGCAAAAGGACAGGTCAATGAAGAGAATTTTTCACTGGGATGCGAGTGCCTTTGGGGTTGGCTTGGTGCTAGCTTGTAGCGTGCTGACGTTCGGTGTCTCGGGAATTGCCATGGCTAAAAATATCCAAGGTGTGACAAGTCACGGAGTCGCGATTCAAACCCCGACAGGCCTCGCCGAGGACGTGAAATTCTGGGAGCGAGTATTTTCCCAGGTCTCGGTGGATGAATGCTTGATGCACGACGCCTGGAACCTTGACGCCGTTTATTCTATCGAACGCATACCTGGCAGCAGCTCCAGAGGAAGATTGAAGGTAATTCAGGCAAAAAAACAAAGGATTCGTGCAGCCCTCAGTAGATTCGCCGTGGGTGGCAGACCGGCTAATGAATTTGAGAGAAAGGTTCTTCTCTCTATACCCAAGAGGCATCGGACTATTGATTTTTACACGGCAGCGAAGGATCGTGTTCGCTGCCAAAGAGGAGTGGATTTAAATCCAAGCCTTGCCAGGTCTCAAAAATATTTGCCACTGATTCGGCAGGAACTCAAAAAAGTTGGCTTGCCCCAGGATCTTGCCTACCTCCCGCATCTTGAAAGTGGTTTCGATATCCGGGCTCATTCCCGCGCTGGTGCAAAAGGTATTTGGCAATTTACTCGCGGAGGTGCAAAGTTTGCGGGTTTAAGGGTTGGCCGGTCACCATATGTCCGAACAAGTCTGGATCAGCGACTGGACCCAGTTGCATCTACTAAAGCGGCGGTAGGCCATCTGGCGGAAATGCAGCTGAAAACTCTTTCTTGGCCATTGACCATCACTGCCTACAACTACGGACCGAATGGGGTTTCACGGGCAATTCGCAAGTTTGGTCCTGATTACATGAAAATTAGAACTCATCACAAGACTAGAATTTTCGGATTTGCTGCCCGAAACTACTTTCCAAGTTTTCTCGCCGTTCGTAATGTAGCGCAGCGCTTTGAGCGGGAGAAGAGGGAGCAATCGAGGAAGCAGGTTGCGGTGGCTGCGAATAGCAAGAACATTGGCGCGTTGTAGTTTTGCGAAAGCGTCTGACCTTATGCGGAGTCTTTTTGGGTAACGATTGGCCGTTGTTTCTTGCTGTTTCTGTGGCGGGTATTGGCGTTGGTGGTCAAAATATAGGAGCGGCCATCCTCGGGCTTTATTTTTTGGTCGCTGCCGCGCGGAGACGGCTTAATCACAGGAATATAGATCAAAAGGATGGCGATCAAAGGGTTGAAATTCAACCTTTCAGGTTTGATCAGTTCTCGTACATGCCATTAGTCGCAGGTGTCGTGCTTCTCGCCGCAGTAACTTTATCCACGTTAACAAACCAAATGACTCCCAATATTCGACTGAACTTTTTGGGTGGCTATGCCTATTGGCTTCTGGCTCCGAACTTTTTCTCGCGATATGTGCCGGCACTGTCCGAGAAAAGTCTTCAAAGAATCGGCGTTGCAGGCGTTATTGCCTTAACCGTTATCGCTTTAGTGTCGGCATCTCAGTTTCTCTGGGGGTGGAAACTTCTGGCAGGAGAATTCGTGGCAGCCGAGCCTCGTGGGAGAGGATTTTTTTCTCACCCTCTGAGTCTGGCTTATGCGGCGATCATTTGGTTCCCCTTCTCCCTAGTTTCGCTCTTTGTCTTTCCCAGGCGCAAGCTTGCTTGGATTGCAGCGATTGCTGTGGGCAGCATCATCATCACTACTGCTTCCCGAACGGTACAGGCAGTGGCCGTCGTGTTAGTCGCCTGGAACGTATATTCTGCAACGAGAGGGCGGCTTCGCATGGGATTACTCCTCCTGATTGCCACTGGCATGATGAGTGTTGCTTTGAGCGACAATTCGGTTTCGAGGAAATTTCGCAATACCATCAACGGTGTGGAAGATCGCCAAAGTCACTTTGCCGATGATCGGCTCGCATTTTGGCAGGTTCATTGGAACATGTTTAAGGAGAAACCTCTTATAGGACATGGGGATGGAACGGATACCCCATATAGATCGAAGTACTATGAGATTGCCGGACTGGGTGGGCTGACGAAAAAATATGAGGCTCACAATATGTACCTGCAGATTATGGTTAATGCAGGGACTGTGGGGTTAGTAGCGTTTCTTTTTTGGTGGTGGTGGAATCTCAGGCTTGCATTCAGTATTAGATCGCATTCAATAGGACGGGCATCGCTTCAGGCGATGGTAGCTTTGTTGGCTTCAGGAGTGACTCAAAATGCATTTCAGGACAGTGCGGTGCGTTTTAATCTGACGACTACCATTGCGGTGCTTTGGATCGTCGCTCAAAGTGTCAGGGCAAGGTCCGAAACCAATGCTCCCGGCAGGTGAAAACTTCCTGTTGATCGGTGTTCATAGGTCGTGGGGTCCAGCATGAATTCCCTGTTAGCCGTTAAGCCGACCAGGTTGGAACCAAAAATTCTGTAAATGCTGTCGTCAAAACGCATCACGCCCAAAGGGGCCTTGATTTGCCCATTTTCAACCCAAAAGGTAGCAAACCGCGTCATTCCGGTAATGCGGCAGTTGGTACGATCAGAATAATTTAAGTACCAAAGATTATTGACATATATACCTGTTCCCAAATCCTTCAAAATCTGGGAATCATTCAATTTTCCGCCAGCCATTTCTACGGAATTGGGCGACTCCCATTCCTGCGCTCCATTTGGCAAAACTCCAAATTCTTTGGCGGTGCTTGCTGAAATGAGAGAGCCGGCGTGTTGCCCATTTGAAATGAGGGGGATCACGTCCGGTCTGGTAAACCCAAAGGCGTCGAAATTCGGAGAAGCACCCGCTCCCGTATTTTCTAGGATAGTGACCTCCGGAGATACACTAGCCTGTCCGGCTACCAGCTTCAAAAGGGGAGAGGCTTTTGTTTTTTGCGACCTTAGTCCGAAGCATCCCCATGCCATTATCCCCAGAAACTCCGACATAGCGGCCGGAGAGAAATAAACTCGAAAATTCCCTGGCTTGATGTTTTTTTGAGGATGTCCCAGTACTTCTAATTGGTCCTTGAGGCTCTCCATCCGGTTTTTGAAATCGTTGGGGTTCCATGTCTTTCCAGACATACCCGATTTGGTTGCTTTGTCATCTCGTACGTAAATGGACCAGTCTAGATTGTAATTAAAGGACTCAAACCAATTCGTTTGCCCATGTGAGTTGGCAAACCCGCGATAGACACCGCCTCCGGCATAAATTCCCACGAAATCCACGGAGCTTGCTTGGTCCATGACGCTCGTGACAATTTGATCGTGGTTTGGGAGGGTGTTTTTCTCCACCTTTGCGGTGGAATGGACGTTATCATTAAAGAGGACATAGGGATCCTCGGGGCTTATTTCAAGTAGAGCACGCCCCGCTTCAAATACAGATTGTATACGGCTCTGGTCTTCGGGCAGGAAGCCGGTCAGGTTGATTTGCGATCTTGCCTGCTTTTTGTTTCGCACAAGACGCAATTCAAGTGACCGTTGAGCTACGTGACCGGCTTGTCTGACCATGCCGTGATTGAACCGGCAAAAGTCACTATCTTCCGCTAAAAAAGAAGCCGCAAAAAATTCATTTGATGCGGATTCCTGTTTCAGCGATTTCACCAAGTCATGAAAATAGGATTGCATAGATGATTTGGAGTTTCCTGATTGCGTCACGCATCTCCCCCAAAGACATCAATTTGATTGAAAAGGCAGGCTGGTGAGGCATGCCCAACATGAATGGCTTGGTTGGGTTCTCCCTTTCCACAGTTGGGAGTTCCCATTACTACATGGGTGCTCTTATCGCCAACTCCTGCGAGGCTGCGCCAAAACGTTGAGGAAATGCCGCGATAGCTTGGGTTTTTGACGACTGCCGTGAGTTGTCCGTTTTCGATGAGCTGACCCCATTCACAGCTAAACTGGAATTTATTGCGAGAATCATCAATCGACCAAGAGCAGTTGGCTTTCAGGTATATTCCATCGCCTGCTTGAGCAATGAGGTCGTTGAATGTGGAATTTCCACATTCAACGTTCAGATTTGACATGCGATCAATGGGAGGACGATTCCAGCTGGTAGCGCGTGCTGTTGCTACACCGGGAGTTTTGGCCCGCTGCTGAGAAATGGTACCCCCAAGCAATCTTTTTAGAACCCCGTCCTTGATTATATATTCTTTAGTAGCTGGACTCCCTTCGTCATCAAACGCAAATGATGCAATTTCGCCAGGTACCTCAGGGTTGTAGGTCACATTGAGCAATGGGGAGCCATACTGATAACTGCCAACCATGTCGAGTGAGACGAAGCTGCGACCAGCGTAATTTCTCTCATCGCCGAGAATGCGGTCGAGCTCAAGCGGATGTCCTATTGATTCGTGGATTTGCAACACCATTTGATCAGGTGCGATGACTGCGTTCATAAAACCCGAGGGACAATTTGGAGCGTGAAGTAGCTGCCGAGCTTCTTCTGCGATCATCGAAGCATTCGTGAAGAATCCGATTTCATCGAGAACCTCCCAGCCGCCCTGGCGGGCATGTGGATTACCGGAGTGGGTGCGGGTTTGGGTCTCGGCTCCCTTATTGGCGCGGACAACAATTCTAGGGTCAATGATTTCGAAGTGCTGGACCGCCTCGCCTCCGTCAAGAGTCACATATATTGAGTCAACGACTCTGGCCTGAATGGATGCCGACCAATCGACGATCTCTTCGTGCGTCTTTAGGGCGCAAGACAGAGCGGCCAGACGATCGACTTTTTCTGCTCCTGGTACCGTAGTCCATGCACGCAGAGGCTGTGTCGCATACCGACCAACGGGAGCCGGCATTTTGATCGTACTGAAGTTGGTTACGGTTTTCCCAGATGTTGCTTTCGCCCATTTCGCTGCCAGGTCAAAGGTCGTTTTGACACCGGTTGGGGTTAAGTCGGATCCGGCGGCGTATCCAATGCCTCCATCAGCAACGATAGTAATCATGTAGCCAGTGTCTGAAGATGAAAAACAGGGTTCGAAGACGTTTTGCCTAACGGATAGGTATTGATCCTGATTCCGCACCCAACGGATAGAAACATGGTGGCTCGTCAAACCTGCGGGGATAGACGATTGTAGAAGTTCTCTGAGCTTAGATGGAGTCATATTGATTCATCGCTATTCATCATCCAGACTAAGAATGGCCATAAACGCTTTCTGGGGGATTTCGACGCTTCCAATCTGCTTCATACGCTTCTTGCCCTCTTTTTGTTTTTCGAGCAGTTTGCGCTTCCGGGAAATATCACCGCCATAGCATTTTGCAGTGACATCTTTGCGTAAAGCGGAAATGGTTTCGCGAGCTACAACTTTGCTGCCAATCGCTGCCTGAATGGCGATCTGGAACATCTGACGCGGGAGGATTTCTTTCAGCTTTTTGCATATATTCCGCCCACGAATGGCTGACGTGCTGCGATGAACGATGCAGGCCAAAGCGTCTACGGGGTCACCATTGACCAGGATATCTAATTTACAAAGGTCACCTTCCCGATAGTCAACCAATTCGTAGTCCATGGACGCATAGCCGCGGGAGATGCTCTTAAGTTTGTCATGAAAGTCAAAAATCATTTCATTCATCGGGATTTCGTAGACGATCCGAACTCGTTTAGATGACGTGTAATCGAGTGATTTTTGAATGCCGCGCCTGTCGTTTAGAAGTTTGAGCAGTCCGCCAATGTATTCTTCGGGAGTATGGATGGTCATCGCGACGTAGGGTTCTTCAATGCGTTCAATTTCTGTCGGGTCAGGTAGTTTGGCAGGGTTCTCGATCAGGCGAACTTCGGTCTCGCGCATTTTCCAGATTTTGTAGACGACTGTTGGCGCAGTAAAGATAAGATCCATATTGTATTCCCGCTCGAGTCGCTCCTGAATAATATCCATGTGCAACAAGCCGAGAAAACCAACCCGAAATCCAAACCCTAGTGCATTTGAGCTTTCCACCTCATAGGTCAGTGACGAGTCATTAAGCTGCAGTTTTTCTAAGGACTCCTTAAGCACCGGATATTCGCTGGAATCCACAGGGAACACGCCGCCGAACACCATCTGTTTGGCAGGTTGAAATCCAGTCACAGGCTCGGATGCCGGCCGGTCCGGGTTTGTAATTGTATCGCCAACGCGGGTGTCTGCGACCGCTTTGATCGATCCTGCAATGAATCCAGTTTCACCAGCAGAAAGATTTTTCACGTCAACAGGTTTCGGGCGTAACTTACCAACTTTCAGGATTTCAAAGATCTTACCGGAGGACATCATCTGCATGCGTTGATTGATGTTGATCTCTCCAGCCATAACTCGCACCAGACTTACAGCACCGAGGTAGGGGTCAAACCAACTGTCATAAATTAATGCTTGCAAGGGCTCAGTGCGGCGATCCCTGGGGGGAGGAATTCTCTCGACGATTGCTTCCAGCAAATCAGTAATTCCGATACCGGATTTTGCAGAGACTTTTAGCGCATCGGTTGCATCGATGGCCAGTTCCTCTTCAATTTCCGCAGCGACTTTATCCGGATCCGCACTTGGCAGGTCAATCTTGTTAATGACCGGTATAAGCGTAAGGTTGGCTTTCATCGCCATTTGGACGTTCGCAACTGTTTGCGCCTCAACACCCTGAGCAGCGTCGACGATAACTAAAGCGCCCTCGCAGGCTGCCAAACTTCTTGAGACCTCGTAGCTAAAATCAACATGCCCCGGGGTGTCGATGAGGTTGAGCTGGTATCTAATGCCATCCCGAGCTGTGTAATACATGCTCGCTGATTGTGCCTTGATCGTAATACCGCGCTCCCGCTCCAGATCCATGCTGTCCAGGACCTGGGATTTCATCTCCCGGGCCGCAAGGGCTCCGGTTTGCTCGATCAAGCGATCGGCCAAGGTCGACTTTCCGTGGTCGATATGAGCAATAATGCTAAAATTTCTAATTAATTTAGGGTCTTCCACGTGTCTGTCCGAATGTTTGTCCGGTTGTCGGGATGGATATCGCCAGAAGTTTCTCTGCCAATCAGGGCTGTGCCCCATGGAAAAAAGATGGATTCCTTAAAATCCAGACAGAGTAGGCCGATAACCTATTAAGATTTGTGAATTTAATCCATCTGGGTCCGGAGGGCCATGACAAATGGAAAGAACGGAAAAAAAAACCGGCGGAGTAGGTATATCCGGAATGGTGGTCGCCATGCTGGCGGTCGGATTCCTGGGCGGTTGCTCATCGACACCCGGCAAGACAACAGCTCCAGGAGATCCAGTGGTTCCTACGGATAGAAAGCTTGTGCGAGGGGACACTCTGAAGAATTTCAGTCCCTTACCGATGGTTACGCCGGTAAAAATTCATCAGAACTTCTCAGACGGGCATCAGGAGGTGCTGTCCGGCTATATAGAATATGATTTTAACCGCGATGGCAGACCAGACATGCTTGAAATTCAGACGCCTGACGGGCAGCCGTCAGCCTACGCCTATGACTTCAATCTTGACGGGATCATTGACGGGGTGGAGCGGGTGCCTGCGCTTCAGAATAAGAACCATAGCCCCAAATAGGGCGAAATCGATTTGTCACTCCAGGTCGAATCGAGCGGTGTGGTTGTGCCGTTCTCTTCAACTTTCTTGTAAGTTACTGAGGTGTAAGTCACCTGCGGACCGACGAACCACGATTGCTGAAATCGGGTGCGCCAACCTAAGTCAAAAAGATACCCGCTTCCGCCCTTCAGGACGGACAGATTCGATGAGTTGCGAATCGAGTATTCGGGGTCGATCAGCCAAGAAAATATTAACGAGAAGCTGTTCTTCGAAAAATATCCCCCAGATATTCCAAATGCCCGGAACTCGGTTTTGGAATCTGCGCTTGAATCGTCATTGGCCTGGTCCATCGTCGAAGACAGATATTTTAGGCCAAGATAAAATTCGTCGGTGACTATCTTTCCGGCATTGATATTTAGTTGAAGATCCGTGTTCTCTAAGGTGACGCCGTCTCGCCTTGATTCGCTTTGAGCAGCAAATATTGCGGGATTAAACACGATGTCTTCGGTGGCTTGAACTGAATTTAGTGTCATAAGTGAAGACAGGCCAGCGGTGACCAAAGCGAAGAGAATGCTTCCTGATTTCACTGAAGCCTCACAACCTTGGTAGGCAGACCTTTTTCTGCGTGCAATGAAGCAGATGCTTTGGCTGCCAGGGATTCGTCAGGAAAAATCCCTCGTCGAATGCGGTAAACCACCTGCGGTCCCCGCTGAAGTGGGGTGTAATAGGCGTCGATTCCGCGCGAGGCTAAGCTTGCAACTTCCCGCTCGGCCTCAAGCCTGTTGTAAGCGATCTTTATTTCTAAAGTATACGACTCTGATGAGAATTCCTTTTGGTCCTCAAGGGAGCCGGCTCCAAAATCCAAAGGAGCTGTGCCTACTGTTGCATAAAACAATGGCTTGCCTTCGGTAGCACCGTGGGTGACGCGGGCTGCCGAAAGCTTTTTTCCTGTGCCGCTGAAGTGAGTCACTGCAAAAATGGTGAATGAAAGTAGAAACACAAAAAATGAGATTGAGAGCAGCACCTCTGCAAGCCGCAGGGTGCGGCGGCGCTGACGCGGTGGCGTCTGACTTTTATTCAGACCAAATCCGGACGTTGAACTTTTATATGATCCTGAAACAAACATCGGGTGCCCCGCAGGCTGATTGTCGTGTACGAAGCTGGCGTATCTATTCTATTATACGGGATAATTGTTCGTTTTAGAGGGAGTTATGACGATTTTGCCGCCCGACAGCGATTTTGTGTATTTGCAAAACGTTGCAACTAATAACCTTAAAAACATAGATGTAAGGTTTCCACTGGGCGCGCTTACGGTAGTCACGGGCCAATCAGGTGCAGGAAAAAGCTCGCTTGTGTTTGATACTCTTTATGGTGAAGCCTATCGACGCTATGTAGAGAATTTGTCGAGTTTTGCCCGGCAATATCTCAAAGTCCTGCCCAAACCTAAAGTTGAATCCATCCGAAATTTGCCGGCTGCCATTGCCGTGCGGCAGGCCCGGTCAGGAGCGGCGTCCCGTTCGACCGTCGGTACCCTGACCGAGTTGAACGACATTCTGCGGACAATTTTTTCGAGGAATTCCAGAATTTACTGCCTGAAATGTGGCCGTTTGGTTGAGCGAGAAACCGGAGAAAGCGTTGCTCGCAAAATACTGGAAACCCCAGAATTCAAACAGGATGGAACACGGATTCTCATTTTAGCTCCATTGAGGCTATGGACCGGGGTTAAAGCGAGGGATTTAAAATCACAACTAGAAGGCCAGGGATTTTCTCGCTTGTTTTCAGAAGGGCAAGTTAAAAGGCTGGATGAAGTTGTTGCGGCCAAATTAAGTGCAGCAGCGATTGTAATCGATAGAATCCTTGTTAAACCGGGCTGTGAAAAAAGATTGGCCGAAGCTTCGGCATTGGGAATGAAAGCAGGACGCGGATTCGTTGATGTGCTGAGTGAGAATAAAGAGGGGCAACCGCTGGAATTCAGCGCAGGTCTTGAGTGCTGCGGCGTAGAATATTTTGAACCTTCTCTTGCGCTTTTTTCGTTCAATCATCCACTTGGAGCGTGCGCCAAATGTCAGGGATTTGGAGCTGCCACAGAGTTGAATTGGCAAAAGATTTTCCCGGACCTGAATAGTTCTCTCGCGGAAGCAGGGGTTGCTCCCTGGAACTTTGGCCGACACGATGAATGTTATGAGTCGGCCGCAAAAAGTGCGCACAGCCTAAAGTGGGTGATTACGGAAAAAAAATTCCTGGATTATTCCCCTGCTGAGTGGGACTGGTTGAAATACGGAAAAGGGAGCGAGACTAACTTTGACGGCATTGTCGGGTACTTCACCTGGCTGGATAGCAAGCGTTACAAGCCACATTACCGTATCCATGCGGCTCGTTTTCGCAGCTATGTGACATGCCCGGACTGCGGCGGCGCAAGACTTGTGCCGCAGGCTTTGGCCTGTCGGATTTCTGGGAAAAATATTTCCGAGGTTAGCTGTTATTCGATTGATGTCATCAATCAGTGGCTTAAAGAGCAGCAAGAGGCCTCACTGACCGGGGTTGATGAGGCTCTCGAAGAAGGTTTTTCCCGCTTGGGATATTTAAGCAAGATAGGTGTTGGTTACCTTGGCCTTGATCGACTTTCGAGAACTCTTTCGGGAGGTGAGCTGCAACGCATAAATATGGCCAGGTGCCTCGGAAGTGCTTTAACAGAGACTTTATATTGCCTCGATGAACCAACTGCTGGCCTGCATCCACGGGACAGTGCCAATTTGTTGGAAGTCCTTATGGAGATGCGTGACGGCGGGAACACCGTTGTTGTCGTCGAACACGAGCAAAGTATTATCTCAGCTGCGGACTGGCTGATTGAGGTCGGACCCAAGGCCGGTCATGAGGGAGGTTACCTCGAATATGCCGGAGCACCATTGGGAAGGCTCAAGTACATCTCTGATTCTGGCGAAATTAAACGAAATGACTTTAGCTCCAATTTTATTGAAATGAGAGATGTGTGCACCCATAACCTGAAGCTCGTAACAGTAAAATTTCCCGTAGGTGCCTTGACGGCTGTTTGCGGGGTCAGTGGGAGCGGCAAAACCAGCTTGATCCAACATTCACTTTATCCACTTATGTCGGCAGTTCTTGGCGAGCAGGAGAGGGAAACCAGCCTTCCTCCGCAATTGGCAGGTGTGTCCCTTGGACCTGCAAGTCTCATTCGGGGGCATGGTCAGGTACTCCTTATGAGCCAGGGGGCGCTGGGAAGAAGTTCGCGCTCTAATATTGCAACCTACTTGGGCATTATGGACGAATTGCGGAAGATGTTGGCTGGAGTTCCGGAAGCAAAGCAGCTGGGGCTCACTGCTGGTTCATTTAGTTTCAATACTCCTGGCGGCAGGTGCGAAACCTGCCGCGGAATGGGAGTTGTGCTTGAAGACTTGTCATTTTTAGGGGAAATGGAGGTCATTTGTCCAGACTGCTCGGGACGGCGATTTGGTGATGATGTGTTGTCGGTCCGTTACAAAAACAAGAATTTAACTGAAATACTGGCTATGACAGCCAGCGAGGCGCGCATATTCTTTTTTGATCGGCCGTCAATGAATCGCATTTTTGACGCAGTGAATGACCTCGGCCTCGGATATGTATCTCTCAACCAAAGCACCAGCTCCTTTTCCGGCGGTGAAGCGCAACGATTAAAACTGGTTCACGTCGTGTTGGGGATTGGAAAAGAGAAGCCATCTTTTTTAATTTTTGACGAACCAACTTCCGGTTTAAGCAATGCGGATGTAGCGAGGCTTATGCGTCACTTGCGACTGCTGACGTCAGCAGGACATACAGTGGTTGTAGTGGAACATCACCTTGATGTTTTGCGAAATGCCGATTGGTTGATCGAGGTCGGCCCCGAAGCCGCTGAACGTGGTGGCGAAATTGTTTACCAAGGTGCTCCGGAAGGTTTAAGTGGCATAAATCGTTCGGTGACAAGGCCACACCTGTTTCCTGCGCAATAAATGATTGGGGCAGTCAAAACCGATGACTGAAGTGCGTCTGACACAGCTGGATGGGATTCGCGGGCTCGCGATTTTACTGGTGATATTTTGCCATGCCACGATGGCAATCAATGATGCAACTGGTAGTGGTTTCTTTGAAACGGTGATTTCTCTTGGCGGAAGCGGAGTCACTTTGTTTTTTGTTCTATCAGGATTTTTGATCAGCGGTCTCTTACTGGAGGAGAGAAAGGGCGCAAGACGTTTAGGCTGGTTTTATAAAAGACGCCTGTTGCGGATAGTTCCTGCCTACTATTTCTGTCTTGTAGTGTATAATTTTTTACTTCCGGCCTTTTTTCCTGAAGGAAACGGTTATGCAACTTCCTGGCTGGAGTCTCCCTGGGCACATTTTTCTTTTGTTTCCAACTTTATCTATTTTTTCAAAGGTGGGTTTAGCCCGGAAGCAATGTCGATCTCATGGTCTCTCGCGGTAGAAGAACAGTTTTATCTAATCTGGCCCGTCATATTTTTGTTTTTGCCAGTCCGGTTCCTTTCGAAGGCCTGTGTGCTGATAGCGCTTGGAGCGCTTTGCCTTCGGGGGTGGATGTTTATGCGAGGATTTAATGTTGAACAGGTGATCGTGTTTACACCGGCACGCCTCGATGCCTTTGCTCTGGGATCCCTGCTAGCCTTAGCGAAGGACAGTGAGGGTTGGTGGAACCAGGTTAAGTCGTTAAGGTATTGGGTATTAACTGTCGCAGGGTTTGTTGCAGCTGGTATCCAACTCGGGATTCCATACATGGGGTCTCATTTGTGGAAGGTGTTGGGGCCACTCTCTTTCTCTGCGTCAGCTATTTTGTATGCGGCGCTGCTAGCGATTGTGCTTGTGGATCCCGGGTTCCTGGCAGGTTTTTTTCAAAGCAGAGGAATGCGCTGCATAGGAATGGTCAGCTATTCAGCTTACCTGACTCACCTCGGAGTACTCTACGGTCTCGTCTTGATCGGTGTTAATCCCTCGCCGATTTTTGGCGAATTTTGGGGACAGCTAGTTTTTTATCCCATTGCTGTCGCGGCGTCGCTGCTCGTGGGGAGTGCGCTATATTTTCTTGTTGAGAAACCGGCTCAGAGTTTGAGAAATCAATTGTTATAAGCTGGTTTGCCGGCAGCATTGCTTTTCTTGCGCCAGTTTCCGCCATTTTTTTTGAAGTCGCCAGGCCTGCGATCGCGGAAACTTCTGCCGCGACTACCGAATGCATCTCGACGGGCTTCCCGCCGAACACGTGCGAGGTCGGCTTGTACAAAACCGATTTGGTCCGGTGCTGATGCCTGTACCTTAGAGCTGGATTCCGCATCTGCGAAAAGCAAGCGGGCTGCCAGATCGTCGACACCCAAGCCGAGTTCTGCTGCCATCTCACGGACTTTTTCTACTGCGTTCTCGGCAATTTGAAGAGAAGTCAGATGCTCTAGGCGAAGTCTCATTCTCTGATTTTCCAATGCGGTGAGAGTCGGGACCTCCATAAAATGCAGAGGTGTCTTCAGATCCTGTTCCAGCCTCTTTACTGCGCCCAGGTCCGATGGAGTGCCGATAATGAAGGCCCGTCCGGATTTGCCGGCCCGTCCCGTACGTCCGATTCGGTGCACATAACTCTCAGGATCACGGGGCATGTGGAAATTTATGACGTGAGTGACGCCCTGGACGTCCAGGCCCCGAGCTGCAACGTCGGTCGCCACGAGTATTCGAATCCTACCGTCACGGAATTTTTGCATGACGTGGTTTCTAGCGGCCTGCATCATGTCGCCGTGCAGAGCGGCAACTTGCGGGTTAGTCTTGAGCAGCCTTTGAAACAACTCTTCGGTTTCAACTTTCGTACGACAGAAAATGATGAGCTTTTCGGGACGCTCTGACTCTGCGATGCGCATGGCGGCTTCAAGGCGGTATTTTTCAGGGACCGCGACAAAGTGTTGCATGACATTTGGTGCATTCGCTTCTGTAGATTCTATATTTACCGTTACGGGATCCTTGAGCATGGTCGCCGCGAGGCGTCGGATTTGAGGAGGCATCGTGGCGCTGAAGAGCAGCGTCTGGTGGGACGGTACCACTTCACGAACGCGCTGCAGGATGTCTCTAATGTCATCAATAAATCCCATCTTCAGCATCTCGTCAGCCTCGTCGAGGACAACGATTTGTGGCTGGAATTTTTTGATCCTGCCGCCTTTCAGTATGTCGAGAAGACGACCCGGGGTCGCCACGATGGCTCTGGCTCCCAGATTGATAAGCTCGATCTGGCGCATGATCGGGGCGCCACCGTACACTGGGACCGGAGTGATCTTCCTGGCACGCCCAAGCCTTGCCATTTCCTCGCACACCTGTGTGGCCAGCTCCCTTGTTGGTGTGATCACCAGAATATCTACGCCACCTTTGGCACTGAGCATGCTTAGTGCCGGTAAAGAAAAGGCAGCAGTTTTGCCGGTGCCGGTCCGCGCCTTACAAACAATATCTCGTTGCTGCAGCACGACGGGGATAGCTTCAGCCTGGACCAGCGTTGGAGTGGTAAAGCCAGCGTCTGTGACGCTTTGAAGGATGTCTTCCGCAAGTCCCAAGGAGCTGAAAGTTGTTTGTACTTCTGGGCTACATTCTTTTGAAATCATGTGGTTACACGCTCTCGGTCTGAAGTCATGGGACTAAGGATCGCCACCAGACCTGGATGGACGAATTTCTTATGCCGAATTGGTAGGAGGTTATATGCTTAAAAAATAAACATAGCAAGTATTAGTATTCGGCGATTCTATTAATTTAATATAAAATCTAAGGCCGTTGGTGGCGACGGCCAAGTTCCCTTTGGATCAGGGACATTTCGCGGCCCGTCTGCCCCCGAATGCTGGTGTTTTCTTCTGCCCTTCGGGTCAGGTAGGGGAGAACCTCGCGAACGGGGCCATAGGGCACATACTTTGAGACGGCAAATCCTGCGTGGGCGAGATTAAAACTCAGGTGGTCGCTCATCCCGAGAAGTTGCGAGAAATGTACCCTCGAACTGACGTCCTTCTCCAGAATTTTACCCGAAGCCACAGCTTTTTCGATAAGTCTGACGAGGTGCAAGTTTGAGGCCTCATTGTGACTTCCTGCGCAGATCGAAAAAAGATCGACATTGTCCATCATGAATGTCAGTGCAGCGTCGTAATCTCGGTCCGTGCATTCTTTGTCTGGTTGGATGGGGCTTGGGTATCCCTTGGCAGATGCGCGTTCACGTTCCTTTTCCATGTACGCTCCGCGCACCAACTTTATGCCCAGGCAAAAGTTTTCCTTACGTGCAGTGGTGGCGATTTCTTTTAAATAGGCCAGGCGGTCGTGGCGGTACATCTGGAGCGTGGTGTGGACCAGGGGCTTTTCACGATTATACTTTCGCATCATATCAAGTGCCATATCGTCGATGGCTTTCTGATACCAGGAGTCTTCTGCATCGATAAAGATACGGATATTGTGACGGGCGGCCTCGCGGCAAAGGTCTTCGAAGCGGGCGCGGGCCCGTTCGAATTCCGCTGCATCGGTTTTATTGAGTGTTGCGCCTGACGAGACTTTTTCGAGGATCGATACGCGGGCAATACCCGTTGGCTTAAAGACGCAAAAACTAATGGATTTGGTGGTGCGGGCTTTGTCGATGGTCCGCTTGATCTCTGCGCAGGTAGCATCGATCGCGGATTCGTCGTCCTTACCTTCGACCGAGTAGTCAAGAATCGTGGATACTTTTTCCCGGGCCAATGACTCTATAGTTGATTGGCTGGAATCAATCGAGTCGCCACCGCAAAAGTGTTTATATATCGTTTGCTCTACAAGAAAACCGACCGGCAGTCGCAGTTTCATGCCAATGGCAATAGCCTTTGTCCCCACTTTTACCAGGGTCTGATGGGCCAGCATTTTAAACAGAGAATATGCACGAATGAGATCGGTATCGGTCAGGCGTCGGAAAGCGATTTCAGTGTTGGTGAAGTCAATCATGGACGATGCAGTCAAGTCACGGCTCCTGCGCCAAGGTTTTTTTGCGCCTGGTTAGCGATGGTTATTCGGAACGCCTGCATTTTACGCAAAACAAAATTATAGCAAAGCAAAATCGCTACAACAGGCTCCTTCAATAGGGCCAGCGCAAGAGCCCATAGGCCCTGGTAAATTGCCAGTTTAAGACCAGTAGCAGCAAAAGACCGAAATACTGCCAGCGACGTTTAAGGATGGCTGACCGGTCCCCAAGAAAGAAAAGAAGTGGGAACAAGACGGTTTCAAAGCGCAATGTGGAAACCAGTTCGCCCTGCAGGGGGCGAATGAGCATGAAAACGACGAGGAACAGCGTCACAGGGAGATTTTTTGAGGAGCGCCAGTACCAGTAAATCCCGGGTAGCAGACTTAGGAACATCAAGTGGTGGACGATTGAGCCAGTATTCGTGTTTTGCCAAGGATTTCCGAACCAAAAGGTGCGAGCGTAGCTGAGAACTGATACCTCAGGCGTCCAAAAACGCTGTGCTTTCAGGAACATTAACGGATGACCGGCTTGTGACCATTGAAACCAAAGCCAAAGGCTCCAAAGTCCTCCACCGATCAACAGGAAGGTCGCAAACTTTTTTGCACCTTCCCTGAATCGAGCAGCATGGGGCGGCACACTCCCAGCGGCTTCAATGGACGCCATCCCCAAGGCCGCGGCCAGAATCACACCTTCGTTTCGGGTCAGCGCCGCCAGACCGGCGAAAAAGGCGGAAGGAATCAGGCGTCTTCGGTGGAAAAAATAGAGGGTCAGGGCCGCCAACAGAAGAAACAAGCTTTCGGAGTGCATCGAATGAAAAACGTAGGAACAGGGAAAGATTAGAAAAACGAGCCATCCGAGTCTGGTCGCTGGTCCAATGAGGTAGCGTGCTTCCCGGCATGCCATCAAGAAACAGATAAATCCGGCAAAAAAAGTCGCGGATAAGAGACTTCCTACGACCTGAGGCGGGATTTGCGCCGGGAGCAATTTTATCGCCAGGGCAACCACACCTGGGTATCCAGGGTAGAACGCCCAGGCGCGTTCCTGAATGTAGCCACTGGTAGCAATTTCCAGGTACCACGCAGCATCCCAATGTCTAAGAATGGATGTGAAATCAGATTGTTGTCTGCGCGCGATCATCATCCAAAGTACCAAGTGCCAGACGAACACCACGGTAGAAGAAAGCCAAAGGAATCGAGCCGAGGGTGCTGCAGACAGGTCCCCGTAAAGTCTGTTGCTGTTTTTAGCTGTTTTCATGATATTTCTTCCGGCCTTGGCTTGATCAGGGCGCTCGATTTTTAGCCGAGTTCATAATATTTGTACATGGAAAGGGGGGGAGCACCGTGAGTAAGTACAACAGCCGCGAGGGCGGTGTGACTCTGGCGACGGTTCTGAAGCGGAAGGCCGACGGACTTAAGTTGTCGATGGTCACCTGCTATGACGCAGCGTTCGCCCGTTTGGTCGATGCGTCGGGTGTGGACATGGTACTGGTTGGTGATAGCCTCGGAAACGTGATGCTTGGTCATGACAGCACCATTCCCGTCACCTTGGACGATATGATTCATCATTCGGCAGCGGTCGCCCGCGTGCTGACACGTCCTTTTTTAGTGATTGATATGCCGTTTATGACGTGCCAGGTCTCAGTTGAACAGACCCTCGCGAATTGCACTCGAGCGATTCAGCTAGGCGGGGCACAAGCCGTAAAGATCGAAGGCGGTAAGGCCATTTGCTCTCAGGTCACGGCGCTGGTGAACGCCGGAATACCGGTCATGGGGCATCTGGGGCTGACACCTCAAAGTGTCCATGCCCTTGGCGGCTATAAAGTTCAGGGGCGAGGGGACGTTGCGCGAAAAAAATTAATCGAGGAGGCTAAATCCCTCGAGGCTGCGGGAATCTTTGCTCTCGTTTTGGAAATGGTTCCTGCAGCACTTGCGGCGGAAATTTCGAAAGCGCTGACGATCCCAACTATTGGCATTGGTGCCGGGCCTGATTGTGATGGACAGGTACTTGTGCTTCACGATCTGTTAGGATTTGATGATGACTTTAATCCTAAGTTTCTGAAGAAGTATGCAAGCTTAGGAAAATCCGTGCGGGATGCTCTTGCCACCTACGACCGTGAGGTCAAAGCAGGTGAATTTCCCGGCAGGGCGCAGAGTTTTTTGGAATAATCTTTTCTTACACCATAGGATCCGTGACCTCCGATGACAAAGCGCGATTACTACGAAGTACTTGGCCTGGCCAAGGAAGCTGGAGACGGCGAGATAAAGTCTGCCTACCGGAAGGCAGCGATGAAATACCATCCGGACCGAAATCCGGGCGACAAAGAAGCCGAGGAGCTTTTCAAAGAGGCTTCAGAGGCTTATGAAGTTCTGTCTGACGCGCAGAAAAAAGCGACCTACGATCGCTTTGGACACCAAGGTCTTCACGGGCAGGGCTTTCAGGGCTTTCAGGACGTCGGCGACGTGTTTTCCAGTTTCGGATCGATCTTCGAGGAGTTCTTCGGATTCAGTGGTGGATTTGGAGCGGGTGGGCGAACTCGCGCCCGTCGCGGAGCCGACCTTCGTTTTGATATGCAACTGGAATTCGAGGAAGCCGTTTTTGGAGTCGAAAGAGAAATTGAGTTTGAAAAGGCTGCTGCCTGTGAAACCTGTGAGGGGTCTGGTTGCAAACCAGGCACCGGGCACAAGACCTGCGCCAGCTGCAAAGGAAGTGGCCAGATCAGAAGAAATCAGGGTTTTTTCAGCCTGGCGACGCCCTGTCCCTCCTGTGGTGGTGAAGGGCAGACACAAGACAGTCCTTGTGCCTCCTGCAAGGGTAGAGGCCGCAAGATAGCCAAGAAAAAAATTACAGTTAAAGTCCCGGCTGGCGTCGACACGGGGTTGAGGCTTCGGGTTTCAGGTGAAGGGGAGGCCGGGGCTGCTGGCGGTCCTGCCGGGGACCTTTATGTGATACTGCACGTTAAAGAAAGCGACCGCTTTCAGAGAGATGGTTTGGATCTGATCCTGGCCCAGCCAATTTCCATGGTCCAGGCTGCCTTGGGGTGCAAAGTTCAGATCAAGGCGTTAGAGGGTGAGCACACCGTCGAAGTGCCAGCGGGAACGCAATATGGTCATCGCATCACCATTGCCGGTGCCGGGGTTCCGCATTTACGCGGAGTGGGGCGTGGAGATTTGCATGTTGAATTCGATGTCCGCGTTCCTCGCAAGCTCAGCAAAGAACAGCGTGAACTGCTGGAAAAACTTGCGCAGATCAGCGGTGATGAGAATACCGGTGGTGGTGGGTTCTTTCAAAGGATGTTCGGTGACTAAGTCGAGGCGTCGATAGTCAGATTCGTTTCAATTTCTGCTTTAACCCGGGCGTAGGCCGATGCGGCCTCAGCTGCACAGTAGTCTTCGTGCAGCTTTTTCTTTATTCCCCATTCGCCCAAATTGATAGAAATAGACGGAGTTACTCCCACTGCTTCCAGGCAAGCTTTTGCGCAATGGAGAGAACATCCGTCGATGGAAACTACAGGGCGACCTGATGTTGCAATGTTTACCAAAGGTTTAACGCGTCCGCCAACTCCGGCGATACAGGACATCTCTGCGACTTGTTCACGGGTTAGGCGGAGGGCTATAGAGTTTGCCGCCTGCGCCGCGCTCGAGCAACCCGAGCAGGAATAGACCAACGGTTTCGTCGGAGCTTGCGTGTCCATAAAGGCCTCGTTCGAGCTCACTTTCAACTTCACGAACTAATTTAACATATAAAACCTCCTGCCGTTAGGCGTTTCAAAGCAGCGTATTTATAGGAAAAATCCAGATTTGTTCGGTTTTGCTAAAGAACTATACGGGTTCGGCCGATAGGGAAAACAGAGTCCTCTATCAACTCATTGTTTTTAGCCTTGGTCAGGCCCGGAGAGCACAATGCAAACTCCAAAAATATTCGCAGGAGTCCTATTGGCTGGTGGAATGACTTTCTTAAACTCCTCCTGCAGAGAAACCCCGACCTCTTCAATTATGGACTGGGAAGGTGATTATGTAGTGACGGGGTTTGGAAACTGGGCTGGGGAAGATGGCACCATGATCCAAAATCCAACCGGTGCGATGATCGAGTCTGGTGCTTTGCAAAAGGCGATGCGGGCTGAATATGAGAGCCGTGGGCGTGAGTTTCCTGAAGACCGATTCAAATTCCACGTTCTTCCCGTGAACGGGGGCGCACCCGGAACGCCAATTACGGCAGAAAATCGCGCAGCAGAAAAAGCTTATTTCGAGCAGCTGCGTTCGGGCAACAACCGGCACGTCGTTAATCTGGGAGTTAACCCAAATGCCGATGGTCAATTTGCAGTCGAGAGGACAGCTGTAAATAACTACAATGGCAGGCCCATTGATTCTTCTCTGCCGGCGAACGCATACTATCAAACTTCGACCAAGGCTCCGGACTACGAAAAAAATCTGAACTCCCAACTTTCTTCGATAAAAGAACAACCTTTCACTGTGACTCAGGGCCAACCGCAGAATTTGGGGAACAACTTTGACTGCAACAGGATGTTCTGGAAAGGCATGGCTGGTGTCGATCAGACCGGTGCAGATCCGAACAAAGTCTACAATGTTGATTTTCTGCACGTGCCTTATACGTCCGGGGGGCAACCAGTTCAGACCGCGCCGACTGCGCAGGCTACTGCGAAAATTCTATATGAAACTTTTGAGGGTCCTTCCGGGATGCGAACCGAAGGCCAGGCGAGCGCGGTGAAACCCCAAATTCCTACTCCGACTGCGCCGGATAATATCTCCAGTGTTCCAACCTCGCCGGTTGGAACGCCTTCGACAATCGGAACACCATCGACCATTAGTTCGGTGCCAGTCAGCGGGGGATCGACGAACAGTGTCGGTAGCGGCTCATCTGGTTCAAGCAGTGGGGGTAGAACCTCGGTTGTGAGCCCGGGAGGTTCGTCAGTGCCTTCGTCTTTTGGTTTAAAATAGAAACGTGGCGTTACGGCACATATAACAGCGCCTCACCGGATTGGTCATCCAGAAAAAGAAACACTTGGACTGTTCCAGGTTTTTTGAGGATTCTGGTCCAGGGAACGGTGGGAGCCATCAACTTCATTTCCTCGAGATCTCCCCGGGCAATGTCCTTCCATTTATCCGCAAACTGACAGTCTGGGTGTTTAGGATCAAAATGAAAATAAGTGCGAATTTGGCCCTTGGGAAAACCAGTATATCCTCCGCGCAAAGAATCGACGCATTCGGGAATTGCCGAGCTGACCAGACTTTTGAATCGCTGATGGCCGCTGATGTAACTCAAACCGGGAGTATTTTCCCAATAACCACCGGCAAAAAAAATAAGCGCGACCAGTGTAAGCAGGGCCATAATCCCGCTTACCAAAAAAATTTGAAAATTTTTACGGGGCTTCATTTGGGGATTCTGCCCCTTTTTTTGACAAGAAATTTGCTTGCTACATTTTCAGGAGCTTGGCGTGCATCTTCATGACGGAATCCAATGCAAAGGCATCGAGATTTTTTGTGTTGTATTGGTATCGTTGGAAAACAGCTTCTTCTTTGGCGTCCCCTAGCCGCCCTTTATGGACAGCGGTCAAATTCGCGACCTTCGGAACAAGATCGTTGCTTAAGAAGAGGGTGGCGCTACCCTCTGGGAACTTGTGCTGCATAGAAAGCAGATTGTAAAAATTGCGGTCCACCTGGCATTTGGGACAAAACTTCCAGAGGTGGCGTTCAAGCTTGGCCTCGGTATTTTTGTTTGTGCAATGTTCACAGAACTGAATGACGCGGAAATTCCGCGAAGTCATGTACTTAAAAGCGACTTTTCTGCGGGTTTCGATGTTATTGGCGATATCCAGAAAGAGTTCGTTCTTAAGGTCAAAAAGCTTCTTCTTTGTCACCTGTTCCGTTGATTTCTTGGCATGACTGGTCAACATCAGGGCGTTGATGAACTTATAATTCAGGATCCTCTCGGCGCGTTCCATGTTTGCAAATGTCTCGAACAGTGCTTCATAGCGCCTGAACAATCCGGCTAATTTGCGGTCAGGACTCTTTACCAGGATTAGCTCACCAGCAAACTGCAGCTGAATGGACCCCGGAGGTATGCGCTTCGGGCCAATTTTCTTTTCGGCCGGCTCGATTTTCGAAACGGCCGATTTTCGTGGAGTCGTGGCTATCTTGTCAGGCTTTGGCGCTGTTTTTGGAACAGCTTTACCTGCGCTCGGTTTGGCACTCGCCATGACCCTGCTCCTAAAAGATGAACTAACCTGATGTATTAAATACTCATTTTGAGTTTCGAGCAAAGAAAAAAGTCGGCAAGACCGGGCTCAAGCGGGGATCAGGCAAATCCGCGGGTCCCTTTCAACCCCTCCGTTGGGACGACCCGGGCAGCAACCAGCGCAGGGTAAACTCCCGCAATGACAGCGATGAGCAGTCCGGCAGCGGTGACCCAGGCATAGACCCGCCAGTCATAGGCCATGGGCAATGTCGCCAGCAGGTACAAGTCGGGAAGGTCCACAAATTGGTATCGTTCGAGGATGGAGCTGATGGCAAGTGCCAGTACATTTCCAAAAATACAGCCAATAACACCCACATAAAGCCCCTGAAGCAGGAACAACCTCTGGATTTGACGGTTCGTTGCCCCAATGGCCTTCAAAATCGAAATGCTTTTTTGCTTTTGCGTCACTGAGATAAAAAGCGTCGTCAGAATGTTAAAGCCCGCTACACCGCTGACCAAAAAAACGATCATGGCTATGACAGCCCGCTCCATGTTCATAGCCTCGAACAATTGCCGGTTAAACGACTGCCAGTCTTTAATCTGGATGGTGTATTTTTCGCTCATTTTGGCGGCGACTCCAAGGCTGTCTTTGGGACGATGGAGGCCAATTTCAATTCCAGTGACCCGTTGTTTCATTTTAAAAAAATGCTGGGCTGTGGAGAGGGATACGATTCCGAGCCGGTTGTCGTAGTGCTTCAATCCCGAGTCGTAGGTACCTACGACTTTGAAGGGTCTTAACTCCGAAAAGCTCTCAGATTCCGGGGCCACGAGTCTGACGGTATCTCCGATCCGGGCATCCAGCAGTGACAGGAGACCTTTGCCTAAGATGATTGCGGGTACTTCGGAGGGGGGATTTCCAGCTTGAGACGCATCGACTTCATCCTGAAGAATGTTCAGGCTATTCTCGGGTTCGACAATCGTTCTGAGGCTCTGAACCTTATCGCGTGTGGCAGGGACGATTCCCCGGACCAGTACCGAATGCATCAGAGAGTCTTTGCGGATCATCGTTTCGTTGTGGGCGAATGGTGAAGTCGCCACGATGTCATCGCCAAAATCCGACTTAAACCTTTGTGCCCAATTGTCCGGCCGCTCTAATCCTCCCGGGTAGTTGAACGCGAGAACATGGGCGTTAGCGGCCAGAAACCGTTTGCGGAGTTCGGCCTCAAATCCATTGATTACAGAAAGAACCACGATCATCGCAGCAACGCCAATGGCAATACCAACGACGGAAAGAAAAGCAATCCAGGAAAAGAAGCGGTTTTCGCGGGCCGTGCCGAGGTAACGTCTGGCAATAAATGATGAAACGGACATCTAGGGGTTCTCCGCCAGACGGGTTTCGGCCTGCGCCGGGCGATTGGTTGCAAATGTGCCTATTCTGGACTAATACAAAGCCTCTTCTAGGGGTAAATTGCCAGTGATTTCGCTTAAAAACAATCGGACTTACCCAAAGTACCGCGTCGTGTGGCTTGTTTTTGTCCTGACGCTTTGGGGAGGTGATGCACTTTCGGAGACACGCCCCGAGAAGCCCTGCCTCGGTGCGACGATTTTTCCTCTTTTCGATCTTGTTAGAACTATCGGTGGCGAGAGGTTTGAAGTCATTCAACTTTTGCCTTCCGGGCGGTCGGAGCATCTGTTCGATCCGGCACCCCGGGACATCGCGAAAGTCAAAAAATGTAAGGCCTTTTTTGCCATCGGGCTTGGGCTTGATCCCTGGGTTGCAAAACTGGCGATCGCTTCTTCAGGTAAAAAGGCGGCCAGTCCCCGGATCGTTGAGGTAGGAGTTGCAGGAAATCCCCTCCCTTTCCGGCATACCATGCCCGAGGCTGTCCGTTTGCTGGAAGAAGCTGATTCAGATCGCTCGGCGGGTGGCCAGCGTCGGGGCGGGGCTGGGGCGGAAGCATTGGACCCGCACGTTTGGCTTGATCCGATTCGCTGGGAAATGGTTGCCCGGAGGGTGCAGTCTGAATTGGCGGCGATCGATCCAGATGGAACCAAAGGATTTTCTGAGCGGACTGCCGATTTTGCGCGGCTTCTGAACGCGGTTCATTTGAAGTTTGGTGGTGCTGCTGCAAAATGGAAGAATTCTAGGGTTGTTACCGTTCATGGAGCTTATGGTTATTTTTCCCTGCGATATGGGGTCAGGATTCCAGCGGTCTTAGAATTGATACCCGGAAGGCAACCGTCTGCAAAGTATATGTCTTTGGCCCTTGCGACCATCCGGCGGGAGCAAGTGCCGATTGTGCTGGCAGAACCACAGATCGACCAGCGCACACCGCGCATGATTGCCAGCGAGACGGGAGCCCGGCTGGTCACCGTTGACCCGATTGGGGGAGTTGTCCCCGGTGAGACATGGGAGTCGATGATGACTCGGTTTTTTGAAGTGTTGTCCGGTGCATTGAAGTGAAGCGCCAAAACGAAAATGGAAGCGATGCAGTGCGGGTTGAGGGGCTTGGCCTCACCCTTGGGGGAGTCGCAGTATTGCAGGAAGTCTCCTTTGCGGTGCAGGAGGGACATTTTGCCTGCCTCTGTGGTCCAAACGGTGCCGGCAAAACAGTCCTGTTGAAAACGATCCTGAACCTGGTGCGGCCGACGACCGGGCGAGTGTCGCTATTTGGAGAACCTTCAACGGCAAGATCTGTTCGGCATCGGGTTGGTTATGTTCCGCAACGCAAGGGTTTTGACCGCAGTTTTCCAGCAACCGTAGAAGATGTGTTGGTCGCCAATTTACGTGGGGAATGGCCTCTGCGGATAGCAAGGGGTGAACGTGAAAAAGCTGCGGCGACCCTGGACCTCGTCGGAGGAAGCGACTTGCTCGATAAGCCCATTGCGAATCTTTCGGGTGGTCAACTGCAGCGCGCCTTCATTGCCAGGGCAATGGTAACCGATCCACGGTTACTGTTATTGGATGAGCCCATGGCCGGGGTCGACGCTCGTGGGAACGCGGAATACATGGACTTGCTGGGACGTCTCGCTGACAATGCTCATCTTACGGCCATTCTAATCACTCACAGCATGGAAGTCGTGCGACGCTGCGCGAAGCAACTAGTCTACCTGGTCAATGGCAAAGTCGTTGCCGATGGCTCTCCTGATGTTTTGATGCAGGACCTTCGATTGTCTGATCTGGCGTTTACGGGGCACGATCATGAACATTCCATGTGATGGCGTGGGAAAATGCGGACAGGCATTATGCTAGATTTTTTGGTGACCCCATTTTTAAATGATTTCATGCAGCGCGCACTGTTTGGTGGCGTAATGATCGCGGCTGTCTGTGCTTTGGTCGGGGTATTGATCGTCCAACGTGGGCTGTCCTTTGCCGGAGATGGATTGGCCCATGCGGCGTTTGGCGGCATAGGTCTCAATATTTTTCTCGGGGTGAGCAGTGAATGGGCGGTTTGGGCATCCCTGCCATTTACCATTGTTATCGCCATAGCCGTGTCGGTGGTGCGTAGGCGTGGGAAACTACGCGGCGATACCGCCATTGCAGTTTTTTTGCCACTCACGTTGGCCGTGGGTGTTGTCTTTATGGGATTGCGTCCTGTAACTGCAGCGCCGGTTGATCTCGAGGGGCTTTTATTCGGGAGCGTTCTGGCTATTAACCCGGATGATCTGATTGTAATCGGGGCTGTCGCGATCTTTACACTTCTGATTTTGGGTTTATTCGGGAAAAAGATTGCCTATGCCGGGTTCGATGAAGAATTGGCGACAGTATCTGGAGTGAATGCGGCCATCGCTGATTATATTCTGATCAGTTTGACTGCTGTCATCGTCGTTATCGCAGTTAAAGCCGTGGGAGTGGCCATGGTGAGTTCATTTCTGGTGATTCCGCCTGTTGCCGCGTCGTTGGCAGGGAAACGTTTAGTTCAGGTTCTCATATTCGCAGTAATAATGGCCGTCGTCGGCGCTTCGGCTGGTTTATTGATATCATTTCATCTGAATTTGTCGGGTGGCGCAACGGTTGTGCTGACACTAGGCGCATTGTTTGGAGTGGTGTTCGCCATTTACTCCAGAGGCAGCCGTTGAATAAGCCAGATGATAACGGCCCACGCGGTGAAGAACATGCACAACATGGCGCAAACGGCACAAATGACACAAATGACATTTTTTTAGGAACCGGGCGCCTTTCGTCAAAGCTACATCGCCTCAGGGAACACTGCAGCGCACCACATACCACCTATGGCAGTCTGGTCTTGATTTTGAATCAAAGCGGGCATGCATTTATCGCTCTGTTTTTTTGTGTTCCATTTGTTTTGCCGATTCCCTTGCCTGGCGTCTCGCAGGTCTTCGGTCCGGTCATCGGCCTCGCCGGCTTTTACATGATGATGAATTGGCCGGCATGGCTTCCAAAAAAGTGGGAGTCAAGGCAGATTTCGGGTCAAAATCTTGCTAAAATTTTTGGTGCCGGGGAAAAGGTGCTCAGGCGGGTGGAGACCTTCTTAAAGCCGCGTGGCAAATTGGCCCAGATTGCGTGGACACAACGGGTCACGGGGTTCTTTATTCTTCTCTGTGCGGGGTTTTTATCCTTGCCATATCCACCTGGAACAAATGCGCCGCCGGCGCTGGCGATTCTGCTTATGAGTCTGGGTACTTTGGAACGAGATACAGTGGTGTTGTTGGCGGGATATGTTCTGGTTTTCATCAATATCGTTCTGTTTACATTCTTGACGTTACTGGGAGTTGAAGGTCTCAAGCTGATTTTTGAAAAAGTTTTCTAAATGCGGAGATTGCTGGGGATGACAGAAAAAAATACCAACGAACATGGTTCAGAGGCGACGACGGCAATGTTGGCCTTTGGGTCGCTGGGCGTTGTTTACGGTGATATTGGAACTTCAGTTTTATACGCCGTAAAGGAGTGTTTTCATAAGTCCTACGGAGTCGACCCAACCCCGGAAAATATCATGGGCGTCATGTCGCTTTTTTTCTGGTCCCTCATGGTCATCGTGGTCTTCAAATACCTGACTTTTGTCATGAGGGCAGATAACAAGGGCGAAGGAGGAATTCTGGCGCTTATGGCGTTGGTTTTGCCGCGGTTTAATATCGGAAAGCAGTCGATGCGCTCTCGTGCTCTGATGTATACCGGATTGATCGGGGCGTCGTTGTTGGCGGCCGATGGCACCATCACTCCTTCAATCTCGGTGTTGTCGGCTGTCGAGGGTATTGGTATTGCAACCCCGGCGTTTCATTCCGTAGTCGTACCTGTGACGATCGGACTTCTTGTTGCCTTATTTTGGTTTCAACGTTTTGGCACTGCCGGTGTGGCGAAGTTTTTTGCCCCCGCCATGTTGTGCTGGTTTGGGGTTCTGGCCGTTTCCGGCGCGCAGCAGATATTTCGGGTGCCGGAAATACTCCTCTCAGTTAATCCCTGGTACGCATTGCGCATTCTCACCTCACATGGCTATCACAGTTTGCTCATTCTTGGTGCGGTGATGCTCTGCGTGACGGGGGCAGAAGCGTTGTATGCGGACATGGGGCATTTTGGCAGGCGGCCCATCAGGCTGGCTTGGTTTTTTATCGTCATGCCGGCTTTGCTATTAAACTATTTCGGCCAGGGTGCTCTGATTATCAGTCAGGGGGAAAGTGTACTACATAATCCATTTTTCGCTCTGTTTGACGGTTGGTTGAAATATCCCATGGTAGTTCTTGCAACCATCGCGGCTATCGTTGCTTCTCAAGCTCTTATATCCGGATCTTTCTCATTAGCTCAGCAAGCCATCCAATTGGGATTTGCACCAAGACTGACCATCGTTCACACGTCGGGGGAAACCAAAGGACAGATTTATGTTCCCGAGGTTAACACGGTCTTGATGGTCGCATGTATAGCTCTGGTGCTGGTTTTCAGAGACTCCAGTAAACTGGCGGCCGCATATGGAGTGTCTGTACTAGGCACGATGATTACGACTTCGATCCTTTTGTTTTCTGTAGCGGTAAAACGATGGAAATGGAGTGTGGCGCGCGCCCTCGGATTGGTGCTGCTGTTTATTGGGGTGGAAGCCCTTTTTATGGCAGGAAACGTACCAAAAATCGCGGAAGGTGGCTGGTTTCCGCTGGTGATCTGTTTTGTGGTGTTGTCGGTGATGACGACATGGAAAACCGGGCGTGCGGCTTTGGTTAAGCGGCTCAACGAGAATTTATTGAAGGTCGGTG
>Ga0154020_10001490_pt1 | contig 28816 bp, 19 predicted proteins | sample Klosneuvirus_201_FD_109709 | JGI IMG/M metagenome (GOLD analysis project Ga0154020, IMG submission 109709) | Active sludge microbial communities from wastewater, Klosterneuburg, Austria - Klosneuvirus_20160825_MG | ecosystem: Engineered > WWTP > Aerobic digester > Activated sludge | place...
CGGCTTGTCCGCGACCTTCTTCGGCTCGTCCTTCTTCTCGGTCTTCGCGTCGGTCTTCGCGTCGGTCTTCGCGTCGGTCTTCGCGTCGGCTTCGTCCTTCTTCTCGGGCTTGGCCTCGTCCTTCTTGTCGGACTTCGCCTCGTCCTTCTTGTCGGACTTCACCTCGTCCTTCTTGTCGGACTTCGCCTCGTCCTTCTTGTCGGACTTCGCGGCGGGCTCGCTCTTCTTCTTGTCGGCGACGAGCTGATCGATCTTCTTCTCGACGGGCGCCGTCGCCTCCTCGCCGCGGAACGCCATCCCACCGCTGCCCTCGAGGCGGTCGAGCGCGGCGAGCGGATCGGCCGACGCCGTTGTTCGCGCGTGATCGACATGACCTCGCGCTTCGACGCGTCGCCCGACGAGCACGCCGAGGACGAACACGATGCCGACGATGACGGCGCCGCCGAAGAACAGGTAGAAGATCTGACGACCGTCGAGGCTGACCTCGACCTTGTCCTTGTACAGCTCGGACTCGCGGCTGGGCATACCCCGAGACTTTCGCGAGGCGTGCCGCCGGGCCAGTTTTTGGCCGACTTCGCCCGGGCTACTGGAGCAGATTGACCGTCGTCAGCGACTGCACTTCGGAGCGGTACACGCGGCCCTTGGTTCGCGGAAGCGTCGCGGACGACTCGTTGAAGTCTCCCTCGTCGATCACCCACACACTGTCCTGGGGACCGCGGACGACCTTGCTCGCATAGGCAGGCTGCACGCTCGGCAGCGTGAGCGGAGACAGACCGGCGGTCTGCCGCCACGCGAGCTGGAAGTTCGGGAACACGGTGGGAACGTTCGGCAGCGTCCCCAGGCCGTCCTTGATGCACGCGCTGTCACCCGGGTAGGTCGGGTCGACGAGGTGGATCATGAAGCCGCGACCGCGGAACCGGATCGCCGGCGCTGCCCGCGTGACGTTGACCGTCGTCGGATCAGCGAGCTCGCACGTGCCCGCCACGTAGCTCGGGACATTCTCGACCTGATCGATCGTCGTCGAGCACGGGTTCGGCTCGAACGTGCCATCGGGACGTCGCCCGGTGCGCAGATCGGCGGTCGCATCGCAGGCAGGTGCCTGGAGCGGGACACGCCCGATCTCGAACGGATGCGCCGCCGGATCACGCACGCAGCGATCGGTCGCTGCGTCGAGGATCGTGGAGTGGATGTACCCCGAGTGCGAGCCGATCAGCGCGAACGCGTCGTGCGCGCGCAGCTCGTACCGCTGCGGCGCATTCACGCACGACTGCGGCGGGATGACGCCTTCCATGCACACGCCCTCGCGGCAGACAGCGCCGGTCGAGCAATCCGAGGAATCCTCGCAGACCTCGATGCAACGCCTTCCCGTCTGACCGGGGCCATCGAGGGGCGGACGATCGGGATCCGCGCGGCACTCGTACGAGCGCGTGTTCGGCTCCGTCGCGTCCTCGGAGGGATGCGACGAGCTCGCGAGCTTCTTCGCGTAGTCCGCGAGCTGCGTGCACTGCGGCGTATCCGTGCAGCCATCGAGCGGGCTCGTGCTGAGCTGGCGCTTGCGCGGCAAGAGGCGGAGCTCGCCACTCGACGAGCGGCCGACGGTGTAGCGGCGCGACGACGTCAGGTAGTCCTTGCACGCCTCGGCGAGACGATCCGCTTCGTCGTCGAGGAGACACGCGCCGAGGCCCTGGACCTGGCTGTTCGGATGGACGAAGCACGTGTAGCCGATCGGGCACTGCCCATCGCCGAGCTGCGGATCGCAGCCGCGCATCTGCACGATGTCCCATTGCTCGACACCGGCATCGCAGTACGGCTTCGCCGCGTCGACGAGGTGCATGCCGAGCTCGTCGATCGTGACCTGGCTGACGCGGATCGGCGGACCATCGACATCGGTGTCGGCGGAGTCCACCGACAGCGTGCCCTCGTAGGTCATCGTCCATGTCTCGTCGCGTAGCGCGATCAGATCTTGATAGACCAGGTCGCGCACGTCATCCGGTGCCGCGAAGGCCAGCTCGGAGACCGCGCGATCGGTGTCTGCACCGGTGCACAGCACCTGGCGGATCGACGGCAACTCGCCGATCTTCTCCGCCGCGATGAAGCCGGCCGGCACGTTGCGCGTGGGGTTCGCCGTCGCGCGAACACCGCCCGCGTTGCCACTCTGCGCATCGGGATCGGGACCATTCGTCCCGCAGACGTCGCGCGTGATCTGCACGTCATTCTCGGTGACCGTCTCCTCGGCGCGGGCACCGCGGAACGGAATCGCATCGCGCAGGTGATGAGCGATCGCGAGCGGCAACTGGACCGCGATCGGCGCTCCTTGATCCTTGAAGTCCTGTCGGTCGTCGTCGTCGACATCGATGATGTAGACCGAGCCGCTCGACGCAGTGACCATCGCGAAGTAGCCGACGAGCTTCGTCGGTCCCGTGTCTCGCGTGTCGGGGGTTAGCTCTGCTGCGCGGAAGATGTCGATCGAGGTCGGCACCACATCGTGATAGGCGCCGGGAAGGTGAATGCCCGGGCCGCGCGCGTTCGCACGCCGTGCTGGGGTTGCCGCGTTCCCGACGGGGAAGCACGACAGATCGCGCACGCTCGTGACGCTATCGATCAGGCGCGGATCGACGTTCGTGTCGCACTCCGCGTTGACGTTGAGGATGTCGGCGACGCGCACGGAGTCATCCGTGGCGATCGCGTAGACGAACTGGAAGTCACCGCCGGCGGCAATGTCGTCGTTGATCGTACCGGCGGAGCCGCCGGTGCCGATCTGCGGTCCGATGGCGACCGCGGTGACACCCATCGCGCCACCCTGCGTGTCCTCGAGAGGAATCGGCTGGAGCGATGTGGGAAGGCTGTCGGCACCGAGGTTGACGAGCGTGAGCTGCGCCGAGTTGTCCGCGCCGATCAAGAGCCGCGTCGCGTTGTTGCGCGGGTCCTTCTCGAGATCGAGCGTCGTCGGACGGATCCCCGCGGTGAACGTTCCGCCGCCGCCACACTCCGCGGGGCACGACACGTTGCCGTCGGTGATCGTCGGCGTGCCCGACGAGTAGTCGATACCCGCGACGATCGTGCCGTCGGCCGAATCGATGGCCGCGACGAGGTGACACGACGGATACGCCACGTACACGATGCCGGTCGGCGTCGCCGGGCACGCGTTGCCGATCGTGCCGCCGGGTGCATCGCCCACCATCGCGGCGGGGCGCGCGAGCATCTCGACGCCAGCCGCGTTCTTGATCGGGACGCGGTTCACGGTGACGTCCGGATCGCTGAGGTCGAGCGCAGTGCCGATATCGAGCGAGGTCAGGTCGCACGAGCCGGCATTCGCGACGATCTCGAAGCAACCGATCTTGTCCGTCGTGATCGCGACGGGATCCTCGCCGACGCTGATGCCGTTCTTGCCTGGCGTCAGGATGTCGGTGTCGAGCACGGTGACATCGCCGCCGGCGAACAACGACGATGGCTTCGTGGCCCACTGCGCGAGCGCCACGGTGCCGGGCGCCGATTGTAGAATGAAGCCGTACCACGCGGCGACGGGCACCGTCGTGAGCCCCATGTTCTCCTGCCCTGGTGGCACCGGTGTCGGATCGGACGCGCTCCGCGGAGCCGAGCGGATGTTGCAGGCCTCGATCGGCTGCGCGCTCAGCACGATGTCTTGATCGACCGTCGCGGGTTGGCCATTGGTCAGGCGCAGCCCGCCCCAACACGCGAAGGCGATGTCGACGGGACGGTCGAGGTTGAGCTGGCCGGGCGTGGTCGTCGTGGTCTCACCACACGACGCGACGAGCGATGCAGCGCTGGCGAGCAGCGCGGGTGCGATCAGAGAACCGAACCGGATCTTCACAGGGACCTCGGAATGCCGATGCGAAGCACGACACGGTTGCGAGTCGGCGAGGACGGCGCGATGTCGATCACCGCGATCGTGTCTTCGAGGAAGTTCGTCACGAACAGCTTGTTGCGGCTCCGCGCGGCCGTCACCGCGTACGGCCCGCGGCCCGCGAGGATGATGTCCTCGACGAACACACCGGACGACGGGTTGACGACGTAGACCTGACCGTCCTGGAAGCACGAGACATACGCGCGCTCGTCATCACCGGTGCCGGAGATGGCGACCGTCGAGCCCTGCCGACAGATGTCGGTCGCGCCGAGCGGCTCGTCCTTCGGGACGCCCGTGGGCGAGATGTCCGTATCGATGACCTGTAGCGTCGCCGGGCGGCGATTGACGAGGTACAGGCGCTTGCCGTCCTGCGAGAACGTCAGGCCGCGCGTGTCGTTCGAGCCGCCAGCGAACGTGCCGACCGAGTCGAGGAAGAACCACTTCCCGGGGAGCAGGAATGGCTCCTTGCCGTTCGCGGGGCGACCGACGGTGAACGTCTGGATGCGATCCTCGGTGCGGCTCGCCACATAGATGATGCCGGTGTTCGGGCTGCCGGCGATGCCGGTCGCGCCGCGGATGCCGTTCGAGTCGGCACCGAAGATGTTCGTGAGCACGTCCGTCACGACGACGCTGTCCGAGCCCACGGGCGAATCGACGAGCGTGACCGCGCCGGTCGTGAGGTGCGTCACCATCGCGAAGCCGTCGCCCGCGAACACGTTGTACGGCTCCTCGGGGATGCCGAGGAGCGAGTCGTCGTTGAACGGGAACGACAAGCGGTGATCGCTGTCGCACTGGCGGTTCAGGTTGTTGCCCGGGACACACGACAGCGTCGAGCCATCCCAGTTCGCCCACGCGATCGACGGGTCACCGCGCGTGGGAACGAACAGACGGAGGTTGCCGTTGCCGAGGTTCTGCGCCGAGATGTCCGTCGCGAAGTTGCCGATGCGAACGGCGGCGCCTTCGTTGAAGAAGCGCGCTTCGTCGCACTCGAGCGTCTCGGTGTGATCGGGATCGATGATGCAGTCATCGGTCTCGCCGTTCGCGTGGCGATCCGGATCCTTCTTCTTGTCGTCGTTGCCGTCGCCGTCTTGATCCTCGTCGCCGGCGGGGACCTCGCGGCGAAGCGTCCACGCTTCGACGATGTCGTCGACCTTGTCGAGGTCGAGCACCATGATCGACCCCGAGTCCCAGCGGAGCTCGGAGTTCGCGTTGACCACGAACGCGAACGAGTCATCGGGCGCGACCGTCATGCCCGTCGGGAAGAACATCTCGTCCTCGCGGGGCTGGACGTCCGACGCATCCGCCGTGCAGGCAGCGACCAGCAGCCCACATCCCAAGGTCGCGAAACGCATCTTCATAGTCGAGGGTGTCCGCTTCGACCCACCGTACGCTGCTCGGGTTGCCTGCATGCCATCTTGATCGGTCACTTGTGAGTCCCCTGGAGTGCGGCGCGGGCCGCTGCGACACGCGCGATCGGCACGCGGAAAGGTGAGCACGAGACGTAGTCGAACCCCGCGCGATGACAGAACTCCACCGAGCTCGGCTCGCCGCCGTGCTCCCCGCAGATCCCGACCTTGAGGTGGGGCCGGGTCGCCCGGCCGCCCCGCACGCCCAGCTCGATCAGCGCGCCGACGCCGTCCTGATCGAGGACCGCGAACGGATCGGCCGAGAGCACCCCGGCATCGATGTACGCCGGTAGGAACCGGCCCGCATCGTCGCGCGAGAGCCCGAACGTGGTCTGCGTGAGATCGTTGGTGCCGAACGAGAAGAAGTCCGCGTGCTCGGCGATGCGATCGGCGACCACGCACGCGCGCGGCAGCTCGATCATCGTGCCGATCGTGTACGGAATCGCGGCACCGGCGAGCGCCGAGTCCATCGCCTTCGTGACGAGCTCGCGCAACCGGCGCAGCTCTTCGGACACCATCACGAGCGGGATCATGATCTCCGGGGAGACCTTCACACCCTCGGCCGCGACCTCGCGTGCGGCTTCCCCGATCGCCTGGACCTGGATCTCGTAGATCTCCGGGAACGTGATGGCGAGCCGGCAGCCGCGGTGACCGAGCATCGGGTTCGCCTCGGTGAGCTCCGAGGTCTTCGCGGCGATCGTCGCCGCCGAGACGTTCATGTCTGCCGCGACCTCGTCGATGTCCTTCTGCGTGTGCGGCAAGAACTCGTGCAGCGGCGGATCGAGCAAGCGGATCGTGACGGGCAAGCCGTCCATCACGCGGAACAGCTCCGCGAAGTCCGACTTCTGCATCGGCAGGATCTTCGCGAGCGCGGCGCGACGGCCCGCTTCGTCGTTCGCGAGGATCATCTCGCGCACGGCCAAGATGCGCTCGGGCTGGAAGAACATGTGCTCGGTGCGGCACAGGCCGATGCCCTCGGCGCCGAAGCTGCGCGCGGTTCGCGCGTCGGTGGGAGTGTCGGCGTTGGTTCGCACCTTCAGCGTGCGCACGGCATCGACCCACTGCATCAGCGTCCCGAGCTCGCTGCCGAGCTGTGCGGGCACGAGCGGCGCCGATCCGAGGAACACCTCGCCCGTCGATCCATCGAGGGTGAGCGTGTCGCCTTCCTTGAGGCGGATCTCCTTCTGGGTCGCGTTCGCGACGAAGTACGCCGCCTTCTTCGGCGCGTCGACGCGCAGGCTCGTGCACGCGGTCACGCAGCACTTGCCCATGCCCCGAGCAACCACCGCGCTGTGCGAGGTCATTCCGCCGCGCGCGGTCAGGATGCCGACCGCGGCCTTCATGCCGTGAATGTCCTCGGGCGAGGTGTCCGTGCGCACGAGGATCACGCGCTCGCCACGCTGCGCCCACTCCTCCGCCGCGCTCGCGGTGAACACCACGCGTCCGATCGCAGCACCCGGCGATGCGGGCAAGCCCTTGCCGATCGCCGGAGGCCGCGCCTTCGGATCGATCGTCGGGTGCAGCACCTCGTCGAGCTTCGCGGGATCGATGCGCAGCACCGCTTCGTTCTGCGTGAGCTTTCCTTCGGCGACGAGGTCGACCGCGACCTTCACCATCGCCTTGCCGGTGCGCTTGCCACCGCGGGTCTGCAGCATGAACAGCTGACCCTTCTGGATCGTGAACTCGAGGTCCTGCATGTCGCGGAAGTGATCCTCGAGCTGCTTCGCCATGCGCACGAGCTCCGCGTATGCGGCCGGCAGCTTCTTGCCGAGCTCCGCGATCGGCTCCGGCGTGCGAATGCCCGCGACGACGTCCTCACCCTGCGCGTTGGTCAGGAACTCGCCATACAGCTCGGCCGTTCCCGTCGCGGGATTGCGGGTGAACGCGACGCCCGTCGCGCAATCCTCGCCGAGGTTACCGAACACCATCGCCTGCACGTTGACGGCGGTGCCGATCGTCGACGAGATGCCGTACATCTTGCGATACGCGTCCGCGCGCGGGTTGTCCCACGAGCGAAACACGGCGCCGATCGCGCCCCACAGCTGCGTACCGACATCGTCGGGAAACGGCGCGCCGGTGCGCTTCAGTACCTCGGCCTTGAACAGCGCGACGGTCTCGCGCAGCGCGTCCTCTTTCAGATCCTGATCGCGATTCGCGCGGTACTTGCGCTTCACGTCGTCGAGGATCGTGTCGAACGGCTCCGGATCGTGCTCGTTGCCCGACGTCACACCGAGGACAACCTCGCCGTACATGCCCACGAAGCGGCGATAGCAATCCCACGCGAACGGCGCGTTGCCGCTCTCCTTCGCGAGCGCTTCGACCGTCGTGTCGTTGAGGCCGAGGTTCAGGATCGTGTCCATCATGCCCGGCATGCTCGCGGGCGCACCCGAGCGCACGCTGACCAGCAGCGGACGTGCAGCGTCGCCGAACTTCGTCGAGGTGAGCTCTTCGACCTTCGCGAGCGACTGCTGCACCTCGGCCGCGAGCTCGGCGGGATACGTGCCGACGCCGTTCGCCATCACGTAGCGACAGACCTCGGTAGTGATCGTGAAGCCCGGCGGGACCGGGAGGCCGAGCGACGCCATCTCGGCGAGGTTCGCGCCCTTGCCGCCAAGAAGCGCTTTGTCTTTGGCGCGGCCTTCCGCGCTGCCGCCGCCGAACTGTTTTACGAAGCGCATCGGACCTCCAAGGCGCGGCCCACCGACGGGGTTGCCGCGATGACGCGGAGAGGTGTTACCGCCAAGACGCGGAGTTTGTTCATTGCCAAGGCGCGGAGTTTTCTTACCGCCAAGGCGCGGAGTTTTTTTACCGCCAAGGCGCGGAGTTTTTTTACCGCCATGACGCCATGGCGCCATGAAGAGGTTTTTTGTCGCTTCGCGACCGAATGGACGTAGTCGGAGCGGGCGGCTCGAGCAGGTCGAGCAGGTCGAGCAGGTCGAGCAGGCCGAGCAGGCCGATGGTCGAGCGGTTCAACGCGATCGAGCGGTTCAACGCGATCGAGCAGTTCAACGCGATCGAGCGGTTCAACGCGATCGAGCGGTTCAACGCGAACGAACAGTTCAACGCGAACGAACAGTTCAACGCGATCGAGCGGTTCAACGCGATCGAGCGGTTCAACGCGATCGAGCGGTTCAACGCGATCGAGCGGTTCGACGCGATCGAGTTGATCCGTGACGCGTGGTCCGATCCGATCGACGAGAAGTGGTCTTTCTTCGCGAAGCGAAAAAAGATCTCTGCTTGGTGTCATCGCGTCATGGCGGTAATCCCCGATGGCGTCATGGCGGTACCCGACGGCGTCATGGCGGTACTCCCCGATGGCGTCATGGCGGTACTCCCCGATGGCGTCATGGCGGTACTCCCCGATGGCGACATGGCGGTACCCGACGGCGTCATGGCGGTAATCCCAGCGCCTCACGATGCACCTGCCAGCAGGCGGAAGTCCGCGATCCGCAGATACGGATCGATGAACCAGTTGAGCAACGCGAGGCGGTTGTCGCGGAGCTTGTGGTCCGGATCCATCACCATGACACCACCCTTGTCGAAGAACTGCGCGACGATCGGACGGAGCTTCTCGAGCGACTCGAACACAGCGAGGTAGTCGCGCGTTTGACGGAGCGGCTTCTCGCGCGTCTGCGCATCGGTTACCGCAGCGTGCAGGTTGCGCTCGACGTCGGCAACGAACAGCAGCGGCAGCGGCGACGATCCGATCTCGATCTTCTTGGCGCGTGCGTCGTCGAGGATGTTCGCGACGCGCTTGAACACTTCGCGCGCTTCCTTGCTGATCTTCGCGCACGCGAGCGCGCGAGCACGTGCATCGGTGGGATCGCGGAAGTCCTGCGCGAGCGCGGCATCGGCATCCTGTGCCGGGATGCCAGCCTCGACGAAGATTCCGCGAAGGCGCGTGCGGAAGAAGTCTTCGATCGCGTCCTTCTGATTCTCGGTCTTCTCGCGATCGCGGCCCGCGGTGAGCCACGGTGCCGCGATGTACTTCAGCCCCTGCTCGTTGAGCGCTTCGACGGTGGCGGCGAACAGCGGGGTCCACAGCGTCGACCACGCGGCCGGGCGGCCCTCGGTGGCGAGCAGGATCTGCCAGATGCCGATCGCGGCGCGGCGCAGACCGAACGGATCCGCGGAGCCCGATGGCTCGAGACCGACGGCGAAGCAGCCGACGATCGTGTCCATGCGATCCGCGAGTGCGATCAGCGCACCGAACAAGCTCGGCGGCAACGCGGCACCTTGGCCCTTCGGCCACCAGTGCTCGTCGATCGCCGCCGCGATCGCGGGGGCCTCGCCGAAGTCCTTCGCGTAGTGGCGGCCCATCACGCCCTGCAGCTCGGGGAACTCGCCGACGGCGAGCGACGCGAGGTCCGCCTTCGCGACGCTCGCGGCGCGCTCGAGCTTCGCGATGTCGTCGGCGCTCATGTCGACGAACGTGCCGAGGGCGCGCACGATCTTCGCGAGGCGTCGGACCTTGTTGCCGATGGTCTTCGCGCCGTCGCCGAGCTTGGCTTGGAACACGACGGCATCGAGCTTGGTGTTCCACGCGTCGAACGACTTCTTCTTGCGATCCTCGCTGACGAAGAACTTTCCGTCGGACAGTCGCGACGCGATGACCTTCTGGTTGCCCTGCTGGACGATCTTCGGATCCTTCACCACCGTCGCCATCATGGTGGCGAAGCGATTCGCGAGGCGACCCGTCGCGGGCGTCTCCATCGCGAAGTAGCGCTGATGCGTGCGCATCGAGGTGACCACGATCTCCTCGGGGATCTCGAGGAAGCTCGGATCGAACTCGCCCGAAACACCGACGGGATACTCGCCGAGGTGAATCACTTCGCCGAGCAGCGCGTCGTCGGGGCGCACGCGCAGGCCGGTCTCCCTCTCGAGCCGTGACAGCTCCGCGCGGACCAGGTCCTTGCGCGCATCGGGATCGACGACGACATGCGCGGAGCGCAGCGCATCGACGTACGCATCGGCATTCGCGATCTCGACCTGCGTGTTCGCGAGGAAGCGATGGCCGCGCGATTGGCGACCCGCCGTGAGCGTGGCCCATTGCAGCGGGACGACCTCACCACCGAACAGCGCGACGAGCCACTGCACGGGACGCACGAACGTGGTCTCGGTCCAGCCCCAGCGCTGCGACTTGGGCCACGCGATCGCGCCCGCGATCTCCGCGAGCAGCGCGGGGAGAAGGCCGCGCGTGTCCTGTCCGACGACGTTGCGGACAGCCACGACGTATTGGCCCTTCTTGCCCGCGACTTCTTTCTTCTGCAGCGACGCGGGATCGACGCCGTTCTTCGCGGCGAAGCCCTGCCCTGCCTTGGTGATCGTCCCGTCGGGTGCGAACGCAGCACCGATCGGCGGGCCGACGACCTCTTCGCTCAGGTCGGGCTGTCGATCGACGAGGCCCTTCACGATCATCGCGAGGCGGCGCGGCGTGCCGAGCACGCGGACGCCTTTGTGCTCGAGGCGCGCAGCGGCGAGGCGCTGCTCGACGAGCTTCGGCAGATCCTCGAGCTGGCGCGCGAGCATCTTCGCGGGAATCTCCTCGCATCCGATCTCGAACAGCAGATCAGCCGACATGGACGATCTCCTCCGCGTGGGTCGCGACGCTGCGTGCGGCCGCGAGTGCGCCCGCGTTGACGCCGTTCTCCGCCGACGCGCGATACGCCTCGACCGCCTGCGCTTGCAGGTGCTTCGGCAACAGCGGAAACCCGAGCGCGGCGCGCGAGGACACGTACGTCTCGGCGCACGCCTTTGCCATCCCGCGCACGCGACCGATGAACCGCTGGCGCTCGGTCACGCTGATCGCGCCGCGCGCGTCGAGCGAGTTGAACGCGTGCGATGCCTTCATGCAGAACTCGTAGGCGGGCAGCACGAGCGGTGCGGGTGCGCCGTCCTTCTGCCGCGCGAGCAAGCGCTTGCACTCGCCCTCGAACGTGTCGAAGTTCGCGAACTCGATCTCGGGCTTCAGCTCCTCGAAGTGGAACGTCGCGTACTCGACCTCCCACGGGTGCCGCAGCTGCCCGTAGGTGACGTTCTTGTCCCAGTTGAGGTCGTACATGTTGTCGCGATTCTGCAGGTACATCGCGAGTCGCTCGACGCCGTACGTGAGCTCGGCGGTGACGGGCAAGAGGTCGATGCCGCCCGCTTGCTGGAAGTACGTGAACTGCGTGACCTCCATCCCGTCGCACCAGACCTCCCACCCGAGTCCCCACGCGCCCAGCGTCGGAGATTCCCAATCGTCCTCGACGAACCGGATGTCGTGTGCCGACGGATCCATCCCGATCGCGCGCAGCGAGTCGAGATAGAGATCCTGCACGTGCAGCGGGCTCGGCTTGAGTCCGACCTGGAACTGGTAGTACGCGCCGGCGCGATTCGGGTTCTCGCCGTAGCGACCGTCCGAGGGACGGCGGCAGAACTGCGCGAACGCCGCGTTCCACGGCTCGGGTCCGAGCACTCGCAAGAAGGTCGCGGGATGGAACGTGCCCGCGCCGACCGAAACGTCGACCGGCTGTTCGACAACACAGCCGCGATCGGCCCAGAACTTCTGGAGCGTGAAGATGAGGTCTTGCAGGTACATGCGGTGCGCGGGGCACCCTACCGTCGGTGTCCGCCTTGGTCAAGCGAGGGACACGAGCTAAGTGCTTCAGATCTCTTGACGTTCTCGGTACACGCCGCATACCGTCAGGCATGGTTCGGGAGTGCTGGCTTCCTCTGTGCCTGGTCGGCGCTCTTTCAGCATCGACAGGCTGCTCGTTGATCCTCGATTTCTCGGACAGCCAGATTCCGATCGATGCGCCTCCGGACACGCCGTACACGCAAGAACAGTGCATGTACAAAGAGCCGAACGACTCGATCGACACCGCTGCGATGATCGAGCCGACCGAGATGGGCCCCGCCGCGATCTGTGCGCCCGCGATGGCCACGGATCCCGAGGACACGGACTTCTACAAGTTCACCGTCCCGGCCGGCACCGCATCGGTGCAGGTGAAGATCACGTTCATGACCTCGCCCAAGGGCGATCTGGATCTGAAGCTCCTCGACTCGACGGGAACGATGCTCGCGCAGTCGCGCGGCTTCCTCGATTTCGAGACGATCACGTGTCCCGCGATGTCGCCCGCGTGCGCGGCGCTCGCGCCCGGTGACTACGTGTTCCAGGTGCTGCCGGGCTCGGCGATGGCGACGAACCCGTACAACATCGAGCTGACGATCACCCCGATGTGAATCCCGGTGACCGCGACGCCGCTGAGCGTTACCGCCGTGACCGACTAACGTACCGCCATTTGACCCGTCTGGTCCCGCCATGACGCCATCGAGCGGTACGCCATGCCATCGAGCGGAACCGCCATGACGACATCGAGCGGAACCGCCACGACCAGTACCGCGACGACGCCCGTTACCGCGATGACGCCGTTACCGCGACGACGCCCGCTACCGCGACGACGCCACAGGAGTTACCGCCATGACGCGATGGCGCCAAGGATCTTTTTGGACGCGTCGCGATCGGCACGTCGAACAGGCACGTCGAACAGGCACGTCGAACATGCACGTCGAACATGCACGTCGAACATGCACGTCGAACAGGCACGTCGAACATGCACGTCGGGTCGTTATGCGATGTGAGTCTTTCTTCGCGAAGCGAAAAAAGATCTCTGCTCGGCGCCATCGCGTCATGGCGGTAACGCTCGGTGGCGTCATGGCGGTAACGCTCGATGCCGTCATGGCGGTAACGCTCGATGCCGTCATGGTGGTAAGCCGTCTCGGCGGTAACTGGTCGCGGTAACGGGCGTCGTCGCGGTAGCCCGCGTCGTCGCGGTAATGGGCGTCATCGCGGTAACGCTCGATCGCCGCTCGATGCTCAGAACGTATACGTGATCGTGTACGCCATCCGCGCCGACTGCTGCGGAGGCACGAGGACCTTCGCGCGAGCGCGCTGCTTGCCGAGCGTCGGCTTCGTCGGCTGACCGTACGTGACGAGGCGGCGCCGCGCGCCCTCTTGCAGCTTCTGCTCGATCCAGACCTCGCGCGGCTGCGTGCCGACATTCGTGACGGCGACGGAGAACCACTCGGCCATGTCGGCATTCTCGCGACCGACGCGACGGCGCACCTTCGATCCACGCAGCGTGGGATCGATCCACAACGGTAGCCGCAGCGACTGCGTCCCCTGCTCGCGGCCAGCGACGGGAATCTCGACATCGTGTTCGTCTTCGTCGACGAGGCGGATCGTCGCGCGCACCGGACCGGGCGCGAGCCGCAATAACTCGAGCTCGAGCCAGACCCACACCGCGTTGATCGAATCGGAGAACGCGTCGTCGTCGCTCGCTCCGTTGGACATCTCACCGCTGTAGACGCGGCGGAGGCGCGCGTCGATCGCGCGGGTCGGCGTGGTGAGGATCGCGGTCGAGCCATCGAGGACGATCTGGCCGCGCGCGATCTCGACGGGAGCTTGCTCGCGACCCGGCATGCCATCGAACAGCGTGACGTCGGCCTTGCTGCCCCACGCGGGCGTCGTGATCGCATAACGCGTGGTCAGCATCACGTGCTCGGCGGCCGTCATCGCGATGTCGTGCTGCGCGCGATAGGACAGCGTGCTCGACACGTACAGCACGCGCACCAGGTGCTTGCCCGCCGGCCCCTTTACCGCGCAGCGCACGGACGAGGTCGCGACGACAACGACGGGCTTCGCGAGCGCCGGCCGATCACCGATGTCGTCGGGCGGCTCGTCGAAGTCGAACACGAGCTCCTTCTTCTTGGCATCCGGTTCGGGGGCCGGCAGCTCCGCGACATCGCGCGAGCACGCGCCGACGACGATCGCGCTGCCCGCGAGCGGCTCGAGCACCAGTGTCGGTAGGGTCGCGCCGGGATCGAGATGATCGAGGATCAGCGAACCGTTGCTGACCTCGATCCAGCGGCGATCGTCGACGACGGAGTAGCTCTGATCGCCGAGCTGGTAGAGCGCGATCGAGATGCCTGCCGCGGGCGTCGCCGCGATCTCCGCCGGAGCCGGCGTGCGGCACGCGATCGCACCGAGCAACGCGAGCAGCCCGAGCGCCACGAGCGACGCGAACGGCAACGATCGACTCACGCGCCGATCATAGCGTACGGTCGGCGCGTGTTCCGTCGGATCGCCCGCGCGTGGACCAGCTACTGGCTCGCGCCGGGCGGCCGGTACGCTACCGCCGCGATCCGCATCGCGCTGGCCACGTCGCTGCTGTGGATGCTGTGGCGCTATCACACCGCGTGGCAGCACGAGACCTCGCGCTACTACCAGCTCGGGCCGTGGCTCCTCTATCCGGGTCGCCCCGGTGCCGCGCTGCTCGCGGCGATCACCGTCGTCGCGTGGGCATCGACGATCGCGATGCTCGTCGGTGCGTGGAGCCGCATCGCGCACGCCGTGTCACTCGTGGCGTGCACGCTGATCGCGGCGAACGGCGTGTCCGAGGCCGTGACGTGGTCGCACATCGACGTTCCACCACTCCTCGCGAGCATCGCGTTCCTCGGTGCACCGAGCGGTGCGGCGCTGTCGATCGATGCGTATCGCCGTCGCCGCCGCGGCGAGCCGCTCGAGCCCGTTCGCCAGACAAGCGCGCGCCTCGCGCTCGCGACGGTGGCGTCGGTGTTCTTCATCGCGGGCTACTGGAAGCTACGCGGCGGCGGTGGGTTCGGCCTCGGCTGGGCGCTGTCGGACAACTTGCGCCATCAGATCCTCGTCCGCTTCGATTGGATCGGACTGCCGCGCACCGATCTCGCGGCGTGGATCGTCGCCGAGAGCTGGCGTTATCGCACCGTCGCCGCGCTGAACCTCGTCTCGCAGATCACGCCGATCCTCGCGGTGTTTCTCCATCGCCATCCGCGCCTGCGCGCGTGCTTCGGGATCCTGTTCGTCCTCGAGATCCTCGGGCTCGCGCTCGTCATGGATCTGTGGGACCTGCACTGGATCCCGCTCGCGGCGGTGTTCATCGATTGGGACGCGCTCGTCGCGTGGCAGCGCCGTCGCAATGGCCAACTTCGCCGCAGCGAGCCCGAGCCGCTCACCCGATCGCGCGGCGCCCGCGCCCACCTCGCGTTCGCGACCGCGTTCCTCCTGATCTACGGGCTCCACCTGTTCTGGCTCAACCAACGCACGCGGCTGTTCCCGCTGACGTCGTTCCCGATGTTCTCCGACGTGCGCGCGAAGCAGCCGTACTCGACACACCAGACGTACGAGCTCCTCGGCGGTCACATCGAGCTCCTCGGCGCGCGACCGATGCGCCCCGACGAGGTCTCGTGGGTCGACTCCCACGGCGGCTATCGCTGGATGTTTCGCGCGCGCGATCCGGCGGTCGTGCGCGCGCACCTGCAGGCGATCCTCACGGAGCTATCGCGTGCGTGGCCCGACTTGCAGATCCATTCGGTTCGGTTGTCGCTGTCGGTGTTTCAAGCGCCGGCCTACCCCGCGCCGGCCGGACTGACGCGAACCGATGTCGCGATCCTCGGCGAGCTCGATGCCGACGGAACGTTCCGCACGCATCTCGGCCAGGTCGGATCACCGGGGCTGCGCATGATCGCGACGCCGCCGATCGGAACGTTCGCGTTCGTCGCGCTCGAGTCACCCGACGGTGTGCGCTGGCTCGTGCGCTAGGGTGCGGACACGAGGCGCAGCGCCTTCTCGGGGCACGCCTCGATGCACTTCCGGCACGCGCGGCACTGATCCATGCGCGGCGTGTACGCGGACTGTCGCTTGTGCGCGAGGCTCTTCAGCTTGCCGAGCACGCCGAGCTTCGCGAAGTCCGCGTCGTCGATCCGGCGCACCTCGAACACGTCGTACGGACAGACATCGACGCAGTCCCGCTTGCCCTCGCACTTGGTCCGATCGACGACGATGACAGAGGCGCCTGGCTTCGCGTCGCACTCGGGCATGGCTACTCCTCGGAGGCGACGGCTTCGCCCGCGATCTTCGCGGCGTCCTTCGGGTCGATCTTGCCGGCGAGCACGGCCGCGATGCCCGACAGGAGCGGCATGCGGATCTTGTGCTTGCGGGCGAGCGCATCACCCGCCGCGCAGGCGCGTGCGCCTTCGGTGCGCGTGGCATCGGCGGTGATCACGCCGTCGGCGATTCGCTTGCCGAGGATGTAATCGACCGACTTGCTCGACGCGGAGCGCACGAGCAGGTTGCCGAGACCCGCGAGCCCGGAGAACGTCCTCGGGTCCGCCCCGATCGCGGTGCCGAGCCGCGATGACTCCGCGATCGCTCGCGTGATCAGCACGGCCCGCGGTCCGGCGCCGAGCTTGAGCCCGTCGCACAGACCGAGTGCGATCGTGTACGCACCGGCGAGCGCGGAGGCGAGCTCCACGCCCGCGAGGTCGCGCGAGCCGTACACGCGAAGCGCGGGCGGCGCGTTGAGCAGACGGCGCGCTTCCGAGACGACCTCGTCGAACGCCGAGGCGCACACCATCGAGGAGAACGCGCCGGTGACGAGATCCTCGGGCAGCGCGGGGCCGGCGATGCAGCCGACCTTGAGCGTGGGTAGACCGAGCGACATCACCTCGGAGACGCGGTCGTTGTTCGGTGCGGCGAGCGCACCGATCGCGTGGACGACGATGTGGCTACCGTCGAGGACATCGCCGAGCTCGCGCGAACGATCGCGCACGTCGGTCGACGACACGGCGAGCACGAGGAAGCGCGCTTCGGTCGCGAGGCGCTTCGGATCCGCCGTCGCCTCGAGGGGCTCGGGCAGCGGCGCTTCGGGAAGGCGCGGACAGCGGCGTGATTTCTGGATCGAGTCGATCACGGCGGTGTCGCGCGACCACAGGATCACGCGGCGACCTGCGCGCGCGAGCACGGAGCCGAGCGCGGTGCCGAACGTGCCGGCGCCGACGATGCCGACGGTGGTGGCTCGGGTGTTCACCGGGCTCACGCGGCACCTTCGGGCGGGATGTGGGCCGTGCGGTTCTGGTAGTAGAACAAGAGCTTCACGTCGTCGACCTGCAGGATGTCGCCCTGGCGCACGACCGCAGGACGCGTGTGATAGGTGCCGAGGCCTTTGACGGCGTCGTCGAGCTTGGACTCCGCTGATTGATCCACGTACTGCGGATGCTCTTCGCCCCACGCCGGGTTCTGCGCGATGCGCTCGCGCAACCGCACGAGCTCGGCGAGCACGTCGGCGCGGCTCACGCCGAGCTGCGCCGATGGCGCGCGCAGCAGGCGATAGATGTCGCGCGTTCCGGCGGCCTTCGCGATCGAATCGTAGAGAGCGCGCGCGACGAGGTTGGTCGAGTGAAACACCGTGAGGCGTGGATAGGCGGCCGCGAGACGGCGGCCCAGGGCACGCGTGTACTCGGCATCGCGCTGATCGTCATCGGTGACCTCGCCGTCGGCGCCGCGGATGAAGCTCGCGGGATCGACGGCGCGTCCCGCTCGATCGATCGATTCGCCATCGTCGGTGATGTCGTTGCCGAATACGTCGAGCGGGCGACCGAACCGCACGACGACCGATCCTTCGTGGACGAGGATCTTGCGAAAGAACTCGACGATGCGGCCGACGCGCGAGAATTCGTCGTCGGTGATGATGAAGCGGCTCTTGCCGGTGTCCGCGAGGTAGTCGGCGATCAGCGTCTCGGCTTCGAGGACGAGGCGATAGTTGATCGTGACGGGCACGATGTAGATGCGCTTGTTCGGCGCGCCCTCGCGCACGTTGTTCTTGAACGCCGTGACGGTGGTGCCGAGGAGGCCGAGCTTCAGGTGCTTCTCGAGGATGTTGCTGCGATTGCGCGTACCACCCGGGAAGAACAACGAGTGGTAGCCGTGCTCGAGGAGGACGGTCGAGTACTCCTTGAGCACGTCCTTGTAGAGCTCGAAGCGAAGGCGGCGATCGACGCGATACGCGCCGAGGTTGCGCATGAAGAAGGAGATGAACGGGTTCGAGAACAGGTTCTTGCCTGCGCCGTACGTGACGGGCGGAAGGCCGGCTCGCAGCAGGCCAAAGCCGATCGCGGGCGAATCCATGTTCGACGTGTGTGTCGGCGTGACGACGATCGTCCCGCGCTCGGCGCACGCGCGCACGACATCGAGATCGCCGTCGGCGCTGATCCGAGCGTCGAGGTTGCGCAGCGTGGTCATGCCTTCGCGCAGCGACGTGATCGGGTTGAACACGAAGCCGAGGATCGAAGGACCGATGCCGGTCGCGAACTTGTAGACGCGAGGGTCGAAGTTTCCGACGACGTCCTTGCCGTAGTGGTGAACGAGGCTGCGGAGCTCGGAGGTCTTCTCCTCGTCGTTCATGCCGAGCAGTCGGCGCGACAGATCTTTCCAGCGATCCGCGGCGCCGTTGCCTTTGCCGTCGAGGCGTTTGATCTCGTTGTACGCGACGTCGTTCAGCACGTACTCGAGGGAGAGGTCCCCGCCGGCTTTCGCCGTTGCCACCCGATGGGCGACGACGCGGCGCTCGACCTCCGCGAGCAACTTCTCGCGATCCGCGTTGAACCTCTCCAGTCGGTTTTCTGCCTCCCGTACCGGGCGGTCGCTCGCCATGACTTCCCTACATTACGAGAGATTTGCGGGTCCTGTGCATGCGGGGGACGCCCAGCACGGCGGAATGGCGGTGTGAAGGTAAAGCGGCAAATCGGGGCGATCCCGCTTGCTCTCCACAGCCCGACATGGTCTTCATTGAACAGGCGCGCGTTTCCTTTGGAGACCAGCGCTGGTTCTGCCGGAGACGGTCCGGCATCATGGCCACGACCAAGCGTCGCAGTACCAAAACTAAAGACACCGCCCCCGCGAAGCCAAAGCGAGGAGCGGCGGCGGATCCTCCTGCGCCCAAGGCAAAGGCCGGATCCAAGAAGAAGCCCGACAAGCCGGACAAGTCCGAAAGGACGCTCGACAAGGTCGAGAAGCCGTCGAAGGCCGACAAGCCAGACAAGACGGACAAGACGGACAAGGGCGAGAAGGCCACGAAGGCCAAGGCAGTAGAGCGAGAAGAGAAGATCGAAACCGAAGACGTCGAAGTAGAAGAGCCGGTCGAGAAGACCAAGAAGTCGTCACGCAGCAAGAAGGCAGTCGAGGCCGTGGCGCCTCCTCCTCCACCGAAGCCGGAATGGAACCTCGAGGGGCCCATTCCGCCGGAGGGAGCGAAGCTGCCGAAGAAGGTCGGAGCGTTGCTCGGCGTCGGGCAAAAAACGCTCGGCATCAAGTCCTTTCGCCCCGGACAAGCCGAGGCATTCGAGCACCTGCTCGCCGGCGAAGACCTGCTCGCGGTCATGCCGACCGGCAGCGGAAAGTCGCTGCTCTATCAGCTGACCTCGATGGTCGTCCCCGGCGTGACCGTCGTCGTGTCGCCGTTGATCGCGCTGATCAAAGACCAGCTCGACAAGATGGTCAGCAAGGGCGTGAGCGCCTGCAAGATCGATTCGACGCTGACGGTGAAGCAGCGCCGCGAAGTCGACGCGATGATTCGCTCGCCCGGTGGCAAGTTGCTCCTGACCACGCCCGAGCGCATGGCGGTGCCCGAGTTCCGCGAGTTCTTGCGGGAGGCCTGCGGCGGCGTCGGCGTGTCGCGATTCGTCGTCGACGAAGCGCACTGCGTCTCGCAGTGGGGACACGACTTCCGCCCCGCGTATCTGTCGCTGCGCAAAGCGCTCGAAGATGTCGGTCGTCCACCGGTGCTCGCCACCACGGCGACCGCACCACCACACGTTCGCGACGACATCCTGTTCCAGCTCGGCATCGAAGGCGCGACCACGGTCACGACCACCTTCGATCGTCCGAACCTGCACTACGAAGTCATCGTCTTCGCCGACGACGACGAGAAGATGCGCACGCTGGTCACGCTGCTGAAGAAGCTGCCGCGACCGGGCATCGTGTACTGCGCGACGGTCAAGAAGGTCGAAGAGCTCTACGAAGCGCTGACGCGCTGGGGCATCAAGGTCGGCAAGTACCACGGCCGGATGAACAAGAAGGAACGCGACGACTCGCAGAACGCGTTCATGGATCCCGCGTCCGACATCATCATGGTCGCGACGAACGCGTTCGGCCTCGGTGTCGACAAGCCGAACGTCCGCAACGTCCTGCACTATCACGTGCCCGGATCGCTCGAAGCGTACGCGCAGGAAGCAGGACGCGGCGGTCGCGACGGCAAGCCCGCGCGTTGCGTGCTGCTGTTCTCGCCCGACGACGTGGCGATCCAGGAGTACTTCCTCAGCGGGACGTATCCGACGCGGCGCCAGGTCAAGATGGTGTTCGACGCCTTGCAGGCGTTCACGGATCTGCACGCGCGCGGCGATCGGCTCGCCGACGAGACGCCGCCGAACGTCGTCAACGTCGCGCTGTCGTCCGGCGTCGGCCAGCAGCGTACGCGCACCGTTCTCGGCCTGCTCAAGGACGAAGGCTTCGTCACCGAAAAGGAAGGCGGCATCTTCTTCGTCGCCGATCCGCCACCCGAATACGCCGAGCTCATGGAGCGCGCGAAGCAGTACGAAGCGCGCCGGATCGCGGATCGCCAGCGCCTCGATGCACTGCTCGCGTACGTGAAGGCGCCGGGCTGCCGCAATCAGGTGATCCTCCAGTACCTCGGCGAGCCCGAGCCGCCGAAGTGCGGACGCTGTGACAACTGCTTGCGCTCGCGCGAGGACGCACTCGCCGCATCGACGCAAGCCACGCGCCTCGGCGCCCTGCTGACGCGCGAGCTCGAGGACGAACCTGTCGCCGAGGTGAAGCCGCGCCGCGAGATCAAAGCGCGCATCGTTCGTATCGATGCACCGGCACCGACGCTGACCACGAGTGCCCCCGCAGCTGCGTCGGGCGAGGTCGCTCCGATCACCGCGCCTGCGGCTCCGCCGAAGCCGGCGACCGTATTGCGCCGCAGTCACGGTGCCGCGCCCGCGGCTGCGACGCCGCAACCCGCTCCGGTCGTCGCGAAGTTCGCGCCCGCACCGGTCGTCGAAGCCAAGGCGAAGCCCGAGAAGCCCGCCACCCCCAAGGAAGGGGACGAGCTCGACGAGGATGACGATCTCGAGGATGACGATCTCGAGGACGACGAGGACGAGGACGGCGACGAGGGCGAGGACGGCGAGCTCGTCGACGAGGATGATGACGACCTCGACGATGATGATGATGACGACGATGACGATGACGACGAGGATGACGACGACGAGGATGACGACGACGACGACGACGATGACGACGACGATTACGAGGTAATCGACAAGACCGCGGCGGAGCTCGCGGAAGAAGGCGTCGAAGGTCCCGGCGAGATCACGGTCCTCGCCCGCAAGAAGGTTCCGAAGGTCCCGAAGCAGCGACCGCAGCGCGACCTCGATACGTCTCCGTCCGCGAGCGCGGCGGAAGCTCGCAGGCGCCGTCGCCGTCGTCGCCGCAAGCGGCGCGCGATGCTGCCGCCGAAGAGCGCGTTCACGACGCCGATCCTGTCGACGGCAGGGCCGATTCCGGAAGCGCAACTGCGTCGCCCCGGTGGCGGCGGTGGTGGTCCGGTGATCGAGTACGTGCGCGGACCGATGCGGATCGCGACCGCCCCTGTCGCGTCGGCGAACCCGAACGACGCCGGTGTCGGTCGTCGTCGCGGCAAGAAGCAGCGGCGCTGGGAGCGTGGTGGTGGCGGCGGTGGATTCGATCGCCCGCGCTTCGACAATCGCGGCCCTCGCCCGGAGGGTCCGCGCAACAACGGGGGCCCGCAGTTCCAAGGGCAGCCCGGTGGTGCGCCGATGACGGCGAATGGCAACGGTCAACCCGGCGCACCCGGCGCACCCGGTGAAGGACGACGTCGTCGTCGGCGGCGGCGCCGGCGTGGCGGGGTGGGCATGGGTGGCGCCGCGCCCAACGGAGCGCCGATCCTCGGGCCCGGTGCCCAGGGGGATGCGCCCGTCTCGGTGTTCGAGGTGCGCGGTCCGCAAGCACAAGGTCAGCAAGGTCCGATGCTCGGTCCCGATGGACAGCCGATGCGCAAGCGCCGTCGCCGTCGTCGGCGCGGGCGCGGTGGACGTCAGCGCGAGTGGCGTGGCGAGGGCGGCGGCGGCGGCGATGCCGGTGGCGGAGACGCGGGCGGCGGCGGCGGTGATGCAGGCGGTGGCGGTGGTGGCGGCGCGATCAGCGACGGCGACAACGGGTAGCCTCTGCTAGGATCGTTGTCGTGCTCGATTGGCTCGGCTCGGTGCAGATCCGCAAGCGGACCGACGCGCGCGTAGAGCTCGATCTGACCCGCGCGACCGCGTGGACTGGATGGGGTCTCGCCGCTGCAGGTGGCTGGCTCGTGATGCTCGGTCCGCTGTGGGCCACGTTGCTCGGCGTGGTCGGGCTCGGCATCGGCGTGTTGCTCGGAACTCTGCGGCGGACGCTCGTGTTCGATCGTGAAGATGGGTTGCTCCGGAGCGAGCAACGCATTCTCGGCATTCGGCGACGCGCATCGATCCCGTTGTTTCATCTGCGCGCCGTCGTCGTCGCGGCGCGGCACGGCATGTACATCGCGTACGTCGAGCGCCGTGTGGGTGCGAAGATTCACCTCGACGAAGCGCGTCGTCCCGCGCCGCTGATCGAGCTTGCCAAGGCGATCTCGGAAGTCACCGAGCTCCGGTACGAGTACGACGCCACGACGCGCGCCGCAGCGTCGGACTAGTGATAACGTCGCCCGGCTCATGCGTCGTACCGCTGTCATCCTGTTGGCGCTCGCTGCGTGCAACACTTCGAGCTCGGGCGAGCCAGGGGACAAAAAGGGGAGCGACACACCGCGGAAGCTCGCCGGTATCTATCCGGAGAACTTTCGCTGCGACAGCATCGCGAACGAAGAGGCGCTCGGCGCGGCCCTCGCCGGTCAGGTGCGCACGCTCGATTCGCCGTCGTCGATCCCGCGCGGTGTTCCGCATCCGTGCACGTACGAGGTGCAGCGCCAGCCGCAGCCCGAGTACTGGACGTTCGACTTCGATTGCCGCGATGGCTACAAGCAGCGCGCGGATGCGCTGTTCGAGCAGTACACGCGGACGAGCTCCGAGCTCGTCGAGGCGTACAACGGCGCGAGCGACGCCGCACCGGTTCCGGATCCGTCGCCGAAGAAGAAAGAGCCGAAGAAGGACATGGACGCGGGGATCGATGCGCCACAGCGCGCCCCCGAAGAAGCGTCCGCGGTCCAGGTCGGCGCGAAGGGTCTCGATCACCACGGCCAGGGCCTGTTGTTCATCGACGACGATGCGCCGTGCTACGTGCGCGTCGTCGGTCCCGACAAGGAACGCCGGCTCGCGCTCGCACAGCTCATCGCGAAGAACCTGACGTTCGCGAATGCGCCGATGACACCGCGTCCGTTCAAGTGACCGCGATCGGCGGCCGCTCCGAAGCGCGCTCGCTGATCGCGCTCGCCGTTCCACTCGCGCTCCAGCAGATCGGGTTCCAGCTCATGGGCACCGTCGATGCGGCGTGGCTCGGTCGCTACGACGACACGGCGCTCGCCGCGGCGGGCGTGGGCAATAATCTCTTGTTCGCCGTCACGTCGATCGGCATGGGCATCGTGATGGGCCTCGATACCGTGATCCCGCAAGCGCTCGGCGCGGGTCGCCACGCGGACGCACGACGAGCGTTGCACGGTGGACTGCGACTCGCGGTTCTCGTCGGGCTCGCGGCGACCGCGATCGTCATCGCGACGCCCGTGATCCTCTCGCTCGCACGCGTGGATCCCGGCGTCGCGAGCGATGCACGGACGTACATCTACATGCGCTCGGTCGGCATCGTGCCGTTCCTGCTCTCGATCGCGCTGCGCAGCTACCTCGCCGCGCGCGACGTCACACGACCGCTCGTGCTCGCCGTGGTCCTCGGCAACGTGCTCAATTACTTCCTCGACTGGGCGCTGATCTTCGGCGTGCCGTCGCTCGGCATCCCCGCGATGGGTGTGATCGGCGCTGCGCTCGCGACGGTGACGGTCCAGATCCTGATCGTGTTCGTCTACGTCGCAGCAGTGCGGTCGATCGATGGTCCCGGCCGCGCGGCCGAGCGCTCCACGCGCGCGGATCTGTCCGACATCTACAAGTACGGCGCGCCGGTCGGCGGACAGATGTTCGCGGAGGTCGGCATCTTCGGCGTCGCCACGGTGATCGCCGCGCACATGGGCCGCACGCCGGGTGCGGCGCACACCGTCGCGTTGATCCTGTGCTCGTTCACGTTCTCGATCGCGGTCGGCATCGGCGCCGCGACATCGGTGCGCGTCGGTCACGCCGTCGGTGCGAACGACCTCGCCCTCGCGCGAAAGCGCGGCTTCCTCGGCCTCGGTGTCGGGCTCGCGGTGATGGCCGTGAGCGCGCTCGCACTCGTCGCCCTGCCCCGCCCGATCGCGGCGCTGCTCACCGATTCGCCCGAGGTGATCGCGGCAGCGGTTCCGCTGCTGATGATCGCCGCGCTGTTCCAGCTGTCCGATGGCACGCAGGCGATCGGAGCGGGCGCGCTGCGCGGCCTCGGCGACACGCGAGCCACGCTCGTCGGCAACATCATCGGCCACTACGGCATCGGGCTCGGCATCTCGCTCGCACTCGGCTTCGGCGCGCACATGGGCGCACCGGGACTGTGGTGGGGATTGTCGGCCGGCCTCACCGTGACCGCCGTGTACCTCGTCGCGCGGTTCGTCGCCGGGACTAGAACTCCGACTGAAAGCCCGCGATGAACCGCGGGATGAACCGGTTCGGGCCATCGAGGGGAAACGCGAGATCGAAGCGGAACAGCTCGCGCGAGGTCTGCGGCAGGAGCGAGCGCAGACCGATGCCGATGTCTTGGTGCACCGAGAGATCCTTGAACGTGTCCGCGGCGCCACAGCGACGTCGCTAGGTTTGTCAGCGTTCCTTGCTGGAACGTGTACTGCGTGTTGAGGCGGAGGCTCCAGATGTCGCGCGTGACGACGAGCAGATCGTGCCGTCCGTGCTCGACTTCACCGGGATGATCGCGATCACCGAGCTGAACAGCGGATCGCGAAGATGGCGCGCCGTCTCCTCGACGATCTCTTGCGTGTAGCGGTCGCCTTCTTCGGCGGCGGCGGTCCCGCTGCTGATGATCGCGGCGCTGTTCCAGCTGTCCGACGGAACGCAGGCCATCGGTGCGGGCGCATTGCGCGGGCTCGGCGACACCCGCACCACGCTCGTCGGCAACATCATCGGGCACTACGGCATCGGCCTCGGTATCACCGTGACAGCCGCCTACCTCGTCGCGCGCTTCCTCGCCGGAACGCGCGGCTGAGGCGATCTACGCAGGGGTCTTGGCAGCGCGAGCGGACGCTTGCAGTGCGCGAACGTCGGTGACGTATTCGCCCAACAGATCGAGCGAGCGTCCGCGCGTCGGAATCTCCTCGAGGAACGCATAGCGATCGAGGCAGAGACACGTCATCTGCGGGCACTTCACGGCCGCAGGCAGCGGCCGGAGTTGGTCCGAGCAATGAATGAAGTCGAGCTTGCGTGGCTCGTCGGCAACCTTGAACGCACACGAGCGCTCCGCCCATCCATCAGGCGCGACGTAGTACGCGATCGTCGGGTAGAAGCACGACCGGCCCGTGGTCGGAGTTCCGGTCTTGAGCGCGATATCGACCTCGGGGAGCAACGGGAGAAGCTGGTTCTGCGCTTTGCGCCGGATTTGCGGAGGGCCGACCAACTCCTGATCGAAGCCATCGGGCGCAGGGTTGACGTAGATGCCGTGATGCTCGTCGAAGTAGTCCCGCACGCGCTCGTAATCGAACTTCTGCTTGGCCTCGAGCACGTAGTTGATCATCCCGATCGCCCAGCCTGCTTCGGCGATGCGCTCGATTCGCTTCACGAACGGCTCGAACTCGATCTGCGTCGGGTGGAACGAGATATTGAGCTGGACCTTGCGGCGAACGTCGAGCGGAACGGCGTCGTACCGCTCGGGCGCCCACGTTCCGTTGGTATCGACGCGCGCGTAGTGCAGCTTCGGTAGCGCACCGACCGCCGCGAGGAAGCGCGAGAAGTTTTCGTGATCGAGGAATGGCTCACCACCGCGGCAGAGCATCGAGAACTCGAACGGGACCCGCTCGAAGGCGCGGATCCACGCGGAGACGTCGTGGCGATCGAACGAGTGGAACGACTCGGGGCGGCGCCGCTGCACCGTGGTCACGCAGTAGGCGCACGTGTAGTTGCACCACGACGTGACCGAGAACTCGATCATCAGGACAGGGTTGGCAGTGCCGAGCCTGTATTCACCACCGGCGAGCGCCACGTCGGCCAGCGTAGCATCGTTGACGAACCCGCAACAGGATCGCGATCACCGCGCGAGACCACCCGTGGCGCGCTACTGTTTCCTATGGCCGCGCGAAAGCTGAGGTTGGCGTTGTTCCAGTACAACCCGGGCTTCTACGGGGACAGTGCCTATCTCCCGTACTCCGCCGGCATCATGTGGGCCTACGCGCGCAGCTTCCCGGAGATCCGCGAGAGCTACGAGGTCGCCCACTTCGGATTCATCCGCGAGTCGCCGAAGGCGATCGTCGACCGGCTCGAGCACATCGATGTCGCTGCGTTCTCCACGTACGTCTGGAATTGGGAAATCTCGAACGCTGTGGCTCGCGAGATCCGCGCGCGCTTTCCGAACGCGCTCATCATCTTCGGCGGTCCTCAAGTCTCCGATGACGTCGAGCCGTTGTTCGCGGCCCACCGCCATATCGACCTCGCCGTTCATGGTGAAGGCGAACACACGTTCGCGGACATTCTCCGCGAACGCATCGGCCAGCGCGCGTACGCATCGATCCCCGCGGTCTCGGTCAACACGGAGGATGGAGTCCAACGGACGAGCCTCAAACGCCCTCCCGTTGTCGAGCTCGACACCATTCCGTCACCGTATCTGAGCGGCGTGTTCGACGAGCTGCTCGTGCAGCCGTTGAAGTTCCAGGCGGTGTTCGAGACAAACCGCGGCTGTCCATATCAGTGCACGTTCTGCTACTGGGGCGACGCCTATTTGAACAAGCTGCGCTCGTTCGGTGTCGAGCGCGTCAAGGCAGAGATCGACTGGTTCGGACGGAACAAGATCGGCTGGCTCTACAACGCCGACGCGAACTTCGGAATCGTCGAGCGAGACGTCGACTTCGCCGAGCACCTCGTCGCCACGAACGCCGCGCATCGGTATCCGAAAAAGTTCCGCGCGAACTACGCGAAGAACAGCACGGAGCGCGTTCAGCGCATCGCACGCATCCTGAACGCGCAGCGCATGGACAAGGGCATCACGCTCAGCGTTCAGAGCTTGGACCCGAGCGTGCTCAAGATCATCAAACGCAAGAACATGCGCGTGGAGTCACTCGGCCGCTTCGTGCGCCAGTACCGCCGCGAAAACATCTCGACGTACTCCGAGATGATCCAAGGCCTGCCCGGCGAGACCTACGAGACGTGGAAGCAATCGTTCAACAAGCTCCTCGGAGCCGGAGCTCACACCTCGCTGTTCGTCTACAACTGCATCGTCCTCGACGGCACCGAGATGGCCGAGCCTGCCTATCGCAAGCGCCACGGCACGCAGACGCTTCGTCTTCCGACGACGCTCGCCCATGTCGTGCCGACACCGGGCATCGTCGAGGAGCGCGAGGAGATGGTCATCGCCACGCGGACGATGCCGCACGAGGACTGGAAGCGAACGTACATGTTCACGTGGGTGACGCTCGCGTTCCACACGTTCGGCCTGACGCAGGTGCCGGCGATCGTGCTGCACATCTACGAGCGCCTCGCGTACGCCGACTTCTACGAGGAGCTCCTCGAGTACGGACGCCGGCATCCCGAGACGCTGATCGGCGAGGAGATCGAGATCACGTGGGACGCGATGGAGGAAGGCCTCGCCGAAAAGGGCTTCACCCAGCTCGTTCCCGAGTTCTCGAACATCACGTGGGTTCCCGAGGAGTCCACGGTGCTGCGGGTCAGCCGCGACTTCGATCGCTTCTTCGACGAGATGCGCGGCTTCCTCGCCGAGCTACGCGAGCGACGTGGATGGACGATCGACGAGGCGCTCCTCGACGACATCGTGCGCTACCAGCGCTCGGTCCTCGTGCGCTGGGATCGAGACGCCTCCGACGATTACGAGCTCGCTCACTCGTTGCACGGCTTCGTTCGCGGCCAGCTCGATGGTCGGCAGGTCAGCCTGCGGCGCGGGCGCTACGCGATGCACGTGGAAGACGCGACCGCGATGCTCGGCGAGAAAGAGCGCTGGGCAAAGGAGCTGATCTTCTGGGGACGGCGCGGCGGTTGCCCGACACTCGACGTGACGGAGACAGAGATCGAGGTAACAGCCGAGCTCGTGCCATGGACCGAGCACGATGCACGCACGGTGCGTCCGCTTTCGTTGCGTGAAGACGTCGCGTCGTCGGACCTGGTGGGCGAGATCATGTCGATCGATGGACACGATCTCGAATCGCCGCTCACATGTCACATCACGCACCTCGATGGAGATGCCGCATCGATGCGCATCGATGACGCGAACGTCGATATGGACGTCGGCGACCGCGTGGACTTCGGCGCGAAGCTCGCCGATGGAACGAGCACGCGAATCTCTGCCGTCGTGCGCGCCGTCGATCTCAGCGTCCCGACGCGTGCCGCGCTCGCGATC
>Ga0154020_10001492_pt1 | contig 28779 bp, 24 predicted proteins | sample Klosneuvirus_201_FD_109709 | JGI IMG/M metagenome (GOLD analysis project Ga0154020, IMG submission 109709) | Active sludge microbial communities from wastewater, Klosterneuburg, Austria - Klosneuvirus_20160825_MG | ecosystem: Engineered > WWTP > Aerobic digester > Activated sludge | place...
AGCGGGCGCGCGGCAGACTACGATAGGCTTCGACCAACCGGACGCGCTCGGCGACCGGACTTACCTGCAGACCTGAGGAGCCGCACGTCGTGACCACCAGCGCTGCCGCATCCACCGATGCGGCCCTTGTACAGGGTGTCGTGCGTGAAGTCGCACGTCGCATTGTGGGCCAGGAATACATGGTCGAGCGACTGCTCATCAGCCTGCTCACCGGCGGACATGTGCTGCTCGAAGGCGTGCCCGGACTCGCCAAGACGCTCACCGTGCGCACGTTGGCTGAAACGGTCCGCACGAGTTTTCAGCGCATCCAGTTCACGCCCGACTTGCTGCCGGCCGACGTGGTCGGTACGCAGATCTTTGATCAGCCCAGCGGCGAATTTCGCGTCAAGCATGGACCGATCTTCGCCAACATCATTCTTGCGGACGAAATCAATCGCGCACCGGCCAAAGTGCAGGCGGCGTTGCTCGAGGCGATGCAGGAAAAGCAGGTGACCATCGGTGGGACCACCTACCGGCTGGCCGAGCCATTTCTGGTGCTCGCCACGCAGAATCCCATCGAGCAGGAGGGCACGTACCCACTGCCCGAGGCGCAAGTCGATCGGTTCATGATGAAGCTGCGCGTCGGGTACCCGACCCGCGCCGAAGAGAAGGAGATCCTTCGGCGCATGGCGGGCGGTGACCACGTGGTCATCAATCCGGTTGCCTCGCCCGAAGAGTTGCTCGATGCTCGGCGACGCATCAGCGAGCTGTATATGGACGAACGCATCGTCGACTACATCGTCGAACTGGTGCACGCCACGCGCTATCCCGCCGAAGTGGGTGTGCCGGACCTCAAGCCATTGATCGAGTTCGGTGCCAGCCCGCGCGCCACCATTGCGCTCGGGCAGGCCGCGCGCGCGCACGCCTTCCTGCGTGGACGGGCGTTCGTGACACCGGACGATGTGAAGAGCATCGCGCCTGACGTCCTGCGTCATCGCGTGCTCACCACCTTCGAAGCCGATGCCGAAGGTGTGACCAGCGACGCGATCGTCGCGCGCATCCTCGCGGCTGTCGACGCACCCTGATTTCGCCCCCGTCGTCGTGACCGCGCCTCCGATCTCCCCGGCCACGGCCGTCCCGGCCGATGTGCTGCGCCAGGTGCGGCGCATCGAGGTGCGCACACGTCGGCTCGTCGATTCCGCATTCGCCGGCGAATACCGCTCGCTCTTCAAAGGGCAGGGCATGGAGTTCTCCGAGGTGCGGGAATACCAGCCCGGTGACGAGGTGCGCTCGATCGACTGGAACGTGTCGGCACGCATGGGGCGACCGTTCGTCAAGCGCTACGTCGAGGAGCGCGAGCTGACGATCATGCTGGCGATCGACCTCTCAGGCTCCGCCCGATTTGGCACGCGGGCACGGTTCAAGCACGAACTCGCGATCGAACTCGCCGGCGTGCTGGCGCTCACCGCCGTACGCAACAACGATCGCGTGGGACTGCTGCTCTTCTCCGATCAGGTCGAGCACGCACTCCCGCCGCGCAAGGGACGCAAACACGCGCTGCGTTTGATTCGTGACTTGTTGACCGTCACGCCTCGCTCCAAGGGAACCTCGGTGTCCGCAGCCGTTGATCGGCTGATGCGGCTGCTGCCGCATCGGTCGGTGATTTTTCTCTGCTCGGATTTTCTCAGCGAGGCGTTGGAACGCCCGCTGGCGCGGCTCGCGCAACGCCACGACGTGATCGCCGTGACCCTCGAAGATCCCGCCGAGCGCGTGCTGCCTGATATCGGACCCGCGCGCCTGGAGGATCCGGAAACGGGCGAGCAGCTCGAGATTGACACCTCGCATCCAGCCGTTCGCGCGGCCTTTGCCAAGCGGCTCGCCGACGCCGATGAGGCGCGTCGACGGTTGTTTGGCCGCCTGGGCCTCGACGAGATCGTCGTGCACACCGAACACGGGTACACCGACGCGCTGTTGTCCTTCTTTCGCGCACGCGCGCGGCGCGCGCATGGCGCCGTGCGGACCGGACCACGCGGGTCGATGGGCGATGCGGCGAGCGCGGAAGTGGCCGTGCGTGACCACGCGCCGCCGGCCAGCGGCAAGTCGTCCGCTCCCACGCGGAGCGGCGTGCGCGCCACCTACGTGCGGCCACCAAACGGCGCACGATGAACTCACCGCATCGCTTCGTGGTCGTGGGTCTGGTTGTGGGCCTGCTCGTGGCGTCGACCCTACTGCACGCGCAGTCACGTTCCGTCACACGCGCCGCACCGGACACGGTCTCACGACCCTCACCGATTCGCGCGGGCGCGCTGGTGCGCCCCGAGACGGTCTCGGTGGGCGATCCCTTCGTGTTTGTGGCCAGTGTCGAGGTCCCCGTCGAGGCGACGGTGCAGTGGCCGAGCATCGGGGACACGGCGTCGGCCGTGGCCATGCGGGCGCCAGCCAGAGTCACCAGTGTGATGACCGGGACCACGCGCCGGGAAACGGCAGAGTACCTGCTGTCGGCGTGGGATGTCGGGGTGTTGCCGCTCGGTGTGCCGAACGCCACCGTGCGCACAACCGCCGGCGTGCTCTCGGTGCCGCTCAATGGTGTACGCGTGGTGGTGCGCACGGTCTTGCCCGGCGACACCTCACTGCACGTGCCCAAGCCGCCGCGCGACCTGTTCCCGCGCGTGGTGCCGTGGTGGGAGCGATGGTGGCCGGCGGCTGCCGTCGTCGCGGCCTTGTTGGCACTCTGGTGGATGCGTCGCAAGTGGCGCACGCGCGTCGTCAAGAAAGTCGTGCCGCCGCTCGATGTCTTCGCGCGGGCGCTGCATGACTTCGAACGACTGGACCGGCTCGCGCTCGCCAATGTCGGTGAACGCGGTCGCGCCGTCGCACTTGCTGTCGAGGTCTTGCGCACCTATCTCGCGGTGCGTGCTCCCACGGCGGCCTTGTCCACAACCAGCGGCGAATTGCTGGATGCGCTGCAGCAGGACGATCGTGTTCCGCTCGAACGCCTGGCGGGGCTGCTCACCGAAACCGACGGCATCAAGTTCGCGCGGCGCGATGTCTCGCCCGATCGCGCGCAGGCGCTGACGCACGAAGCGCGCGCCATCGTGGAACACGTCGAAGTCGGTGAACGCGCGCGGCGCAAGGCGGACGACGAAGCGCGGCGCGCAAACGAACACATCGAACGCGAGCGCAAGGCGGCACACGAGGATGACGCGCGGCGGGCATCACGGCGCAAATCGGCCGGTGTGTCGTGAACGACGTCGTGGATCGGCTGCGGGCCATCGACTGGACGGCGTGGCAGGGGGATTCGTTCACGCTCCTTGGCGTGAGCTTTGGCCATCCGCTGGTGCTCCTCTTGCTGCTGTCGTTGCCGCTCTGGTCGTGGTGGCGACGCCGGCACGCGCGCACGCCCGCGACCATCCCGTTCTCGCTGACCGGCATGCTCGCAAAGGGCCCGCGCCCGCGCGTCGCCTGGGTGCGGGTGCTGCCGCTCTTGCGCTCACTCGCGCTTGCGGCGTTCATCGTCGCGGTGGCGCAGCCGCGCTCGGGCGCCCGGGCGACCCGCGTTGCCAGTGAAGGCATCGACATTGCACTGGCCGTCGATATCTCGAGCTCGATGCTCGCCGAGGACTTTCAGCCGCAGAATCGCATCGAAGTGGCGAAGGACAAGGTGAAGCGGTTTGTGCTCGGGCGAACGGCTGATCGCGTCGGCCTGGTGGCCTTCTCCGGTGAGGCGCTCACGCAGGTGCCACTGACCACCGACTATCCGGTCTTGCTGGCGGCGATCGAAAATTTGCAGGTGGGTCAGTTGGAAGATGGCACCGCTATCGGCACCGCCATCGCAACGGCCGCCAACCGTCTGCGCACGGCGCCGGGTCGCTCGCGCGTCATGGTGGTACTCACGGACGGCGAAAACAATCGCGGCGCCATCGATCCGCGAACCGCAGCGCAGGCAGCGGCGGCATTTGGCATCCGGATCTATACCATCGGCGTCGGTAGCGAAGGGATGGCCGCTGTACCGGTCGGGCGGAGTCTCTTCGGCCTCCGCTATGAAAATCGTCCGGTCAAAATCGACGAAGCGTTGCTGACGGAAATCGCCACCGCCACGGGCGGTCGCTACTTCCGTGCGAAAGATGCCGAGGCGCTGCAGCGCATCTACGAGCAGATCGATCAGCTGGAACGGTCCATCGTCGAGCAGCGTGCCTTTGTCCGCTACACCGAGCAATTCCGGTGGCCGCTGATCGTGGGCCTGCTCGCGCTGTTTGCCGAACTGTTGATCCTCGTCCGTCGCGGTGTGCTGCCATGAGAGACCCGCGATGAGCGACCTGCCGCGTATCGTGTTCGACTGGCCGTGGCTGCTCGTGGCCGCGCTGCTGCTGCCCTTGGCGGCGTGGCTGCTGCGCCGACGGTTGGCGCGTCGTCGGTCTGAACGGCTGGCGCGTTTTGCCGATGCCAGCGCGCTGTTACGCTTGTTGCCGTTGAGCGGTACCGGAGCGGGGGCGCGCACTGCGCGGCTGGTGACGGTGTTCACGCTGGCCGGCATTGCGCTCGCCGGACCGCGTTGGGGGGTCGCGCGCGGCCCGACAACCGCGCGCGGGATCGATATGGCCATCGCGTTGGATGCATCGCTCTCGATGACAGCCACCGACGAGCGGCCGTCCCGGCTTGAGCGGATGAAGCAGGAGGTGCGTCGTCTGCGCGCGATGTCGCGCGCCGATCGCGTCGCCCTGATGGCGTTTGCGGGACGCAGCTACATCCTCACGCCGCTCACGACCGACGATGGGGCCATCGAGCTGTTCCTCGACAATCTCGATCCCAGCGTCGTCGGACAGGCCGGCAGTTCCATCGCCCGCGCCATTCGCCAGGGCACGGAACTGCTGCTGGCCAGTGATGGCAGTGCCGACCGCGCACTCGTGATCATGACGGACGGCGAAGTGTTCGAATCGCCGGAAGATGTCGAGACCGCCGCGCGCGAGGCGGGCGAGAAGGGTGTGACGATCGTGACGGTCGGGTTCGGGACGGAACAGGGCAGCACCATTCCCATTCGCGATGGGACTGTGTTGCGGCAGAAGCTCGATGAAGACGGGAAGGTGGTCACCACGCGCTACAACCCGGCGCTGCTCAAGCGCGTCGCGGATGCAGCCGGTGGCACCTTCGTTGCGGCCGATGCGTCGGACAAGGCCTCGCGGGTTCGCGCCGCGCTGCGCGCGCTCCGGACGGCGCGACGCACCGTCGACGCGCGAGAGGATACCGTGCCGCGTTTCTTGTGGGTGCTGGTGCCGGCGCTGCTGCTGCTGATGTACGACACGTGGCTCATGTCGCCACGCGCGCGCCGACCGAACGCCAGCCAGTCGTTGCCACTCGCGCCCCTACTCCTGGTGGTCGTGGCAACGAGTGCGCTCAGCTGCGCGCGCCCGCCGGATCCGGCCGCCCTCTTCGCCGACGGCAACGTCATGGGCGCCATTCGCGGGTATCGGGAGATGGTCACGCGCGGCGATACATCCGCGATGACACGCTACAATCTTGGGACAGCGCTGTTGGGGGCTGACTCGCTGCCGGAAGCAGTCGAGCTGTTGGAGGCCGTCCGGCGAAGCACGGACGGCGAACTCCGGATGCGCGCGCGCTACAACGCGGGGCTCGCGCAGTTGCGGCTCGGACGCATGGCGGAGAATCCCAATGCGAACGATGCGCTCGCGGCGGCGCGGTCCGCATATCGCGCGCTCTTGCTCGATCGCCCCACCGATGACGACGCGAAGTGGAATTTCGAACTGGCCCTGCGTCATCCGCCGCCAAACAGTGGCGGCGGTGGAGGCGGCGGGGGCAACAGCGAGTCGCAGCAGGAGCCACAGCCGGCTCAGTCACAGTCGTCGCTCGACCAGCGTCAGGCGGAGGCCCTGTTGAACAGCGCGGCGCGCGAAGAACGCGACGTGCAGGGTCGCAAGCAGCGCCAGGGCAAAGTGCCGCCGGTCGGGAAGGACTGGTGATCGCGCGTCTGGCTCACACGATCTGGCAGGCGCACCGCGTCGCCGTGGCTCGCGTGGCGATCGCCCGGTGGATGGGCGGCCTGGCCGTCCTCGCGTGTGTCTCGGGCGCGACCGGTGCGCATGCCCAGGGCGCGTCCGCGATTCTCGATCGCGTCGAAGTGAACCCGCGGCGTCCGATCGATTTTCATGCCATCGTGCTCCCCGAGTCGGTATATGTGGGGCAGCAGGCCACCTATCAGGTGGCGGTGCTGCTCAGTCCCGATGCGCGTTCGCGACTGCGGAGAAATCCGGAGTTTCTCCCACCCGAGTTGCGTGGACTGCTCGCTTACGAGCTCGGGACGCCGACGCGTGTGCCACCGCGCACGTTCAACGGCGCGGTATTCGAGGCGCACATTTTTCAGCGGGCTCTTTTTCCGGTCGCCGCCGGCCAACAGGTCGTTCCGGCGCCGCAACTCAGCTATACGCTGCCACAGTCGTCCAGCTACTTCAGCCGCGAAGAGCGATTCGTCGTGCGCGCCGAGAGCGCGTCGTTTGTCGTGCGACCATTGCCACTCGATGGGCGCCCAGAAGACTTCAACGGCGCAGTGGGTGTCTTTACCTCGCTGGTGAAGATCGACACGACATCGGCGCGCGTCGGCGATCCGTTGGTCATGACGCTTCGCGTGCAGGGCACGGGGAATGTCAAATTGCTTCCGCGTCCTGCTGTGGAACTCGATTGGGCATCGGTGGTGCCGGGTTCGGAGCGCATTCAGGTGGACAGCAGCGGTCCGTTGGTGCGAGGGGTCAAGGAATTTGATTGGATCCTCACGCCAGCGCGCGACGGGCGCGTCGCGGTGCCGCCGCTCCGCTACAGTTACTTCGATCCGTATCAGGCGCGTTATGCGCTCGCGATCTCTGCGCCCGTCGAGCTCGGCGTGCGTCGCGGAAGCCTCGCGGCCACCGAAGAAGGTGAAGGCGGCGTGCTCCTGCCGCTGCGCACCGGCGCGCCTTCAGCATCTGAACCTCCGGTATGGAACGGTCGCGGTGTGCCACCCAACGCGGTGTTGGTCTGGCTGGCGTTGCTGGCCCTGCTGCCGGTGACAATTCTCTGGCTGACCGCGCCGCGAGCCGCCCCACGCGCCGACGTGGGCACGGGACGCGAGGTGGCGACGACGGCCGAACGGGAAGCGATGGGACGGGCGCACGAAAGTGCCGTTCGCACGATCGCGCGTACGGCGCGTCGTGAATTTCTGGAATCCATTGCGTCGCGTTTCGCACTGCCCACGCAAGCACTCGTGTCGCGCACCCACCTTGCGCGAGTCTTGCGGCGCAGCGGGGTGACGCGCCAGACAACCCGCGAGACACTCGCCCTGCTCGACACGTTGGATGAATTGTCCTTCGCGCTTGAACACACGGCGACAGACACGGCGACAGACACGGCGACAGACACGGCGACAGACACGGCGACATCCGCCGACCGCGCGTCGCGACAAGTGCCGGACGTGATGCGTCGGATCGATCAGGAGGCGGTCCCGCGTGGGCGCACCGTGGGTCGCGGCATCGTGGCGTTGCTGGCGCTGGCGTGCGGACTGCAACTGACGGCGCCGACGCCGCTGCGCGCGCAGACGCCAGCGGCGGAATCACCAGCAGCGGAATCGCCAGCGGCGGAATCGCCAGCAGCGGCGCAACCCGCACGCCCCGTTGCGGCCAGCGAACGAGTGGCGGCCAACGAGGCGTACGCGCGTCGTGCGTTCATCGAGGCGGCGCAGCGATTTGCCGGATTGGTGGCACGGTCACCGCACGACGCGGATCTGTTGGCCAACTGGGGAACGGCCGCCTGGGCGGCGGGTGATACCGTTCAGGCGGTCATCGCGTGGCAGCGTGCGGCCCGACTCCAGCCGCTCGCCGCTGACCTGCAGGAACGCCTCGGATTGTTGCCGTCGGGTGCGCGCGGTGGCGTCGCCGATGTGCCGATGATCCCCGTGCCGCTGTTGGTGCGCGTGGCCCTGGTGTGCTGGCTGCTTGGCTGGTCGCTCGTCGGCGTCCGACGGTGGCAGGCGCGCCGGAGCACGCCGTTCGCACGCGCGGCGCGCGCCACGTGGATCGGTGGCGTCGCCACCCTCACGGTGACGGTGGCGGTGGTCGCGGCCGTGGGCGCGTGGTGGGGCGCGCGGATGCTCGACGCATCGCAGTTGGCGGTCGTCACGCGACCCGAGACACTGCGTATTGCCCCAGGCGTCGACGCCGACGCCATGGGCGGCGTGGCGACCGGCGACGTCGTGCGAATCGAAGAGTCGCGGGATATCTGGCGACGCGTGGTGCATGCCGATGGTCGGAAAGGATGGCTGCCCGGTCCGCGTCTCGTGCGCCTCACCGCAGACTCGCTTGATGACGCGAGTCAACGAAACGGCACTGCGTCGCCGGTGTCGTACCGGCGCGCGACTGACCGCACGCGTCCACCCGCGGACCTCGCGGCACTGCCCACGGCGACGCAGCAACAGTAGCCTTCGACATGTCGCGAATCGCCATTCTGCCGAGCGCCGTTGCTGACCAGATCGCCGCGGGCGAAGTGGTCGAACGGCCCTCGTCGGTCGTCAAGGAACTTGTCGAGAACGCGCTCGATGCGGGTGCCACCACGATCACCATCACCGTCGAAGATGGCGGAAAGGCGCTGGTGCGCATCGCGGATGATGGAGTCGGCATGGACCGCGGCGACGCCATGCTGTCGCTGTCGCGGCATGCGACATCCAAGATCACGTCGGCGGAGCAGTTGGTGGGTGTGCGCAGTTATGGGTTTCGGGGGGAAGCGCTACCGGCCATCGCCTCGGTGTCCGAGCTGGAGATCGAGACCGCCACGGAAGACGGTGCGGGCACGCTGGTGCGAGCGGCGGGCGGGGCCGTGATCGAAACTCGAGATGCGGCGAGACGGCGGGGCACGACGGTGACGATGTCGCGCCTGTTCTACAATACGCCGGCGAGGCAGAAGTTCTTGCGCTCTGCGCGTTCCGAATGGCGCAGCATCCTGGACACCATGCACGCCATCGCCGCATTGCGATGCGACGTGCACTTCACCGTGCGGCACGACGGACGCGTGGCGCTCGATCTGCCCGCGACCGACGGACTGCGCGCCCGACTCGCTGCACTCTGGGGACATCGGGAAATCGAACGATTCCTGTCGGTCGACGATGTCACCGGTCCCGTTCACGTGACGGGACTCGTCGAGCGACCTGCGGACGTGGGGACGGGCACGCGGCGCACGTTGTTGATGATCAACGGACGCGTCATTCGCGATCACGGATTCATTCGAGCGGCCGAAGCCGCCTATCGTTCGACACTGCCTGCCGGTGTCCGCCCGTCGCTCGTGCTCCGTCTGCACGTCCCATCGGATGGCGTGGACGTCAACGTGCATCCCGCGAAGGCAGAAGTCCGACTGCGCGATCGCTGGCCGGTTGAGCGCGCCGTCGAGCAGGCCGTGCGACGGGCCCTCGGCGTGATGGATGCGAGTGCCGGAATCGGGTGGCGCACGTGGACGCCTGCGGCGACGCCCGATTGGCGCCGCGATGTGCACACGCTCGAACCGGATGCGCTGAGACCGCGTCCCACCTTCGAGGGACTGTTCGGCGCGACCGCCGACGCGGTCGACGACGAGCAACACGCGTGGTCGGCAGGTGAGGCGCGCGACGCGTCGTCGTCGGCATCGGTCGGCGCCGCACCTGTCGACGACGAGTCGGCTGCCGACGCGACACCGGTGCTGTCGGTGCCGCCGCTGATGCAGCTGCGGCGAACCTACCTGCTGTTTGAACACGAGGACGGCGTGGTGCTGATCGATCAGCATTCCGCGCACGAACGGGTGTTGTATGAGCAGTTCATGGGCACGCTCGAGCGCGGAGAATCGCCGTCGCAACGCCTGCTGTTCCCGCTGACATTACACTTGGGACCGGAAGAGTCCGAGGCGTTCGAATCGAACCGCTCGGCGTTCGAACGGCTGGGCTTCGAGATGGAGCCGTTCGGCGGACACTCGTTGCTGGTACAGGCGGTTCCGATGCCGCATCCACGATTCGATGCCGAGCGGTGTCTGCGCGAGACCCTCGCGGCGCTCACTGGCGATCGCGCGGCCGGTGATGCCAAACGTCATGAGCGGCTTGCCGCGACCTTCGCATGCAAAGCGGCGATCAAGGCGGGTGATGCACTCTCGCCGGGTGAGATGCGGGCGCTGTACATCGCCTTGGCCAATACCCGCCTGCCGGCGCACGACGTGCATGGCCGGTCGACGATCGTCCGCCTCGCCTGGGATGAGCTCGATCGCCGCTTCGGCCGGAAATGAGTCAGCCGCTCGTCGTGCAACGCGCGCTACATGTGGTCATCGGGCCAACAGCAGCGGGGAAGTCCGCGGTGGCCATGGCACTCGCCGAACACTTCAACCTCGCCATCGTCAGCGCCGACTCCCGCCAGCTGTATCGCGGCTTCGATATCGGCACGGCAAAACCGACGGCGGCGGACCGCGCGCGCGTTCGGCACTTCGGCATCGACGTGCTCGAACCCATGTCTCGCTATTCGGCACACCAGTGGGCGACGGACGCGGCGTCCTGGATGGAAACGGCGCGGGCGGATGGGCGTGAACCGCTGGTTGTGGGTGGGACCGGTTTCTACATTCGCGCGCTCTCCGAGCCGTTGAGCGATGCGCCAGCGCTGGACACAACGCGACGCGACGCGCTCGGCCGACATCTCGCGACGCTCGATGCCGACACGCTGGCGGGTTGGTGTGCACGACTCGATCCAGCTCGTTCGACGCTTGGCCGCACCCAACAGCTGCGGGCGGTGGAGACCGCGCTCTTGAGCGGCGTTCCTCTCAGTACGTGGCACGCACGATCGACACCGAAGCCTCCGGCCTTCGCACCCATCCGCTATCTTGTCGTCGACCCAGGACCCTCCCTGGCCGCGCGCATCGCGGCGCGGGTGCAGTCCATGGTTGCCGAAGGGTGGGTCGATGAGGTCCGCACGTTGTTGGCGACCGTTCCGACGGATGCGCCGGCATGGCAGGCCAGTGGGTACGCGGCCATGGTGGCACATGTGCGCGGAACCTGCACGCTGTTCGAGGCGATGGAACGGGTCACGGTCGAAACGCGTCAGTATGCCAAACGGCAGCGTACCTGGTACCGACACCAATTGCCGCCGGCGTCGGTCACGCTGCTCGACAGCACGCAGCCGGATGTGGTGCAGCAGGCGCACCACTGGTGGGAATCACGCGATCGGAGCACGTCATGAAGATTGGCATCACCTGTTACCCCACGTACGGTGGCTCCGGCGCCGTGGCGACCGAACTCGGCATCGCGTTGGCCGCGCGCGGGCACGAAGTGCATTTCATCACGTATCAGCAACCGTTTCGGCTGCCGAATTTCTTGCCGCGCATCTGGTTTCACGAAGTGGATGTCGGCCGGTATCCGCTGTTCGAATACCCGCCGTACGATCTGGCGCTTGCGGTCCGGATGCACGAGGTGGTGCGCGATCATCAGCTGGATGTCCTGCACTGCCACTACGCGATTCCGCACGCCACCAGCGCATGGATTGCACGTGAAATGCTGCGCGAGGGGGCTGGCGATGTCCGCGTCGTGACCACGCTGCACGGCACCGACATCACCATCGTGGGTCAGGAGCGCTCGTTCTTCACGATCACCCGCTTCTCGATCGAAAAGTCCGACGCCGTCACTGCCGTCTCGGACTACTTGCGAGACGAAACGTATCGCGCGTTTGGCTGTGTCGGCTGCGATGTGCAGGTGATCCACAACTTCATCGACCCGCAGCTCTTTGACCGCGCGCGGCACGTGTTTCCGCTGCCCACGGAGGTGGTGGGTGGTCGCAAAGTGCTGATGCACATCTCCAACTTCCGCCCCGTGAAGCGGGTGCGTGATGTCGTCGGCGTGTTTGCCCGCGTGAACGCCGCCGTGCCATCGATGTTGGTCATGGTGGGTGATGGGCCGGAGCGAGTGGAGGCGGAAGCGGAGGCCCGCGAGCTTGGTGTGGCGGAACACGTGCTCTTCCTCGGCAAGATCGACGCGATCGCTCCGCTGCTGGCGGGTGCGCATCTGTTCCTGCTGACCAGCGACAAGGAATCGTTTGGCCTGAGTGCACTCGAAGCCCTCGCGAGTGGCGTGCCGGTCATCGGCGCAAACGCGGGCGGGTTGCCGGAGGTGGTGACCGAAGGCGTGACGGGGTTCCTCCATCCGGTCGGTGATGTCGACGCGATGGCGGCATCCGGTATTGCACTGCTGTCGGATCCGGACGCGTGGCAACGTATGAGCGATGCGGCCGCCGCCGATGCGCGTCGACGCTTTTCGCAGGATGCGGTGGTGGCGCAGTACGAAGCGCTCTATGAGCAGACCATCGCGGCCGGGCGCGTATGACACTCGGCAACGCCATTTTGTTGGGGCTGGTCCAGGGTTTTGCCGAGCTGCTGCCGATCTCGAGCTCGGCGCACCTCGCACTGGCGCCGTACTTCCTGAATTTTGAAGATCCCGGACTCGCCTTTGATGTGGCGCTGCATCTTGGTACGCTCATCGCACTCATGTGGTATTTCCGCCACGAGTGGATAGAGATGATGCTGAGTGCGCTCCGCATCGTGCGGACACGACGGGTGACCACGGTTCACGATCGACGCACGATCTACCTGATCGTGGCCACCATCCCGGCCGGCGTGGCCGGCCTGGTGCTCGAGAAATACGCGGAGACGGCGTTTCGTTCACCAACCCTGATTGCCAGCGCGCTCGCGATCATGGGGGCGGTGCTGTGGGCCGTCGATCGCTACAGCGTGCGTGCGCGCGCCATCGATGAGATGCAGCTCAAGGATGCAGTGATTATCGGGTTTGCGCAGGTGCTCGCCTTGATTCCTGGCGTCTCCCGTTCGGGCTCGACGATCACCGCCGGTCGCGCGTTGCATCTCGATCGGCCCAGCGCGGCGCGATTCAGTTTTCTTCTGAGCATGCCCATCACGTTCGCTGCCGTGATTCTCAAAGTGCCGGATGCGTTGCGGTCGGAAGGGCTATCACTCCCCCTGGTTGCTGGCATCGCCGCCGCCGCCGTGAGCAGTTGGTTGTCCATCACGGTCCTGCTGCGCTATGTGAGCAAGCACAGTTTCGGCGTGTTCGCCGTGTATCGCCTGATCCTGGCCGCCGCTGTGTTTGTCACGTTGGCGCTGCGCAGCTGACGCGACGGGATTGACTCGCCCCATGAGCACGCTCGACACGCTCGGCGTCACGGCGGATTCGTTGGGGCTCTCGCAGCTCGTGCATCATCACGTGGTGGGCTCCACGATGGATGTCGCGCACTCGCTGGCGGCTGACGGCGCGCCTGCCGGTGTGCTGGTGCTGGCCGATCGCCAGGATGCGGGGCGCGGACGCGGGGGACATGCGTGGAGTTCCGAGGCCGGCGCGGGCATCTGGATGACGCTCATTGAGCGCCCGACGGATCGAGCCGCCGTTGGCGTGCTCTCCCTGCGACTCGGACTCGCCTTGGCGGAGGCGCTCGAACCCTTTGCAGCGGCGCCAATCACGCTCAAATGGCCAAACGACGTCTTCGTCGGCGATGGCAAACTTGCTGGCATTCTCGTCGAGGCACGTTGGCGAGACGCGGCGCTGGACTGGGCCGCGATCGGCATGGGCATCAATCTGCGAGTGCCAGCGGATATGCCCAACGCGGCCGCGCTGGCGCCGCACGTGTCGCGCGACGATGTCTTGACCGCCCTGATTCCTCGCGTGCGCGACGCATCCGCGCGGCGCGGCCCTCTCTCCGCCGCCGAATGCCAGGCGTGGCATGACCGCGATCGTCTCCGCGGTCAGCGGATCGAGGCACCGTTGGCTGGCGTGGTGACGGGGATAAGCAGCGACGGTGCGCTGCTGGTGGTGACGACCCCCGGGAGCGCCCCGCAGCGCGCGCAGACCGGCTCCGTCCGGCTCGCACCTCACGGGAGTTAGTCGGACATGCTGCTGGTGTTTGACGTGGGCAACAGCGAAACAACGGTCGGACTCTTCGACGAGGCACGTCTTGTCGGACACTGGCGGCTCCCCACGCTCAGTCAGCGGTCCGTCATGGAAACGCGCGCGTGGCTGATGCACACGCTTCATCACGCCGCACTCGCGGCGTCCGACGTGACGGCAGTGGCGATCGCGTCCGTGGTGCCGGCGGCCGTGGAACCGATCGTACAATCGTGCGAACTGGCGTTTGGCCAAGCGCCGCTGCTGGTGACGGCGCACTCCGCGCTGCCGCTGGAGGTTGCTGTTGAACAGCCGTCGGCGGTAGGCATCGACCGTCTGCTGAACACCCTGGCCGCGCACCAGCTGTTTGGCGTCGATGCCATTTGTGTGGATGCGGGGACGGCCACGACACTCGACTGCGTCACGGGCACCGGTGTCTTTCTCGGCGGCGTGATCATGCCGGGTGTCCTCACCGCGGCAACGTCACTGCTGGCAAACACCGCGCAGCTTTCGCTCTCCCAGTTCACGGCGCCCGGACATGCGATGGGCACAAACACGACCGACTGTTTGCGTGCCGGCATCTGGTTTGGAGCGGCGGAGGCTATCGATGGCGTCGTGCGCCGACTCGTGTCGGAGTGGCCAGGATCGGGTACACCGCTGGTGATCGCCACCGGTGGATTTTCCGGCGCGCTGTCTGGGCTGTGTCAATCGTTCGCACGGGTGGAGCCCGCGTTGACGTTGCACGGCGTGCGCCTCGCTCACGAGCATCTGACGCGCTAAGCGGTCCGCCAGCGGTGTGTCGACCGGGTGCTCCGGGTTGCCATGTCAACGTGTCACGCGGTCATGCGTGCCGCTGGCAGGCTCAAGCGCGGAATGCGCCATTGTGGCAGCACCCGCTGCGCGTTCCTGTCATGTCAGCGCAATTGTCCGTCGATTCGGCAGCACAAAAGCGTCGTAAGATGTTGTATTGCAGAGACTTAGCTGGCACCACTACGTGCGGGCGCGCGCTTGACGCGCGAGTCGTATCGGATTACGATTGAGGCACGTTAGCACTCAACTCAGTCGAGTGCTAACATCGAACTCTACTCGTTCGATCCCCTGACAATTCGCAGGAGACCAGGACTTATGGCCACTCAGAGTGCCGCGAAAGTAGCGCCGCTCGCCGATCGCGTCGTCGTCAAGCCGCTCGAAGAGACCGAGCAGATGCGCGGTGGGCTTTACATCCCCGATACGGCAAAGGAAAAGCCCCAGCAGGGCTCCGTTGTCGCCGTTGGACCGGGACGCTTCGAGAAGGAAACCCGCGTGCCGATGGACGTGAAGGTCGGCGACAAGGTGCTGTACGGAAAGTACAGTGGCACCGAGGTGACGATCGAAGGTGAGCAGCTGCTCATCCTCCGCGAGTCCGATGTGCTCGCGATCATCAACTAAGTCGAACCAACCGAAAACGGAACGCAACCATGGCTGCTAAAGAACTGCATTTCAACGTCGAAGCGCGCGCGGCACTCAAGCGCGGCGTCGACCAGCTCGCCGAAGCGGTGAAGGTCACGTTGGGTCCCAAGGGCCGCAACGTCGTCATCGACAAGAAGTTCGGCGCGCCGACGGTCACCAAGGACGGTGTGACGGTCGCGAAGGAAATCGAGCTCGCCGATCCGATCGAGAACATGGGCGCGCAGATGGTGAAGGAAGTCGCGACCAAGACCTCTGATCTCGCGGGCGACGGCACCACCACGGCCACCGTGTTGGCGCAGGCGATTTTCCGTGAAGGCCTCAAGAACGTGACCGCCGGCTCCAACCCGATGGCGCTCAAGCGCGGCATCGAGAAGGCCGTTGCGGGTATCGTGGAAGAGCTCAAGCGCATCTCCGTGCCGACGAGCGGCAAGAAGGAAATCGCGCAGGTTGGCACCATCTCGGCCAACAACGATCCCGAGATCGGCAATCTGATCGCGGAAGCGATGGAGAAGGTCGGCAAGGACGGCGTCATCACCGTCGAAGAGGCCAAGGGTCTCGAAACGACGCTGGAGACGGTCGACGGTATGCAGTTTGACCGTGGCTACCTCTCGCCGTACTTCGTCACCGATCCGGAGAAGATGGAAGCCGTCCTCGAAGGCGCGCTGATCCTGATCCACGACAAGAAGATCTCCGCGATGAAGGACCTGCTCCCGGTCCTCGAGAAGGTGGCCCAGCTCGGCAAGCCCCTCCTGATCATCGCCGAAGACATCGAAGGCGAAGCCCTTGCGACGCTCGTCGTGAACAAGCTCCGTGGCACGCTGCGCATCTGCGCCGTCAAGGCCCCGGGCTTTGGCGATCGCCGCAAGGCGATGCTGCAGGACATCGCGACGCTGACGAAGGGACAGGTCATTTCCGACGAAGTCGGCTTCAAGCTCGAAAACGCGGTCCTCACGGATCTCGGCTCGGCCAAGCGCATCGTGATCGACAAGGACAACACGACGATCATCGACGGCGCCGGTGAAGGAAAGGACATCGAAGGCCGCGTGAAGGAAATCCGCTCGGCGATCGACAAGTCCACCTCCGACTACGATCGTGAGAAGCTCCAGGAGCGTCTGGCGAAGCTGGCCGGTGGTGTGGCCGTCATCAACGTCGGCGCCGCGACCGAAGCGGAAATGAAGGAAAAGAAGGCGCGCGTCGAAGATGCGCTGCACGCCACGCGTGCCGCCGTCGAAGAAGGCATCGTCCCGGGCGGCGGCGTGGCGTTGATTCGCGCGCAGCATGCACTTAAGGACGTCAAGGTCGCCGAGCGCGACGAGCAGATCGGTGTCGATATCGTGCGTCGCGCGATTGAAGAGCCGCTCCGCATGATCGTGCAGAATGCCGGTGGTGAAGGCTCAATCGTCGTCGAGAAGATCCGCACCGCGAAGGAGAAGAACTTCGGCTACAACGCGTTGACGGACGTGTACGAAGATCTCGTGCAGGCCGGCGTCATCGATCCGACGAAGGTCACCCGCACGGCGCTGCAGAACGCGGCGTCCATCGCGGGCCTCCTCCTCACGACCGAAGCGCTGATCGTCGAGAAGAAGGAAGACAAGGCACCCGCAGGCGGCGGCCATGGCGGCCCCGGCGGCGGCATGGGCGGCATGTACTAAGCCCAGCGGCTTGACGTGACAGACAAACGGGGGCGCCACAGTGTGGCGCCCCCGTTTGCATTTGCCGCTCCGTCCGATTCAGATCGCGTCGGCCTTGTGCAGCGTTGGCGGTACCGTCACGATCTCCCGCGCCACCGTCGCACGGAGTTCAAGCGCACGATCTTCGCCGTCGACACCCGACACGACTTCCTTCAACAGTCCGTCGTTCACGTCGTACACGATACCGTGCAGGATCGGACGCCGGCCTTTGAGCCATGAATTCCGGACGATCGGTGTGCGGGACAACTGAAACACCTGCTCGAGCACGTTGAGTTCGACCAAACGACTGAATTGCTGCTGCTCGGTGGGGAGTGCATCGAGTTCTGTCAAATGGCGCAACTGCACGTCGCGCACGACCTGAAGCCAATGGTCCACGAGCATTCGGCCGGGCGGACTCATGGCCGCCTTCACACCGCCGCAATTGTAGTGACCGCACACCACCACGTGCCGCACATCGAGAACCTGCACGGCATACTCGAGCGCCGAGAGCATGTTCATGTCGGTCGGGTCAGCCTGATTGGCGATATTCCGATGCGTGAAGATTTCTCCGGGCTTGGCCCCTGTCAGCACTTCGGTCGGCACTCGCGAGTCGCAGCAGCCGATCATGAAAAAGTGCGGCTCCTGACTCGCCGCTCGGCGTTCAAAGTAGGAGGGATCTGTCTCGCGGATACGCTCGGCCCACGCACGATTTTGCCGGAAGAGATCGAGATAGTTTTGCATCGTCAGAAGGTGTGAAGCGGGGAGGCGACCGTAGCCGGAATGCCGACCAGTCGGTAGTCGATATCGCGCCGACGCGCGGTCTCGGTGAACTCGTGAAGCTGTTGCAGCACGTCCAGATCGAACCGCATCGTGTGACGGCCATCGATCTCGACACGGCTGCCGGCCGGCAGCGCATCGAGGGTGCGTTCGAGGTTCGCCTTGTTCAGGAACGTCGCTTGATCAGGCAGCTCGAACCGCGTGAGCACAGCACCGTGTCCGCTCACCTGACGCAGTGCCGGTTGGCGGAGATGTTCGCTGAGGATAAAGAACACGGCAACGCCAAACCCGATGGTGACACCGATCAGCAGATCCGTGAGCACGATCGCCACCAGCGTCACTGCAAATGGAATGAACTGCGCACGCCCGGCGTTCCAGAGCGTCCGCAACACTGAGGGCGAGGCCAGCTTGAAGCCGGTAAAGAGGAGGATCGCCGCGACCACGGAAAGCGGCACCAGGTTCAGCACGAGCGGCAATGTCAGGACCGCAATCAGCAGCAGGACACCATGCAGCACCGTCGACCGTCGCGTCACGGCACCCGCGTCGATGTTGGCCGCACTCCGGACGATGACGCCACTGATCGGCAAGCCGCCGACCAGTCCGGCGACGAGATTGCCGGCACCCTGCGCGAGCAACTCCCGATTCGGATCTGACGGTCGCTTTTGTGGGTCGAGCTGGTCGCTGGCTTCCAGACTCAGCAGCGTTTCCAGACTCGCAACAAGCGCCAAGGTGAGCGCCAACCCCCAAGTTTCGCGCCGCATCAGCGCCGACCAGTCGGGACCACGGAGCAACTCGCGCCACTCAGTCGAACTGAGTGATGACGGCAACTGCACCAGATGAGAACTGTCCAGGGCGAGCGATGGCGACAGCGTGGGGAGGAGCATGCTGACCACGACTCCGACCAACGCCGCGAGAATTGCGGCTGGCACTACCGGCACCGTCCGCCACGGACGCCAGCGATTCCAGCCGATCAGTACCGCGAGTGTTGTCAGCGTGACCAGCACCGCACCCGGATGCACGGCATCGAGCATGAGTCCCAGTGTCGAGAACGTGGTCTCGGCATTCGCCTGGCGAAACGACTCATCGCCGACGTAGCCAACATCGAATCCCACCGCGTGCGGAATCTGTTTCCGCACCAGAATCACGCCGATGGCGGCAACCATCCCGCGAATCACGGCGCGCGGAAAGAAGTATCCGACGTTGCCAACCTTGAGTGCACTCAGCACAAGCTGCAGCACACCGGCCATGACGACGGCGGCTGAAAACGCACGCAGCGACCCGAGTGAGATGATGCCCGCACCGACGATCGCGACGAGGCCGGCGGCAGGACCGGACACCATCACGTTCGATGAGGAGAGCGATCCGACGACCATGCCTCCAATCACACCCGACAGCAGTCCCGCTGTCAGAGGAGCCCCGGATGCGAGGGCAATGCCCACGCACAACGGAATAGCCACGAGGACGACCACCAGCGCGGACGGGACGTCGTGGCGCCAGGGCTTTTGAAGCGAGGTATCGACCATGTACGTCCTGTGAGTGAGAACCGTCAGGACTGTATGCACATTGCGCACCACAACGCGCGCGACGGGATTCCGTCGGGGAGCGCCTCAATACGCGGTGTCGCTGAGGCAACGTGCCTCGCCGACGCGCGCACGCCTGTGGCAGATTGACGCAGGGGCAGTCAGCGCCGGCGCTTCGCTCAGAAGCCCAGCGACAATTGTGCGGACTGGGTGCGATGCGTCGATCCATCCGCGCCGATCGGGCCGCACGGCACGGACTGACTGGCCGCCCACAATGTGTCGCGGCGCCACCCGGCCCGTCGAAGGGCCTCACGGGTCCGCGCGATGGCGGTGTCGGGGGTGTTGTTGGTTTCGCTCAGATGCGCCAGCAGCACGCCGCGCAGTCCGCGATGCGAGGCGCCGGCAATCAGCGTGGCCGCTGCGCCATTCGAAAGGTGACCGAGCCCGCCACCGATGCGTTGCTTGAGTGGCCACGGATACGGACCATTCGCCAGCATCCGTTCGTCGTGATTGGACTCCACCACAAGGATGTCGCATCGTGCCAGGGCTGGCGGCAGCGTCTCGGGGACATGCCCCACATCGAGCGCAATGCCGACCCGTGCACCACTTGCGCGGTCGCACACGATCAACGCCACGCAGGCGCGGGCATCGTGCGGCACGGCGATCGTCTCGACGGTGAAGCCGCAGAGGGTGGAGGATGCGCCGTCCTGGGCCATCGCGGTCGCCGACGGAGGGCATCCCGCTCCACTGCCGGTCAACGCGTCGAGTGTTCCCTGCGATGCGAACACCGGCCAGTTCCAGCGCGCGCTGGCCGCGACAGCGCCGCACGCGTGATCCACATGCTCGTGTGTCAGCAGCAGCGCCCCGATCTGCTCGGGCCGGCGATCGACCAGGGCCAGACGGCGCGTCAGCGCGCGGGGGCCAAATCCCGTATCGACCAACACGGAGCCTTCGCTGCCATCCACCAGAATGGCATTGCCTCGACTCCCGCTCCCAAGCACCGTCACGCGCAGCATATCGCGGAAACTAGCGCGAGGGCAGGCGACGTGCGCTCAACGCGGCCAGCGCACGTCGCGTTCGGCGTGCGCCTTCACTCGGCCCAGATGCGCGCGCTGTCGTTCGTCGAGTACGGTGCCTCGTCGCGCCATGACCCGTTCAGCCGTTTCAAGAAACTTGACGTCATCAAATGTGGCGTAGGGCGCGCGCGCGCCCCAGGCAAACGGCGCCACGGCTTTCGGTGGCATCGCATCCATCACATTCGCGCCGGCGCCGATCACGCATCCCGTGGTAAGGCGCAACCCGATGCCCGTCTTCGCGTGGTCGCCGAAAAATGTACCCGCGAACTGGAGACCTGTGTCGCGGATCCCGTCGGTCGTCCACATGGCCACGGTTCCGTACGTGTTCTTGAGATTGCTCGTGATGGTCCCGGCCCCAAGATTGACCCATCGGCCGAGAATGGAATGCCCGACGAATCCGTCGTGTCCTTTGTTCGCATGGCCGATGAACACCGACATCGACAACTCGCCGTGCACGCGGCAGGTATCTCCGATCGACGACGCGGCAATGCGATCGCCCACCACGTTGCAGTCGCGCCCGATATAGCACGGGCCGACAATCCGGGTGAATGCCTGTACCGTCGACCCGCGGCGCACGAGAATCGGACCGGCGGTCGTGTCGAACAGCGTGAACGGTTCGAGTGTCACGCCAGGTTCGACGAAGACGCCGCCGTCGCCCACAATCACCGGTCCCGTCGTGCCGCCGACGCCCACAACCGCGAAGACGCCGTCGTCGCTGCCGAGCGCGGCGAGGTCGCTGGTGAGTTGGCTCGTCAGATGACGAATGATGTCCCACGGGTCTTCCAGCCAGATGCCGTCGACGTCGAGCACCTGGGGAGACGATGGCACGAGCGTCTCGAGCACCAGCGCGCCGTCGGCGAGTGCCGAGAGAGCGCAGGCGGTATGCAGGCGCACCGCCGCAACGCGCGAGGCGATGCGCACCACGTCCGCATGGCCTAGCGCTCCTGCCTGCGGAAGGACGGGAAGTGCCCGGGTGTTGACCACCCAGGTGCCCGCCGCGAGATCGTCCTGTTGAACGGGGGGCGCATCGAATTCCCCAAAATCGCTGAGGTGCTCCGCGACGACGGCGCCGTCCACGCGTGCGCCGAACCAACGCGCCCATCGCTCACGACCCAGGAGCGCGCCGGCACGCACTTCACCCAAAGGGCGTGAGGTCGCAAACGGTTCGAAGACACGCGCGCGCGCATCGTCATACAGCACGATCATGGGCCGCGCAGCTCGGGTGGCAGCGAGTCCAGCAGTGTCTTCAGATCGCTCGCCCGTTCGCGCGTGGTAATCATCACCAGCCCGTCGCGGCTGACCACCACAAGGTCGTCCACGCCATACAGCACGACGGTGCTGCCGTCGGCATGCACGACATTGTTGTGCGCGGCCAGCAGAAATGCAGGTCCGTTCACCGCATTCCCGTCGACATCGTGCGGGCGCACGCGGTGCAGGGCGGCCCAGGTCCCGACATCATCCCACCCAAAGCGACCGGCGATCACCAGCACCCGTGAACTGCGTTCGAGAACCCCAACATCAATGGCGATCGACGTGACGTGCGAGAAGAAGGCGTCGAGGTCAACGCCAGCGGCGTCGAGCGCCGGCTGGACTTCCGGTGTGTGCGTGCGAATCTCGTCGAGCAGATCGCCCACGCGCCAGGCAAAGATCCCGGAGTTCCACAGGTACCCGGCATCCACCATCTCGGCCGCACGCACGCGGTCGGGTTTCTCGACGAATCGTGCCACGCGGCGCACGTCCCCGGCGACCACCGCGCCCGGTTGGATATAGCCGAAGCCGGGATCCGGTCGCGAGGGCACAATGCCGACGGTCACCAGCGCATGTTCGCGCTCCGCCACATCGGCCGCATCGCGCAGTGCACGCTGGAATCCGTCGACATCGCCGATGGCCCAGTCCGCATGCACACACACCATCACCGATGCGGGGCCCGTTCGGGCCGCGATCGTTCGTGCGGCCCAGGCCAGCGCAGCGCACGTGCCAGCCGGCCGCGGTTCCGCAATCACATTCTCGGCCGGCAGGCCCGGCTCCATGGCGAGAATGGCATCGCGCAGCGAGGCATTGGTCAGCACCAGCGTATGCTCGAGCGACGCGAGTGGCCGGAGACGGTCCAGCGTATCGCGCAGCATTGGCGCCCCCGTGATCAGCGGCAACAGCTGCTTGGGGCGATCCGGCGTTGACAGGGGCCAGAAGCGCGAACCCACGCCGCCGGCGAGCACCACATTCCAACGAGTCATGCGGGCAATCAGGAGGAGAGCTGTTCCGGGTCCGCGGTGGACTCGGCGGGGATCGTACGCGACAAGGACGGCGCGGCACTGGTCAGTGTCACGACACGCTCATAGAGACGTCGCGGACTGAACGGCTTGGTCATGACGCCGGACACCCCCAGCGCCTCGGCCTCACGCAGCTGCTCGTCTTGTCCGGCTGCCGTAAGAATAAGGCACGGGATCCTCTTCCAGTGGGCGTCGGAACGAAGGACGGCCAGAATCTCGGCGCCTCGCATCCCCGGGAGCATGAGATCGAGGATGACGAGTGCGACGTCTGGGTGTTGGGCGAGCATGCTGAACGCCTCGGATCCGTCTCCGGCCAGCAGGACCTGATAGGGGCCCTGCTCGAGCCGCGTGCGAATGATCAATCCGATATGCGGCTCGTCATCCACGACCAGCACCGTCGTCGGCACAGGCGTGTGATGATCGTCGGCGGGAAACGTCGGTGCGGTCAGACCAGCGCCGCGATCTGTGCGCGATGGCGTCGCAAGTCGTAGAGCAGAGCCGCGAGATTCGCCGTCGGCTGGAGGAGCACGAGCAGCAACGCATCCGGCGATACCGCCGTCACCACGGCCGTGCCGCCGCTGTATTCCAGCACCATCAGCGTGAACTCCCCGCGACCGGCCGCAAGGCCCATGTCGATGGCCGCAGCGACCATCGGTGGCACGTGCGCCGCCAGGCCATCCGGGTCCAGCGCACCTTCCGACGCACCGTCGATCAGCAGTCCGTCCCGCCCCAACACGATCGCCGCGTCCACGCCGTCCCGGCGCCGAAGCGCGCTCACCAGATCCCGAATGGTCGCCATGACGGAACGCTGTGCGCCCCGCGGGGTGAAGTCAAGCAGTCAAACCGCTTGCCCTGACACGAGTTGAGCGGTAACCTCCAACCTCGCTTCTGCCATGGGGAATACCCGTTTGACACGCACGTCCGGCGCGCTCCGCTTCTTGCGGCGCGCCCTCGCCTTTCCGGCCCTGGTCGTCACTGCCGTCGCCACGTCGGCGTGCGGCGGCGACCTCAATTCGCTCGCGCCGGCGGCCTTCGAGAACACCGATCGCCAGTACGGCGTCTATGCCGTGACGGGGACCCCGTCAGGGCTCCCTGCGGGCTATCAGTTCACCAGTGAATCGCTGGTGCGGCCGCAGCTGCTGTCGAATGGGTCACTCAATTTTGATGTCGCGTTCGACATCAACACGGCAGGCGAGGCGGTCGTCCTGAGCGCCAAACGCGTCGTGCCAGTGCCGCCGTCCGGTGTCGCACCGGTAGGGTTCCTGCGGTGGCAGGCCGTCTACGAGCAGCTCGCACGAGCGCCCGACAAGGGCTATGTGGACGATACCACGGCCACGCTCAAGGTGGGCGAGACGATCTCCGTGCGCCTGACTGGCTCCGGCTGCATCTACGGTGATCCGATCTACGCCAAACTGACGATCGACAGCATCAACGTCGCTGAACGACGCCTGCTTGTGCGCTCGTTGATCAACCGCAACTGCGGCTATCGCTCGCTGACGATCGGCATTCCGACGAACTGAGGCACGGCCTCGGCGTTCTCCCACGATTCTCCGTTTCTCTACATGCACGACATACGCCTGCTGCGCGATCAGCTGGATCATCTGCGCGACGCCATGCGTCGCCGCGGAAAGCTCGACGAACTCGGACCGCTGCTGGAGCGCGCGGAGTCGGTCGAACGCGATCGCCGCACGGCCATCACCGAACTCGAAGCCCAGCAGGCGCGCCGGAACAAGGTCACGCAGGACGTTGCCCAACGGCGGAAGGCTGGTGAGGATGCCGCAGAGTTGATTGCCGAGAGCAAGGCGATCGGCGCGGCCGTCGCGTCGCTGGAGGCGCGCCGCAACGACGCCGATGCTGCCGTGCAGCAGATGTTGTTCGAACTGCCGAATATCACGCTCCCCGAGGTGCCGGAGGGCGGAGAGAGCCACAACACCGTCGTGCGCAGCTGGGGCACGCCGCGCGAGGATGGGGCGAGTCTCAAACCGCATTGGGAAATCGGCGAAACGCTCGGCGTACTCGACCTCCCGCGTGGCGCCAAGATCAGCGGCTCGGGTTTCATCGTGTATCGCGGCGCGGGCGCGCGTTTGGTGCGGGCGCTCATGAACATGATGCTCGACATTCACACCGACGAACACGGCTACGAAGAGTGCTGGGTGCCGCTGGTGGTGAATCGCGCCTCGATGACGGGTACGGCGCAGTTGCCCAAGTTTGAAGATGACATGTACGCGCTCAAGGACGAAGACCTCTTCCTGATTCCCACGGCGGAGGTGCCGGTCACGAATCTCTATCGCGATGAGATCCTCGAGGCCACCGACCTGCCCAAGGCGATGTGTGCTTTCAGCGCCTGCTTCCGTCGCGAAGCGGGTTCGGCAGGGAAGGACACGCGCGGCTTGTTGCGAGTCCACGAATTCGACAAGGTCGAGCTCGTGCGGTACGTGACGCCGGAAAGTTCGCTCGATGAACTCGAAAAACTCACCGGCCACGCGGAAGCAATTTTGCAGCGACTCGGCCTGCCGTATCGTGTCCTGTTGCTGGCGGCCGGCGACACCGGATTCGCCAGTGCCAAGACCTACGACCTCGAGGTGTTTGCCCCGGGCGTCGGGAAGTGGCTCGAAGTATCGAGCTGCAGTGTCTTCACAGATTTCCAGGCCCGCCGCGCGAACATTCGTTATCGTCCCGCCCCCGGCGAGAAGCCCCGGTTCGTGCACACACTCAACGGCTCGGCGCTGGCCTTCTCACGCATCATCGCCAGTTTGCTGGAACACTGGCAGCAGCCCGATGGCAGTGTGCGGATTCCAGAGGCGTTGCAGCCCTATCTCGGTCGCAGCGAGCTCCGATAGTGCCCGTCCACGCGCGCGACTGATCACAGGCAATCGCCCATATGCGCCGCCGTCGCTGGCCCGTGGTGGTGGTGGTGCTCGGCGTGCTGGCGCTGCTGACCTGGTACGTTGGATACACGCAGCATGTCGTCAGACAGCTCCAGGCGGCGGCTGCGACGCAGGGCCGGATGTATTCGAAGATCTATTTCGCCCTGCTGAATGCGGATAGCACTAGTGCGGGTGACAAAGATGCGCTGTTAATCGAACTCTCCGACCAGATCACCCGGTCGGGGTTGCCCATTATTCTGACCGACGCCGACGGGCGTGTGTCATACGTCGTCAATTTGCCGGCGCGCGGTGCGCTTGATACCGCGAAACTGCTGCGCGAGTTCGACCGGGCCAATCCGCCGATTCTCAAAGACAGTGTCGGTGGCGTGCACTACGGCGACAGTCAGATCGTTCGCGGACTGCGCGTCATTCCGGTGTTGCAGGCGGTGGCGATCGGCTTGCTGCTCGCGTTCGGACTCTATGCACTGCTGGAGCGTGGCCGCGCCGAACGGGAAAAGGTCTGGGCCGGCATGGCGCGCGAGGCCGCGCACCAGCTGGGAACGCCGCTCTCCGCGATGTCAGGGTGGCTCGAACTGCTTGCCGATGACGTGACGTCGGCCACGTCCCGACGAGCGGTCGAGGCCATGACGCAGGATATCACCCGGCTCGAACGCGTATCACATCGCTTTGAACGCATCGGCCGGCCGCCGCGACGTGAAGCCGTCAACTGTTCGGCGCTGGTGGACCGTCTGGCGGCGTACTTCGCCGCGCGCGCGCCCACGCTGGCGCGGCAGGTCACCATTCGCGCCGAGCATCCCGACGGGCCGCTGACTGTTCATGGAGACGGAGTCCTCCTCGAATGGGTGCTCGAGGTGCTCATCAAGAACGCCATCGACGCGCTGGCGGGGCGCAGTGGAGAAGTGGTCGTGTCGGCGCAGACCGCGCCCGAGGGCGGGATTCGCATTCGCGTCCAGGACGATGGCCCAGGCATTCCCCGTGCGTTGCGCAAGCGGATCTTCGACGCGGGCTTCACGACGAAAGACCGGGGATGGGGCATCGGCCTCTCGCTTGCGCGGCGGATCGTGGAAGAAAATCACGGCGGAAAATTGTCACTCGCCGAGACTGATCGAGGGGCCGCGTTCGACGTTATCTTGCCTGCATGACGACGACGGGATTTACCGGCTCGCTGTTTGATGCGTTGCCGCCGAAACGGGATCCGGAAACGGCGCTCCGAGGACTCAATACCGCACAGCGTGAGGCGGTCCTGCACAACGACGGGCCGATGCTGGTGCTGGCCGGCGCCGGGTCGGGCAAGACGCGCGTGCTCACCACGCGCATTGCGCGATTGATCGCCGAGCGCGGGGTGGCGCCGCACGAAATACTCGCCGTCACCTTTACCAACAAAGCGGCCGGCGAAATGCGTGTCCGCATTGCCACGTTCCTCGGCCACGAGCCCAAGGGGATGTGGTGCGGCACCTTCCACGCGTTGGGTGCGCGACTGCTGCGCGGCGTGGCGCCGCTGGTGGGCCGCGAAGCGAACTTCACGATCTACGATGAAGACGATTCGCTCGCAGCGCTCAAACGCGTGATGGAGCGCAAGAACATCAGCCCCAAGCAGTTCAGTCCGAACGCCGTCCTCGCGGCGATCTCCGACGCGAAGAACGCGCTGGTGTCGTCGGGCGAATACGCGAGGCTTGCTCGTGATCCCTTCGCACAAGCCGTGGCCGGCGTGTACGGCGAATTCGAGGCCGCGTTGGAACGCGCCAATGCCGTCACCTTCGACGACCTCCTCGTGCTGCCCGTGCGCGCACTCGAGCGCGATCAGGCACTGCGCGAACACTACCAGCGCCGTTTCCGCTACCTGCTGGTGGACGAGTATCAGGACACCAACGCAGCGCAGTATCGCTTTGTCTCGCTAATGGGCGGCGGCTATCGCAACGTGATGGTCGTGGGCGACGATGATCAGTCGATCTACGGCTGGCGCGGCGCGGATATTCGCAACATCCTCGATTTCGAGCGCGATTTTCCCGGCGCGGCGATCGTCCGCCTGGAAGAGAACTATCGCTCCACGCCGAACGTGCTCGCGCTGGCCAACGCCGTGATCTCCGAGAACACGGAACGGCGCGGAAAGACACTGCGCGCCACACGGCCGGCCGGCGAACCAGTGACGCTGATTGAAACACTCGACGAGCGAGACGAGGCCGATGTCATTGCCGACATTGTCCTCGACCGCACCTCGCGCGGCAACTGGTCGCGCCGCGACTGTGCGATCCTGTATCGCACCAACTCGCAGAGCCGCGCGCTCGAAGATTCGTTTCGCCGGCGGTCCATTCCTTATCGCCTGATTGGCGCGGTGCGTTTCTACGACCGCCGTGAAATCCGCGATTTGATGGCGTATCTCAAGCTGATCGCCAATCCGGCCGATGACGAAGCGTTTCGCCGGGCTGTGAACGTCCCGCGACGTGGCCTGGGTGATGCCACGCTGGCGCTGCTGGCCGAACGCGCCGTGCTCAACGGCGCATCACTGCTGGCCACCGCGTCGCGAGCGGATGTCCTTGCCGAGATGCGTCCGGCCGCGCGCACGGCGCTCGAAGAGTTCGTGCAGTTGGTGCAGCGGTTGCGGGGGCAGGCGGTCGACGCGGCAGTTGACGAGTTGCTGCGCGCCCTCGTGGAGCAGATTCGCTATGCCGAGCACTTGCGCGCCGAGGGACCGGAAGGTGTCGAGCGCATCGATAACGTGCGCGAAATGATCGCCGGCGCCGCTGAAGTGGTGTCGGATGACGGTGGCGAAGTGGGACTCACACCGCTCGATCACTTTCTGCAGAAGGCGACGCTCGTGGCGGGCGTGGACAAGCTCGATCCCAACGCCGATGCGGTCACCATGATGACGATGCACAACGCGAAGGGACTGGAGTTCCCCCTGGTGTTTGTGTCGGGTCTTGAAGATGGACTGTTTCCGTTGGCGCGCGCGGCGGAGGATCCCAAGCAACTGGAAGAAGAGCGCCGACTGTTCTACGTCGGAATCACGCGCGCCGAGCAGAAGCTGTATCTGACGTGCGCTGAGCAGCGCCGCCGGAACGGCGAGATGATGTTCTCCATGCCGTCCCGGTTCCTTCGCTCCATCACCGCGTCGCTCGCCGAACGACAGAAGTCGGCCCGTGCCCGCAGCGAAGGCCGCGGAGGGTTCACCGCGTCCCGAAGCGCCGGCGGAGATGCGTCATGGGGGCGGAGCGGATACGATCGCGCAGCG